>OBKS01000058.1_pt1 | contig 114725 bp, 99 predicted proteins | sample 1517381 | NCBI WGS metagenome assembly OBKS01 (sample SAMN04571686, study PRJEB22368) | human gut metagenome | biome: human gut; material: stool | host: Homo sapiens | place: Luxembourg | collected 2012-08-03 | reverse complement strand
GAAACTGTCCTTCAATGCCTTTAATGAGGGTACAAGGCTGATACATTGCCTGAAGGTGCATAAGAGGTTGTTCGGAGTTGAAGCAAAGAAAGTGGGAGGAGACACCGGTTATGCCGGAACCGATAACAGAGACTACTGCAAGGAGAATGGGATACAGACATCGTTCGTAAAGCGAGGAAGGCCGTTCAGCGAGGAGAAGAAGGGGAAAGACCTTGTCAGACAGGAACTTGCCAGGGTGAGGGCGACAGCGATGGAGGGGTCATTCGGCACGCAGAAAGAGCACTACGACCTCAGGCGAGTCAAGGCCCGGACGAAGTTGACGGAAATCCTGTACATCTTCTTCGGCATCCACACAGCAAACGTGGTGCAGCTGGCAGACAGGATAGAGCAGAGAGCACAGCTGGCAGCCTCCTGAAACGAAAATATGCACATAGAAAAGTGCTTTCAAGGGGGAACTACGCCTCTGTCATAGCGAATAGACAAATAATCCGGCCGAAACGACCGGATTGAGATATAAAAACGTAAATTTGGTGACCTGAACGCAGAAATGGATGGGACTAGTCGGCTGCTTCGGTCAAAACAAAAACAAAAAACGACAATCCCTAACTATAGGTAATTTATTTGCATTTTAAAAAAAACTAATATATTTGCAAAATGTGAACTATCTATTAACCTTTTAAAAACACAAAGAAATGAAAAAAGCAGTATTTCTAACAATTGCCGCTTTGTTCATGTTCGGATGCACAAAAACATCCGAGTGCTATGTAGAGAAGGCGGAAACACTCACAGAGGTAAAATCGGGTTGCCGTTCGTTGACTGAGATTAGCGAAATAGCCCAAAAAGCGGCAATGAACTTCATGGCCGATGGAACAAAGTCGAACAAAGTAGTAAAGATAGCGTCGATAATTCCTTATAACGAGGCATTGACAAAGTCCTCTGAGGAGCCTCTATGCTATGTGGTAGGTTACGAGAATAGGGGATTCTCCATTATTGGCGCTAAAAAGAATATGCCAGAAGTTCTTGTCTATTCTGAGAATGGAGACTACGATGTATTGTCATCGTCAAGTGAAGGCTTTAAGATGTATATGGGGGATATGATCTCTCAGTTAGCTAGGATAGATGACAGTGATATGCCAGATATCCTTTATACGAAGATTGATTCTACAAGGACCAACTCGTTTAATTATCCATTAGTGTCGGTAGTATGGCATCAGCATGAACCATTCAACTGGTATTGCAATGGGTATCCTGCTGGATGCGTTGCGATAGCGATGGGACAGGCTATGAGTGTATTTGATTATCCTAAATCGATAAATTTAACATTTCCGAGCGCTCCTTCTTCGTCTGTATCTTTAAATTGGAATGAAATAAAGAACTCTATACACTCATCGGAACATTCGATGTCATGCGAATATTGTAATCAAACGGCGTTGTTTATCCGAGAAATAGGACAACGAGTACAAATGTCGTATTCTATGGTAGAATCAAGTGCGGATATAATTCGTTTTGGACAATCTGCTTTTTCGTCGTTTGGTTTTACGTGTTCATCAGATTTTGCGTATAATCTAAATCTAATACTTAAAGACTTGGAAAATAAACGCCCTGTATTGATTGGTGGTTTTCCGAGTGATCCTAATAAATCTGGTCATATTTGGGTTACGGACGGAAGCAAGTATACCAAACTGGAAAAGCGCTACTATGATGTGTCTTCTAAGACAGGTATAAAGAAATTGAACCACACAGAAAATATTGAAGATTGGTATCTACATTTTAACTATGGCTATGGAGAAGAGACTTGCGGTTACTATTTAACTCAAAGAATTAAATCCGGAGAAGGTAGCTTGTATATAGATGGAACATATAGAGAAACAGTTGTATCTATATTCTCTGCGCCGGCACCAAACCATACGGCATATAACAACAATGTGGTGATTTTTAAGAATATTCATCCTCAATAATACAATATGAAAACATCGAAGTTTTTTCTGATGATCACAGCAGCTGTGGTGTCAGTGACCGGTTGTTCTGAGGCCGGGAAATACGAGATGCCTGAGGTTCAGTTTTCAGAGGGGGAGAAGGCACAAATTCAGAAGCTCAATGATAATTCCATAGATCTCTTCAACGCGATTAAGGATGGGGAAGAAGCCCCTGTGTTCATTTCACCGTTGAGTATGATCATGGATATGGGACAGCTTGTAAATGTGAGCATGAAAGACTACTCCGATTTGCTTGCATTTACAAACAGCACTTCCGTAGACGAGATGAACAACTTGTTTGCGAAGGTGATGGCGAGCACGCAGTATAAGAAAAAGGGTGTCGAGTTCACGATTAATAATGCGGTATTCTTCAATTCGCTGTACCAGGTACCAGCGGCAGGTAAAAAAGCTGTGGAGGAGTATTATAATTCGGAGACATTTGTAAGAGACTTTACGAAAAGTCAGGCCGTGTCATCTGAGATATCCGACTGGATTCGTAAAAAGACAAAAGACGTTTTGAAAGTTGACAATTTGACAATCGAGAAAGACTGGCAGTCATATGTCGTCAACGCATTATATTTCAAGGGGTCATGGGCTAAGAAATTCGAATCCAAAAGCACTAAGACAGAGGACTTTGCCGGTGTTACAGGCAACCGGAAAGTTCCGATGATGCATAATTGTGGTAAATATAATTATTGTGAATACGGCGGATTCGAGGCTATAGAACTCCCTTATGGCAATGGAGATTATAGCATGATAGTGATGATGAGCAGATCTAAAGACAGACTATCTCCTGAAATCATGAACTATATAACGTCGTCTATGACGATGATACCTCTTACATTGGGACTCCCGAAATTCGAAACCGAAACAGATATCAGCGAATTCCCGATATCATCAGCCAAGTTCGACTCTTTCCGTCATGTGGCTAAAATCAACGTGGATGAGGAAGGGGCAGAAGCAGCTGCCGTGACGCTTATTGGATTTGGCTCCGCCGAGTTTCCTAAAGGACTCGTCTTCAATCAGCCGTTCTACTACGTTATCACCCAGAAAACCACAGGCGTAATCCTCTTTGTCGGCTACTATTGCTAAGCAAGCCTCTAACAATAGGCTGCATATCTTCAATATCATAGACCTGCAACCCTATTTGCTACGTCGCCGGTCAGCGGTAGTGCCCAGAGAGCGAATTGCGAAACACCTGAGCGAGCGGGGGGGGGACTGTCTGAAAAGTCAAATATTCCTCAGTGAGAATCGAGAATCCGCTTCCTTTCTCACAGGGTTTTTCTACGTTTCATGATATTAATGTGTTCAGATGCGACGTTGCGGAATTTTCAGACAACCTGGCGGGTGATAAAAGGCTGATAGTGCTGAATATCAGTGCATTGCAGCAAACAATAGCCGCCAGGTCCTATGAAAAAACATACAACTTGGCAGGAATTCCAATGAGTTATATTTATCGCAATCATTTGATAATTAACGCGTTACGTCTATTCAATATAACAAAATCATCCGCCAGGTTGTCTGACATATAATCGTAACCTTGTACTGTGTGCCGATAACCTGTGCTTGGACTGACCAGATACGCAAGAATGCAAAAGGCGCATCATAGCACAATAAACGTAATGGTCCTCAAGCACTGAAACTGCTTGAGGACCATTGTTTTATCGTGTCAGGTTCCGCACGGATATTGCGGACCCTAAAATGCTATTTCAAAACGTCGAGTTCCTTGCCGACCTTTATGAAGGCAGCGATACACTTGTCGAGCTGCTCGCGGGTGTGTGCGGCAGAAAGCTGGACACGGATACGGGCCTGCTCCTTCGGAACTACAGGATAGTAGAAACCGGTTACATAGATACCTTCCTCCTGCATCTTCGCTGCGAATACCTGTGAAAGACGCGCATCGTAAAGCATAACGGCGCAAATCGCACTCTGGGTAGGCTTGATGTCGAAGCCGGCTGCCATCATCTTGTCCCTAAAGTAGTTTACATTCTCGATGAGCTTGTCATGCAACTCGTTGCTCTCCTTCAAGATACGGAAAACCTCAAGGCTCGCGCCGATGATGCAAGGAGCGAGAGAGTTCGAGAACAAGTAAGGACGGCTGCGCTGTCTGAGAAGGTCAATGATCTCCTTACGGCCTGTTGTGAATCCGCCGAGGGCACCGCCGAAAGCCTTTCCGAGAGTACCGGTGTAGATATCCACTCTGCCATAAGTATTTGTAAGCTCGCTGACACCGTGACCGGTAGCACCTACAACTCCTGCAGAATGCGACTCGTCCACCATTACGAGAGCATCATACTTCTCTGCCAACTCGCAAATCTTGTCCACAGGTGCCACGTTACCGTCCATGGAGAATACACCGTCTGTGACAATGATTCTGAAACGCTGAGCCTGAGCTTCCTGGAGGCATTTCTCCAACTCTGCCATGTCAGCATTGGCATAACGATATCTCTTGGCCTTGCAAAGACGTACGCCGTCGATGATGGAGGCATGGTTCAATGCGTCTGAAATGATAGCGTCCTCATCTGTAAGAAGCGGCTCGAATACACCACCGTTGGCGTCGAAGCAGGCAGCATAAAGAATAGTATCCTCTGTGTGGAAATACTCGCTGATAGCTTTTTCGAGCTGTTTGTGGATGTCCTCTGTTCCGCAAATGAAACGTACTGAAGCCATACCGAATCCACGCTCTTTCATCATGTCAGAAGAAGCCTTTATAAGGCGCGGGTCGTTAGCCAGACCGAGGTAGTTATTTGCGCAGAAGTTGAGGACTTCTTTTCCTGCTACCTGAATGGAAGCAGACTGAGGACTCTCTATCAGGCGTTCCTCCTTGTAGAGGCCTGCCTCACGGATCTCAGCGAGAGTCTTGCTGAGATGCTCTTTCATTTTTCCGTACATATAATCAATATTGTGTTTTTGAAAGCTATCTTGACTAATATTTCAAAATAGTTAAAGCGATGTAAAATTACACATTATTTGGGAATTATCAAATCGTTTAATAAATTATCGCGATTTTCTTGTTTTTTGTTAAAAAATCTTATTAATTTTGTGCAAAATTAAAACAAAGCAATAAACACATAAGCATTGACATGAAAAACATTCTTATAATTGGAGCGACTGGCCAGATTGGTTCAGAGCTTACGATGGAACTTCGCAAGAGATATGGCAGCGATCACGTTGTGGCAGGTTACATCCGTGGATGCGAGCCTAAGGGCGAACTTAAGGAGTCCGGCCCTTCAGCGGAGGTGGATGTTACTGACGGCGAAATGATCGCCAATGTCGTAAAACAGTATAACATCGACACCATCTATAATCTTGCTGCTCTTCTTTCAGTCGTAGCTGAGTCTAAGCCGAAGCTCGCATGGAAGATCGGTATCGACGGATTGTGGAATGTGCTTGAGGTAGCCAGAGAGCATGGATGTGCTGTGTTTACCCCAAGTTCCATCGGTTCATTCGGCCCTAACACTCCTCATGTGAATACTCCTCAGGATACTATCCAGCGTCCGAGGACAATGTATGGTGTTACTAAGGTTACAACCGAGCTTCTCAGTGATTATTATTTCTTGAAATATGGCGTGGACACACGTGCAGTGCGTTTCCCTGGACTTATCTCCAACGTTACTCTTCCTGGTGGCGGTACCACTGACTATGCGGTAGATATCTATTACTCTGCTGTACGCGGTGAGAAGTTCACCTGCCCATTCAGACCTGGTACACTCATGGATATGATGTATATGCCTGATGCATTGAACGGAGCCATTAAACTTATGGAGGCTGACCCTTCAAGACTTATCCATAGAAATGCTTTCAATATCGCATCTATGAGCTTTGCTCCTGAGACCATTTATGAGGCTATCAAGCGTGAGGTTCCTGATTTCCAGATGGAATATGTTCCTGATCCGTTGAAGCAGAGCATCGCAGACAGCTGGCCTGACTGCATGGATGACTCTTGCGCAAGAGCAGAGTGGGATTGGAAGCCTGAGTATGATCTCGAAGCTATGACACACGATATGCTCGAGAAGCTTCGTGCAAGACTTTTAAAATAGTTGTTCAAGTTTCGCGTGTGCGAAATTTGTGGTAGTTAGATAAATTTCAAATAGTACGATCTCCATGGCTCTTTCAGTTTGGAACCATGGAGATCGTTTTTTTTATTTTGTCTCTTGTAGAATACACTATTCTTCGTAAATTAGTAGTTTCCTAAATTTGTGTTGAATACTAAACTTGAAGAGTGAAAAACTTGGAGTAGCTCATAAATAGTCATTATGCTTGACAAAACGACATTGAAGAACCGTATCTTGGTGCTCGACGGAGCTATGGGTACCATGATTCAGAGATATAATCTGACAGAGGAAGACTTCCATAAAGGTCTCCCAGAAAATTCGCATGAACTGAAGGGAAACAATGAATGCCTGAACATCTCTCATCCTGAAATAATCGAAGAAATCCATAAGGAATATATAGCTGCAGGAGCCGATATAATCGAAACTAATACATTCAGTGCCAACCGCATATCCCAAAAAGAATACGGAACAGAGGCATTGGCCTATACCCTGGCATTGGAAGGAGCCCGTATCGCCCGCAGGGCCGCGGGAAGCGAGATTCTGGTATTCGGCAGCGTGGGGCCGACCTCCAAGTCGCTGAGCCTGTCGCCGGACATCAACAATCCTGCCGAGCGTCCGTACAGTTTCAGGGACATGGCCGAGGCTTATGACGAACAGATTCGCGGACTTATCGACGGCGGTGTGGACGCCATCCTCATAGAGACCTGTTTCGATGCGCTGAATACCAAGGCTGCACTTTATGCCCTCGAAAAAATCGACCGCCATTTCCCGGCCGTCGTATCAGTATCTGTGAACGACAAGAGCGGAAGAACATTGACAGGACAGACTTTACAGGCCTTCTACACGTCTGTGAGCCATTATCCGCTTCTCGCATTCGGTCTGAACTGCTCGCTCGGAGCAGACGACCTGACTCCGCTCCTGAATGAAGTGGCAGGGTTCAGCCTTTTCCCTGTGAGCTGTTATCCGAACGCCGGACTGCCTAATGAAATGGGCGGTTACGACGAGACTCCTGAAGAAATGGCTGAGTCTGTAAGAAAAATGGCTGAATCCGGACTGCTGAACATAATTGGAGGCTGTTGCGGAACCACGCCTGCGCATATCGCTGCCATCAGCGCTGCTGTAAAGGGCCTGAAGCCACGTGCAATTCCGGATGACCCGACCGGTGGCCCGCTCACCGTAAGCGGACTCGAACACACCAGCATTGACCTTAAACACAGCAATTTTACGAACATCGGAGAACGCACGAACGTGGCGGGCTCCCGCAAATTCGCGAAACTCATCGCAGCCGGCGATTACGAGACCGGCCTTCAAATAGCTGCTGATCAGATAGATAACGGCGCCAGCATCATAGACATAAACATGGACGACGCGATGCTCGACAGCCGCGCCTGCATGGAGACTTTCGTCAGGTACATCTCGAACGACCCGGCCGTGGCCAAAGCCGCGCTCATGATCGACTCATCGCATTGGGAAACCATCCTTGCGGGACTGGAAAACGCTGAAGGTAAATGCATTGTGAACTCCATAAGCCTTAAGGAGGGCGAAGAAGCCTTCTCGCACAAGGCCATGGAAATCCATGATTTGGGAGCTGCGATGGTAGTCATGGCGTTCGACGAAGAAGGCCAGGCCACGACTTACGACAGGAAAATCGCCATTTGCAAAAGGGCTTACGATATTCTCGTGAATAAACTTCACATCCCGGCGCACGACATCATCTTCGACGTGAACGTACTTTCAGTCGGCACCGGCATCGAGGAACACGCACGCTACGGCATAGATTTCATCGAGGCTGTCAGATGGATAAAACAAAATCTGCCAGGCAGTTACACCTCTGGAGGTATCTCGAACCTGTCTTTCGCATTCCGCGGTAACAACACCGTCCGTGAGGCCATGCATTCCATCTTCCTCTACCACGGCGTGAAGGCCGGTCTCGACATGGGAATCGTGAATCCGGGCATGCTCCAGGTCTACGACGACATCGAACCGGACCTGCTGAAAAAAGCCGAAGACGTGATTCTGGACCGCGACCCCGAAGCCACCGAGCGCCTGATTACCAAGGCCCAAGAGATAATGGCGGCCAAGGAGGCCGAGAAAGCCGCTGCCGCCGGAGGAGCCGCACCCGTAAAAACTGAGCCCGCCAAGGTTTCTGTCAATGCCGAAGATCGTGTGAAGGAGGCGTTGGTGAAAGGCAAAAGCGTAGGCTTGGAGGCAGACATCATGGAATGTTATCATAAATATGGTACAGCCGTGAAAGTCATCGAAGGTCCGCTGATGGCCGGAATGGAACGTGTCGGTGAACTCTTCGGAGCAGGCAAAATGTTTCTGCCACAGGTAGTCAAGTCTGCTAAAATAATGAAGGACGCAGTCTCGATACTGGAACCGTACATGACCGGCGAGGGAGGCGATTCGACCGACAGGCCTGTCATTGTCAATGCCACTGTAAAGGGCGACGTTCATGATATCGGAAAGAATATCACCGGCATCGTGCTGAGCTGTAACGGGTTTAATGTCATCGACTTAGGTGTGATGGTGGACAAAGAGACCATCCTCGACGAAGCCGAAAAACACCACGCTGCCATCATCGGTGCCAGTGGACTCATCACCCCGTCACTTTTCCAGATGGAAGAACTCTGTCGCGAAATGACCCGTCGCGGACTCGACACCCCGCTGTTCATCGGCGGAGCGACCACATCCGCGCTGCACACCGCCGTCAAACTCGCCCCGCTCTACGACCACGTCTTCTACTCGCAGGACGCCTCCTCGGGAGCCGTAATGGCCAAAAAATGTATGATGGACCGCAAGAAATTCGAGGACGAGGAGCACGCCGCCCAGCAGAAAATCCGCACCCTCTATGAGAGTCGTCCTAATGTTCAGGTCAATGCTGAAGTGACTGATAAAGAGGTGTTTGCGGAAGACTCATACTTGCGTAAAGATGAATACTCGTTCCGTGATATTCCTGCTATGGAACTTTCGATAGACGAGATTTTGCCATATTTCGATTGGCGAATGTTCCTGGCCGTCTGGGGTATCAAATATGGCGGAGACCTGCCTGATGACCCTATCGTGGAAAAGACATTGGCAGAAGGAAAATCAGTTATCGAGAGATTCCGTATACGTCACGAAGTGAAGGTGCAGATAGCAGCCAAGTTCTTGGATGCAATGCGCGAAGGGGACGATATCGTGGCTGACAGCGTCCGTTTCCCGATGATGCGTCAGGATCAGCCGCAGGAGATTGCCGACGGTCGTAAAGTATGCCTTTCATTGGCAGATTTCGTGCCGTCAGAAAAGAAAGGTCCGATGGGTGTCTTCGCCGTAAGTGTCCTCACAAGTCACGGACTTGCATGCACTTGCGGATGTCACCCTATAGGTTACAGGCATCCGTCCATGCCTTCAGGAAACTTGACAGAAAGTCCGAACAATGACAAGGATTATAACGGCATGATGGATAGGGCAGTAAGGGTGACATTGGCCGAAGCCGCATCCCAGTGGCTCGACGAACATTTGAAGGCATTGATCCGAACAAAACCGGCCGACAGGCAGATGAAAGTGGTGAAGCCGGCAGCCGGATATGCGAGTTGCCCGGACCATACGCTCAAAAAGGACATTCTGGCGCTGCTTCCGGACGGGGCGAAACTCGGCATCGAGCTCACTGAGAGTTATGCGATGATTCCGGACGCTTCGATTTGCGGATTTGTATTCTTCCACCCGGAGGCGACTTATCCGGGGATCAGGCACATTTCCAAGGAACAGTTTGACGACTATGTCGCCAGACGAGGAATGAGCGAGAAGAATGCGAGACAGTTCCTCGGATATCTTTTGTAGACGTATGTTATATTTTATCTGAGGTTATTTTTTACGTTACTTGAACAATAGACAAACCATGAAAATTTCAGAGATTTTAAAGAATAGCAAGAAGGCGTTTCCTTCTATTGAGATCGTGCCGCCGCTTAAAGGCATGGATAAGGAAGAATTGTTGAATACCGTGAAGACTTTCATGGAATTCAGTCCAAAATATATAAACGTAACTTGTCACAGGGACGAGTTCAGTTTCCGCAAGGAGGACAATGGAACATATACCAAACATCTCGTGAGAAACCGTATCAGTGAGGTGGCGGTCTGCGCTGCGATCATGTCCAAGTATGAGATCGATGTAGTTCCGCACATCATTTGCGGGGGAGCTTCTGCAGAGGAACTGGAAAGCGATTTATATAATTATAAGTTCTTGGGTATCAGTAATGTAATGGCGCTTCGCGGTGACAGTATCTCAGGCGAGAAACGCTTTACTCCTCATCCTCATGGTTATAAGCATGCCAACGAGTTGGTGTCAGCTATCCGCAAGTTCGACGAGGAGACAGCAGGGGAGTCTTTCTGCATCGGTGTAGGTGGATATCCTGAGAAGCATTTCGAGGCAGCCAATATCGAGACCGACATTGAGAATCTGAAGCGTAAGGTGGATGCAGGTGCCGACTATGTGATCACCCAAATGTTTTTCGACAATGAAGTTTTCTACAGGTTTGAGCGTCAATGCCGTGAGGCAGGGATCAATGTCCCTATCATTCCGGGTCTGAAGCCGTTGTCCACTGCCAAGCAGGTGGAGCTGCTTCCGCAGTCGTTCTCGCTGGATATCCCTAAGGTCCTGACAGAGAGAATCGCTCATGCCGGCGATGACAAGGATGCTGTATACGAAATCGGCCTCGACTGGTGCATGGAGCAGTGCAAGGATCTCCTCAAACATGGCGTCCCTGCAGTCCATTTCTACACAATGGGCAAGACCAAGAACATAACAGCCATCATGAAAGAGTGTTTTTAACATTCTCGTATGCACCGGCGATTGGAGGTCCCGGCGGAGACCTTCGCTGGCGCTCATCCCTCCCAGCAGAGCTGGGTTCCTCCCATTTACGGGGTCATGGGTGACCACGGGTCTCCGCCGGGACCTCCAACCGCCTCCACCGTAAACATCCAATGTTACGTGAGCCGTAGGCAGTCTGGCCTCTGCAGGACTTCGCTGGCGCTCATCCCTCCCAGCAGAGCTGGGTTCCTCCCATTTACGGGGTCATGGGTGACCACGGGTCTCCGCCGGGACCTCCAACCGCCTCCACCGTAAACATCCAATGTTACGTGAGCCGTAGGCAGTCTGGCCTCTGCAGGACTTGCCGCCCTCGGCACTAGAGGGAGGGGCCCGCGACAGCGGGAGGGCCTGGTCCTGCAGAGACCAGACTGCCTACGGCAGCCAAGTCACTTTGCCATATTCCTCGCCGTAAGCGACTAATATGTCTGTAAAAAAACAAGCCCCCGCGTCGAAAAGACGCAGGGGCTGTTTCGATATATGAGGTTTGAAAAACCTATCCGAGGAAACCGAGAAGGATACCGGCAGCGACCGCTGAACCGATCACACCGGCGACATTTGGACCCATCGCATGCATCAGCAAATGATTGCTTGGATCAGCCTCACGTCCCACCACCTCAGACACACGCGCACTGTCAGGCACCGCAGAAACACCGGCATTGCCGATAAGCGGATTAATCTTGCGACCCTCACGACAGAACAAATTCATAAACTTAACGAACAAAACACCACACATCGTAGCGATAATGAACGAAAGAAGTCCGAGTCCGAAAATCTTGACAGATGTCGTAGACAAAAACTTGTCAGCCTGAGTAGAACAACCCACAGTAAGACCGATAAGAGTCGTGATAACATCGATAAGCGGACCACGCGCAGTCTCGGCAAGACGCCTTGTGACACCACTCTCCTTCAAGAGATTACCGAAGAACAACATACCCAAAAGCGGAAGACCGGAAGGTACGATGAATGCAGTCGTAAGGAAACCCACGATAGGGAAAATAATCTTCTCACGCTGACTCACAACACGCGGAGCAGGCATACGGATAAGCCTCTCCTTCTTAGTCGTAAGCATAAGCATGATAGGCTTCTGAATCACAGGAACCAACGCCATATAAGAATACGCCGAAACCGCAATCGCACCCATAAGATCCGGTGCCATCTTCGAAGAAAGGAAAATCGCGGTAGGACCGTCAGCACCACCGATGATACCGATCGCGCCAGCCTCATTCGGCATAAAGCCCAAGGCCAATGCCAAGAGATAAGCACCGAAAATACCCATCTGAGCCGCAGCTCCGATAAGAATAAGTCTCGGCTGTGAAATCAATGCCGAAAAGTCGGTCATCGCTCCGATACCAAGGAAAATCAGTGGGGGATACCATCCCTGTCTGACACCCTGATACAAAATATTCAAGACGGAACCATCCTCATAAACTCCGATATTCAGACCGGGGAACATAGGAATGTTACCGATGATCATACCGAAGCCGATAGGGACCAGGAGCAAAGGCTCCCACTCCTTCTTGATAGCCAGAGTTATAAAGACGATGCCTATGGCGATCATCACCAGATGCTGCCACGTCATGTTGCAGAATCCGGTAAACTCCCAGAACTGTTGCAGGCTACTGATTATCTGCTCCATAAAGTTATGCGATGGTTACGATAGAAGCACCCTCGAGAACAGAATCACCCTTGGAAACATGAATCTTGGTAACGACACCAGCTTTCTCCGCCTGAATTTCGTTCTCCATCTTCATGGCCTCAAGTACAGCAACCTTCTGTCCGGCAGCCACTGTATCACCCTCTTTTACAGACACTTCGATGATAACACCAGGAAGCGGTGATGTAACAGCCTTTCCTTCTCCGGCAGGCTTGGCTGCAGGTGCTGGAGCCGCAGCAGCTGCAGGCTGAGGTGCAGGTGCAGATGCCTGAGGAGCAGCCTGTACAGGAGCTGCAGCAGGCATAGAATTCTCCATTTCTACCTGATAAGAAACACCATTTACGGTTACATCAGCAAGATTTCCATTTGTGGAATTGATAGCGACATTGTAGTCGTTGCCGTTGATTTTGAATTTATATTGTTTCATAACTTTTATATTTTCTATTGATTAATGCCACTTTATCTTGGCAACTGTCTGAAATTCTGTTCTTTATTGTTCCAACCGCTCTCTTTTCTGCGGATAGTGATCACGAAACTCTCCTGATCGTGTACTGACTCCTCATTATATAAGTGGAGAGCAGTGGAAATGGCAGCGTAAACCTCACCATTCATTTCCTGATCGAGAGCCAGAGAAATGGCGGCAGCCACCTCAGGAGTCAATTTCCCGGAAGCCTTCGCATTGACCTTACCCGCGGCAGCCTCTTTTCCGCCGTTAGGCTTGGATGAGCTGCCGGAAACTTTGCCGAGCAGGCTGAACAGCCACCAGAGGATAATCAAAGCGCAGAAAACAACTGATACAGAGACGATTGAGAGAATGAATCCATGCTCGTCCTCGCGTGCCATCTTCTGGGCGCCGGTTTCTGTTTCATGTGTGCCGTTCACTGTCGCAGGCGAAGGAGCAGCAGGCTCAGCTTCTGTCTCGAACTCCATCTGACGCAAGTCGTGGGCTGATTTTACCACGGATTTGCCGGCTGGAAGAGTCGCAGGGACTGCTATGGAATCCACGATTGTGCGTCCGTCGTTGCTGACGAGATAAATCGCAGAACCCCTCTTTATCTGGAAATTGACATAGAAAGTTCCGTCATGGCTATCACCGCTGGCGTAGAACAGGGCTACCTGTCGGGGACCGATCTTGGTACGGTTATCCGACTTCGTAATAGGACTTTTCTTAAGATTGCTGCGGTCGTCTGACAAGAAGCAGCCGCCGTAGTTTACAGTGCCCTGAGACTTGTTGAAAATCTCTATCCATCCTGCTTGCCGGCCATAATCATCCAAAATACAACTGCTGTCCGGCTCCGCCATGACCTCTGAAATGATGAGGTCGCTGACGTTCTGGGCACGCATGTCGGAAAAGCCTGCTGCAAGAACGGCACTAAATAAAATCAGTAATATGCGTTTCATTCCCCGTGCGATTTAGAGAGGAAGATTGTCGTGCTTCTTGGCCGGAATAGTCTGTTTCTTGCCGGCAAGCTGCTCGAGCGCGCGTATTACACGGAATCTGGTGTTCCTCGGTTCGATAATATCGTCTATATAACCCATTTGGGCTGCCTGATAAGGATTACAGAAGAGGTCGTTGTACTCATTCTTCTTCTCCTCAGCCAGTTTAGCCTTCTCCTCCGGATCCTCCACTGCCTTAAGCTCTTTACCATAAAGAATCTGAACAGCTCCGTCGGCACCCATAACTGCGATATTGGCAGAAGGCCATGCGTAGTTTATATCTCCACGTATCTGCTTGCAACTCATGACGATATGAGCTCCACCATAAGACTTTCTGAGGGTGACTGTAACCTTAGGTACGGTAGCCTCTCCATAAGCATAGAGAAGTTTCGCACCATTGGCGATGATAGCGCCATACTCCTGCTGTGTTCCGCAAAGGAATCCCGGAACGTCCACGAGTGTGACGATAGGGATGTTGAACGCGTCGCAGAAACGCACGAATCTCGCAGCCTTTCTGGAGGCATTGATATCCAACACGCCGGCGAGGAACTTAGGCTGATTGGCCACGATACCCACGCTGCGTCCGTTCATGTGCGCGAAACCTACGATAATATTCTTCGCATAAGCCTGATGAATCTCGAAGAACTTGCCGTCATCCACGATGCTCTTTATGACATAGTACATGTCGTAAGCTTTGTTCGGGTTATCCGGAATGATCTCATTCAGGGCATCATCCACGCGGCTTACAGGGTCATTTGTAGGAACGACAGGAGCCTCCTCCATATTGTTCTGCGGAATGTAGCTCAGCAATTCCTTGATGATTCTGATACCGTCCTCGTCATTCTCAGCTGCGAAATGAGCCACGCCACTCTTTGTCGCATGTACGCTCGCACCGCCGAGATCCTCTGATGAAACAGTCTCGCCAGTCACGCTCTTCACGACTGCCGGTCCGGTAAGGAACATGTATGACGTGTTCTTCACCATGACAGTGAAGTCTGTCAATGCAGGCGAGTATACTGCTCCTCCGGCGCATGGTCCGAATATACCTGAAATCTGAGGAACAACACCTGAAGAGAGGATGTTCCTTTCGAAAATTTCTCCGAATCCTGCCAATGAGTTGATGCCTTCCTGAATTCTGGCACCGCCTGAGTCGTTAAGTCCGATACATGGTGCACCATTCTTGGTGGCCATGTCCATCACTTTGCAAATCTTCTGTGCCATAGCCTCTCCGAGGGAGCCTCCTGACACTGTGAAGTCCTGGGCGAATACGTAGACCAGTCTTCCGTCGATTGTACCTTGCCCTGTTACGACACCATCTCCGTCAAAATGCTGTTTTTCCATTCCGAAGTTAGTGCAACGATGATGCACGAACATGTCGAATTCCTCGAAGCTTCCTTCATCGAGGAGCAGAGCGATTCTCTCACGCGCGGTGAGCTTTCCTTTCTGGTGCTGCGCATCGATTCTTTTCTGTCCGCCGCCCATCATGGCTTTGGCTCTGCGCTCTACCAGATTCTTGATATTATCCTGCTGGATACTCATGTATTATTTATATATTAATAAGTGATACCGAATTTATTCAACTTGCAAAGATACTTAAAATTCTGTAAATCGGAAACTTCTCGAGATTTGTAATATTTTGTAAATGAAATCGAAACATATTCTTAGATAGATTGCAATGATTATATAATAGCATATGCCTATATTTGTGCTCGAAAACTAAGAGAGTATATTTTATAATGGAAACAGTGTATCTGGGACTTGTTGTTTTTTTGTTCGTCCTGGCAATTTTCGACCTCATGGTCGGCGTCAGCAATGACGCGGTTAACTTTCTGCAATCTGCTATCGGAGCTAAGGTTGCAACATTCCGAACCATCATTATCGTAGCCGCAGTCGGTATCTTTGTCGGCGCTTCCATGAGTAACGGCATGATGGAAATCGCAAGAAACGGAATCTATCATCCATCTATGTTCTCCTTCAGGGAGATAATGTTTATCTTATTGGCTGTCATGGCCTCCGACATCGTCCTTCTGGATATTTTCAACTCGTTGGGACTGCCTACCTCCACTACCGTATCCATGGTATTCGAGCTGCTAGGAGGAACCGTAGCGATAGCATTGATGAAAACCTCGGGCGATCCCGACCTGGCGATCGGCGATCTGATGAACACCAGCAAGGCGTTGACAGTCATCATGGCGATTTTCGTCTCCGTCGCGATAGCGTTCTTTTTCGGAACACTCATTCAGTATCTTTCCCGTATCATCTTCACTTTCACATACAAGAATCCTTCGCTGAAGTGGAAAATCGGAATTTTCGGCGGTTTCGCCTTCACTTCCATCATCTATTTCATGCTGATAAAAGGCCTCGAACATTCATCGTTCATGAGCCCCGAAATGCTGGAATGGATCCACTCGAACACCCTTCTTGTGTGCGGCTCCTGCTTCGTGATTTCAGGCCTGCTGACGCAGATCCTATATATGTTTAAGGTCAATGTCTTTAAAGTCCTGGTTCTTACGGGTACATTCGCATTGGCCATGGCCTTCGCCGGCAACGACTTGGTGAACTTCATCGGAGTCCCTCTGGCCGGATATTCCGCATTCCAGGATTATGTGGCCAACGGTGCCGGTGACTATTCAGGCTACATGATGTCTTCTCTGGATTCTCCGGCTCATACCCCGGTATATTTCCTTGTCGCAGCCGGAATTGTGATGGTCATAGCGTTGGCTACATCCAAAAAGGCCTACAATGTCGTAAAAACTTCCGTAGACCTCGCCCGCCAGGATGCAGGAGACGAGATGTTCGGTTCTTCGAAAATGGCCCGAATCCTCGTGAGGTTCAGTACCAATGTCGCAAGTTCTATCTCTGCCAATGTCCCTGATCGCGTCAAGGTTTGGGTCAATAAGAGGTTCAATGTCGATGAATCCGTGCTTGCCCACGGTGCAGCTTTCGATGAGGTGCGCGCCACAGTTAACCTGGTGGTATCCAGCCTCTTGATAGCGCTTGGAACATCATTGACCCTACCACTTTCTACCACTTATGTGACCTTCATGGTGGCGATGGGAACCTCATTGGCCGACAAGGCGTGGGGTAGGGAGAGCGCGGTATTCCGCATCACTGGTGTGATTTCGGTCATCGGCGGTTGGTTCGTGACGGCGGGAGCCGCTTTCGTGCTTTGCTTTATCGTAGCCATGACCATGGCCATCGGAGGTATGCCGGTAGCTGCGCTGCTAGTGGCCTTGTCTCTCTTCTTGCTGATACGCAGTAATATACGTTATCATAAGAAGCGTCAGGAAGAGAATGGTGATGTCATTTTCAACGAGATGATCACCTCTGAGGACAGTGCCCGGACGTTGGAACTTCTTTCTGAGCATATCCTCCAGAGCCAGAGCAAATTCCTTGCGTATGTCAATGATACTTATCAGCAGATTACTGACGGATTTGTTTCAGAAGATTTGGGAAAACTGCAGAAAGCTGAAAGCAGTATGCATCGTGAGCGCTTTAACCTCAAACAGTTGCGACGTAAAGAAATGCTCGGTCTCAGGCGTATCGACCAGGATGTTGCCATCGAAAAGAGCACATGGTTCCATATCGGAAGAAACAGCTGCGAAGATATGTTGTATAGCTTGCGTAGAATCTGTGACCCGTGTAAGGAACATATCGATAACAGTTTCGTTCCGCTGAGTATGGACCGTGTGAAAGAATTCATGCCGCTTCGCGATACTATGCTGTTCTTGTTGAAACGCTCTGAGGCGGTGATCAGTTCACACGATAGGGAAGGCGCCGAAAAGGTAAGGGAGCAATGCGAGACCTTCAAGGAGTGTCTGGCTCAGACCAGACGCGAGCAGATGGATCGCATGAGGTCCACAAAGGACAATATCACAGTGGCTTATGTTTACCTGAATATCCTTCAGGAGACTCACGAAATGGTAAGCGCCATGCAGCACCTGCTGCGTGCAGCCAAGCATTTTACACAGCTGTCTTAGCTATCACAGAACGTCTCGCAGCCGGACATCGGCGGTGCCCGGCGAGCGAATTACGAAGTACCTGAGCGAACGAGCACTGACCGCTGCCGGCGTCCCGGCCTGCTTGTCAGAGGAATTTCTGAAATCTCGAATAACTTAAGCGGTCGCAAGGCTTATCACCCTGCGACCGCTTGATTATGTTCTGATAAACTATTTGCTGTTGGATTTGGCGAGAGAGAAGACGAACTCCAGGCCACCGGTGCTGGCTGTGCGCACACTGATCCAACCGCCGTGAATAAGCACCGCATTCTTCACGATGGCAAGTCCGAGCCCGGTACCGCCAAGCTTTCGTGAACGACCCTTGTCGACCCTGTAGAACCTCTCGAACAAATGCTCCTGATTCTCCTCCGGAACACCCACACCATTATCGGTAAAATTGAACCAATAGAAGCCCTCATTCTGCTTGAGATTCTGTACAGTTACTGTAGTGTACTCACCGGCGTAGGCTATCGCATTGTCTGTCAGGTTTCTGAAAATAGAATACAAAAGCATCTGGTTTCCGTTGACCACCACATTAGGACCCACCAGATTCAAGAACTTCATACCCCTCTTCTGCAACTGCAAAGTGACATCCTTGTAAACGCTATCTATAAGATCATGGATATTGATATCCTCCGTAGTAAATGAATCGCAGGACTCATCCAACTTGGTGAGAAGAGTGATGTCATTGATAAGATTAGTAAGGCGCTGGCACTGAGAGAAACTGCTCTCTAAGAACTGCTTCTTCGTATTCTCATCCATATCCGGATTATCAAGTATCGTCTCTATATATCCGCTGATACTGCTTACCGGCGTTTTCAGCTCGTGAGCAATATTCTGCGTAAGCTGACGCTTTAATCTGGTCTTGTCGTCCTCACTATTATTCAGTTTAGCATAAAGACTTACGATATTCTTGGAAATCTCTCCAAGCTCGTCATCAGCGAACTCGACATCGAAATTAGTCAAGTCATCATTCTTCTCAGCATGCTCGGCGAAACTGCGCAGGAGCTTGATATTCTTGTTGATGTGACCGATGTAGATGTAATAAAGAATGATGAGCATTATACATATTGCCAGACCGATCCACAGATAACCCCTGTTTGTGCCCAAAACGTTGGACAGTCTCATATTATATGGATGAGACGTCCTGACTATGAATCCATTTTTAGGGAAAGCGGTAGCCGAGTAGAACCATTTTCCTCCGATATTGGCAGATTCACGTTTGATGTCATAGCCTTTACCGAGAGAAATGGCGTACCGTATCTCCTTTCGCTCCAAGTGATTGTCTTTCTTGATGGAGTTGGAAGCCTCGTTGTCGAACAGGACATTTCCTTCGTAGTCCAAAATGGTCGTACGCACCCCATCTCTCAGAAGACGTCTTTCGTACCTCAGGAAACTTGTAGTATCCTTGTTGACAAGACGACTCCCCAATTCCTTATTGTAACCCTGCATCTTGGTATTCAACAATTCGACCCTGTACTCATTTTCTCTTCTATACTGGTAGAAAACAAATACAAGGACGAGAGTGAGGGCTAACGCCGTTACGATAAGGAATAACTTGGAACTGAGAGGCAAAAATGCCTTTTTCTTCATAGCCTTAAACTATTATTTAAGCTTGTGTTATTCTTTATATGTATCGTCGAAACAATATCCGTATCCGTGGCGGGTAATCACGCAGGTACCATATTTTCCGAGTTTTTTGCGGAGTCTGGTGATATTCACGTCCACTGTTCTTCCGAGAACCACTACCTCGTCAGGCCAAACTTTTGCGAGGATATCTTCGCGTGAAAAAACTGTTCCCGGATGGCTGATGAGAAGATTCAGAATCTCCAATTCTGTCTTGGTGAGATCGATTTCTTCTCCGTCGATAGTGACAACTTTCTTCACCATATCCAGCACGAGGTGTTCGAACTGTTTCTGAGTGGCCACGTCTCTGCTGCTTCTTCTGAGCACAGCCTGGACTCTGGTGATAACTTCTCTAATGGAAAAAGGCTTGGAAATATAGTCGTCGGCTCCAATGTTGAAACCCTTGACCATATCATTATCAGTGTCTTTTGCGGTTACGAAGATAATTGGAATGTTGGCCGTCTCGGGTTTTTTGCGGACCTGTTGCGCAAGTTGGAGACCAGAAATCTTGTCCATCATGATATCAAGCAAGATGAGGTCGAAATTTGCGATGCCGATAGCGAGTGCTTCTTCACCTGAATGGGCTACTGTCGTATCGAAACCGGCGTTGTCTAGGTTGAATTTCAGGATATTGCAAATATCTGCCTCATCATCTACGACAAGAATTTTTTTCTTTTCCATAACTGTTATAGTTTATTATGTCTATGCAAATATAATTGAAAATACTGTTACATTGTCATTAAGAAGCACTTAATTTCGGACTTTTTTTGCTGTTGTCAGAGTAAATCATCAAAAACTGGTCTCCAGACTGCAATTCTACCTGTCCGTCAGGAACTATAAATTCGTCATCTCTACGTATAATTACCACACGTGCGCCTTCCGGCAGCTGAATTTCCTTCAGTGTGTTTCCGTTTTCCAAGTCGTCATCAGTGAGAGTATAGTCCTGCAGTTTTCCGGCTTCCTCAGGAATTTCAATGCCGAAAGTCTCAGGAATCTTCTCCATAGGAAGGTTCAGATGCAGCATTTTTGCTACTCTCGGTATGGACATTCCCTGGAAAATAAGTGACAGTAAAGTGATGAAGAACACGATGTTGAATATCTGTTCGGATCCAGGTATGCCTTCGATTATCGGATAAGTGGCGAAAATAATAGGTACTGCGCCTTTGAGACCTACCCAGGAGGTGAAAAGTTTAGCCCTGAATGATATCTTTCTGAACGGAATCAGGCAGAGGAAAACGGTAAGCGGACGTCCTATGAAAATCATGAAAAGACCGATTAATAGTGCAATCGGTGCCACATGCATCATCTGCTTAGGATTTACGAGCAGTCCTAAACTGAGGAACATTCCGATTTGCATAATCCAGGTCATGCCGTCCATGAAAGACAATATTTCTTTCCTGCTGTTCATAGGATGGTTCCCGATATACAGGCCGGCGATGTAGACGGCGAGATAGCCGTTTCCATGTATAGTCTGTGTCATGGAGAATGCGAATAGGCTGACAGCCAGCAACATGATGGAATAAATCGAGGCGCTGAGCTTAATCTTCTTCAGAAGATGCACGCTTGCGAATCCCACTGCAAGACCCATCAGGGTACCGATTGCCATTTGTATAACCAGAGTCCCGAGTGAGCCTAAAATGATCTGTTTGTAATCTATTCCGACTATGCTTGAAGCCGGGTCGAACAGAAGTTTTGCCACCTGTATCAGCACGATAGTCAGCACATAAGCCATCGGGTCATTACTACCGGACTCGAGCTCAAGCATCGGCCTCAAGTTCTGTTTCAGCCTCATGTTGCAGTTCTTCAATATGCTGAAGACCGAAGCGGAATCCGTAGACGACATCACCGCCGCGAGCAAGAAGCACATGACGATGGACAGCGACAGTCCGATTTTCTCTATTCTGGACAGGAAAAATATAAACAGACCAGTGAAGATGACCGTCAGCAGGACACCTGCCGTCGATAAGACAATACCCGGTCCGAGCACAGGCCGTATCTCCTTTATCTTGGTCTCCATACCGCCCGTAAACAGTATGACGCAGAGCGCCAAGATGCTGAGGAATTGCACTAGATTATAGTTGTCGAAAACCAGTCCGACACCATCACTTCCGAACAACATTCCCACGAGCAGGAACACAAGGAGGGAAGGGACGCCATACTTCGTTCCGGTTCTCGAGACCAATATGGCTGTGAAGACGAGAATGGAACTGATGAGAAAAATATTCTCAGATGGTATTATCGAATGCATATCGTGTCTATTCTTTTAAGTCTTATTGGCTTTATTGAATTCCCGGCACCATGCCGTAAGTCCGCATTTGTCGCAGTGCGGAGCCCGTGCCGTGCAAATGTATCGTCCCTGCAAGATAAGCCAATGATGTGATATCGCTCTTCTGTTTTCCGGAATGTGGCTTTCCAACTCCTTGCCCACACTTTCCGGCGTCTTTTCGTCCGATAACCCGAGGCGGTGTGCCACGCGGAAAACATGTGTATCCACAGCTATGACAGGTTTATCGTAAACTATTGAGGCTATGACGTTTGCGGTCTTTCTCCCGACTCCCGGAAGTTTCATCAGATCGTCGATGTCCGACGGAACCTCGCCCCCGAAATCCGCCGAAAGCATCTGCGCCATCGATATCAGGTGCCGCGCCTTGCTGTTCGGGTAGGAAATGCTTCGCACCAGCGGAAAAAGTTCTTCGAAAGTGGTTGAGGCCAATGCCTTTGCGTCCGGATATTTCACGAAGATGTCAGGCGTGACCATGTTTACACGCTTGTCCGTGCACTGGGCCGACAATATGACTGCTATAAGAAGATGAAAAGGAGAATCATAATGCAGTTCAGATTCTGCAATCGGAACATTCTCCTCAAACCACTTTATTATATTGTAGTATCTCTCCGCCTTAGTCATAAATTATCTATTTCATTTCTCTGCAAGCCTCGTCCTTGCAGACAAATACCCTGCCAGGATAGTTCTCGAAGATGGATTTATTATGCGTAACCATCACTACGGCAGTGCCTTTCGTGTGGTTAATTCTCGTAAGAAGCTTCATGATGCCGTCCGCGGTCTCGTTGTCGAGATTACCGGTAGGCTCATCAGCGATGATTACACCGGGCTCGTTCAGCAGAGATCTTGCAATGGCGATTCTCTGCTGCTCTCCGCCGGAAAGCTGGTGTGGCATCTTATGAGACTTGGATGTCATGCCGACATTGTCGAGGACCTCGGTGATTCTCTTGGAGATGGCATCCCCATCTTTCCATCCGGTGGCCTTGAGTACAAATTCCAAGTTTTCTTCTACGGTTCTGTCCATAAGTAACTGGAAGTCCTGGAATACGACTCCTATCTTGCGCCTCAGGAATGGAATTTCCTTATCTTTAATGGTCGCCAAATTATAACCGCAGACGGTTCCGAAACCCTTTTCAAGCGGGTTTTCCGCAATCATGGTCCTAATGATGGATGTCTTTCCGGTACCCACTTTACCCACTATATACACGAAGTCTCCAGGATATACATCCATATCCAATCCGTATATCACAGGCGTTTCGCCATTCACGATTTCCGCTTCTTTAAAAGATATTACAGGCTCTTCCATTTCACTCTTCATTTTTCAACAGAGCAATTTACGAAAAAAATCTGGTATGGCCATGTAATTTCTCTCTTAAAATAGAATTTTTTTCTAAAATTATCGTACATTCGCATCGCTCAGTAAAATGGACGCAATAAACAAATGAAAAATTTCTGAAAGATGAAAAAACAAACATTGGCTATCCATACTGCATATCCTTCCAAGGATGCTTATGGTGCACTCAGCATGCCGGTTTATCATGCGGCTGCTTATGAATTCGACAATGCAGCCGATATGGCTGACGCATTCTGTGGCAGAGTAACCGCTCCTGACTACTCCAGAGTAATGAATCCTACAGTCATGAATTTGGAGAATCGTGTAAAGGCATTGACAGGAGCCCAGGCGGTAGTCGCATTGAACTCAGGTATGGCGGCGATCAGCAACACTCTTCTCGCATTGGCGTCAGCAGGCAAGAATATCGTGTCTTCACGTCACATGTTCGGCAATACATATTCTCTTATAACTGAAACACTTCCGCGCTTCGGTGTGGAATCCCATGCCTGTGACCTCACCGATTTGAGCCAGGTGGAGAAGGCCGTAGATGAGAATACTTGCTGTATCTTCCTGGAGATTATCACAAACCCTCAGGTAGAAGTCGCGGACCTGGCAGCATTGGCCCAGATCGCTCACAGACACGGAATTCCGCTGATTGCAGATACCACTATGATTCCTTTTACAGAATTTTCTTCTCATAAACTCGGCGTGGATATCGAGGTGGTTTCCAGTACGAAATATCTTTCAGGCGGCGCTACTACCATCGGCGGCCTGATTATCGATTACGGCGGATTCCCTGATTTCTCAAAACGCATAAAAGGGGAGTTGCTTTTCAACTTGGGCGCATACATGACTCCTCATGTCGCTTATATGCAAACACTTGGTATTGAGACTCTTGAGGCTCGTTATCGTATCCAGTCGTCCAATGCTCTCGAGCTTGCCCGCCGTCTGGAGAAGACTCCTGGTATCAAGCATGTCGGATATGTAGGTCTGGAATCAAGTCCATATCACGAGTTGGCTGCAAAGCAGTTCGGTCCTACAGCCGGCGCTATGATCACGATAGACCTCGAAAGCAAAGAAGACTGCTTCCATTTCATTGACAGTCTTAAACTTATATATCGTGCGACGAATCTTTTCGACAGCCGTACACTGGCCATTCATCCTGCCAGCACCATTTTCGGACCGTTCAGCGATGAGAAGCGTAGGGAGATAGATGTGCTCGACACGACGATAAGACTTTCTATCGGACTGGAAGATGTCGACGACATTTATGAGGATATAGTTCAAGCATTGAAATAGTAATATGGCAGAGTATAATTTCGACAAAGTTATAGACCGTCATGGCACTGGGGCGTTGAAATTGGATGTCCTGAAGGAGCGTTATGGCAGGGATGATCTTATTCCTCTTTGGGTCGCTGATATGGATTTCGAGACCCCGGACTTCATTTTGGACGCTATAAAGAAGCGTTTAGAGCACCCAATCTTGGGATATTGCAAGGATCCTCAGGATTTGTGGCCGTCGGTTATCGACTGGATAAAATCTCATCACGGATGGGAAGTGAAACGTGAGTGGCTTCGTTACATCCCTGGTATCGTAAAGGGTATCGGTATGGTTATCAATGTGTTTACGAAGTCTGACGAGAAGGTTATCATCCAGCCTCCTGTATATCATCCGTTCCGTCTTACTCCGGAGGGAAACGATAGGGAAGTGGTGATGAATCCTCTCCGCGAGAATCCGGACGGTACGTATTCCATGGATTTCGAGAATCTCGAGCAGGTCGCTGACGAGAAATGCAAGGTGCTCATCTTGTCGAATCCTCATAACCCGGCCGGTATAGTTTGGGACAGGGAAACATTGACAAAACTCGCGCATTTCTGTCATACTCACGGCATTCTGGTGATTTCGGACGAGATTCACTGCGATATGGCGCTTTGGGGGAACAAGCATATTCCGTTCGCGTCGGTTTCTGACGAGGCGGCTGCGTGCAGCATCTCTTTCGGGGCTCCGACCAAGACTTTCAATATGGCCGGTATCGTAAGTTCGTACTGCGTCGTTCCGAATGAGAAAATTCGTGAGAAGTTCTTCAAATGGCTGTCGGCCAATGAGTTCGACGATCCGAATATGTTCGCGCCTTTCGCCACTATCGCGGCTTTCCGCCAGGGCGAGGAATGGCGTAGGTCAATGCTGAAGTACGTGGAGGCTAATATCGATTTCGTTATCGACTGGTGTGCAGCGAATATTCCTGCTGTGAAGCCGCTCCGTCCTCAGGCGTCGTTCCTGGTGTGGTTGGATTGCAGGGCGCTGGGTCTGGATCATGAGCATCTCGTGGATTTGTTCGTGAACAAGGCGCATCTGGCGCTGAATGACGGCGAGATGTTCGGACACGGCGGCGAGGGCTTTATGCGTCTTAATGTGGCTAGTCCGCGTTCTGTCCTGGAGCAGGCGCTGGAGCAGTTGAGGGTTGCGATAAACCTTTAAGGGCTTGAAGCTCGCGCGGGCAAGAAGTGTTTTTCACGGCTTGTGCGACTGCTCCAGCCAAACACGTTACCCCCACCCTAAATCCCTCCCCTCGGGGTGAGGGACTTACCTTCGCTGGAGGCTCAAATTGCTGGGATGAAAGCTTTACGATATTGATGCGTTCAGATGCTGCGTTGCAGAAATTTTCAGACAACCTGGCGGGTGATAAAAGACTGATATCGCTGATTATCAGCGCGTTACGACAAATTGCAGCCGCCAGGTCCTATAAAAAACATACAACCTGACAGGAATCCGGATGAGTTACATTCACCACAATCACCTGAGCGAGCGGGCGCCGACCGCCGGCAGCATCCATGGAAAGGAACTCGTTGGCAGCAACGCTATGTAGCAACCATCGCCAGCATTCATGTAAATATCCACAACCACTTTGATTGTAGAGGGTACCAAGACGAGTTATAATACACCTGACTTAGGATTATGATATTTGGTACCACAAAACGTTTTAACATACACAAGCGTTTCCAAATTTTGCGTTTTGTCCCAAGAAAACGTTTTAGGTTACACCAAATCGTCAATTTTGATGTCATTTTTTCGTAAAAACGTTTTTTAGATGGTACCAAATCATCAACACGAGATAAATATGGTAACCGCTGCGCCGCACCGGAGATGGTGAGCACAATTACCCACCCGCAAAGTCCCAGGTTATTTGCAATGTCGAAAATCCCCGTTTCCGATGAGCCGCGGACCAGTGTGGTCACCGAAAGGCATGGCCATCCGCGGCCATGTAAAGAAGGGGCCCAGCTATGCTGGGAAGGATGAGCGCCAGCGAACCTTTCGGCGACTATACTGGACCGCGGCGGTGCCCAAATAACAGATAATTAACTTTGACTCCCCAAGTTGTGGATGATATGGATGAATCGTGCGAAGGGTCGGCAGCAGTTGTTGCTCCTATGTTTTGTAACTTCCGATAATCAAGATGTTCTAAAATACATGTGCGACGACTCTCTTTTATTTTCTGTTGTCGCCAATCGGCGACTTCTGGACTAGGAAGCGGAAGTACAAAGAGGAGGTAAGATTTTTATAATCAAAGAATGGGTTGCGATAAGGATTGAATCTCAAATTGGCGAGGATGCTAACTATAGTATGTTGATAACCATAGTTAGCATCTCTAATTTTGTATCCAAGAAATCAAACAATTACGATATGGAAAAGGAACCTATCCTTCTGCATTTTGGGAAACAAGTTCAGGAGCTGCGTAAGGACCGAAATCTTTCTCAAGAACAGCTGGCCGAACTTGCTGGCGTTCATAGAACGTATATCGGTATGATAGAGCGGGCTGAAAAAATATTACTCTTTATAATATTGAGAGAATAGCCAAGGCTTTAGAGGTCAATATCAAGGATTTATTCTAAATGCACAGCAATATGGAAACGCAAAAAACGGTCACTATCAGAGCAACTACTCGTGAGGATTATCACAAGCAATTGATTATGCTTTTTCTTGAGGAACAGCATGGTAACTCAGAAGAGTGGAATTACTACGATTATTTTGTAGAAACTGGCAAGAATGGCAAAAGGATATATCTTCACAGACCCGCCTATAAGAACAAAGGAATGGACTTCGAAGTCCGAGTTGAAGATTATCAGTTTAGATATGGGAAATATGGTAATGTAATTAGTTCTGGGAATCGTCCTAGTCATAGTGAGATATGGAACGATGTGCATGATAAGGTCGTGGGGAACCCTGTAGACGGAATAAAACTGAAAGCCCTTATTACGAAAATTTATAATTGCGAGGAGCCGAAGGAAGAAGAAATTGAAGCATGTCATTTCACCGAAGGCCTTTCTCTTGATTTACTCCTCTATACCATCAAGTGGCTCTTCATCGAACAAGATATGACATATTGGAACCAGAGTGGTAGAGAGATGAACTACAATGGTTTAATGAAAATCTGGGAATAAGCAGTAATACTATGACATACAACAATGACTACTTTATTGATGGAGCTCTTTGGCAGAGGTCTCCCAGGCAATCAGCCATTCGGACTTTTGTAGCATCAGATGGGACCGTAATCGGTATTTTTTCAAGGGGTTAGAGGCGCTCGTCCTGACCTTGACTTTCGGGTGAAAATCCTTCAACCGAAGCTTGATGCTAGGCCCTTTCTTTTACCCCATGATGAATGGGTTGTCGATCTGCTTCTAAAAGGGCAACATCATAAGGAAGAGATTGTTCAACTACTAGATTATTACCTTGATTTTTACGATATATGTTCTCCTTTTGCGTCATTAGAAGAATGGGCATAATATACGCCAAAAACACTTCAAGAAGTCGAGCGTCGTTTTGGAAATATAAGAGTTTCTGGCACAATGTCTATCGGTGGAATAGCTATTATTTTAGAACTGTTTTGCATCTGTGAAAAACAGACACCAGATGCGCATTAGTTTAAACTAGCACTTCAGTGGACCAAAGAATGCGTGCTTGGAGAACGTGACTTCAAAAATCTTTTGAATCTGGTAATCAGGCATCGGGAGTATTAGAATGGGAGTTCTGGACCGTAATATGCCTCAGGTTCATACAGGACGCGAATGTCGCTATCCTGGAAGAGTTTTGCCTGCTTCTCCAGTTTCTCAAGTATCTCACCACGGCGATTGACGCTGTTCAGTTCCTCGCGACGGGCTTTGCTCATCTCGAGGAATTTTTCTTCTTGGTCTATACCCAAGAACCGGCGACCAAGGAGATTAGCTGCGATACCCGTGGTGCTGCTCCCTGTGAACGGATCAAGTATCCAGGCCCCAGGTTTGGTGGCTGCCTGAATAATCCTGGACAGGACGCACAGCGGCTTCTGAGTCGGATGTTTGCCACATGACTTTTCCCACGGGGCAATTGCCGGCAATGTCCAGACATCGCGCATCTGGGTGCCGCCGTTGATTTTCTTCATCAACTCATAGTTGTAGTAGTGGGCCACTTTCTGTTCCTTACGCGCCCACAGAATGTATTCTGCCGAGTAGGTGAAATACCGGCAGGACAGGTTGGGTGGAGGATTGGTCTTCACCCAAGTGATGCAGTTGAGAATTTTGAAATCCAGCTCTGTCAGACAACGAGCCACAGAAAATATGTTGTGATATGTCCCGCTAATCCAAATAGTTCCGTCAGATTTTAGATGCTCACGGCAGGCGGTCAACCACCTTTTGTCAAACTTGTAATCCTCCTCAAATCCCTGAGACTTATCCCACTTGCCTTTGTTCACAGACACAGGAACGCCGCTCTGTATGCTGATGCCGCCGTTGGATAGATGGTACGGCGGATCTGCGAAAATCATATCGAACTTGAATTCAAAGGAGTCCAGAAGTTCGATACAATCTCCCTGCAGGAGCGTGAAGTTCTTGTCCTGTGACTTATAGTAGGCCGTGGGCATGGAGACTATACAAGTTTGGTGGACACTACGCCGTCATCGAGGTCCATGATGTTGTAAAGATTCTCCAGGACGTCAAAAGTTTCCTTGAGGTTATTGCGGGCAGAACCCCAGCCGTGTCCATCGGTAATCCAAACGAACTTAAACTTGGGGTGGTCCTTTGTCTCCAAGGCGATGGTTTTGTAACTGCGCGCTGTCTCGTTTAGCTTGGAACCACCGCTGGCGTAGAAGTTGGTCTCAATGCCGTAAATCATATTGGGGCGCTTGATTACGAAGTCAAAGCGTTTCTCTGTGCCACCCTCGTTGGAGATGCAGGAAAGGTCAATGTTCCATTTCCTCTCAATCTCACTGATAGACATCTCCTTGAAGTAGGTTTTATCTTTCACTAGGCCGGCCTTGACGAGATATCCTTCTACCAAGTCTTCCATCACATGACCGCCACGATTCTTGCGGGCATTGGAGTCCAAGCCGGTTTCAACACCAGTAACGTAGTCCACCAGATTGTGGATATGCTTCTGCTGCATCAGATCAAAGAGTCCCGTCTCACGCATAAACACCACATATTCATCAATGTGGTAATTAGCACGACGGAAGTTCCAGACGTGCTCACCATCAAAGTCAACGGTAAGGATATCAGACTCGCGTTTGGCCAGCAGGATGGGGATGCACTTGAGGATTTCAGGATACCGTCTGTAGAGCGCCACGAACTCCTTCTCGATGTCTGCGCACCCAATCAGGGAGTTCATAATGTTTAACTCTACTTTGATTGTATCTACGTTCCGGTAAATCTTCTCGAAGTCTGTGTAATACTTATAGCCAGCAATAGCGGAGCGGAATCCCGCCAACCATATCATAAAATCTCTCATATTTATGCGTTGACTACGTTAGAAATTATCAGTTCAGAGATAGCGCCGCGCCCTGAGGCATCCGAGTTGATCATTCTGGTGGCAGAGACTCTCTTGATGATGAAATGATTATACAAAGTATCGAAGAAATTTTCGGAAGGGTTGACACCCTTCGGGTCAGAATTGCTGGCTACAAATAGGGCCTTATCCTTACTAATTTGGTCACAGAAGTCACGAAGACGAACCTGCTCGTCATCATTGAACCCCTCTTTTGCGTAGGACGTGAAGGAAGATGTTTCCGTTATAGGCTTATAAGGAGGATCAAAATAGAACAGCGTATTTGGACCGGCATAGCGTCCGGTTTCAGAGAAATCGCCGCAAAGAATTTCGACCTTCTGGAGAACCGCGGAGCAAGCATGCAGATTGTCTGCATCGCAAATACGAGGATTAGCATACTTGCCGTGAGGAACGTTGAATTTGCCTTTGGAATTGACCCTGTAAAGGCCATTGAAGCACGTTCTATTAAGGAATATGAAGAGCGCAGCTGTTTCAACCGGAGTTGTCTTCTTCGTATTAAAACGAGCTCTTTTCTCCATGAAATATGCCTTGCGGCCTTCTGACCCTAATGGGATATATTCGTCTTGAATGTGAGCAAGTTCCGCTATCAATTCTTCGACATTCACTTGGATAACGCGATAGGTGCAGATGAGTTCTTGATTGATGTCGTTGATGACAGCCCTCTCAATGTTTGGATACTCTTGAAGAATCCAGAACATAACAGCACCACCACCGACAAACGGCTCTACATACGTTACGTGCTGACGGGATGCAAAATCGCGCGGAAGCGATTTGCTCACCTCATTCAGCAGCTGTGTCTTTCCTCCAACCCATTTAATGAATGGTCGAGCTTGTGTGTATTCTTCAAAGATTCTCATACGAACTTTATATTTCCACAAATATAGATAAAAACCAGCGATTTTTAGGCCGGTTAAATAAAAATCATGACCGGACAGTAATAGTTTCATATAAACGCGGTCCGGCAGTTACAAAAACTGCTGGACCGCGTTTTATTTATTACGTTAGTCTCTTTTAGATTCCGAGATAGTTAATGATGCCGGTTACGGCAGTCTTGGCTGAAGCTACTGCCTCCACTACGGTGGCAGGGCCCAAAATCAGGTCGCCGGCGATGAAAACACCAGGGAGACTGGTCTGCTGTGATTCGTCAGTGACGAGCCAACCTCTATTAGTCTCAGGCTTTTCGTCTCCGAAAATGCTGTTGTCGATACTTGCGCTGATGGCTACAAGCATACTGTCGAACTCTACCTTGTGGTCTGAACCCTCTATCATCTTGGTAGATACGCGTCCGTCAGCCCCTACGACATTCTCACATTTTCTCATGACAGCGATGTTGTTGCCCTCGATAGCTACAGGAACCTCGAAAACGCAGAACTTCACGCCTTCCTCTTGAGCTTCCTTCACCTCGAGTGTATTCGCAGGCATGTTCTCGAAAGTCTTTCTATAATATACTGTGACATCGTGACCCTGTCTGAGCGCTGTACGGCTGGCATCCATAGTGACATTTCCGCCTCCGATTACGAGAACTCTATCTCCAAGCTTATAAGAATCCGGATCCTTCAGATAATCAAGAGCATAGAGAATATTAGGATTATCCTCTCCCGGGATATCCAATCTTCTCGGAACGGCTGCTCCGGTAGCGATGAACAAAGCATCGTAGTTCTCTCTCAATTCCTTTACGGAGATATCCCGGCCGATGCGCTTGCCACCTATGAATTCGATACCGGCTTCCGACATGATGCGGTCGTACTGCTCGATGTATTTGCGGCTCAGTCTGAATTCAGGAATACCATAACGGAGTACGCCTCCAGGAAGAGGATTCTCGTCATAAATCACGACCTCACATCCGTGCTCCCTGAGAATGAACGCTGCCGTTATGCCGGCAGGACCGGCACCGACGATAGCCACTTTCTTTCCGTTAGGAGTGCCCGGCGTGATGGAGGCATGGAAAAGATACTCTCCGGTAATCTCAGCCTCGATTTCATGCCACTTTACAGGCATCTTCTTTGCGTTCAAGACGCAATGCCCGTAACAAGCCTTGCTCCAATCGCATACGCGGCTAGTGATAGCTGAGAATGGGTTGTTCGCAAAAAGGAGACGGGCTGCTTCTTCGCCACGTCCCTCTTTATATAGTCTGATAGATGTAGGTACATCTGTCTTTACGGCACATGCGGCCGAACATTTTGGTATTTTACATAACAGGCATCTTCCTGCTTCTGAGTTAATCATAGCTATATTTGTTTGTCTACGGCCGGCAAAGGTAAGAAGAATAAATTGTTATTACAAAACGATTTTAATGTTTACTTGCCGTGTCCACCCCCCCCCTTATTGTTGAAGTACACCGTATTCGAAAGCCTGCTGGACTTGCTGACCATATTCATAGGCTCCGAAGCCCATTTGCTTTTGTTTACGAATGATATTCCAGTGGCAGGAGGAACGATACAAGAGAAGAAATGACTGTTGAATATGCCCCACTTGAATATCCTGCTCCGTGTCTTCTTCTGCAATTCGTTCAGCTTCAGGACTTTTATAATGGTCTTTCTCTTCGAATTATAATCCTCATGAGTCATCATCTGCAGACCTCTGTAATACATGTTCACGCTCATGCGCCGGTACTGCTTGCGCAGTTTTCCGGATACGTCTGACGAGCATCTCGCGAAGGTTCCTGCCAATGAGAATGAACACTGGAGGCTGGAAAGTTTGTGGGCGGCCCTGATGGTGTCCGGATGCACCCTATATGCGTAAAACTCCATCGGAGTGTACACGCACCTGAGATTTCTGCAGAAAAGCCTTGCGAAAAGTTCCGGTTCCTCGTCGAACGAGAAACTTTCGTCGAAAAGGAGTCCATTCATCTTTTCTTTCCGGATCAATGCCAAGAAGAACGACAATTCTCCGGCGAATCCGTCACGGAGCATTCTATGTCTGCTTATTACTTTATTGGCCACGCAGTTGTGACGCCTGTGAGATGTGATTTTCTTTCCGTCCTCATCCACATATACATATTCGCCTTTTACGATATCTGCATGATGCTTTTCAGCCAAGCCGTGCAAGGTGGAAAGTGTGTCTGGAGAAAACCAGAAATCATCGGCATTGACAAATATAACATACTGGCCTTCAGCCCTTTCGAGACCATAGTTCTTGGCGGAAGCCGGGCCGTCGTTCTTTTTGTGGAATACTCTTACTCGATGGTCGTCATTTGCATATTTGTCGCAGATGGTGCCCGTCGAATCCTTGCTTCCGTCATCTACGAGAAGCAATTCAAAATCTTTATATGTCTGTCCGAGAATGCTTTCTACGCAGGCATGGACGTATTTTTCAGCGTTATATAGCGGTACAATAATCGAAATCATAGCAATTTTCACGTTACCTCTCACAAAAATAATACATACTATGATAATATCAAAACGAATTAATATATATGGGTTAATGTTACGTTTGTGTTCTCGAATAGACATTTTATTAATTTTGTGTACCTTTGTGCTCGTATAATTTGAATTTCACCTGACTTTTTATGGGTATCCGGAATCCATTTATCAGGGTGAAGTTCCTAAACACCAATCTTTTAGTAATGAAAAACATTTGGAGCTGCCGTGCGGCAGTGGTCCTTTTTCTTTTGACATCTGCGGGAGTTTTCTCAGTTTCCGCGGAAAACGGACAGGACAATCATCCAGTAAGACTAGATTCTGTTTCAGTAACGGGGAGCCGTGTACCTGTAGCATTGGGCAAAAGTGCCAGAATCGTCACACTCATGGACAGCACCACCCTCGCTTCACTCCCTGTGCAGAGTGTCAATGATCTTCTGAAATATGTGGCAGGCATAGATGTACGTCAGCGTGGAGATCTTGGTGCCCAGACTGATATCAGTATGAGAGGAGGTACAAGCGATCAGATAGCAGTATTCCTTAACGGTATAAATATCTGCGATCCGCAGACAGGACATAATGCAGTCGATTTCCCTGTAGACGTACATGATATCGACCGGATCGAAGTGCTTTCGGGCCCTGCAGGCGTGGCATATGGTTCATCATCATTGACAGGAGCCATAAATATCGTCACTAAAAAAGCTGCGGGACGCGAAGTTTCAGCTCACGCCGAGGGCGGTTCTTTCGGCTTTTTCGACGGTGGGGCTTCGTTCGGCTGGACGGCGGGAGATTTTTCTTCCAAACTTTCGGCTTCATACCTTCGCTCAGACGGTTTCAACCGTAATTCTGAGGGTGGTCTCAATACTGATTATCAGACAGTTAAGGCTTTCTGGCAGGGTTCGTACAAGACTTCTGCAGCTGATATCGACTGGCATGCAGGCGTGAGTGTCAGGGACTTTGGTTCCAATACCTTCTACAGTGCCAAGTTCGATAACCAGTTCGAGCACACCATGAAGACTTACGGAGCGGTATCAGCCCAGACTCATGGATTTATAAAGTTCAAACCTTCTGTTTACTGGAACCGCAGCGAGGACCGTTTCGAACTCGTCCGCGATAATCCTGACAAGGTCCCGTTCAACTATCATCGTACAAGTGTCTGGGGTGTAAACCTGAACAGCTGGTTCGAGACCGTGGCCGGAAAAACTGCCTTCGGCGCGGAAATGAGAAATGAAGACCTCTTGAGCACGAATCTCGGTGAGCCGCTCGCTTCTCCTAAAAAGATACATGGCGACGCTGAGAAGACTTACGCCAAAGGACTTAACAGAACAAATATCAGCCTGTTCCTGGAGCACTCCATCGACATAGCCAACGTTTCTGCATCTGCAGGCGTGGCTGCCGTGAAGAACACCGGAAACGAGGATGATTTCAAATTCTATCCGGGTGTGAATGTCAGCTGGCGTTTCCTCGGTGACTGGAAAGTCTATGCGTCTTATAATTCTTCGCTCCGTATGCCGACTTTCACCGAGCTCTATTATTCGGTCGGTGGCCATGCGGCGGACAAGAACCTGAAGGCCGAAAAGATGCAGTCTGTCGAGGGGGGACTCCGTTTCTCTCGTCCTTGGATCAATGCCGTGGCGACTGTTTATTACAACATGGGAAGCGACATGATCGACTGGACCAAGGATTTGTCTGAAGGCGAAGACGCTCCGTGGCGTTCTTGCAACTATACGAAAATCAACACTTTCGGTCAGGAGTTTTCTGCTAGAGTAGATTTTCCGAGAATGCTGGTCCGTGACGATTTCTTCCTGAGAAACATCGATGTCACATACAGTCACATTTCCCAGGACAAGAAACTCGGTTCTACCGTGCAGTCCAAATATGCGCTCGAATATCTCAAGCACAAAGTGGTCGTGAGAGCCGATTTCCATATCTGGAAGAATTTGAGTGCCAATGCTGCATGGCGTTGGCAGGAGAGGGAAGGAAACTACGAGTTGTTCGAGAACAAGGTTTCCAAAGGAATGGTTGCTTACAGGCCATATTCTCTTGTGGACGTAAGGCTTTCCTGGGACTCTGCTTTCCGTCGTGGACCTTCGTATAATGTTTATGTAGAAGTAAATAACCTTCTCGACCATAAGTATTTCGACTATGGTAACGTTCCTCAGCCAGGTATTATGGCCAAGGCGGGTATTATAGTGAATGTAGGACTCAGATAATGAAAGAAATTACCATCCCGTCACCGGCAGGTGATATTTACGCAGTTTTGTCGCCCGCTGTCGGCGAAACATCATCAGACAAGCCTCTTGTCGTGATTTGTCATGGGCTCATGATGAATTCTTGGCTGAACCCCGTGAGAGGAATTTCGGATGGGTTCAATGCTGCCGGATATGATACTTTACGTTTCGATTTCCGCGGAAGCGGACAGAGTACCGGAAATGTCACTGAAATGACACCGTTGACGGAGGTTAGTGATTTGCAAGCAGTTATAAGCTACGTGCAATTGGCATTGACCCGAAACATAATTCTTTGCGGGCACTCGCTGGGCGGGCTGGTTTCGCTCATTACGGCGGCGGGGCTGGAGCAGGCGGGGGAGAGCATTCTCAAGGGGCTGGTCATGTTCGCGCCGGCGGTGAATGTGGAGGCTGATTCGAAGGCGGGGCGTGTGGGTCTGGAGACGTTCGATCCTGTGAATATCCCTGATACTGTGGCAGTTTGGGGCTCGGAGCTGGGGCGTTGCTATTTCACTACCGCGATGAACCTGGATACGTACCGGACAATTTCAGGTTATACGGGGCCGCTTTGTGTGCTGATGGGGGAGCGCGACAAACTTGTGACTTGCGATTATTCGTGTAAAATAAATGCAGCCCTGCCACAAGCAGAGCTGCATGTCATTCCAAAAGGTGATCATTTGTTTTCCAGAGGGATACGGGCTAAAGCGCTCGATATCGCATTGGAATTCATGTCACGTCTATAGTGAAGCGATGTAGTCGGCCATCTCTTTGCTGTGCTCCATAGCGCTCTGGAACAGAGCCATTTGCGCACGTGCACGGACGAAGTTATGGTCTATATATTTTGTCTTGTAATAGACATCACCGTTCAAGTAATCTGCCAGGAATCGGACGGCCTGCATGAAAGGAAACATGCACGCTGCGTATGGCAGATTTTTCTTTTCCATATCGGTCAGGAATCCGCCTGCTGATTCGATGTAACCTTTAGCGAACGACTTGAAAATCTCCATGTCGAAACTTATTTTCGAAGTGTCCGGCTCGTCTTCAGCCGCTGTGCATGCCGCTGTTCTCAGGAAGTCGCCGAAATCAGAGAATATGAAGCTTGGCATCACGGTATCCAAGTCAATGACGCACAATACGTTGCCATCTTTGTCGAAGAGGATGTTGTTCACCTTCGTGTCGCAGTGGCAGATGCGTTTCGGGAGGACGCCTTCGCGGAACATTTGCTCGGCTTTGCACATCTCGATGCTGTTTTCGTCGATCTCGTCTATCATGGCGATTACTTCGTCACTATGGTCGGGATCGTTGTCTATCGGATGCCTTCCGTCACCTTCTTCGGGGTCGTCTATTCTGCAGAATTTGTCGTTTTCTACTGCTTCGATGAGCTGGCTCATTCTGAATTCCATGTTGTGAAAGTTCGGAATGGTCTCTCCCAGTGGCTCTTGCAAATCTGAGAGCATCGCCTCGAAGTTACCGAAAGCCTTGCCTGTGAGGTATGAATATTCTGGTGTTACGGTTTCGTATGTGTATGCGTCAGGAATGAAAACGGAGACTCTCCAGAATGTGCCGTCGGCCTCTGCGTAAGTCTTGCCGGTCTCTTTCGCCGGTATGAATTTCAGCACCTGACGGTCGATGTCGGCTTCTCCCGCAGCTTCGAGTTTCTCCCTGATATGACCCGTTACCGCCTCTATATTGTGCTGGAGAAGGTCAATGTCGGTGAAGACGGCATTGTTAATTTTCTGGAGTACATAGTCAGGTGCGCCTTCTGCGGTGTGGACTTTATATGTGTCGTTTATTAATCCGTTTCCCAAAGGTGAGATTTCGAGAACCTCACCTTTAAGATCGAATTTGGAAACTATGTCTTTAAGTTCCATATGATTACGTTTGTTTCGCGTTTGCCGGACAGGTTACAGGTTTGCAGTCGCTGCTGCCGCCTTGGCTGCTGCTTCAGCGAAGTCGTCGCCTGAGGAGGCGTAGATGATTCCGCGTGAAGAGTTTATTAGGAGACCTCCACGGCTGTTGGAACCGTGTGCCATGACTTCTTCCGCTGAGCCGCCCTGTGCACCTACGCCAGGTACGAGGAAGAAGTTATCCGGACAGAATGTCCTTATCTCAGCGAGTTTGTCAGCTTTCGTGGCGCCTACGACGAACATCATGTTCTCAGGTGTGGAAATGGACATCATCTTTTCCATAACTACCTGATAGAGAGGTTTGCCGTCCTGCTGTGCGAGCTGGAAATCTGCTGAAGATTTGTTGGAGGACAATGCCACTACGATGGCGTATTTGCCTTTGTATTCGAGGAACGGAGTGACTGTTTCGCTGCCCATATACGGTGAGATGGTGGCAGCGTCGAAGTCCATGGTCTCGAAGAAGGTCTTGGCATACATTTTAGCAGTATTGCCTATGTCTCCGCGTTTTGCATCAGCGATAATGAACTGCTCAGGATGGTTTGTCCTGATATGGTCCACGGTCTTTTCGAGGGCTTCAAGTCCTTCTCTGCCATAGCACTCATAGAATGCAAGGTTCGGTTTGTATGCTATGCAATGCGCAGATGTCGCATCGATAATCTCGCGGTTGAATGTGAAAAGGGCTTCGGAAAGCGGCATTGACCTTAACCTTTCCGGAATTTTGTTGAAGTCCGTATCGAGACCGACGCAGAGCATGGATTTTTTGGCCTGAATCTGGTCGAACAATTCTTTTGTTGTCATTGTATTGAAGAATTAGAGATAGTCTTCGAAATAGAGGGTGACTTTGTCCATCAGGTGGATTCTGTCGTGTCCTCTTACGTTGTGCTCGGCGCATGGGTAAGGGAAGTAGTCTACCTGTACGAGGTTCTTTACGCACTCGCGCACGAAGCTGAGGCTGTGCTCCCAAACCACGGTGTTGTCGATGGCGCCCTGGCAGATGAGGAGTTTGCCCTTAAGGTCATTGACTCTGCCGAGGAGGCTGGTGGCAGCGAATCCTTCTGCGTTGGTCTCAGGGGTTTCCATGTAGCGCTCGCCGTACATTATTTCGTACCACTTCCAGTCGATTACCGGACCGCCGGCTACTCCTACTTTGAATACGTCAGGGTGGTTGACCATGAGTGAGATGGTCATGTAACCGCCATAGCTCCAGCCGTGTACGCCGATTCTGTCTTTATCTACGTAAGGCATGGTCATGAGCTGACGGAGTCCTGCCATCTGGTCTTCCATTTCTGCCTTTCCGCACTGTTTATGGATGGCTTTTTCGTATTCTGCGCCATGACGTTCTGTACCTCTGTTGTCCTGGACGTAAACGATGTAGCCGCGCTCTGCCATGTACATTTCCCAAAGTCGAGCCTGACCGAGCCAGCTGTTGTCCACGAGCTGGAGGTGTGGTCCACCGTATACGTAAAGTATTACAGGATATTTCTTTGCAGGGTCGAAGCCGTTAGGAAGGATGAGTCTGAAGTTGTTGTCGAATTTGCCGTCGCCGCTCTTTACTGTTCCGAGGATGACTTCTCCGGTCTTGTATTCTTTAAGCGGATCTTCTGCTGTGAAGAGTGTACGGCTGGTCTTTCCGTCTGTAGAGCAGAGTTTTACGACTGTAGGGACATTTATGCTGCTGTAGCTGTCGATGAACCAGGTGCCGTTGTCATTGATCCTGACATTATGCCAACCGTCATCTTTGGTGAGTCTCACTGGGGTATCGGTCTTTACGGCGCCTTTGCGTGAGACTGAGACATTTACGCTGAACAGGTGGTTCTCGGCGCTGGATACTTCTGATGAGGTGTAGAATACTTGCCGGCCGTTCTCGGCAACGAATTGAACGTCGGCCTGGACCTTGGTGATTCTGTCGATATTGCCCAGAGTATCACAGAGATAGAGGCTCTTGTAGCCGTCTCTGTTGTCGGTGCTGTAGATGAATTTGTCTGAGAATCCGAACCAATGCAGCGGGTTGGCAGGCTCGATCCATTTCTCGTTGTCTTCAGTGAGGATGGTCTTCTCGAATTTTCCGTCAGATGCCCTGTACATGTTCAGGTGCATGTGTTTCTGGGTTCTGTCGAGGACCTGGATGAAGATGTGTTTCGCGTCCGGTGACCATGTCACGTTGGTGAGGTACTGGTCGTATCCGAAGTCGTCGGCCTGTACGTAAACGGTGGTGTTTTCCGCGAGGTCGTAGATGCCGAGGCGGATGTTTTCGGACATCATTCCGTTCATCGGGTATTTGATGTTTACGAGAGATCCGGTGCGTGTTGTGATGTCAAGTAGCGGGAAATCAGTAACTTTGCTTTCGTCTTTTCTGTAAAATGCGATGTTTTTTCCGTCAGGTGACCAGAAGATTCCTCCGCTGATGCCGAACTCGTTTCTGCTGACTGTCTGGCCGTAGACGATGCCCGGGCCTTCGCTCTCCGCAATCGTGCAGATATGTTTTCTTTGGTCGATGTAGTAGAGGCTGTTGCCTACTGTAAATGCGAGTGCCGGTGCCGTGCCGATCGCCCTGTTTCCGGCCATCACGCTCATGAATCCGTTTGCCGCAGGGTTCGGTGTGATGTTGGCCGCGCCCTCCGGAAGTTCCTTCGTCAGGTATTTGCCGGCTTTCGCCGTATAGGCTCCAAGTATAGGGTCTTCGTTTATGTCAATGCCTTTTTCCGCGTCTGCGAGTTGTTGTTTGCCGTCTTTCAGGTAGACGTATGAGTTTTCGCCGTACCAGGCAGCGCTGAATTTTGCAGGCCATGTCTTGGATGAGTAGATGGCTTCTTCCATCGTCATCAGTTTACCATTGTCGTTTGCCGGATGGGTGGCTTTGATTTTCATGCCATCTGGCAGTGGATATGTGTTGGCATTCATTGCCATGGCAGAGGCGAAGATTGCTATCGCTGCCGATAATAGTTTAGTGTTCATTAGTTTACTGATAAGATTTTGTCAACTACATATTTCTGTTGGCCTCTCCATGGGAGTGCGCCGAGATACTCTTTGTAATGGAGTTCTACGTTTTTTCCGCTGCATCTCATGAGGGAGTCTGCAACAGCTTCGTTTTCGACGGAGAATTCGAAGACGTAGGATTCCATGGTGTTGGTGCCTTTACCGACCCCGCGGAGTCCCGACTGTATGAGTCGTCCTTCGTATGTCTTGAAAATATACCCTTTATACATGACTTGGTTCAGGTCTCCTGCCTTCACACCTTCTCCGAATACAAAGAAGAATCTGAAGAAGATGAAGGCCACAGCGGCGATGGTCACTGCTGCAGTGATGCCACCGATTACTTTGGTTCTGGTCGTCATAATTCTGTTATTTTACGTCGTTCTATTTTTGTTCAGTCCCTCTGACTGTCTTAGCTGTTTCCGGAGCTTGCACTTGATTTGGCTCCTAGAGTCGCTTAATCTGTTGTTCTACGTTGTTGTTTCGTTCAGTCTGTTTTATTTGTTTCCTGAGCTTGCACTTGTTTTTGGCTCTTGGAGTCGATTAATCTGTTATTTTACGTTGTTGTTTCGTTCAGTCTGTTTTATTTGTTTCCTGAGCTTGCACTTGATTTGGCTCTTGGAGTCGATTAGTCTGTTGTTCTATGTTGTTGTTTCGTTCAGTCTGTTTTATTTGTTTCCGGAGCTTGCACTTGTTTTTGGCTCTTGGAGTCGCTTAGTCTGTTATTTTACGTTGTTGTTTCGTTCAGTCTGTTTTATTTGTTTCCTGAGCTTGCACTTGTTTTTGGCTCTTGGAGTCGCTTAGTCTGTTATTTTACGTCGTCGTTTAAGTTCCAGCCGGTCATGGTGGAGACGTATGGAAGCAGGGCGTGAGCTATCTTCCTGTGTCCCTGATAGCTGGGGTGCTGGCTTGCGCCGAGCTCGCTCTCGTTGTTATGGATGGCATCTGTGAGACCGACGAATTTTACGTTTTTCATTCCGCAAGTATTCACGACGTTGCGCACATAGTCAGCTGCCATGTCATCACACCTGCTGGAAACGCAAAGGATCGGATGGTCTTTGCCGTAGTTTTCCTTGATCTTTTTCAGAAGGGTAATGTAGTGGCTTCTGAAAAGGCTCTCTGCCGGCTGTCTTCCTGTCGAAAAGTCATTGGTACACAGATATATAATGGTCATCTGCGGCTTGAAAGCATCCTTGGACGCATCCCATTTCACGTCCTTGTCCATATCGAATGTCTGACTATAGCGGTCAGGCATGTAATAGTCTTTGAATTTGTCGCTGTAGTTTCTTGCGATTCCCATTCCGGAGTGGGCTACTACGTAGTAGTCGGCGTCGAAGTAGCGGGCCAAAATGGCTGCGTATGTAAGGTTGCTGTTTTCGGTTTCCGGCTTGAATGGGTCGTATTTGGTACTATTCTCTGATCCGTAACCACATGTGTATGAATCACCTACGACTTCGAACTGGCGGGTTTTGAGTCCTTCAGCTTGGAGAAGGTCACCGGCTTTTGTGATGAATTCGCTGATGGTGGTGAGTCCCTGTTCTCCTTCTGTGCGCTTTTTTATCGTGACAGTGTGGCTGAATGATTTTCCCTTGCTGTTGAATGACTTGATGATTTCAGGTGAAGCCAATACATATACTGAGTCTTTGCCGCTTACTCTGATGGTCTGGTCAGCTTTTGCTTCAGGTTCTCTGTCGATCCATACGTCATAGTAGTTCGCCTTAGAGTCTGAGGCTTTCATGGCGAGGTAGTTGCCTTCGAATTTTACGCGCACATAAACGCCTGACCAGTCGAATGATACGTTCTCGCCTGATTTCAATGTCCTTCCTATGTATGTAATTCTTGCATCTGAAGCCGCGGTGCGTACTTCAGGAAGTTCACGTGCCGTCAGCACTCCTGTAAGGAAAAGTGCCGCAGCGGATAGTGTCATGATTATTCTTTTCATTCTGTTCGTTGCGTTGTATCATACAAAGATAAAAACTATCTTTGTGAAAAGAAAATGTGACAATCACAGAATATTTTGTGAAAAGAAAATGTGACAATAACAGAATATGAAGACATTGAAAAATACGGCATTGACCTTAAACATCTCCCTTCATGGGGCGGAGTTGACGAGTATCAGGGATTCTTTTGGGCGCGAGTTTTTGTGGCAGGCGGATCCGGCGTTTTGGAAGCGGCATTCGCCGGTCCTTTTTCCGATAGTGGGGAGCCTGTGGGACAAGCATTTCCGCGTGAACGGACGCGAGTACGAAATGGGGCAGCACGGTTTTGCGCGCGACATGGATTTCAGGCTGGTGTCGGAGCGTGAGGATGAGATGTGGTTCGAACTTAAGTCTTCGCCGGAGACGTTGGCCAAATATCCGTATAAGTTTACGTTGCGCATAGGTTATCGCTTGGAAGCCAATAAGATACATGTGATGTGGGAGGTTTCTGGCGATGATTCCCAAACAATGTGGTTCCAGATCGGTGCGCACCCTGCGTTCTATTTGCCAAGGTTTGTGTATGGGGGTAGTGCGGCTTGTGCTTCGGATTCTTCCCGACACTCGGATCCTGAATTTGGGGCTCCTAACTTAGCAGCGTCTTCTGCTGCTAGTTCTTGTACTTCTGGTTCGGAGGTTTTAGTCCTTAAATCGTCCTCTCAGGGCTCTGGCTGTGTTTTTTCTGATGGCTCTGCTTCCGGCTCGGGCGCTGCTGGCTCTGGAGCAGATTCGGATTCCGGTTTTTCTGTATCTGGTTTAGATGCCGGTTCTTGTGATTCGGGACTGGATTCTGCTATCGGCTCTGCTTCTAGTTCGGGCTCTGGAGCAGATTCGGACTTCGGTCGTGCAGGTCGTGGTTGTTTTCGTTTATATGGACGTGGAGCCGAGGGCGTGGTTCCGCTCGAGTCTTTCCGATATATTAAGGTTTCTGAGAAACAATGTACGGATATCTCTGATGTTCAAGAACTTAATACTCCTGGGGGCGTGATGCCGTTGGATGACCACACCTTCGATATCGGCGCATACATAATAGGGGATAGCCAAGTTTGTCGCGTCGACCTGGTTTCTACTACTGGGCTCAGATGCGTATCCCTGGAGTTCGATACTCCGTTGGTCGGTCTGTGGGCGCCATCTGCCAAGGATGTCCCGTTCGTCTGCATCGAACCATGGTACGGTAGATGTGACCGTGTAGGTTTTACCGGAGAATTCTCAGAAAGAGACTGTGTAAATTCCCTTTCTCCAGGCCAAGTCTTCCGCGCCAGCTACACAATCATTGTCGGATAGTCCGTGCTGCTTGATCGGATGATTTGTAGTGTCATCAGTTGTCGTCGTATGTCAGGGTGTCGGCGCGTCTCTGATTTTGGAGACATTGATTATCAATGAATTGCAATAACGTACCGCGCCGACCCTACCAAAAACTATGGGGTCGGCGCGCAGGTGTTATAGAACCGCCTGGCTGTCAATAGTTTACGAGGGGTGGCCGCGCCGACCCCAGAACCGGAGACACTTACCAGGTGAGGTGGTTCATCATCCTGAAGTTACTCGAAAAATAATTGATAACTGAATTATTGATATTGTCGCCGCTCCAGTCCTGTGTGGATACAATTTATCCGAGTTACGTGTGGATACAATTTATCCGGGTTACGTGTGGATACGATTTATCCAGATTACGTCAGCGGCAGGAGGCGGAACTCAGGCCGCGAATTGCGCTGCACCTGAGCGGACGAGTCCGAGTTCCTGCCTCGGCCACGTCAATTTCGGACAACTTGGCGGATTGCAAAAGAGTGATTCTGTTGATAATCAACATGTTGCGACGAAATTTACCTGTCAGGTCCTATGAAAAAACATACCACCTGGCAGATGTGGAGATAACTTTAGAAAGCGTAATATCTTAATTGATAGTGTGTTACAGAGCGCATGTAACACAAGAACCTCCGCCAGGTAGTCTGACATATAATTGTAATATTAGCCGTTCTACACCATGATTGCATAATACCACGTGGATTTTCGCTGCGCCGGCGCCAAGGTGAGCACCGCAGCCGAAATATATGAAACTTAGATATCAAAGAATCCACGTGAATAATCGACGGCGTAGCGGAGGTCCCGGCGGAGACCCGTGGTCACCCATGACCTCGTAAATGGGAGGAGCCGGCGCCAGCCGGAGGGATGAGCGCCAGCGAAGGTCTCCGCCGGGACCTCCGTTGCGCCGTCGATAAAACTCATCGCCTACTCTCCAACATGACAATTCGGTGTAATCGGTGCACAAGAAAACGTTTTAGGTGGTACAATACGCATCAGCAAACCGCTTTTGTGCCATCTAAAACGTTTCTGCGGTACAAAATCCCCAGAGCACATTATAAATGGGGGACCCAATGTCCACGTGTATTTCCAGAGTCGCGCTGAGTTTGCTCAGTACTATGAAACTTAGTTATCAAAGAATCCACGTGAATAATCGTAGGCGGAGCGGAGATCCCGGCGAGAGACCCGTGGTCACCCATGACCTCGTAAATGGGAGGAGCCGGCGTCAGCCGGAGGGATGAGCGCCAGCGAAGGTCTCCGCCGGGACCTCCGCTGCGCCGTCGATAAAACTCACCGCATACTCTCTAACAAGACAATTCATTGTTGTCGTTGTGCGATAAATGTTTGCGCGGTAAAAATACCAAGAGGAAATTTTGACGACTCACGAGAAAAGTAATTTAGAACGAAAAAAACGTTAACTTTACATATTGGTTTTTAGTAAGCATGAAAAAAATGATTACTTTAGGATTACTTAAATCTGAAGGCAATGTTAGACAAGAACAGCAAAATATACGTCGCCGGCCATCTCGGACTTGTGGGCTCGGCCATTTGGCATAACCTGGAAAAACGGGGCTATACAAACCTCGTGGGGCGTACACACAAAGAACTCGACCTCACAGACCAATATGCAGTCCAGAAATTTTTCGATGAGGAACGACCTGATGCTGTGGTACTTGCAGCCGCTTTCGTCGGGGGAATCATGGCCAACTCCCTGTACCGCGCCGACTTCATCATGCAAAACATGAAAATGCAATGCAACGTCATCAGCAACGCATACAGCCACGGCGTTAAAAAACTCCTCTTCCTCGGCTCCACCTGCATCTATCCGAAAAATGCGGCCCAACCCATGAAAGAAGACGCATTGCTCACATCACCTCTGGAATACACCAACGAAGAATACGCCATCGCCAAAATCGCAGGACTGAAAATGTGCGAAAGCTATAACCTTCAATACGGTACGAACTATATCGCAGTCATGCCGACGAACCTGTACGGCCCGAACGACAACTTCCATCTCGAAAACAGCCACGTCATGCCGGCCATGATGCGCAAAATATATCTGGCCAAACTGATCCACGAAGGAGACTGGCGCGCCATCGCGACCGACATGAACAAACGCCCGATAAACCCGCCCGAAAAGCTTCGCACCATAATTGGTGGGGTCAATGTCGATGGCAACAGCCCTAAAGAACGTATTCTCAAAGCCCTCGAATTCTACGGAATATATGACAATAAAGTAGTTCTCTGGGGCACCGGAAAGCCACTTCGAGAGTTTCTTTGGAGCGAAGACATGGCAGATGCCAGCGTCCATGTACTCCTGAACGTAAACTTCAGCGACATCATCGGCATTGACAAATACTCATCAGTTTTTTATGGGGCGCGTACCGATGGGGCGGTCGACAGAAACAACAGCGAGGGCCGCGGAGGCGCGATTCCCGCTCTCGGCGAAATTAGAAATTGTCATATCAATGTCGGTACGGGTAAAGAATTGACAATCCGTGAGTTAAGTGAACTTGTACGTCGTGCTGTCGGCTTCGGTGGAGAGATAGTTTTCGACGCGTCCAAGCCTGACGGGACCCCGCGAAAACTCATTGACGTGACCAAACTCCATTCCCTCGGATGGCATCATACGGTCGAAATCGAGGACGGAGTTCAGAAACTTTTCGATTGGTATAAAGCGTCCTTGGTATAAACAGAATAAAATGAAGAACGAGGAAGAAGAAAAATTTTTAAAAATGACGACCAGCCCGGTCGGGCATTTGGTGTCCGAGTTCGCGGTACCGTCCATCGTCAGTATGCTGATTACCAGCATATACAGTCTCGTAGATACATATTTTGTCGGAAATATCGATACCCAATCCACGGCGGCGTTGGGAATCGTGTTTTCGTATATGGCTCTGGTTCAGGCGTTTTCCTTCTTCTTTGGCCACGGGTCCGGCAACTATATTTCGAGAGCATTGGGCTCCAGAAACATGGCCGGGGCAGGCTCTATGGCCGCATGCGGATTCTTTACGGCTATCGTGACAGGATGCCTTTTCGCTATCGTAGGATTCATTTATACACGTCCGTTGCTGCGGTTTTTGGGAGCGACTGAGACTATCGTTCCGGTGGCCGTCGGATACTTCCGGTATATACTTCTCGGGACGCCGTTTATCGTCGGCACTTTCGTCTTGAATAACCAGATGAGGTTGCAGGGCAATGCTTTCCTTTCGATGATCGGCATATCTGTAGGAGCTGTCCTGAATGTCGTACTCGATCCGATTTTTATTTTTACACTTAACATGGGCGTGTCCGGAGCCGGTCTCGCAACCGCGCTTTCGCAAGCGGTCAGTTTCTTTATCATGCTGAGTATGACCGGAATGCGGGGAGGAATCAAAATTCGGTTTAAGAATTTCAGACCGACCAAGGCTCAGTTCAATGAAATTGTGGCAGGTGGTTTGCCTTCTCTTGCTCGTCAGGGACTGGGATGCATCGCCGCAATATGTCTGAACCAGCTTGCCGGTAATTTTGGAGATTCCGCGATTGCTGCATTTTCCATCGTGAACCGCGTGATTATTTTTGTCTCGTCTGCACTTATAGGTTTTGGACAGGGATTCCAGCCTGTCTGCGGATTTAATTATGGGGCGAAAAACTATATTCGAGTGCGTAAAGCATTCTGGTTCAGCGCGGCTGTCATGACGGGGTACTGTGTCGTGTTCGCTGCTCTCGGAATACTGTTCGCCCCGGGAATCGTGTCTGTTTTCCGCGCAGACGACGCCGAAGTCATACATTATGGTTCATTGGCCCTGCGTTGGCAATGCGCTGCTTTTCCAGTGGTCGGTTTTATAGTCCTTTCGAACATGTACTTGCAGAATATCCGACGTGTCATTCCTGCCGTTATGGTAGCAATGGCACGTCAGGGACTTTTCTTTATTCCTATACTTTATGTCCTGGAATACATGGCAGGTCTGGACGGAATGTTGGTGGCCCAACCTATTTCAGACATCATCTCATTCGCATTGGCCTTACCGCTCTCGATCGCGGCGCTGCGGACTATGGGACGGGAGAATTAACTGCTGATAGTGATGTCGATGTATTGATTAAGGTTACTAATCCTTCGTTATTTGTTTTGTCTGAAATAACCATATTGCTCGAGTCGGTACTTAAACGAAAAGTTGACCTCGTATCGGAAAAGATTTGATATATGTTTAGTTAGAAAGTCAGAAAACCATCCACTTTGCGAAAGGAATGCGTATATTTGATAGATTAACAAAACAAACTGACGATTTATGGACTTCCACGAATTCATCGAAAAAGAGATTATCCCGCAATATGCCGAGTTCGACGCCGCTCATCGTGAGGACCACGTCCGGAGCGTGATTTCCAAGAGCCAGGAGCTTGCGAAGTTCTATCCCGTAAAGCCGGAAATTCTCTACCTCGCCGCCGCGTACCACGACCTGGGACTGTCGGAAGGCCGCGAGTTCCATCACCTCGCTTCGGGTCGTAAGATTCGGGAGGATAAGCGTTTAGATCAATGGTTTTCTGCAGAGGAGATAGAACTTGCTGCCCAAGCGGCCGAAGACCACAGGGCTTCCGGCAAGAATCCTCCACGCAGCATTTACGGGAGAATAATCGCGGAATCAGACAGACAGATCAATCCGGAGACTGTAGTCAAGAGGACTGTCCAATATGGATTCGCTCACTACCCGGAAATGGACCGCGAACAAATGTGGAACAGGACTGTGGAGCATCTCCAAGAAAAATATGCCGAAGGAGGCTATCTGAAACTATGGATTCCGGAGTCTGACAATGCCAGGCAGCTCGCGGCCTTACGGGAGCTGATTCATGACACCGGGAAGCTCAGGGAATTGTTCGACAAGTTTTATATGGAAATCACCAGCAGCACAATTTCTCGCGCGGGAAAGACTTTCCAGACCTTCAGGCAAAACACGGAAAGGCATTGACAATGATAAAAAAAGCCATCGAAGATGGGCTCGAGGGATAAATATGGTAATTATATCTGCGTTTTTGGTAAATGATTTCGGATCTTGAGCATTATCTTTGCAGAGGAAACACTGAAAACATATAGCATATGAAACTCATAAAAGATACCGAATTCGGCGGCGAGCGCCCGCTTTTCGAATCACATAATTTGCGACTGGAGAACGTAACTATCCGCGAAGGCGAATCCGCCATAAAAGAGTGCAGCAACATCGAAGCCGAAAACTGCGTATTCGAGGGCAACTACCCATTCTGGCACGTACATGGCTTTACTATAAAGAACTGCTATTTCGCTGTAGGCGGACGTTCTGCATTATGGTACTCCGACCATCTCAAAATGAGCGACACCACAATCGATGCTCCGAAGATGTTCCGCGAAATGAGCGACATCGATATCCAGAACGTAGTAATGAACGATGCTGACGAGGTGTTCTGGAGATGTAAATACATAGATGCCAAGAATTTACGATTAATCGGAGGTACTTATCCATTTATGTTCAGCGAGAACATCCGCATCGACGGACTGGTAAGCGAAAGCAAATATGTATTCCAATATGTAAAGAACGTGGAACTGCATAATGCCAAGATTACCACGAAAGATGCTTTCTGGGAAGTAGAGAACGTAACTGTCTATGACTCAGAGCTAAATGGCGAATATCTCGGATGGCATTCCCGCCACTTGCGCCTGGTGAACTGCCACATCACGGGCGAACAGCCGCTCTGCTACGCGCATGACCTCGTTCTCGAAAATTGCACTTTCGGCCCGGACTGCGACCGCGCATTCGAGTATTCTACTGTCAATGCAGATATCCGTGGAGCGATAACGAATATCAAAAACCCGATGTCAGGCCACATTGTAGCAGACGAAATCGGCTCCGTCACGATAGACGAAAATATTAAGGCCCCTGCCGACTGCGTAATCGAGGTCAGGAAGATTAGTAACTCCCAGGCGATTCAAAAATAATCAGAGGTTTGCGGGCGGATGTCTAATAACAGGATTCTATGAAATTAAGTTATTTGGTTGCGGCATGTCTTCTGTCGTGTCTGACTTCTGGAGTGGCCAGCGCTCAGACAAGAACGTTCAATCGCGATGCGGGTTTTACCGTCGGGGTCAATGTCCCTATGTATAAGGGAGTTGAGGCTGATGCCACGGTGGGATTTACTTATGGTCAATTCTATTATAACGGTCTTGGTTTCAGGGCGGGATTTCAATATACGCCTAGCGTGGCGGAGGTGGACAATGCCTTCGGTGTGCCTGTGGCATTTGCTTATCGGACAGGGACCAGGAGTCGTCGGGCGAGGTTGGAGTCGGGGCTGAGCAGTGCTGCGAATTCCGTTTTTTGGGATCTTTACAATGATTATGATACAGGAGAGTCTGCGATGGATATGTTCACCGCATTCTTGGCGAGTCTGTTCAGCAATATCGAGTTTACTGCCGGTATTACTCCCGGTTACATTTCAGGTGATGACAGTTCAGTGTCTACTGGCTCGACTGTCGTGCAGGGTGGAGAGATTTGGAACAAGACTTGGACGGAGCGCAACAATCAGTTTTCGATGACAGTGGATGCCGGAGCTTGTCTGAATTACGGTATCTGGCGCTTCGATATCAAGCTCATGCCTGCGTTTCATTATTGCCTGACTGACAATTATATACGTCATTATTCCAATGGAGATTCCGTCAACGGAATGTTGAGCAGCAGCACTCAGCCCGTCAGGTGGTTCTTCTCCTTCGCCGGCGGTCTGACTTTCCGGTTTTAGTGCCCGTTTCCCGCTGTCCGCGCCTCAGCCCCAGCCGTTGCTCAGCACCCCTTTCCGTCGAGACTGCAGGACGCACCTTCAGGGGTTTTGTCAATGATTATGTCATCCATGCTGAAGCTTATGGTGCCGTCCTCAGTTACGAAGCATGGTATGCCGACGGAGCCGTTTGCCTTTACGCTGTCGAAAGCCGGATTCGAGTCTCTAAGACGTAAGAATTCTTTTAGGTTCAAGACATGCTCACCGATGTCAATTAGCTGATACTCAGGGTTGTTTTTAAGCTGTTCCTTTACTTGGAAACAGTCGGGGCATGTCGCCATTACATATACTTTGGTCATACTGTTGCGGTTTTATATTTTGCTAAGATAGGGATTTTTATTTTGAGTTGCTAACTTTGTATGGTATAGATTACATGGTTATGAAAAAGGCGATTGTCATAGGTGCGACTTCTGAGTATGATTCTATATTTTTGCTTACCATGGAGAAATAATGGTGGGCATCCCTAAAGAGAGACATGCCGAACTTTATGTCGCAGTAAGAATACGGAACAACTTGCGAAACTTGAGAAATTAGTATTCCTATTGTCGTTTTGTGCCACGCTTCTCGCATTTTCGGGAGTCATGGAAAAGATTCTCCCGCGAGGGGCTTTACATCGTTGAATAAAAAAACAACATGAGCTCTGTCGGAAGACAGGGCTCATGCCGTTTCTGTAGGTAGAACTTGCTTTCAAGGACTTTTCGGATAGTCTGGAAGGGGCAACATGGTATGGTTCAATGGTTTACTAAAAGTCTTTCAATGCCGCACAGCATCTTGCATACAGGTATTCGTAATGAGCCCTGTCATCTGATGGTGCAGACGCTTTCTTGGACTGCGCGAGGGTTTTCACCCTGTTGAGGAACGCCACGCGATAACTGCCGGTTTCATCGATCGGCGCGATGCTGACCGCAGCCTGATAAGGTTTATTGCCCTCTCCGAGGTCATCAGGATTCCATCCGCACCAGTTGTCCGTGTCAATGCCGTTTTCCGTCAGAGTTTTAGTGAGCATTTTTCTCACCTCCTTGGCATCGTAGGTAAGAATCTCACGCTGAAGAGTTTTCTCTTCAGGAGTAAGCTTCCTTCCGGAAATAGTCGATGCGAAAAGCTCACGATAGAGGTCGTCGTAGTAATCCTTGATGGTATAGACATTCTTCGCTCCGGCCACAGCCGCTGCCCTGACTACGTTTTCAGGAATGGTCGAGGCCAATGTCTTGGCGACGGCAGCGCAGACTTTGTTTGACTGCGGAGTAGCGAGCGGCAAGTTGGAAGTAACCGAAGGCTCATTCAGCCATGCGGAATTTCTCAGCTGGGAGATTACCCATTTGAGCGACGCTTTCTGTACATCTTTAGATACCGGTACTGCAGGCTTCTGGTCGAAACCTTCTTTTACATAGTTCAGATAGATGCCTCCGACCTGAGACAGAACGTGTCCAATATACCTGTTATATTGTGCAACTATCTGGTCATAAAGCTCTTTCCTGTGAGTAAAATCGATGTCTTCCGCGCCTACCCACTCGTTCATCTTCGGCAAAATGTATTTAAGGTTGCTGATGCCGTAGTCGCTCGATTTAATAGGGTCGTCTCCGAGGTCTTCAGCACGCGCACTCGGGTCATATACTCCATAAGAAAGATAGCCTGGAATCTGCTGGGCACCATATCGGTACATAGGATCGCCGGCTTTCTCGTCCAAGATTTTCTCGGCTCTGCGGTATTCGTCCCAGATATCCTTGGCTCCGATAACAGGAGTATAGAGCCATTTGATGGCATATTTGTCGTACACGCCGAGGCTTGGCGGAACGAGTTTCACGCCTTTGTCAGAAGGCTGTGCGACATAGTTATATCTGGCATAATCCATAATGGATGGGGTAGTGCCATATTCAGCTGTGAATGCCGGGTCTCTCAGAGATTCGGTAGGGTAGGCTGAAGATGCGCCCATGTTGTGCATCAGACCCAATGTGTGCCCGATTTCGTGTGATATCACATAAACAAGGGATTCGTCAATGATCTCCTGCGGCATCTTGACTGCTCTTACGCTTTCATCCACCTGGGAAGTCTGTACGAAACGCCAATTATTTATGAGTTTTATGACATCGTTATATACAAGTACAGATGCGTTGAGGATTTCTCCAGTGACAGGGTCTGTCCAGCTTGGACCTCTTGCATTCATAGTGGCATCAGGAACATAGCGGAGGCAGGAATAACGCAGGTTGTCCGGGTCGAATTCCGGGTCTTCTTCTTTTGTAGGAAAATCCCTGACTTGCATAACGTCCTTAAGTCCAATGGCTTCGAATGCTGCGTTCCATGCGAGAACTCCTTTGCGGATAGGCTCTTTCCAGCTTTCCGGGAAGGTGTTGTCCACATACCATACAATAGGATTCTTTACCGTAACTGTTTTTCCTCCGAGCCATGCTGTCGTGTCAGACAGATCGAGTCTCCACCTGGAAGCCAAGACATAACCTTTGTAGCCGTCTTCTGCGGATGAGAGGTCATATCTCATGCTGCCTTCGCTTGGGCCTACAGGAAATACTCCGACTCTCAAGTCCTGGATTCTTGCAGGCATGGGTTTCTCCGGAAGCATCAGGAATGATACCGTGTATTCCATGGAGCCTGAGCCGATCTTGCCCTTGAAACCGAGTATGGACTTAGTGAAATCGACATTGGCATGAACCTTTACGGAAGCATTGTCCTTGAACGACTTGAGTTCTCCGAACCAAGTGGTTTTCTCCTCGGCGGACTTGGCTACTGAGAAGTCCTTTCCTTTCGGCGCGGCAGCATTGACAATACCCGTGACATCGAAGATTACAGCGGAGCTGTCTTTACTCTGGGCGGCGACGGCGATGCGGCGGAGGATTTTCGGCATGAAACTGCGCGAGAGTGCTTCCTGCATCAGCGGGTCCGAGGTAGAGGCGTTCGTGCCCGGCAGGCGCAGAACTACGAGGCTGTCAGTGAGGTCGATTTGGAAATACTGCGGTTTGTTGTATTTGTAACCCACATTTATGAATGACGGGTTGCTTCCCGCTGTGATGGTGCCGCCGACCATAATGCGTCTGCCCATGTACTTTTTGGGCAATTCCATGTAAATCTTGTCTTTGGCGGTGCGATAGAGGCTGAAGGTTTCGCCTTTGGCTGAGACTTTTACGTCTTTCATCAGCTTGTCGTAAGGGGACACTTTCTTCTTCGGAGCCGGTTTGCTCTCCTGTGCCACTACTTCTGTCTTAGCCTTTTTTTTGTTTTTGGCTTTGGATGCAGGTGATGCTGCCGCGCTGGTGACAGGCACCAGCATCATGGCGGCGAGCATGATAATAAGGTTGTTTCTAAATTTCATTCTCTGTACGAAATAAACTAGTCAAACAACAAATATAATTTTTTTTCTTGTACGGCCCTAAAATACCTACATATAAGGATGACAAGTCACATGGCAGATTCGACCTGCCTCACGTAACCCTGAACCGCGGAGACGCTTGCCACTTAATCCCGATGCATAGGTGGAAATACTACATAATATTCTGTAAATCAGAGGAATATATTTATAGAAGTTATCGTTTTGCATAGGTGTTTTTCAGGATATTTTCGGTCTGCATTGTCATAATATGGGCTGAGAAATTTGAGGAAATGTCTTTGTAATGTAATTTTGCTCCGTTTCGATGAAAGATATCGTAATGGTATTTTTCGACGGGCCGGAGATTGTTGCTTCTCGGAGCAACCATTCTGTTTATGTTTTTTAGTAATAACACTTTAACGAATGATGCAATGAAAAGGTTTCTTGCAATGCGTTTAGTCGCACTTGTGTTTTCATTCACTTTTATTGTTTGTTCAGGCTTTTTTACCTACGCCAGCGCGCAGAGTAATGTAAAGGTCACCGGTCAGGTGACTGACAATGCCGGACTGCCTGTCATCGGAGCAGGAGTCGTAGAGGACGGGACAACGTCGGGAGTAGTTACTGACGCTTCCGGTAACTATGAAATTTCTGTAAATACAGGTGCAAAACTTGTCTTCACTTGTCTCGGATATGAGACAAAGACTGTAGTTGTGGGCGAACAGTCTATTATCAATGTCGTGCTTAACGATGATACCACCATGCTTGACGAGGTGGTGATGATCGGTTATGGTACTGCGAAGAAAAGTACTTTGACAGGAGCTCTTTCTCAGGTAAGTTCCGAGTCATTCAAAGCACAGAAAGTTACACGCGTCGATCAGGCCCTGCAGGGCCGTGCGTCAGGTGTGCAGGTATCCAATACCGTAGGTGCTCCTGGCGGAGACGTAAGAATCCGTGTGCGTGGTGCCAACTCTGTCCTCGGCGACAACAGTCCTCTCTTTGTCATTGACGGATTCGTCGGTGCCGATTTCAATTCCATCAATCCTAATGACATCAAGTCGATGGAGGTCCTCAAGGATGCATCTTCAACTGCGATTTATGGTTCACGCGGTGCCAACGGCGTTATCCTCATCACTACCAAGAGCGGTGATAAGCAGGGCAAGACACATGTCACCTATGACGGTAGTGTCACAGCATCCAAGATTATAAAGAACTATGATTTGTTGAGCGCCGCTGAATATGCGACACTTTACAACGAACACAACAAGGCATTCGGTACGGGAGAAGTATTTACTCCGACCCAGATTGCTGAACTGGAGAAGACCGGCGGCTACGACTATCTCGGAGCGGTTCTCCGCACAGCCGTTTCACATCAGCATCAGATCAGCATTGACGGCGGAAACGACAATACCCAGTACCGTGTTTCAGGAAACTATCTGAATCAGCAGGGTATTGTGAAGGAATCAGGCTATGAGCGCTTCAATGTAAGGGCAAACCTCAATTCCAACATTACAGATAAGTTCAAGGTCCGTTTCAATATCAATGCTAGCCGTTCGACAGGAAAGAACAACGGCGGTTATTCCGGTGCATCTACCGTCATCAATCAGGCTATTGCATGGAACCCTGCAATCGGTCCGTACGAAGCAGACGGCGTCACTCTCAGAATGAATGATACCAACGGCTCCCTCAAGTCCAATCCGCTTGCGCTTATCTATGACCAGGAATCAATTTCAGAAAAGACATTCCTGACAATGCTCGGCGGTGCGAATTATGAGATTATTCCTGGATTGACCGCTGATTTCCAGGCAGCTACGGACATGGTACTTTCCACAGACAAGAACTGGTCAGGAAATATCGCTTCCAAAGGTTCACCTAGTGCGAATGTGTTCAATTCACAGGCAAAAACCATTCAGACGACATCACAGCTGTCATATAACAGAGCTTTCAACAAGCATGAGTTGAGTGCAGTTGCAGCTGTGGAGACCCAGTCTTACAAGTTCAGTAGCCAGAATTCCCAGGCACTTGGCCTGCTCTTCCCGGACTTGAAGTATGACAACCTTTCCCAGTCAAGTACCCAGAAGGTGTCAAGTGACTATTCAATGTGGACTCTCCTTTCATATATCGGACGTGTAAACTATTCATATGACGGAAGATATCTCATCTCTGCCTCTGTACGTCGTGATGGTTCATCCAAGTTTACGAAGGACAACAGATTCTCTACCTTCCCGGCATTTGCTGCCGCGTGGAACATTGGCAAAGAGCACTTTATGGAGAATGTTGACGTTGTCAGCAAATTGAAGCTCCGTGCCAGCTGGGGTCTTTCCGGTAGCCAGGCAATTTCACCTTATGCGACGAAATCCCCATTTGACAACGTAACCTATCCGTTCGTCCCGGGTACATCAAACAGCGGATTGTCTGCAGGAAATCCTGCCAATGCTGATCTCAAATGGGAGACCACATCTCAGGCTGACTTCGGTCTGGAATTCGGTTTGTTTGACGACAGATTGACATTGGAAGCAGACTACTATAAAAAGGAAACCCGAGATTTGCTTCTGAACAAGTCCGTTCCTAACTATCAGGGTGGCGGAAGCGTCGTTTCAAATATCGGAAGCATCAGAAACTCAGGTGTTGACCTTTCAATCACAGGAAGAATCATCGAGAACAAGGATTTCTCTCTCGAAACTACTGTCAATGTATCCTTCCTTAAGAATAAAGTGCTTGACCTCGGAGAGCAGGAAACGGTATATGTGGCATCCAACCTTACCGGTATCAATGACGGTATGTATGATTTCATCTACCGTGTCGGACAGCCTCTCGGAACAATCTATGGATTGAATTATCTCGGTCCTTGGAAGTCGAGCGAGGCTTCAGAAGCTGCCAAGTACGGCATGGTTCCGGGTGATGCCCGTTATGAGGACCTGAACGGAGACCATGTAATCGACGCATCTGACTACAAGATAATCGGTTACGGTATGCCTAAGACCACAATGGGATGGAATACCAATTTCAGCTATAAGAATTTGTCTGTCAATATGTTCTGGCAGGGCACATTCGGAAACGACAAACTGAACTACAACCGTTGCATCAACATGATGGCTTCACGTGATGTTACCGGAGCGAGATTCAGCGAAATCAAGGAAAGATGGACTCCTGAAAACCAGGATGCATTCCTTCCTGCATGGAGTGAGACCAGCAAATGGTACCCTGTATCAAGTCTCTGGCTTGAGAAAGGCAGCTATGTAAGACTGAAGAACCTCAGTTTGGCTTACAACTTCAATGTAAAGAAGTTCGGAAACTTCACAGTATCATTGAACGCGACCAACCTCTTCACAATCACCAAGTACAAAGGCATTGACCCAGAGGCTTCCAACGTCGGCGGCGGAACTTCAGATATCATGCAGGGACTTGACTATGGATCATATCCTAATGCCCGTTCATTCACTCTTGGCCTGAATATCAAATTTTAATTATCCGACACATCAATCATGAAAAAGATATTTAATATAATGGTTGTCGTATGCGCTCTCGCATTGACAACAAGTTGTGGTGATTTCCTTAATGAGGAGTCAAAAGGCAAAATATTCGATTCGTACCTTCAGACTCAGAATGGCCTTGAGGCTGCACTTACAGGTGCATATCGCGGACTGAATACACCATGGGCTGCTGGTCTTTGCAATGGAACTTACCACCAGATTACGGCCGGTGCAGATGACATGTATCTGCCTACCACCGATGCCTCCGGTACTGAAATCGACCGCTGCTGCGTGACTGACGGAAACGGTTCCGTCGGAAGCACTTGGAATGGCCTTTTCAAGGTCATTGTCAATGCCAATAAGGTCATTGCAAATTACGAGTCTTGCACCGGCAGCCAGGATGTAATCAAAGTGATTGCAGGTGAGGCTTATTTCCTTCGTGCCTATGCCAATTTCATCCTCTGCCAGCTTTGGGGAGACATGCCGCTGATGCTTTCTCCAAACTACAATGTGGCAGAAGCGACAATGGCCCCATCTTCCCCTGCTGAAGTTTACGAACAAATAGAAAAAGACCTTGAAAATGCGGTAGAGCTCCTTGGTAATGAAAGGCGCAATGGCGAGGTTGGACGTCCTAACAAATTGGTGGCTAGGGCTTTGAGAGCTGAAGTCTATCTGGTTGAGGCAGGCTGGCCTCTCAAGAAGGACGGATATTATGCAAAAGCAGCCGATGAGGCGAAGTCTGTTCTGGACGGTGCTGCCTCTGCAAATTTCGAACTTGAAAATGATTTCAAAGACCTGTTCAGAAACATTGACAAGGGTGACAACATTACCAAGGAAGATCTCTTCGTGATTCCTGCATCAGTATCCGACGTCTGCGTATTCTACGGCTGGTGGTCAGAGCCTGGCGAGATCGGAGGATGGAACATTCTGTTCGCCGAAGTTCAGTTCTTCAAGGATTTCCCTGAGGGCGTAAGAAAGGATTATACTTTCTATACCAAGACACCGGATGGACGTTCTTGGGAGACTTGGGAAAAACAGCATCCTTCATATCTGAAGCTTATGATGTTGCCTCAGAACGGTTATTCGAGCTGTTCTGCTTCGATACCTGCACATCTGCTCCGTCTCTCACAGACAGCATTGACCTATGCGGAAGCTGCTGCAAGATCAGGATCCGTGACCGATGAAGCTTATCAGTGGCTCAACAAGATCCGCACGAGGGCCGGTCTGAGCACATATTCCGGGCTGTCAAGAGAAGATTTCATCAAGGCAGTTGTGGATGAGCGCAAGTGGGAATTCGCAGGTGAGAATGTGAGATGGTATGATATCCTCCGCCTGGAACTTGAAGATGAAGTTTTCGCTGGGAAAGACAACAATTATGATCCGGGCAATCTTCATCCGGCAGGAGACAAGGACTATACTTTCCCGATTCCTGCTACAGAGACATTGGTGAACCCTAATCTGAAATAATCATGAAGAAAGGTTTGTTTATGGCAGCCCTGTCGGCTCTTCTTCTGACAGGATGCGCAGGCAACAAGGCTGAGACAGAGTTTGTCACCATCCATGGAACTGATCTGGTAGCTCCTGACGGCAATAAACTTTTTATCAAGGGTACAAACCTCGGCAACTGGCTCAACCCTGAGGGTTATATGTTTGATTTCGGGCGTACGAGTTCCGGACGACTTATTAACCAGATGTTCTGCGAAATGGTAGGTCCTGATTTTACCTCAGAATGGTGGCAGAAATTCAAGGACAATTATGTAACATTGGCAGACTTCCGCTTTCTGAAGGAAAGAGGCTGCAACACAATTCGTATTCCGTTCAATTACAGGCTCTTTACCTATGAAGACTTCATGGGACTCAATGACCCTGATGAAGGATTCAGAAGAATCGATGCTGCTGTAGAATGGGCACGTGAAACCGGATTGTACCTTATACTTGACATGCACGATGCTCCTGGCGGACAGACCGGAGATAATATTGATGACAGTTACGGCTATCCTTGGCTGTTCGAATCGGAGAGAAGCCAGAACATGTTCATCAGCATCTGGAAGAGGATTGCAGAGCATTATGCAGATGAGCCTGTCATTCTCGGATACGAACTCTGCAATGAGCCTATCGCTCCGTATTTCGAAAATATTGACAGCCTCAATGCCAGTCTCCAGCCATTGTACATAAAGGTGACGAAGGCTATCAGGGAGGTGGACAACAATCACATTGTGCTTATCGGTGCCCCTCAGTGGAATACCAACTTCAAACCTCTGACTGACTGGCAGTTCGATGACAAGATAATGTTTACATGCCACCGTTACGGAGGAGAGGCCAATGTCGAGGGAATACAAGACTACATTGACTTCAGGAACAAGACGAATCTGCCTATGTACATGGGCGAGATCGGACACAATACATGGGAATGGCAGACATCTTACAGCCGTATCATGCAGGAGAATAACATCGGTTACACCTTCTGGCCATACAAGAAACTGACTCATGAATGTGTCAATGCTTTTGCGAGACCTGAAAACTGGGACAAGGTCGTTGCCTTCGCTGAGGGGGACAGAAGCGACTTCGGCAAAATCAGGGAGGCTCGTCCGAATCAGGAAGAGATGCGCAAGGCGATGCTTGAGCTGGTGGAAAACGTGAAGTTTGAAAACTGCACCCCTAATGAGGAGTATATAAAATCAATGATGCTTAAGTAATGAAGTATAAATTGGTAGTGTTGTGCATCCTGTCAATTCTATTGGCAGGATGTGCTGGTAAAAGAGAAATCACAATCCGTTTCTCTGACGATGTGGAAATGTCCGGAAAGAAGATAGCTCTTAAGGACATCAATCCTGACTTGCCGACTGACTGGGACGGTTATAACTACGTGGTGTTGGAATACAAGACCACTACTGCACAGAGATTCCAGCTGGGCTTTACCACCGAATGGGGATACAATGAACTTAGGATAATGAGCTATGTCCCGGGTGCCTGGAACAGACTTGTCATACCTATGAAATACTTCACCCAGTTGCCTGATGCTGCATTTGACCTGGCTGCGACGAACAACAAGCCGCGTTATATGGGTTGGATAAATCTCGGCGGAAAACGCGGCCCCATGAAGGGTGTGGATTCTGTCGGAGTCAGAATCAGAAAACCTATAGGAAATCCTGAAATATCCATCAGAAATATTACTCTTTCCATAGATGACCCGGGTGATGCGTATCTTGAAGATACTCCGGCATACGATGAGTTCGGCCAGTCCATCAGATGTGATTATCCTGAAAAGGTCAGTTCTCTGGACGGACTGAAAAAGGAGTGGGCGGAGGAAAGTGACTCGATAGACACTTATGAGTCATACGGATATTCCAAGTTCGGAGGTTATCTGAGGTCCAGATATGACCAGGGAACAGGTTACTTCCGTGTGGCAAAGATTGACGGACGCTGGTGGTTCATTGATCCGGAAGGATATCTGTTCCTCTCAGTAGGTGTCGATTGCGTAGGCATCGGTCATGGCGGAGATGTAAGAGACTTGGAAAAGCGCAGGGCAATCTACTCGGAATTGCCTTCCGACAGTTTGGCGTTCAATGGCCCGAGTCCGTCTTTCGGGCGCTGGAATCTGATCCGTCGCTTCGGCAATGATTATGAGTCTCCGGCCATCGATTTGACCATCAAGAGAATGCGCAAGTGGGGACTTAATACCATTGCCAACTGGTCTGAGCCGCGGGTCTTCGACAAAAATGAAATGGCCTTTATCGTTCCGATGAGGGATCTCGGAATGGATGCCCAGCTGATGAGCCTGTGCGATGTCTATGACCCTATCTACAAGAAGGTGATAGATGAATCCGTATCATCCTTTGTGGCTCAGTTCAAGGGAAATCCTTGGCTGATAGGCTATTTTGTAAGCAATGAACCTTCATGGATAAATAATGAGACCAGGCTCTGCCAGATGATTCTCAATGGAACCGAAAGGCCGATAAAGAAGGCATTGGAAACGTATCTTGCCAAGAATGGGGATACTGTTCCGAACAGGAGACGTTTCATCCTCGAAACCTTCGACACATTCCTTTCGACTGTTTCTGAAGCATTGAAGAAATATGATCCTGACCATCTGAATCTCGGTATCAGATTCGGAGACCCCGATACTTTGGGAGAGGACCTTCTGGAAGTGTGCAAGCGTCATTTCGACGTCTTCAGTTTCAATTGCTATCAGTTGAAACCAGATGCGGCAATGCTCGACAGGGCTGCGCAAATTCTTGATTTGCCGATGATTGTGGGCGAGTTCCATTTCGGTACTATCGACCGTGGTCTGGCACAGTCGCTTTGGCAGGTGGATTCTCAGGCCGAAAGGGGAGTTGCATACCGCTATTATGTGGAGAATGCCTATTCCCATCCGAACTTCATCGGAACAGGTTACTTCCAATGGTGTGACCAAGACATTACCGGACGTTTCGACGGCGAGAATTATAACTGCGGACTCGTGGATGTCACTGACCGTCCTTATAGGGATTTGGTCAATGCAGTGTCAGAAACATCCCACAACTTGTTCCAGGTCCATTCCGGAGAATCCGGACCGTATGACAGACAACCGAAAAATGCCAGAGGCCATGAACTTGTTCCGGATCTCTGGAATGAATAACCCGGTCCCCGTCAGATTTTGGAAATGATATCGGAGAGCGAATCCTCCTGAGAGAGCCCCATATTTTTTCTGAGTCTGTATCTGGCTGATTGTGCGCTGATTACCTCAATATTCATCAGCGACGCAATCTCTTTGGAAGACATCCCCATCCTTATGTAAGAACAGATTTTTATATCGTTCTGGGTAAGGTGGGGATATTTCTGTTTCAGCCTGTCGATGAATCCGTCATAAACCCCATTGAAATATAATTCGAATGCCTTCCATGAGCCGTTTTCCCGGAAGTGCCTGTCAATGATCCTTTTGACCGGTTTCATCGATGTCTTTATTTCAGACGAATCGCCGATGGCCTCATTTATCGCCTGCTCTATTTCTTTGAGCATATTGTTGATAGTGGTGTCATTGATGGCCATTGCGGAAAGTTTCGCGTTTTTCTCGCGGAGCTCCATTGTCAGTTTCTCGTTCTCATATTTGATTCGCTCCCTTTCCATGAATTCATCCTGTTCCTCCTTATACTTCTTTTCAAGTGCAAGAGATCTCCTCTTCAGGATTCTGTCAATGACATAAATCAAACCTGCCAGAGCCGAAAGAACCGCCAGAATGAACCACCACGAGTTCATCCAATGACCGAGTATTTCAATGTCAGTGGCCATCAGGACCTTACCGGAGTTGTCCGTAAATGAAATTTTATGGATGCCTTTGGACAAATTCGGCAGTTGGATAAAAGAATGATCTCTTATCAATGTCTCCGGAGAGTTGTCAATGGAGTAGTAAACAGTCCTCTTATGTGACATCCCTGCCAGCAGAAGCCGTATTTCCTGTGAGTTATATGGGAGTATAATATTCTGATTGTCAGCTGTTTTTGCATAATTGAGCATCCCATCTAACATATAGCTGCATTGCCTTATGCCGAAAAACTCAGGCATGTTGTGTCTGCGGACATTGACATTGAAAAGAGCCAGACCATTGTTGCATCCGATTGCCATGAGAGAGTCATTGAGCTCTGAAAAATGACTGTAGTTCTGAGAAAAATCGTATGCCTTGGAGAATGTCCCGGAGATAAGTTTCAATGTGTCCCCTTGTCTTTCAACGATTCCGACATTGTTATCACAATAATTGAAATACAGATTGTCTTTCTGCGCAAGTGAGAAAATGTCAGTCTCGAAGCAATGGCTGATGTCAGAATAGTACTTTGATAGTGTAATGCTGTCAGCGTCAATGTTATATGTATAGCAGTCCTTTCCCTGGGAGAATACTATACGGTTGTCCACGTAGTGCGATTTTACAATTTTTCTCTTGTCTCCTATCGGGTAGAACTTGTCCTTTATGACATTTTGCTTTCTTTTGTCCAAAGTCAATCTCTGCACTCCGCCCAATAGCCCGTCCATCCATATGTTTCCCAAGTTGTCGTTCTTCAGAGGTGCCTGGCAATATCCGTCACAGTTCCCGAGTCTGTTTCTTATTTCAAGTCTGCCGTTTCTCTTCTCCAGCAGGATGATTCCTTTCGAATCGGAACACATGACCAGATTGTCGCTGTAAGCCCACTTTGTGAGATGGCATATGCCTGAAAGGATATTGTCGTAGGTATTGTCAGGATATATCACATATAGATTCTCGTCGATTTCGACGGCCAGAAAATCCTTGCAGTTTACTATGTTCCAGGCAATTCCGCTTGTTCCTGTCACAAGGTGCGCTTTCTTGTCCTCATCTATCCGGTATAGTCCCTTGTTGGTGCCGAGGTAAAGCGTATTGTTCCATAGGGCGTAATCATACACATCGCCGATGTTTTGTTCTTGTGAAATGAATGCCGATTCTGCTCCATTGGGGTTAAAGTGGGCCAGACCCTCATCCAGTCCGAACCAGCAGGCTCCGTTGAGGTTTTCCTCCACGCAGAGAATAGTGGTGCATTCCAGGCCGTTCGATTCGTTGAAGTGCTCCAAAATCTCACCTGTCGGACTTGCTATATACAATCCGTCCATTACGGTACCAAGCAGATAACTCTTGTCTGTCCTTATTTTTGCAGAGAAAATACGTTGAGGTCCGATGACTTTGTTCAGGCCCGGAAACTCTTCTGCCACTTGTCCGTCATGATATCTTTTCACTCCTCCGTACTCTGTTACATAGATGATGTCCTGGCCGTCCCGCCTGACCTCGACAATCCTGTCCTTGTCCACAATGCCAGTAGGAGTCTTGGTTTTGTCAATGAAAGAATACAGGGCTCCGTCTATTTGTGCGAAAATATTATTGTCGCCCGGAAATATGTAGCCGATGATTCCTGAATCGATTATTCCCTCCAGCCTGTTTTCTTTCAGATTGTATGCGTAAAGGTCGTTATGCGTCTGCACATAAAGTATATCATTGACCGGGACAATTCTCCAGAAGTTCAGATAATTTCTGTTGTCAAGGTTGCTGTACAGCTGGACAAACTGCGATTGTCCGTAATCATCTGTGTACCAATAGCCGAAGATGTTGTCACCAGAGGCATACAGCCGTCTGGTCTCTTTGTCGAAATATAGATCTCTCAAGCATTTGCCGAAGTCAATGCTGGTCCAGTCCATCCCGTCCCAGATACACAATTTTTCACTTGCGGCCACGAACAGTCTTCCTTCATCGTCGAACTCCACGTCCCAGACTTTCTTGTTTCCGCCATAGGTCTTGCTCGATATGAAATCTACCGGTTTGCTGAAAGGCAACTGTTTGGCAAGACATGTCTCAACAGTTGGTATAAGGGTCGTTATTATTATGATGGCAACGGCTATTTTATTTTTCATAGAGTCTGAATTAATAGTAGATATTGCGAAGTTAATATTTTTTCCGGTCTCACCCTGTGTCTTTTTTCAGATATTAGCAGCATTGTCAGAAGCGCATTGGCATTGACCTCGGTCGATTGCGGCCTTCCTCACGATAAGGCGGCATACCTCAGGGGAGTCGCGGAGCAGGTCATGGGACTGAGATGGGTACCTGATTACTTATTTCCCGATGCGGAAAAACCTGAATACCTAATTATAATTAGAGCTTGGGCGGACAATACCAATTTTTTGGGATTGCCCACTTTTTTCGTGCACCGTAACTTTGCATCCAGATTTATAGAAGTTCCCGGACTAACGGGATAAACGACAACTCAAATGGTGAACAAATATATTTTCGCAGCAGCAGTCATGATGACGGCAACTCTTGCTGCCAATGCGCAGAACGAAAAAACCAATGCCCAAAGCCGTCTGACGATAGGCGGATATGGTGAGGCAGTGATGTCCCGTAATTTTTATAGCCAACATTTTAACCGTTATCGTGATCCTGCCACATACAAGGACGACAAATCTCATGGAAGATTCGACATTCCGCATGTGACCATCAATCTCGGATATGACTTCGGAAAGGGTTGGACTATGGGAACTGAAATCGAATTCGAGCATGGCGGGACCGAATCTGCCGTCGAAATCGATGCCGACGAAAGCGGCGAGTACGAGGCTGAGGTCGAGAAGGGTGGGGAAGTCGCCCTCGAACAGTTCTGGCTGAACAAAGCCTTCTGGAAGGGTCGGTTCAATGTCAAAGCGGGCGAAATAATTATCCCGGTAGGTGAGATAAACCAGTACCACCTTCCGAATGAGTTCTTTTCTGTATATCGTACTGAAGGTGAGGCCAAATTCCTGCCGAATACATGGCATCAGGTGGGCGTTTCGCTCTGGGGAAAACTTCCGCAGTGGAGATATGAGGCTATTTTTACATCAGGACTTGATGCTGAGCGTTTCGGACATGACTGCTTCGCACATTATGGCGCCAACAGCCCTTATGAATATAAAATCGGAAACGTCTATGCCGGTGCGGCCAGAATCGACAACTATTCGGTCAAGGGCCTGAGACTCAGTCTGAGCGGATACTATGGCTACACATTCAGGAATACTGAAAGAAAGGCCAGCGCTTCCTATGATGACTGTCATGGTGAGCTTGCCATCGGCAGTTTCGGATTCGAACTTAACAGATGGAACTTTATAGTAAGAGGTAATGCTACTTATGCTCATCTTTCTGATGCTGAGCGTATCACTACATTCTGCAATGCATTCCCTAAGCATACCCAGCAGGATGGCTCGCCTTCCAAGCATTCCCCGATAGGCACCAGCGCATACTCGTTTGGAGGTGAGGCAGGATATAATATCTTCGGACTCGTGAACAAACTGAAGGACAGTCAGAAACTCTATGTTTTCGGCAGATATGAGGATTACAATACCTATGCTTCCGGTAACAAGAAAGTGGCCTACGAGTTCGATCATGTGAGACGTATGGCGGTAGGTTTTAACTATATGCCTATCCCTCAAATAATTATCAAGGCTGAATATTCGAAGAGATTCTTGGCCGTAGAATATAATAATGAGCCTGCACTCTCCATCGGCATCACCTTCGTCGGTTGGTTCTTGAGATAGAAGAGTTGAATGGGACCCCTTATAAAACGAAATTAATAAATCATAAAAACTATTGAAATATGAAATCTAGGAAATTGATTCTTGCTGCCTTTGCCGCATTGATGGCGGTAAGCTGCGAGAAGGGTACAGAGGAGAAATCCAGTGTAAACCCGGACCTGAACGGAACTGACGCTATGGTCGCTTCCGCCGGTGATTATTGGAAATTTGCACGTCAGGATTGGGAGTGGTCAGAGGCCTTCCTTTTCGGCCCTGCCGGTGATTATGGTCTGGACCCTCACACTGACACATGGCCGTTCGACCGCGTACAGTTCGACAAATACATGAAGAAATACAACCCTGCAACCGACGAGGACGATGCTGCGATTATGGAGAACAATATCGCTACCGGTCAGAATCTTACGGGCTTCCATGCTGTAGAATACCTTATATTCAGGGAAGGCAAGTCCCGCAAGATAGCTGATATGACGGCAGATGAAGTATGGTTCGCACAGACAGCCGCTCAGGATCTTTATCTCAGTTCATTGAAACTTGTCAATGCTTGGGGTGGTGAGGTTTCTAAAGCAGAGCAGGCTCTTCTCGATGAGGTGGAATTCGAATCTGAGGATTATGGAGAGGATTTCAAGAACGCAGGAAAGGCCGGATCCCGCTACTCCAGCGTAATTCTTGCCACCCGCCAGATTATCGCCGGTGCCAATGACATTATCGGTGAGGTCCGCGATTCCAAGATCGGTTCTCCTGCAACCGGTGAGGATGTGAACTATATTGAGTCTCCTCATGCCCGCAACTCCATCCAGGACTTCTATGACAACATAATGTCTTGTAAACATACTCTTTATGGTGGATTTGACCAGAATGGAAAGACTCCGAAATCAACATCTCTTATAGGTGTTTGCCTTACTTTCCAGCAGACAAAAGCCGCTGCAGAGGATGTTGAGGCTAAACTTGAGGCCGCTCTTGAGGCTATAGACAATATGAAACGTCCTTTCGTGCTCAACTACACTGATGCAAGCGCCAAGACCGCTATGACAGCTCTTGATGCACTCGAGGAGTCTCTTAATACTCTTGATGGTATTCTGGAAGGCTATTCTGACAATGCCACTGTCGAGGCTAAGTTCAAGGTTGTCAATGAGGAATTTGTCGAGAAGACTGTGAAACCGACTTACCGTGCTCTTGCCGACAATGATGCACTTCTTGTAAAGGCATTGAAAGAAATTACTTGGGATAAATAATAACTATGAAGCATTATTCTATTTTAGCATTGACAATGCTCTCACTCGCCGCCGCAGGCTGCAAGAGCGACGAGCCGGAAAAAAACATTGACGATATCATCGATATCGGTCCTGGCACTACTACAGAACACCCGGCTGAATATTATGCCGGAGGCGTGCTCGGAACTACGAGTGTGGTCAATGCCTATGCTTATCAGCAGCCTACTCCGGCCATTGAACAGGCCGGTATGGGAATGGAGTTTCAGAATGGTGAAACTCTTTTCGAGAGGGATTACAACGAGAACAAAGACGGTGCCTTCACCGGACTCGGTCCTCTGGCTGTCCGTCCAGGATGTTTGTATTGCCATCCGAACTATGGCCATGGAAAAAGACAGGAGCGCTATCGTGCTACCGATATGGGAAATGGCTATCTGTTAGTGATTTATGACAAGAAAACGGATGCATATGTAATGTCCGTTGCAGGTATGCCTCAGACTATGGCTACCAAGCCGTTCAAGGCTCCGGTGGATGAGGCTGGAATCTCTCCTATCGAGTGGAAGACTTACGTGGATGAGTGGGGCAACAAGTTTCCTGACGGGGAAACATACGAGCTGATTTATCCTGAAGTCAGCATTACTGCTGATGCTTTCTATGCTCCGGTAGTCGTAAAGCGTGACGGTCAGATGGTTACGATTCCGGCTGACCAGGTCGCTGATGAAATCGGTGTCAAACTGGAGTCTACAATCGGTATCTACGGAACAGGTCTGACTGATGCTATTCCTGATGAAGAGATTACTAAACAATGGATTAAGGAGAGCGAGTATTATAATTCCATCGGCAAGACTGATGCCCTGAACCCTGCATATTGGGACCAGGCAGGCATGAAGTGGACAAGCAAATATAAGAATACTGTCCAGGGCAACGGAACGGAGTATGTCCGCCGTTACACATATGCGCTTTCGCGCGGACCGCTGCTTGACGCTGCCGGAGCCAATGCCATTTGGAATATTACCAATGTTACCCGTTCTGACCGCCGTTACCATTATCTGGACTTGGCCGGTACATATTATGCCAAGACTGCGATGAATGACAAGGAGGTGCAGGCTGAGTTCCCGGAATATATCGAGAGCATTGACCCGGACAAGAAGCATCCTGAGTGGCGTACCGACGATGTTGCGCAGAATATTTATAACTATCTGACAGGCAAGAACCAGGATCCTGAGATGTCTGACCAGCAGTATAAGAACCTGATGATCTGGCACAGGGGACTTGCGGTTCCTGCCGCCAGAAATGTGGGAACGGAGAAGTTCAATGAAGGGAAACGTCTTTTCTCAGAGCTTCATTGTGATGCCTGCCACCGTCCTTCTTGGACAACAGGTGAGGACCATATTCAGGATCCTAACCTCATGTTCTCGGATTCTGATATGCCGCGTTATCCTAAGCAGACCATCTGGCCTTATACGGATTTCGTCCAGCATCGTCTTCACATGGTCAATGATATCCGTACCGGTTGGTGCCGTACGACTCCTCTCTGGGGACGTGGCTTGAGTAAACTTTGTACAGGTGCTGAGGACCGTCTTCATGACTGCCGTGCAAGGAATACTCTGGAGGCCATAATGTGGCATGGAAATGCGAAGAGTGATGCCCGTGGCTCTATCGAGGCTTTCCGTAAGCTTTCTGCTGAAGAGCGTGCTGCGGTAGTTTATTTCTGTGAATCTATATAATAATAGTAATTTAATCGTATGTGTTTGCCTTTCAGTGACTGCCGTGGTGCGGTCGCTGAAAGGTTATTGTGAGTGAACCGATATGAAGAATCTTAAGTATAGTATAATATCGTTGGCGGTAGTGATCATCATCGTTATGGCTGCCGCTACCTGTGTCGAAAATTTGAGAGGGGCTGACTTTGTTTCTGCCAATGTTTATGGGACTTGGTGGTTCGTCCTTCTTTGGGCGGCGCTGGCGTTCACAAGCATTATTTACATGTTTAAATCCGGGCTGCAGAAGCGCATGCCTGTGTTTCTGCTTCACATTTCGTTTCTGGTCATCCTCGCAGGAGCATTGACCACATACCTTACTTCTGAGCGTGGTAGTATTCATCTTAGGAAAGGGGAGACTGTTACGGCTTTTCTGTCGGCCGACAGTGTCTCTTGGGAACTCGGATTTGCATTGACCCTCAACAACTTTGCGGTAGAGTACTATCCTGGGACCGACTCGCCGATGGACTATGTCTCGCACCTTGAGGCAGACGGGACGGGGGTCGATATTTCGATGAACAATATCGGGCGCTTCCGCGGTTTCCGCTTTACTCAGGCGGGTTATGACGATGATATGCAGGGCTCCAGCCTTCGGGTTTTGTACGACCCGTGGGGGATAGCATTGAGCTATATCGGGTATGCTCTGCTGCTCATTTCGATGGTGGTCCTTCTTTGCGGTCGCTCGACCCAACTTTACCGGTGGTATCGTAAGGCGTTGGAATCCAATTCGTTGAAGATGGCGGTTGTGCTGCTCTTTTCCGGGGTGTCTTTGTGTGCCGGGGCTGCTGAACCGCGGCGTGTGGATCATGATGTCACTGATGCGTTTGCGAAGGTCGCGGTCTATTATAATGGAAGGGTGTGCCCTGTCAATACCGTGGCGATAGATTTCGTGACGAAACTGTCCGGCAAGGCTTCATGGAAGGATTATGATGCGGATGAGATTTTCGCCGGCTGGACTTTCAATTCTTCTGCATGGGAGAGTGTTCCGATGATTCGTATAAAGGATAAGGTTGCGCAGAAAGCTCTGGGTATCAAGGGACAATGGGCTTCTTATGATGATTTCTGGAATAGTCTTAATGTGTATAAGCTGAAGTCGGCGCTGGAGGCCGCTTATCGTGATGGGGATGCTGAGATGGTGAAGCATCTGAGGGATGCGGATGAGAAGTTTAATGTCATAAGGATGTTTTACAATGGCGAACTTCTCCGAATGTTTCCTTATACCGGGGCTGACGGGATGGTTTCTTGGCTGTCTCCGGGCCAGAAGGATGTGATTCTGGATCTCCCTGAAAAGGAGTGGAATTTCGTCCGCAGGTCTATGGATTATCTGACTGAGAGTATTTTGGCTTCTGACAATGAGAGAGCAGTGGAGATAGTGAATAAAATCATTGACTATCAGCGTGTACGCGCGCCGCAGGCTATGCCTTCAGGCCTCAGGCTGAATTTGGAGTGCGTCTATAATGCGCTGAATTCTACGCGCTGGATGGTGATGTTTTATCTGACGATGTCACTTCTGCTGGCGCTTTGTTTTTCTCTCGGATCGGTTGGTCATCGTGACAGAATGTTCGGTTATGCCCTCATCGCTGTGATGACGCTTCATCTTAGTGTGCTGCTTGTTCTGAGATGGATTGTTTCGGGTCATGTTCCGCTGTCCAATGGTTTCGAGACTATGCAGTTTATGGCTTGGTCCGTGCTGATTCTGACTTTTCTCATGCATGCCAAATTCCCGATAGTCATCGGTTTCGGTCCTTTGCTTGCTTCTTTTGCGATGCTTGTGGCCATGATCGGCAGCGGAAGTCCTCAGATTACTCCTCTCATGCCGGTTCTGCATTCTCCTCTGCTTTCGATTCACGTCATGGTCATCATGTTCTCATATGCGTTGTTTGCCATGATTATGCTTATCGGTGTCCAAGGGCTTGTCTGTCAGCATCGTGGTGATATTGTCCGTTCTGAATCCCTTGCAGCATTGGCCCATTTCCTGCTTTATCCAGCTGTCTTTCTTCTCTCCGCCGGTATTTTTATCGGGGCGGTCTGGGCCAATGTCTCATGGGGACGTTATTGGAGTTGGGATCCGAAGGAGGTATGGGCTCTTGTCACCATGCTTATCTACATGGCGCCTTTCCATTCTTCATCCATCAAGTGTTTCCGCAATACGAGGTTCTTCCTGTTCTACTGTATCGTGGCGTTTCTCAGTGTCCTGATTACTTATTTCGGTGTGAATTTTCTCCTCGGAGGAATGCACAGTTACGCATAACGGGGGCAAGGGCATTGACCAGAACTATTTTGGCCGGTACTCGGACTTTCTTTTGGGGTTCATCGGGAACCAGCCTTTCTCGACTCTTTCTTTCTGCTCGAAGATTTCCAGGATGCTCCACATGCAAGAGCATCCTATTACGCCGAGTGTCGGGCTCACTATGCTGTTGTCTACCAGCAGGCTTGCTATGATGAAGGCTATGCCGGCAAGTGCAAATGCCCACCAGCATTTGGTGCCGAAGTAGTATTCGCATTTTATTACGATAGGGTGGAATAGTCCGATTACAAGAAATGTAATGACGGCTATGATTAAACCTGAGTAGTTCATTTTGCTCCTTCTTCTAGTTCGCATCCGCGGAATCCCATTTCTTCTGCTTTCTGTTTGGAAGCGCAGAAGTATACCAATGTGGCTTTAGTGCAAACTTCTCCGTTACTGTTATAGATTTCGCCTTCGATGAAGGCCACGTTGCGCATCTGGCGTGTGAGGCGGGCGCGGATGACAAGTTCTTTGTCGAGTGTGGAAACTGGTTTGAGGTACTTTACTTCCATGCTTGATGTCACTCCTGTAGTCTGCAGTTTGCGTGTCACGACCCAGCCTGCCACTTCGTCGAGCAGCATCGACTGGATGCCGCCGTGAAGCGTGTCTATCCATCCCTGGTAATTCTGTGTCGGTGTCCATTTCGTAAGGACATCTTCGCCATCTTCCCAAAATTCCAAATGCAGTCCCACAGGGTTCTCTGGACCACAACAAATGCAATTATATCCAGGCTCGTGCAGCCACGGATTCTTTATCTTTTTCATCGTCTTAAAAATGACCTTATGTCTATTTAATAGTTCTACGCTAAGATAGCGTGAAATACTCGAAAATGCAAAATAATGCACTTTTCCATAATTCGAAATTATTCTATAAATTTGACCCCGTTTGTTCAAGTCAGGTATATGTGGTTATCATTAGCTTTTTTGTCGGCGGCCCTTTTGGGCTTTTATGATTCTTGTAAGAAGCAGGCTCTGGGTGGCAATGCTGTCATTCCAGTGCTGTTCCTGAATACATTGTTCTGCTCTCTCATATTCATTCCGTTGATCGTCCTTTCTTACTGTACCCAAGCTCTCGACGGCAGTGTCCTCAAGGTCGGTGATTATGGCGGCTGGGAGGTTCAGAGATGGATAGTGCTCAAGAGCGCTATCGTCTTGAGTTCGTGGGTTCTCGGCTATTTCGGAATGAAGCACCTGCCTCTGACCATTGTGGGTCCGATCAATGCTACCAGACCGGTGCTTGTATTGGTCGGGGCAATGCTGCTTTTCGGGGAGAAACTCAATTATCTCCAGTGGACCGGTGTCCTGTTGGCTATTGTGTCATTTTTTATGCTGAGCCGCAGCGGCAAGAAGGAGGGGATAGATTTCGAACATAATGTCTGGATTTATGCGGTGGGAGGTGCAGCAATCTTGGGTGCAGCAAGCGGATTGTACGACAAGGTCCTGATGAATCCTGATGGATTGGCGTTGGACAAGATGGCGGTTCAGAGCTGGTATAACATCTACCAATGCGGAATGATGGGTGTGATGCTGATGCTTATCTGGTATCCGAACCGGAAAAAGACGACGAAGTTCCGCTGGAAGTGGTCTATCATATTCATTTCCATATTCTTGAGTGTCGCCGATTTTGTCTATCTCTACGCATTGTCTCTGCCTGGCGCGATGATTTCCATCGTCTCGATGGTCCGCCGTGGCAGCGTCATAGTCAGCTTCCTCTTCGCCGCCCTAATATTCAAGGAGAAGAACCTCAGAAGCAAAGCTGTCGACCTGGCATTCGTTCTCCTGGGAATGGTCTTCCTCTATCTCGGTTCGAGGTAGGGGAGTTGCTCTAACGTGTGCTTCTCTTCTGCACGTCTTTTTCTTCGGCGATGACATCTTGGTCTTTTAAGTATTCGGAGTTGTATTTGCCTCTTGGGATGTCTCTGAAAATATAATAGTTGGCAGCTCTTGCAGCTTCGATGTGATCGGTGAGGGCAGTATTGATTGCAGATACTGCCAAGTCTACGAGAGAGCCGAGGATGGAACCCCCTCCGGAATTAGTATGCAGATCAAGGGTCAAATCACAGCTTCTGTCGAAGATGATGTCACCAGTGTATGCGGATTTGATGAAGTATCTGATTTCTGTGTTGATGGTGAAGCCCTGTTTTGCCCATGTCTTTATCTCTGAGAAGACCACTGCATCACATCCGAAATAATTGTGGAACGTGCTGAGGGAGCCGTTGACAAACATTTCTGAATCATAGGCGCTTTCGGCTTTCAATATATCCATGGCCAACAGAGGGGAAATTACATAATATCCTGCTTCTGCGAGGGGCTTGCTTATGGATGTGTATAGAAGGTCTTTTGCCTCGACATTGCTGCTGTTGTTTATCGGAGGCATTACCAGTAACGTGACGGGCTTTTCCTCGTACATCTTTGCATATTGCTGACCTCTTGTAACCTGCTCATTTTGCGCAAGTTTATTGGATGTGCCGCACGAGACGACCATTGTTGTAATTATAACTGAAATCAGAATTTTTTTCATAATTATTCAGTGAGTCTTTTAATGAGAGGTGCAATAAATGTTGTGGACTCAGGATAGAACGCCATCTCCTTTTCCATCATCTCCTCACCGCGCTGCCTGAACAACTGACGGTAATCTGAACTGTCGAATATGCTTCTCTGGGAGAAGGTTGCATGTTTTGCGAACAGTTCTGCAGTGTCAGGGTTTAGCAGGAGGTATCCGTATTCTGCACAAATCCCCGGAGGCGGGACGTTCCTAGTTCCCTTGGGATGTGTGACCATATCTTCATATACAACTATGAGTTTGCATATGCTCTCTGGCGTTTGGTCGTTATATGACTTGTATGCGAGTTGTTCATATTTTGTGACCCCATTGGACGTCCCGCCCCAATAATATAGAGCAGTCGTAGCGCATGATGAAAGCATCATGCAGGACACTATGACAGGTATCAGACTTTTCATAATTCCACGATTCTATGCTCCGATGCTGAAATATAAACAGATTCGGAGTATACTTCATTCCCTGAAATCATGACCTTTACTTCATGCTTTCCTGGAGTGATTTTAATGGTGTTCAGGACTGTCCTTTTTATGTTGCGTCCAGGCTTATATGCTTTTGCCTTAACTGTTTCTATATGATATTCAGCATTGTCGATCCTGACCGCTATAGGCTGGCGGCAGTCGGAGGTAAATGAAATTTCTGCAGCATCAGATTTGCCGGAGGTTATAGAATATGTTCCTACGCCACAACTGATCAATATTATGGCACAAAAGAATGCAAGGATTAACTTTTTCATGTCTATTTATCTGATATATAATAGTCCGTAAGATCATTGACATTAACTTCTTCTCCTTCATAGGAGCAGAGCGAAATTTCGGTTTCTGGGGTGTCTCCGGTGGACTGGAGGACGGTGACTGTTCCGACTTTGGTTCCGGGCAGTTCGATCTTCATTCCTGTCTGCGGGTTGGTGACGGTCTTGCCTTTCTTGTAAACTGTGAAAATGTCGTTGGCGGCCAGACCCTGTGATGCGCCTCCGGAGATTATGTATGTACCGTCTTCAACGGCCAGAATATAGGACTTCCATGGCTTGTCCATACATTTGTTGATGATGTTTTCTACAAGCTGACCAATAGCTGATGATATGGCTTTGTCGCTCAAGGTGGCGTCATATCCAGCAGTTCCGCCGAGGCCCATTGTCTGTTTCGATGTAGTTTCCGCAAACCCTTTTGCTTCATCGGAATATATAATCAGGCCAGTAGCAGCTTCGACAATGCGGATGCTTACCCCGGCTTCTACGGTTTGCGTCTTTGTCGATGAAAATACTTTTTGCTCTCCTTCTGTTTTCCGTCCGAATTCTGTAATCGAGCCGAGAATTATATAGTCAGCTCCGATTTTGTTCATATTGGTTCCTGCTTCTGCCACCAGAACGTCCAGGTCTTCCCGCTCAAGAAGAATAAATTTTCCGCTCGAAGCAAGTTTTGAAGAAAGGATGTCCAGTGCCTGCTTCCTCATCGGATCATTTTCCTTATCATAAAAGAGGCCTTTTGCATATTGGGTCTCATTCGAAAAACGGCCTATGGCTACTTTTCGTTTAATTGTCTTCTCGCCTTGGGCGAAAGAAGGAATCGTGCAAAGAATTGCGAGCGATACAATTAATAAAGATTTGAAAAAGCGTTTCATACGTAAATAAAATATCTTATGAACGCAATTTATGAAAAATTTAGGTAAAAAACATTAAATGAGATATATTTGAGGAAAAATAGTTCATGAAGATCGAAGAGGCTATATTGTATGTGCTTGCAGAACGGAACGGTGGTTTGCGGACGGAACAGATTGCGGAAATCATAAATAAGAGACGACTTCATGTCCGGAAGGATGGACAGCCTGTGACTTCAGCCCAGGTTTATGCGGTAGTGATGCGCTATCCGGACACATTCGTAAAGGCTGAAGGGCGAATTATGCTGATGATATGACGTTGTTATCTTGTCAGTATATAGCGCAACGCTTCCAGTGGGTGATGGAATATCATCCGAGGTCCGCTGAACCGCATGACTTCGCGTATCTTTTCCCTCATGTCTGGACGGTAGCAATGGATAGGGCATTTATGGCATTTGGTTTTTCTTTCACCGAACTTGCATCGGTCGAGTCTGGCCGTTGCATACGTCAGTAGTTCTCTGCACTCTTCACATAGTTCCTTTTTACCATGCTTTTTTCTGCACCACAGTTCGATCATGTGCCGTACTGTGGTCTTCTCCCACTCTATTCGGTTCATTATGTGTTTGTATTATTCTGCTTGCAAAGGCGAAGATACGACTTAAATCTGATAACATCAATCATTATGGGAGACTTTTCTCTGTTTTCCGGCGAGTTAGACTGAGGCTGACTTATGATTTCGAATGAGATTGTTGAATATTGATTGCAAAAAATTTTGTACTTTGATAAAAGTTTGCTATATTCGCAAGAGATGAAAGAGGGTTCTCCTCTTCGATTATTTTCCTATTTTATTAACATACCGGGCAGCGGGAACGAACCTTACGGGCTGCCAGCGCGCGAGGCAGCAAGATAGGTTTTGTGACCGCAAAGGTAACAAAACGACTAAACGTATGCTTTACGATTTATTTGCGGATTTCTACGAGAAGTCCAGCGACCGCCATCCAAAGTACATTGTATTGATGGGAACTTATAATGAAAATACTTTCGATGAAATGAAAATACTTGGATTTCAAGAAGATTCGGATTCAAATGCCAGTTATCAGGACTATGTTATGGATAATGCTGATGAAAATTTCCTTCAAGGATACACTAAAGACGGTTATCAAAGCGAAATGCTTGATGTCTTATACTCAGATGCTAATTATGAAAAGATAAAAGTCCGAGCCTTGGCGGATGAAGCGTTGGATGATCAAGGGCGTCATGCACCTCGCGGTGTGATGATGGGTGATATGTTTGTCCATTTTACGGAGTCAGATCCGATGACTCCCGTCTGGTTCGAAAAACTGAATCCGGAGTCACCTCTTGACACTATCTCGGTATTTCAAATCCCGATGAGAACGTTCAAAAGACGCCTGAAGGTCATCACTTTGATGGACGCGATGTTCAAATTGTTGGAAATGAATGAAGAAAAGCATTGGACAGAGGACCTTCTTAGGGAATTCTTTGCGGCCGGGATTGACGAGGCGCTCGAAATTATCACCTATGAGTTTCGTGGTCAAAAGGATATTGACGGAAATCCTGCCATATTGCATCCCCTCACTGTCGGTCTGATGGGGGCAAGTGACAATGAGAAAACAGTCGGATTCCTGCACGATTTGATTGAAGACTGTGACTGGAGCATAGAAGACCTTCAGACTGAGGGCTTTCTTGATGAAGTGGTGGAAGCTGTGGATATTTTAACACATCGGAAAGATGAGGACTCATATGATGAGTACGTCAATAAAATTATACTCTCAGGTAATCGCTTGGCTATTAATGTCAAACTCAATGACCTCCACCACAATCTGCAGCGGGGAAAAGTGTCTTATGAAGCAGCCGTCGCATCAAATGATGTGGCCAAAATCAAAGAGCTTGAACGCATAAACGCCAAGCACGAGACGGCATTGGAAATGATGACAACTGCGGAATATGAACAATGATTTTGCAAAGTCCATCCTTGACAACCCTTATAACAGGGTTGAGGGTGGCAGGAAGATTGAACTGTTCAATATTCTGGAGAAGTACAGCTATCAGCGTCAGAACATTCAGTTGAGCAATCTGGATGCCTATGCTGATGATCTGGGTGAAACCGAGGAGGAACTTCTTGCCTACCAGAACTGGATAAATGACGGCAATCCGACTGGAATTGAGTCCGACGAGCAGTTTTATGACCTTCAGAGACAGGCCTATGGGGAGGTCGTGATAGAACTGGAGTGGCTCTGATTGGGCTGCTGGAATACTACTTTAATCTTTCATGGAAAACGTAAAATCCTGATTGATTGAACATTCTGTCAGCCTCTTATCTTTTATACGTGCAAGCGGATGAATCGGATATCCCTTTTTGCTTATCCCCAGACACCAATACTTTGATTCTGGTAGAGGTAATTCCTCTTTTATGGCATCGATAACTTTGGTAAATAAACCATTGTCCTTGCCGTATTTGAACGAATTGCCGAAGCAGAAAAGAACGTTACTTATGCGTCTTTTTCGTCCTTCTTCTTGTCCTTGTATAAGGGCTTTGATTCTCTTGATATTCTCCTCCTGGAGGTCTTGTAGTTTCTCGGAATCCTTTAACCCAGATGGGGTTATCGTAATTTTCGGCGTTAGGTTTACAAAAAGTGCGCTATCATATTTGGTGTCTCCTTCTCCATTGTCAATTACCAAATCGCACACACGGCGGATGGTTCGGCCAATATATTTCTCTTCCGGGTCAGTTTTTCCGCCAGGATTGACCCCTACGACCAGAATCGTGTTCTTGGGATCCTCTGTCTTGGATAACTCAAGAGAATAACGGTGTTCGCCTTTCTTCCAATCATTGGCAAGGCAGAAAAGGCTATCATTGATTTTAATAGGAGGTGTACTCATTGTAATTATAGTTTTGTGCTTCTGCAAATATAGTGAAATTTCAATTGGCGGGACGCGGCCACGCTTTGTTTTGCAATACGTTGATTTTTAGTGTTTTATGGAATGGAGCGTGGAATTGTGGCCAAAAAACGGCTGCGATTCCACGCTTGGGGTTGAATGGTATCTGATTATCAATGAGTTATAAATTTGACCGTGGCCGCGTCCCGCCACGAGAGGGCAAGCGTTTCCGAGCGGTACCGCAAGCGGCATCAAGCACTCAGCAGGCGGTTTACTTCTGCCGGATTCAATGCCCAGTCGTAGGTGTAGGCCTCGTCGGCCCCGACGGCAGATTCTGCTAATTTTAAGTTTTGTCCTTTGGCCTTCAATTCGAGGAGTTCTCCGATTGAAATCTTTTCTTCCAAGCGGCGCAGAAGTGCCTCGATAGATTTGCTGTCGGCATAGTGGACAATCTGAGACGTGAAAGGCATCTCAAGCCAGATAATCTCACGCTTCGCGATATCCAAGACACCGAATACCAATCCCTTGGACAAGTTCGCCTCGCTGATCCGCACCATGTGCCGGACACATGACGGGTCGTATGCTACGCCTGTTCTTTTAGAGATTTTCATTGGAAATGCTGAATCCATCCAGCCGACGACGAGGTTAGGGGAGAGTGCACCGTAAGAGTAGGCATTGCATGTGAAAGTCACATAATTGGCGCCTTCCGCCTCCAGTTCAGGAAGAGAAAGGTCAATGTATTCAGCAGTGCCGACCATTTCCGGAATCTCCCGAATGTCTCCGGAGTGCTTTGCTCCATGGCATGTAAGATTCCCGAAATAGCAATAATCCGTTTTTCCCTCCGGCAATGCTATCCGGCAACTCAAATCCATGTCGAGAGGCTGGGCATGCAATCCTTTTCCCCACTGGAGGAACAGACGTACAGTCTCCCCGTCTACAGGAAAACGGGTCCCCATCAAGGCGCAGGATGCGTCTTGAACAGTCGATGTGCGGTCGCCCACACTTACAGGGATATTGTAAAGAGTCGGATCAATGTATATGGTCTTGGCTTCAGTCTTCATGGAAGCGAAACGGCGTTCCATAGAAGACTTGTAGATTTCATTGACACTCTTGACCATCTCTTTCCTGGCCTCGTCATTGTACAGGCCGAGTAGCTTGTTCGCATTGATACTGCGTGTTACCCCTGTGATAGGGCGCGCAACTCGTGGCTCCTTTTTATCAAAATAGGTCTCGGCTGCATTGCCTAATGACAACAACAGCCGCGCAGGAAGCCTGTCGGCGATTTCGTCGAAAGCAGCCAATGTCTTGTCGCTGCCGAAACGAAGCATTGTGGCGAACAGGCAACGTGCAAACGTCCCGGGCCGTTCCTTGAGCAGTGCAAGGGTCTTGTCAGCATCATTTTCGGAACGGGCCTTGTCCACACGGCCTTGCCAGGTAGAATAGTCCTGTTTGTAGAAGACATCAAGAATCTCGGCCAGATGCTCCATGCCCGGCTTGCGTGAATACTCACCTAAACGGAGAGCACGGATCATACGTACCCACATGCCGCGTTTAGGATTCATGTTCTCAGCTGCCTGTGCTGCCGTCATCGGTATGGCATTCAGCCATTTGGCGACACGTAAACAAACTTTGCGGTCATATTTGAGCTTCAGATTCTGCGTCATTTCTTTTGCAGCATCCAAGCCTTTGTCAAGAGGTCCCCACATATGATAATACATATTCATGGCATGAACTATAAGGGTCTTAGGTTCAATAATCTGAACGTGGCCAGTGTTTTCATACCAGAGATAGCGTAGGATGTCAACCGGGGTTTTGAGAAGCACGCAAGCCTCATCTGCTTTTCCCTGCTTGACCAAAGCCGTGACAACAAGCATTGAAGTTTCCTTCATAGGAATTACAACGTCGGCCGGGAGAGGGTAGTGGTCTAGAAGCAACTTGAGGGAATCTTTCTGGGTCGCATCCAAAGGTGTCGAGGAAGTCAAGAGCGAAACGAAGACGTTACGGATGTCATCCTCGGTAAACAGTCTGAGCTCTTTTAGTTTGCTGCCCTGGCCTTTATAAACAAAGTCGGCAGTCTTGAACGGCCTTCCGCAGAACGGACAGCCGTTGTAGCGCTCCAGAGGAAATGTGCCGTCAGGAATAAAGTGCCCGCACGGAAGTGTCGTGCCACTGTATCCGGACTTTTTACCGCCGCAAATATTTGCAATCCAGGTAATTATATGGTCTGCGCATGATTCCCCTGTAGGGACGTCCCATCCCTTGACAAGAGAAGCCCAGTTAAGATTGACGCCCATCATGTCATTGACACACTCCGTGAGCTCTGCTAGTGTGTCCGCAGAGACCGCGTTGAGGGCGTGGAGCAGTTCCTCGCTCACGCAGAAGCCGTTCTCGTTCAGTCGGGCTACGAATGCCGACGCCGGTACGGTGACTTCGGAAGTTATGTCAATGTCCTCGCGGTCAATGCCGAGGAACAATGCCCTATAGCGCAGAGCTACTTTTGTCAATGTTTTTTCCATGATAATTATTTTAGGACTGCGGGCAGGGCTCGAACCTGCGTCATTAGTTTTAATCAAGATTAGGGAGTATGTGGAGATTAGTCCTTGAAAGGAAATGTCCTCACAAAAAAAACTAATGTTCTGCCAACTGAACTACCGCAGTCTTTCTGTGATCCGATACATGTCCGAATCAACGGGTGCAAAGTTATATGGGCACTCCGCAGTCTTTCTGCGTGGTGAAAAATTTTTTGTAGAAAATTGTGTTTTTTTGTTCTGCGCAAATTGATTGCGTAGAACTTGCGTATATTTGCAACATAAACTATCATTGATATGCCGGCAAATAAGAATGCATTGATCCGATACAAGACCATTGACAATTGTCTTCGAAACAGGTATCGACGCTGGACGCTTGAGAATCTGGTGGAGGCCTGCAGCGATGCCCTCTATGATATGGAGGGCATCAGCAAAGGTGTCTCTGTGCGTACGGTTCAGGCTGATATCCAAATGATGCGCTCAGATAAATTGGGCTACAATGCTCCTATTGAGGTTTATGACCATAAGTATTACCGGTATACAGACCCGGATTACAGCATAACGGACATGCCGTTGTCCCAGAATGACTATGAGGTTATGCAGGAAGCGGTCGACATGCTTCGCCAGTTGCAGGATTTTGACCAATTCTCAGAAATGAGCGATGTCATAAGCCGTCTCCAGGACAAGTTGGCCGTTACGAAGAACAACCGCAGACCCATCGTGCATTTTGACAATGTGCCGGACTTGAAAGGACTGAAATTGCTTAATCCGTTGTACAACTACATTGCCCATAAGCAGACGCTCCGGATATCGTATCAGTCTTTTTCTGCGCGAGAGCCCCAGGAATACATATTGTGCCCATATCTCCTGAAGGAATTCCGTAACCGCTGGTTCCTTTTCGGCAGTCGTGCGTCCGATCTTGTCCTGTTCAATCTCGCTCTTGACAGAATAGTAAGCATTGAACCTGCCGACATCCCTTTCCGGGAGAATCCGGATTTCGATTCTGAGCATTTCTTTGACGATGTGATTGGGGTGAGCAAGAATATGAAGGATTCCCCGCGGAAGGTAAGGTTCCGGGCGACGCGCGAGCAGAGCCGATATATCAGCACGAAGCCTGTCCATCCGTCGCAGAAACTTCTGGAGATGAATGAAGAGGACGGCAGCTGTGTCTTTCAGATTGAGGTCGTGATCAATGTTGAAATGTACTCGGTGTTCATGAGTTACGGCCCGGGTGTCAAGATCATCTATCCAAAGCAAGCTGTAAGTTATATGAAGAATAAGTTGCATGAAGCAGCCTCCCTATATGACTTTTATGATGAAATAAAGACAGAAACAACAGTTTGAGTATGATGTACGTGATACTTATTGTGGTGGGCCTGGCCGCAGGATTATTGTCCGGCTCGGTTGGTTTCGGCGGTGGAGTGACAGTATTTTCCTGAGCGGCTGCGGAATCGGTTGTGCGATGATACTCGGGAACTTTATCACCATGCGTTTCATCAGGAATGTTAACAAGAAGCTATACCAGAAAGTGGTTGCAGGAATAATGATTGCCGTGTCGCTTTGGCTTATAGTCTCGCAAATAATCTGAATGACTTGTCGCGCTGAAATATTTGGTATAACTTTATGCTTACTTCATACATTATTATTGATGGACGGGAAACATGATTTACATTCAGCACTATAATTCTTGTCTAGGCGGGATTACTCTTGCCAGTGATGGTAACGCCTTGACAGGACTGTGGTTTGACGGACAGAAGTATTATGCCGGCAACATTGATGATGAGATTGAGGAGAAAGATCTTCCGGTCTTTGCGCAGGCCCGTCAATGGCTTGACATTTACTTCAGCAGGCATGACCCTGGTTTTACCCCGGCATTGACATTGAATTCGACGCCTTTCCGGAGGGCTGTCTGGGAAATTCTGCTGACTATTCCTTTCGGTAAGACAATGACTTATGGTGAAATTGCTGCCAGTATTGCCGAACGGAAAGGGTATCTGAGGATGTCAGCCCGAGCCGTAGGCAGTGCAGTCGGTCATAATCCCATTTCTCTCATCATACCTTGCCATAGGGTTGTTGGCGCAGACGGCAGTATGACCGGTTATGCCGGAGGAATCGACAGGAAGGTAAAACTGCTAGGAATGGAACGCTCGGACTGTGTCGGGACGGTGCCACATCAATTTTGGTAACATGTTGGTTTACAGTGTGTTAAAAAATGAGGTGTGGATTATCGGCTAAAAAAACTCAAGTAATCCACGCTAAAAAAGAATGGTACTTGATTATCAATGCGTTACATGGATGCCTGTGGCGCCGTCCCGATACCTGAAATAATGTGTAAGAGTACATTGGTATAAATGATTATTAACTTTTTGTGAAGATGAACAAGGATGTTGCTTTAGTGCTTTCAAGTGGCGGCCCGAGAGGATTTGCCTATATCGGGGCCATTGAAGAATTGGAAAGCAGGGGATACAATATTACTTCAGTAACGGGGTGCTCGATAGGCTCGCTGGTAGGCGGCGTTTACGCGGCAGGCGGTCTGGACGGGTTCAAGGAATGGCTCTTCGACCTTGACAATGCCAAATTGCTCTCTCTGCTGGACGTTTCAATCAGCAAAAGCTTTCTCATGAAGGGAGAAAAGGTGATAGATGAGATAAAGAAAGTCGTTCCTGAGGTCAATATCGAGGACCTGCGGATACCTTATCGTGCCGTGGCAACGGACCTATATACTGGCGAGGAAGTCGTGTTCAGCAAGGGAAGATTGTTCGACGCAATAAGGGCCTCGATTTCCATTCCGTCACTTTTCCGTCCCGTCAAGTACGGCTATCATACGCTGATAGACGGGGGAGTCGTCAATACCATGCCGCTTAGCCGGGCGGTGCGCAATGGGCACGACATTCTGGTGGCATTTGATGTGAATCATATTGATTCAGAGAAGATTGCAAGCTATCTCAAAGAACTCGAGGATGTCCGCGCCGAAGACATTGAACTGAAGTCAGGCGCATTAGATGCGATTGGCGATTTGGCAATGAAAAAGGGCGTGTCGCTTCTGGATAGAGTCCGGATGATAGGCGATGAAGCGCAGAAAGCCTATAAGGGGATAGTCGAAATCGGCAAGAAGACGAGACAACTCGAGGATGAGGTCAATGACGAAAATATACCGACAAGCGACAACTATTATTCGATATTGACAAGGACCTTCTCGCTGATGAACCACACCATAGCGCGCCAGGCCATCCAACTCTATAAACCGGACATCGTAGTTAAGATGACCTTCGATACCTATGGCGCGATACCTGATTATGCCAAAGGCGAGGAAATCGCCGCCGAAGGTCGTGAGCTGATGTCCGCCGCCCTCGACGAATATGAGCGCGCGGAGGATGAGCAGAACTCCGTCATGTCCGGACAAGGAAAATAAGTCAATGCTCCGCGACTTCAAAGGAAGTGGAGAAATTGTTTTACAGGACTTGCATGTAATGAGCCCCGTCAGAAGCATACGAACTTCTGGCGGGGCCTTCTATTACTCTATGGGCAGATTTAGAAACTCAGTCCCATTCCGATGACTAATGAACGTGGAAGTGACGGACCGTAGATGTATCCGGAGTCACGCAATTTTCCCTTGTCAAAGTCTTTCTGATAGGCATTGAAAATGTTCTTGACACCGGCGTGGAGATTGATACGGCATGATTTCATGACATTGAATTCATAACTTATCTTGCAGCTCATATCCCAGAAGGACGGGGTGTTGACAGCTACATCCACATCGGTTCCGCTTCCCTTAAGATGCTGGGTAAGCATTGACCCGGTATAGGTTCCGGAAAGGTCGATGTCGAAATTCTTGAATGGAGAGTAGCATGTTACCATGTAGCCATAGATGTCCGGAGAACGGAACATCTTACTGACTGGAGCCACATTCTTGTCGTCGCTCCATGCCTGAGCCTCATCATAACGGCTTCGCTGTATGGTCAGGCCTCCTTGCAGGCTGAAAATCTTGGAAACTGCCAGTTTGCCTTCCACTGTGCATCCATAGACTTTTGCGCCGGAACCATTGTACCGCTCCATGATTTTGCTCTTTCCGTCGTCGGTCTTGTTGCCTGTCGGTCTTAGCGAGTAGGTGTCCTTCAGGATGGTGAAGAAACCCTCCGCCATGAGATTTATGGAGACGTTGCCCAGAGAGAGATACCAGTCTGCCGAGGTGCTGAACGAGTGGGACTTTTCTTCCTTAAGATTGTCGGCAAGCTTGATTCTTATGCGGTCTCCTCCGGCAACTGCGACATGTAAATCTTCATCGAAAGCCTGTGGCGCACGGAAACCTTTGGCATAGATTGCACGGAAACTCAGGTCACGGAACGGGCTGTAGCGGATATTGACCCTTGGCGAGAATATCGGTTTGCGGATGAGATTATGCTTGTCGATACGGACACCTCCGAGAAGACCCCAGTGCTCGTTTTTCCATTCGTTCTGGAGGTAAGAACCTATGATATTTATCTTCTGGGCAGTTTTATGGTCATATCCTAGTGAGATGTCATTCAGATTGTCGAAATTGTACTCCAGTCCAGCCGTGAGTTGTGCCGGCATGAAAAACAGACGGTCGAACTTGTACGAATACTGACCTCCGCCGACTGCAGTGAGGTCAGTCGTCTTTCCATACGCATTCGGGTCCATTCCGGTTCCGTAGTAACTGTTCCTGCGGATGTGCTGTGCGGAAACATAAGTATTCCAGATATGCTTGCCATCCTGGCTCTGCCCGTCATAACTGATTGAACCGCTGTTGTTTATGTGTTCGGTCTGCTCAGCAATAAGTGCCTCATGTGCAGGCCTGTCCAGACGGTCACCTCCGCGTCTGAATTCCTTGACGCCATGATACTCGAATTTAAGTTTCGAGAAGGGATTAATCCGGAGATGTCCTCTGGTGCCGACAGTTATGGTATTCAGGGTAGGGATTTCTGTAAACCCGTCGTTGTCAGCGTCATAGCCGTCTCTGGAACGTCGTTGTCCGAATACGAACAGTCCGCTTCTTCCGTTATCTGTGACCATGGACGCATTCATGCTGGTATTGTTGTCCAAGGCACCGCTCATGCCGATGGAGGTGAGTTCGTGGCTGATTCCTGCACTGGACCTCATGGCTTCTTTTGTGATGATATTGATTGTTCCTCCGATTGCAGAAGCTCCGAACAGGGCAGAACCGCCTCCACGCACCACTTCCACACGGTCTATCATTGATGCGGGTATCTGCTCCAATCCGTACACGCCCGCAAGGGCGGAAAAAATCGGTCTGGAGTCAATGAGAATCTGCGAATAATGTCCGTCGAGCCCGTTGATTCTTGCCTGCGTGAATCCGCAGTTCTGGCAGTCGTTCTCGATCCTGACTCCCGGCTGGAACGTGAGTCCTTCCGCCAGAGTAGGAGAGGAAGTGGTGGCGAAAATGCGGCTGTCAATGACATTGACAAGGGTTGGTGCCATCTTCCTCGATGTGCGGTTCCTGGTGGCGCTCACTACGACTCCGTCAAGCGAGAGAGATTCCTCTTCGAGGCTGAAATTCACTTCGTAGGACTTTCCGGCTTCGATGTCGAGTGAAATTGTCGCGTCTTTGTATCCCACGAAAGACGCTATGATGTCGTGCTTGCCGAGCGGTAGGTTTCTGAGGACATAATGTCCTGAAGATGAGGTCTGTATGCCGATCTGTGTGCCTCCGACCATTACTGTGACATATGGGAGGTGTTCGCCTGTTTTCGCGTCAATGATATGACCTGCGATGCTCGCGTCGGATTGTTTGTTCTGGGCAATTGTATGTCCGCTGAAGCACACGGCAAGTGTGGCCACTATGAGAGTGGCTAAAATATGTGTTGATTTCATGTATTCTGTATCGTTTGTGTAAAATTGACATATGCATAGCCTTGGACAGGTTACGCATTTAACGGTTCAAAATGGTTTGGAAAGAGTTTGGCTATAACGACACAGGGGGAGCCCTAAGACCGAGGACATGGTGGAATACTGACTGGACGACTTCGGGTAAGGCCACTACAAGAATGAACAGGAAATCAGGACTTTCCGCAGTGACGAAGTCGACATGACCGCTATCCAGATAGATGTTCGCAGAGATAATCTGCAGGAGCTGGATCTCGGAGTCACTGTGATTGTGGGCTTTTCCGCTCCAGGGATGTGAGTGCAAGATACGTCCCTCCGGTCCCTCATGGACGTGGGGGAAGAGATTGGTCGATGCAAAAAAGAATGCAAACAACACAAGCGCCAATGCGCTTTTATATTTGAGGTGACGTGTCATGCGGCGGCAAAGATAGTATAAAAATTGGGAATGCAAGGTCTTCCTTCGAATACTCCTTTGCGAATTTGAGCAAATCCATTAACTTTGTTTGGAACCGGATAACTGGTCGGATATTGAGAGATGGAAAGTGGAAATTTTGAATTGAATGTTGCCAGGTTTATTGTAGAAAAGACAGATATGAGTCTGTTTCTTACTGGCAAGGCGGGGACGGGCAAGACCACGTTCCTCCGTGATGTCGTGCGCCATACGAAAAAGAAATGTATAGTGCTGGCTCCTACCGGAATAGCTGCTGTCAATGCCGGGGCGATGACGATTCATTCCTTCTTCCAGTTCGGAATCGGACCTTTCATAAAAGGAGTCATTGAACCTAAATCGGATTTCAGGATAAACAAGTCCAAATTGGAACTGATACGTAACCTCCAGTTGCTGGTAATCGATGAGGTGTCGATGGTGCGTGCGGATCTTATGGATCACATCGATGTGGAACTCAGGCGTATACGCCGTAACAGCAAACCTTTCGGCGGGGTGCAGCTTCTTATGATCGGGGATTTGCAGCAGCTTCCTCCGATTGCCCACGGCGGAGAGGATGAGCTTCTGAGACAGTACTACAAGACGTTGTATTTCTTCAGCAGTGCTGCGCTTAAAAGTATGAAATACAGCTGTATAGAGCTTAAAACCGTATATCGCCAGACTGACGGGCATTTCATCAATATCCTGAACCACGCCCGAGAATGTACATTGACAAATCAAGACATTTCTGACCTCAATGCCCGCTATATTCCTGACTTCTCGCCGAAGCCCGAAGACGGCTATATCAGGCTGATGACCCACAATCGTCAGGTGGATTATGTCAATGCCGCCGAAATGGCAAAGCTTGACAGTCAGCCATTTACATTTGAGGCTGCGGTGACGGGTACATTCCCCGAAGAATCTTATCCGACTGCGGACAGCCTCACACTGAAGAAAGGCGCCCAGGTGATGTTCATCAAGAATGATCCGGAGAGGCGTTTCATCAACGGTACACTCGGAGAGGTCAAGAACATTGACAAAAACTGCATTTCCGTAAGGCTGGCGGAGTCGGGGCAGACGATAGAGGTCGAGCCGATGGAGTGGCAGAACATCCGATATCAGTTCGACGACGAGACTAAAGAGATATCATCCAAGCAGATAGGTCGCTTCAAGCAATATCCGCTGAAAGCCGCGTGGGCCATAACCATTCATAAGAGCCAGGGCCTCACATTCGACAAGGCTATCATCGACGTTCATGCGGCATTCTCGCCCGGTCAAGCCTATGTCGCGCTCAGCCGTTGCCGCACTTTGGATGGGCTGGTCCTGAGCTCGCCCGTTTCGGCGTCTGTTTTCATGAAGGACAATGCCGTCGATGCGTATATGCGCTACATTTATTGTCCGGTGGAAGAGCTCGCGTTTTCCTCTTGTTTTGAGTATTTCGAGTATGAGAAAAAGCCTGAGCCAGAAGTCGTTGCCTCTGCAGGTAAGGTCAATGCCGAAAAACTGGCAGTGCCTGCGAAAATCCCCGATACGGCCCTTGCACGTGAACTGAGGTCTTGGAGATACGAGCGGGCAAACCAAATTGACAAGCCTGCGTTTGTGGTTTTTTCCAATGCCGCCTTGGCGGGGATTGCCCATCTTCGACCTACGACATTGACAGAACTCCTTGAGGTGCCGGGAGTCGGGCCGGCGAAGGTCAATGCTTATGGAGAGGAGATTATCGGTATTGTCCGGAGTCATCTCGATGATGATGACCTCGAACATGGAGGGACCTTTTCCGAAGCAAGTGAAGCTGATAGCCATGATGTCGTTTCTGATGCGCCGAAAAAGGTGAAGAAGGAGGAGCTGCGCGACGATGCCGGCAATAAGCTTACGACTGTGGAATATTCTTATTGGCTTTATAAACAAGGATATACGATGGCTCAGATTGCTGAAAAGCGAGGGCTGAATCCTGTTACGATAGAGGGGCATCTGGCCCGTTACGTGGCAACTGGGGATATCGATGTCCATGATTTTATCGATGGTGATACCTTGGAGAAGGTCGAAGCATACCTCGCAGGACATTCAGATGAGAAGGCATTGAAACCGATCTACGAATATTTCGATTCAAAGATCTCCTACGGGGCCCTTCGTATGGCCATTGCCGCCATCAGGAAGGAATAATCCTGCGCAGATGCCTTTCTGGCTACTCGGACTCTCTGACAAACCTCGCAATCCTCTCATTTACAATCCTGATGTATTTTCTTTTCAGCTTATCAGGGAGGAAACTTCTGTCTATCAACTCAAGAGATTTCTCGGGAAGACTTACATATTTATCAAGTATTTTCTTGGTACGTAGCTTCACAATTCCTATCCTTTCTGCGAATCTTTCGAAATCCAAACGGCAAGGATGACCGGTCTGCACATAAACATCACTCTTAATGATATTTGGAGACAGACCACCATCGAGACCCAGGTCATCCCCATTCACATGAAGGCTGGTATTGAGAAGGTCGTATGCAGGCGCAAGACGGTAATCCTCACCTTGGAGGATAAGTGAAAAGTTCTTCAGATGATCATCTCCGTTTGCGTATATATAGTTGAATACTACAAGTTCAAAGAATCTCTCCATATCAACCATCCAAGCGGACACATTCTCTCTTATTGCGACTGCGATATCTTCGAAACATCCTGCATATTTGAATCCCTCTCCATCATTCTGTTCATTTCTGCCTGTTACAGCCGCAAAATCCTCCATAGCCAGTTTGTTTCCATCTGGCAAAACATCAAAGCGTTTTGTGATATATACCCTCTGTCCATTCTCGGTGAAACACAAGCCGTTAGCGGCAGTGACAATGCCATATACCTGAGAAGCAATCTGCATGGTCAGGTTCTCATTTATCGGGATGAACTTGCGATCTAAAAGCGTAGGGTCCCAAGGTGCAGGTTTAAGGATGTGGGTAGAGCGCTCGTCATCATTGATTATGCGTATCTGACCATCATCAATGATTGCAGGAAATTTTTCCTGGACACCAGACACTGAGATCCTTTTCATGGCTTTCGCGATTTCTCCGGTATTTCGGAACTCATCTATGTTGAAGTTCAGTACATGGCTGACACGCTTCCCGTCGAACAGAAGCTTTATCGCCTTTGGACAATATGTAGTATATCCATCCGTAAGAAGGGATGGGCAATTATGCAATTCTATCATTTCTCTACTGTTTTAACATTGACGGCCCCTATGAAATCTCTATCTGCCATGGCCATAAGCATACCGAAGAAATCTTTTTCATCGATTCTGGATGACCGGCAGATAATCTTTCTATTGGCCCCTTCGGGCAACATATTTGAAAACAAAGGAAACAGATGTTCAGACTCGTATGTCTCTATCCTTTTCGGTAGAGTAACTGATATCGGCGGCATGCTGGTTGACAGATATTCAGGATAGTAGCAGAATGAATATCCTTTGCCTGGGCGGTTCTCTGTCAACAATCCGGCCCTATGGCTGTTCATATAAACTTCCAATTGTCTCATAATCGATAATGCTGGTTATCAAATCTTTTGACGCACGCGGTACACTATTTCCATACCAAGTACATCAAGCAACTTTGAGATGGTTGACAATGACGGGTTTGCAAGCCCGCGCTCTATATCCTTCACTGTCGGGAGACTGATGCCTGACATTTCAGCAAGATCCTGCTGTGATATGTCAAGCACCTTCCTGCGGGCTTTAATCACTTCTCGTAAGTTCATAAGTCTAATTTATTATACTTTTCTGCAAATATAGTAAACTTTCCATAATAAGCACAACAAAAGTCTATTATATTATACATTTTGCATTATTAGCTCTTGAATACTCAATTCAACAGAAAGTAAGTATAATATATTATACTTTAGTCGTTTGGCGCGAAAAAGAAAATGTGCGATTATTTCTGTCATGTTACTAAATTACAACATTTTCTGTAATAATCTGCAGGCGGATTAGAGCAAATGCATTAACTTTGTTCGAAAACAAAAAGATTATGTCAAAGGTCGATAAATATGACGTCAATATGAAGAGAATTCACATATTTGTACTTATAACTCTATCATTGATAATTATTTCCTGTGGCAGGAGCCAGGAAAAACTTCCGACATTGGTGCTTCATCCTCACGAGGAAGTGCCTGGCAGCATTGACCTAAAATCTTATAAGTCGGTCTTTTTGGCGGGGACGATCGACATGGGGAACAGCGTGGATTGGCAGGCGGAGGCGGCGGATTATTTCGAGAATTCGCGCGGCAGTTGGATTTTGTTCAATCCTCGTCAGGGGGCGTGGGATCCGAATAAGAAGGACGAGATGGATTATCAGGTCAATTGGGAACTCGAGCACTTGGAGGACGCGGATTACATCCTCATGAATATTCTTCCGGACAGCAAATCCCCGATCACTCTTCTGGAATTGGGCTTGTTCGCGCGTAGCGGGAAACTGTATGTCGTGTGCACGGAGGGTTTTTACAGATATGACAATGTCCGGATTACTTGCGCGAAATACGGCGTGCCTGTCTATGCTTCATTAACTGAGGCAATCAGGGGCATTATCAGTTCTTCGTCAATGCGGGGCATGCCGAGTTCGCATTCCCAGACTGAGATGGCGCTCCAGCTGATCAAAATTATACCTTCAATGTCCGCAGATATTCCTTCTGCTCAGGCGTGATCCTGTAACTCTCGATGGCCTTCTGGATGGTCTTGTTGTGTGTCCATGGGGCGAGATGCTTCTGCTCGATGTAGGGAATCGTCGCGTCCCATTGCTTGGCAAGGGCTGTGGCGAAGAACCACGCTACCATCATCTTTACGTAATATTCTTCGCTCCTTGCTGATGCCGGAATTTCAAGATATTCAGCCTTGAAGTCTTTGTCCAGGTAATGAGTCATAAGTGTCTCTATACCAAACCTGCAAGTGAAAGTTTGCCGCGAGCTGCTCCAGATTTTTATCTTTTCTGTCAATGCTGCCTTATGTTTTGCAAAAACTTTCGGAGACATGATATCGCAGACTGCCCAGTTGTCTACATAAGGAAGGAACGCATCTGTCAAACGGATGCATTCTTCATAGTCCTTGACTTGTGAGATAAGCAAGCTGTGCAGCATATTCTCGTCATAGTACTTGTGAGGCAACTGATGCACAAAATCATTGACCTCAACCTCTTTGGCGAACTCCTTAGCGAACTTGCGAAGCTCGGGGACGCGAATGCCGATGAAACTTTCCGGCGGTACGCCCGGCGTCAGTTTGGACTGGAATGCGGCATACTGCTTGTCCTGCATGGCGAACAGCCTTTTTTGTAGTGGTGTGGTTTCCATAAGATTATTTCAATGCCTTGCCGTCGGAGAAAGCGTTGCCTACTTTCTCGCCCAACTGGATATATCCATGATGGATAGGGTCGAAGACAATCAGTTCCATCTTCTCCATGTCTGGATTTCCGTCTTCTGCCAGATACTTTTCATCTACAAGGATATTGACGATTTCGGCAACGAGATAATATCCCGTTTCGCTTTCATTGAACTTCTCCTTGATGCGGCACTCCAGGGTCATCGGAAAATCGGTGAATACAGGGGCATTGACCTTCATCGCCTTCTCGATGTTCCATCCAGTCTTCTCCATCTTCTTCGGGTCGTTCTTGGCGGAAACGATGCCTACGAAATCAGCGGCCACCATGGTTTTCCTGGTAGCGAAAGCGACAGTAAACTCGCCGTCAATCTTCAGGTTTTCTGTGGTGGCATGCTTCCCCATAGAGATCATAATCTCATTCACGTCCCACTGTCCAGCCCAGGCTGCGTTCATTGCGTTTGCGGCTCCTTCTTTATTATATGTGCCGATAATCAGCACAGGCTGTGGTACTACCCACGGCTTAGGTTCAAAAGTTTTCATACGCCTTGTACTTTATTTCGTCATTAATTCAGTCGTCATCAGAATGGTGATAGTCAATGCAAATATATGCATATTAGGTGATGTCGTCAAAGATTCATGAACTTTTCAATTTTGTAAAGAAATTTGGAACATCGCAAAGGAGATTGGACAATGACAAAATGGATTGAATTTGTTATGTTTTTTGCGTAAATAACAAAACTTTTAATATCTTTGTATCGAGATATCATTAGTCATGTTAATAGCGGATAAGATAAAGGAAGTGGTCAGGAACACGCCCGAGGGAGTGATCCTGACAATTGCCGATTTCGGGATAGATCCGGAATACCAGCAGGCACTTCAGCATTCTCAGCCATGGGACTGACCACGCAGATCACATCGTCCCTTCTGATTGGTACGTCAAAATATCGCAGGCCAGTCAAGAGAGGCAGAACAGTCATTTCCTTCCTCGTCCAGTCAAATCCGGTTACTGAGGAAAACATTCCACTCCTGCGCATCCTTGATGCCATCAAGCTTATACGAGAGATACCTGCGACTACTCCTGATGAGGCTGTTTCTCAGATCGGAAGAATCATTGGAGGTCTCTCTCCTTCTGAACAGAAGAATCTCGTATCGCTTTCCATCGGGTATACACCGTATGTACGTGCGATACTTGGAGCTATCCTTGAACACAACGCGGCAGATGCAGATATCATGTCACAGGTGAGGAAATCCTTGAATGGCACCACAAACTATAAACAACCGATATCGGAATCTGTCTTGCCTACGAAAAGAAACTGGAACATTATATGAGACTGCATGAAAATAAAGAACTCTTCGCAGATGCGATACAGGCTGCATCAAGAGGCATCGACGATGGTGGGCTTGGCATCAGGGATATATTCATCGAAAAGGATTACTGGATATGCAGGTCACTAAGGCTTATGGCCCTGGCTGACAGTCTTACGAAGATTCTATAAGGTAAATTCGGATTTGTATAATACTCATTGTGAAAAATGCATAAGGCCAGACATATAGTTCTAGTTACTCTCGTTGCATTCATTATTGCAGCAAGGGTAAATGTATCTGTCGGCGAATGGTATGCAGCGAACCTCTACCCCATTATATCTGCAGGACTATCATTCCTGGTATCCTGGATCCCTTTTTCAATGACTGAGGTTCTGGCAGTTTGTGTCATCGGGCTGATAATATGCCTCTTAGCCAAGGGTATACGGAATAAGGACAAGGTATGGAAGATTGCATTGAGAGAAGCGGAACTGATTGCATGGATATTCATCTGGCTTTATATGGGATGGGGCATGAACTACTTCAGGGAGAGCATATATTCAAGAGGCAATATCGAACGCCAGCCATTTGACGAAAAGGTCTTCAATAAGTTTCTATCTGACTATGCTGACAGTTTGAATTATGCATTTACTCAGGACTCTGTCGATCTGCCAGCATTCGAGGACGATATAAAGTCCATATATACATCCGTTCCCGATAGTTTTGGACTATGTGAGCCGAAGAATTGGCAACACCCGAAACAGCTTTTGTTCAACAGACTGTATACTTCTGTAGGAGTCGGTGGGTACATAGGTCCGTTTTTCTGTGAAACACATATAAATGCAGACCTGCTTCCTGCTCAGCGATCGTATAGTTATGCACACGAACTTTCGCATCTGCTTGGAGTAAGCAATGAAGATGAAGCTAACTTCTGGGCATATGAAATATGCCGAAGATCCGATATTCCTGCTGTGAGATACAGCGGATACTATTCTCTGCTTCCATATGTGCTTTCTAACGCTTCAAAGGTATTAAGCGCTGATGAATATAAGACTTATATCAGTTCGATCAAGCCTGAAATCATACAGCAGCTGATCGATCAGCAGAACTTCTGGAAATCAAATTATAACAAGATTCTAGGCAAGATTCAATCTGCGGTGTATGATTCAATGCTGAAGGCCAACAAGATATCTTCCGGCACTAAGAATTATATTCAGGTCATTGACTTGATAATTGCTTTTGAATATTACAAATAGGGGGAATAATTTAATAGTTATGAAAATATTTACAAAAGAAAGCGCAGCATTTATAGTTCTTGCATTCATCATCTGGACAATCCTTGAAATCATCTACGACTTGATTACTGGGGTGACCCTTGCAGAGATGGTATCTGCAAAGTATGTTGTAGGCTATCTGGTAAGCGCGATTGTATTCGCTACAGTCTTGCTGTTATTCCAAGTTTGGAACGAGAAAAAGAAAAAGTGAGCAAACATGAAACGAATCTTAACAATCCTTTCAATCTTGATAAGCTGTATCACGGTGTCACACAATGTCCACAAATTCACCCTCGATGTAACATACGTCCAAAAAGGTGTACAACTGGTGACCAAGGTATGACAATAATTGGAATTCTCGTATATTTATAAGCATATGATTATCAATAAAAAAGCCCTCTGCTTAATTGCAGAAGGCTGTACATCGGGTGCACATATAATTAATTGATTATCAATAGATTATGCGGTTCTATTTTCCTATGACAAGACGGCAGACGATGCCGAACGACATGTAGAGATCATTCCGCTTTATGCTCTCAGTAATCTATGATTGCTGAGGATGCTGACTGGGGAAAGTGAACGAACATAGGTAAGGCCATCCACTTAATTCTGTTCCTTCATATCTCTGAATCCCTTCCCGCATCCTGCACAAAAGTTCCCTCATATATCTGCCTGGTATTATTCTAATGGTTCAGTATCTGAATCTTCCGATAATTCAAAAAGCGGTGGCATAATTAAATATTCCTTGAAACGAATATGGCAAAAAGTAATATATTTGTATAATGGGAAGTAATTTTTCCTGCCGGATTATGAAAACTGATGTTGGACTCAAAATAATAGCTTTAGTATTTTTTTTAGCAGCGGGACAGCCTGTGCTTGCGGATGAGGGGAAGGATGCGTATGTGGATTCGCTGATGAGCATCGTACGTCCGATGAGAGATCGCGGGAGGCTCGTGCCTGCGGCACAGGAATTCATGGATTTTCTTGACCGTGAGGGATTTACTGATGGGAAAATCATTATCCCGGACAGGTGCCCTGTTGACAGTGTACATGCCTTGACCTGGTATTGGGCCGGGGAATGGTATTATGATTCCCAGAACTATGCCACCTCTCTTGACTATGCACTGAAGTCCATGGAATTGCTTTCTTCAAAGGTCACGTCTCCAGTCCTGAAGGCGGATTGCTCCAACCTTGTCTCGATAGTCTATTTCCGCCTGTCCGACTTTGTCAATGCACTCGAATATTCAAAAATGTCCCTTTCCATCGCACGGGAGCTTGCCGACAGGGAGAGGATGAGTTATGCCCTGAATACGATTGCAGGAATCAGTCTTGCATCCCGCCAGCCGGAAGAAGGTGAAAAGTATGTCCTTGAGGCTATCAAAATTTGCGAGGAGCAGCACGATTCGGTCAAGCTTTCCGTCAGGCTTGGCATGGCATCAGAAATATACCATGCAATGGGCCGGGATGAGGAAAGCCTGGAATACGCAAGGCGAGGCTACGATGTCAGCATGCAGCTTGGTAGTCCGGACAAGGCTGCAGTGAGGCTTGTGCAGATGGCGGCGGCGTCAAATTCACTTGGCCGGCTCGAGGAGGCCGAGAAGTGTCTCAGGGAGGCAATACCGGTTCTTGAGCAATGCGGCAACCTCCAGTCATTGGCCATTGCCGGGAACCAGATGGGTGACATCATGCTCGAGAAGGGTGATTCTGCTTCGGCAGCCTGCTATTTTGAAAAGTCTCTTAAAGTGTTTGAGTCCAGGGGAGACGCCTACAATATGAGCCATTCACATTACGGCCTTGGACGGGCTTTGATGCCTGCTGATCCTTCCCTTGCTGCAAACCATATAATGAAATATACGCAGATTCGTGACAGCCTCTACAACAGCGAGATGAAGCGGGGACTGAATGAGTATCATGCCATCTACGGCAATGACCGTCTTCTGGAAGAAATGGATCATGGAAGAATGATACGCCGCAGGCTGATTGTTATGGGACTTGCTTTGCTCCTGATTATGTCAGGGCTTTTGTGCATCATATTCTTGAGGATGAAGCATGCAAGGCTGTCTTTGGAAAGAGCGATGGCGCGTATTGCAGAGTTGGAAAACCAGACGAAGGAAATCCATGAGGACGACAAGCCTGCAGCCGTGCCGGATTCTGGTAATGAATTCCTGCGCCGTCTGACTGATATTGCGCTTGAAGTCATTACTGAAGGTAATGTGGACTATGAACTGATTGCATCCAGAATGTGCATATCCAGAGCCCATCTTAACAGGAAAGTCAAGGCCCTGGCCGGATGCACCACCACTGATTTCATCCTCGCCATCAGGATTTCAAAGGCCAAGGAACTGCTTCGCGGGACTTCGCTTCCTGTATGGGAGGTTGCCCAGAGATGCGGATTCAGCGACAATGCCTATTTCAGTACCCTGTTCAAAAAGACTGTTGGATGCACTCCTGTGCAGTTCAGGAATGCCTGATAGCCATCCTCCAGCGGGATAATGTTCCTAAAACAAAAGATGATGTTCTTTAATCAAAACAAGGGACATCATTTTCTTTTTATCTTCGAAGCTGGAAATATAAAACAATTACACCATGAAATACATGACAGAAACAAGACATTACACAACACCGCAAATCTTGCAAGTCGACATTATTCCTGCAAGCGTACTTTGCGGAAGTTCTTTCGGATTTACAGTCGATGAAGGTGGCTTCATTGGCGGTGACCTTGACAGTGCCAACAACGGCTATGGATTAATCGACAATGGGTCATATTGATTCTGCGGTGATTACAGGATATTCTGGAACCGTTTAATAATTTTGAAACTCATGAAACTTAAAATGTAAAAATTTTTGATAGTATGAAAAAAGAGATATTAATGCTCGCGGCATTGTTGATGTCAATTGCCTGCGAGATGCCCCTTGTCCCGGACCAGGAAGCTACCGGAGAAAGAATGACATTGTACTTTACGGGTGAGAAACCTGATAGACAGGCGGATGTCAAGACCTATTATGATCCTGTCTCGAATTCCATCCTCTGGAGCCAGAGCGGAGAATATATGATGGTGGCAATGTCCAACAGTGCAGAGACTGAATATGACGGGAGTGTCCTGGTTCCAAAACGCGCTTTGGAAGGCATCCTGCAATCAAACGAGGCTGTGGTGTCCGATGGCGGAAAGACTGCGAAGTTTTCGTTGACAGAAAATGCTAAAAATGGTATCACCTTCCCGACGGGAGAGGGAAAATACCGTTTCCATTCAGTCTATCCAGCTTCTGCTTCCTGTAGTCTTGGTAATGTAAGCATCTGGGACTGACTGATTTTTGTCGGAACCTATCCGGGCGGCTCCGGGCAATTCCCTACAGCCACCAGCTATGATCCAAGAGCTGACGTTATGCTTGGAATCTCGCAGAAGGAGTACACCGAGGTGACTTCAAAAATGGAAATCCCTATGATTTTCGAGCGTCTGGTAACCCACGGAAAAATCACTCTTACCAACATCCCATCCCAAATGACAAATATCACCAAGGCCGTTATTACTGCGCCCGAGGGTTGTACAATGGCCGGAATCTACTATATCAATGTGCTTGGAAAGGAATTCGGAGGGGATGACAAGAGCAATTATAATTATGTGGTATTGAACTATACTTCTTCCGAAGGTGGAAAGGTCAAGGCAGCTGCAGAGCTTGGGCAGGTGGTCGACGGTACTTTCGATCTTTGGTTCTGTACAAAGCCATTTGAAATCCTTGAGGGACAGCCTCTTACAATAAGTCTGTATAATGAAACCGGTTGTGTGTCAAGGCAGATCCTTGCCCGTTCTGAAGGGATAAAATTCGAGAAGAACAAACTGTCTTCTTTGACGATTTCGATGGCTTCCGCCTCATATTCCGACTATACTTATGAGATTTCGATGACTCCTGACGGTGAAAAGGTTGACAAACTTGAGCTTCCGAGGACAGCAGGTGTGACGGAGTTCTATGTCCGTACCAATGCGGGAACTGATCTGGACTTTGATTACAGTGCTTATCCGAATCTGCTGAGCCTCTATAATGAATGGGACTACAAGCAAGTGGATTCCCGCGGATGGAACGTGATGAAATGTATCGCCGTGCATAAGGAAAATCACTCTCGTACGACAAAGAACGAGGGAAGCGTCACAGTAAATATCAATGACTATGGTACTTATGGACCTGTCGTTTCTTATGCGCTTCAAGTGAGCCAGAATGCCGGTGACGGTCAGGTTGTCATAGGAGACTGGACAGGAGACCCTGTGGAAATGGCCGGGCTTCTGTGGTATCCTTGCAACCTCGGATTCAACCTTGAACATCCGTTCGGCGAATACTATCAGTGGGGCCGCCGTGCAGGGCAATATCCTTATTGTGAGGACAATACCACCAAATTCGCTTATTCTGAGTATGATGAAAAAGGAGCGATAAAAGCAGTTGATGATAAAACTTATTATGCAGCAAGTAATAACTGGTTTAAATACGATGATCCTGAAACAGATCAGAATCCGACCGTTGATTTCAACTGGTCTGAAACCGATGATTCGCCATATCTTGGAATGGGCAATCCTTGCCCGGAAGGATGGCGTGTCCCAACAACGGCAGACTGGAAAGCACTTTCAAATTTGATTTCTTCTTATGGATGCTGGTCAACGGTTGGTTTGAAGGACAAGTTGCACGGGGTGGCAAGTTTTAAAGGCAAGACCTCATCCGGGAAGGCGGCTGTGTGGGATTTATGGGATCCCCAGACAGGTGCAGCACTTGAATTCTGTGTTGCGGGAAGCATTAGCTGCTCAAATACTGATACTGAAGAGTATTTCAAGAATATGAATAATGCGGCATTGAACAGCTATGATTCAGATAATGCAGGAGGACAATATTGGGCCTCAGATATTACTAAAGATGAAAACTATAGCTACCGAAATTATTCGTATATGGATTTTACTGCTGATAATATCACAGGAGAAAATACATCATATAAGAAGAATGAAAATGAAGCAGTGGTAAGAACAATTTCTGGAGCCAGTTATCATGGCTTTTCCGTCCGCTGCGTGAAAAGCATCGAGTAGATTGGAATTGAAAATAATGTGTAATAAAGAAGGCCGTCGGATTCGATCCGGTGGCCTTTGTCGGTGTTCGCCCGGCACGAACGCATTTTCGTATTGCATTATTACAATTTCAGAGTTGATATAGTTTTTGTTTAATCGTTATTTTCTCACAGTATTATATGTATTGTAACTCCGGCTAGAAGGCTCATTTTACCTGAACCGGCTCGTATCGACCTCTTTCCTCTCCTTATCCTTGTATGCTCCGAAGCGGTACGAGAATGTCAGTTTGAATTCCCTGTATGAAGGATAATGATTATAGACTATCTGCTTGCCACAGTTCATATAAGGGGAGATTCCCTGAGTCTCCAGAACATCATAGCAGCCCACAGTAAGATTTGCCTTTTCCTTGAGGAAACGCCAGGTAAGTGACATATCAAGATTTCCGCTTTGCGGCAGATCGTACAGTCCCTGAATCGCAGCAGTATTATAACTTCCGTTCACATTCATTATCAGGTGCGGCTTGCGTGAAATCGTGAAATTGTTATTCAGTATAACATAAAGATATACCTTGTGCCTGTCAAAGGACATATCATAGAAGTCCGAATCCTTCTCGTGCTGGTACTGACCGGTGACAGTAAGTCTTGAGTCCAGCCACTGTCCTGCCTTGAAAGGTATGGCAAGCTGCAGTCCTGCTGTCTGCTGATAGTCGAAGTTTACCCATTTGAATATGCTTTTCAGACGGTTTGGGTCGAGATATTGTGTCTGTACGAAATAGTCGTCAGTATGACCGAACCAGGCAGCGAGCATATATTTGTTCTTGAAGAAATATATGAACTGAGCGAACCAGGAACTTGCAGGAGAAAGATCGGGATTTCCGATGATTTCTGAATAACCTCCCGAACTGATGTTTGTAGCACTCTTTACAGCCCAGTATTCCGGGTAATCTCTGTTGCCGTTGACATATAGCTGAAAGAGGTTATCCTTATTTGGTGTATAGACCAGGACTGCATTGGGATAGATATCCCACTTCTTCCATACCTCACTCTCGTATCTTTCTCCCGCGAGGGACACATCCATCATCAGTTTCTCACCGAAACTCTTGTTGAATCCCGCATAGATGTTCAATATGTTCTCTCTCTGCACGGCCGACATATCTCCCGGCAGTTCTCCGGTTCCGGTATATTTCTGCCAGCTGTCATCCTTTGCCATATTGAAATTGACTCCGTAGTTTATGCTCCAGCCGTTCTTTGTATTGTGTTCCTGCGACACAAATGCCTTCCATCTTGTGATGTGCTGATTGTCGTTTGCAGTAAGTATATTGCTTCCGTCAGGATTGTTCAGAGCCTGAATGATCGGGGCCTTGTATGATGTGAATTCCACCCCTGCAGACAGACCGAACGGCGCATTGTAGTCTATTCGTCCGTTATGCATCTGATTGACTGAAAGCGCATTGTTTACGGCATTATGGAAACCTGTAGTCGTATATACTCCGGTTCCTTTTGCGTACGATCCGGTATATACTCCGCTAAGGCTGTGCTTCTGGCCGAAATTATAATCTGCTCCGACCCTCCAGTTGTGACGATGGCTCTGGCTTTCAGAAGTGGAGGTATCAATGATCTCGTGGACAGTGCCGTCATTCAGACTGTGATGAGCCTCGCTTCCCGTCTCACTGAAACTCTTTCCGTGTGTATGCGAATACAGAATATCTCCGGAGAACTTTCCCTTATTGACAATCAAACTGGCTCTTTCTTCAAATGAGTGCCTGTTGTCATACTGCCATTTGCCCCCGATTTCACCCTCTACCGGCGCTATGCTGTCGTCCGCCTTTTTTAGTGTTATGTTGATCATCGCCCCACGCACATGATACTTGGCAGGAGCACTGTACATCACTTCTGCATTGGCAATGTTTGAAGCCGGAATACTCTTCAGAAGAGTATTCAGCTGCTCGGAAGAGATATTCGTCACCTTGCCGTCGATCACGACCTTCACACCTCTTCCGGCGAGAGTGAATGAACCGTCCTTTTCGGTCACTCCCGGCAGTTCCTTGATAGCATCAAATACATTGTCGACAGGAAGATCCTTGATGATATGTGGCAGATCATAGATGAGCTTTCCCTTGTCAGCCTTTACAATCGGCTTCTCACCTGTCACCATCGCTTCCGGCAACGAATAATAGAGGCTGTCAAGCTTCTCGTCCTTGGATTGAGCCCCAGCATTGAAGCACATGGCTGTAAATACAATGATGAATAATGTCCGTTTCATACTTCAGTGTCTTTTTGTTTCCGCAAAGTTCTCAAACACATTCGTCAAAATATGTTATCCAATGTTAAACAGTGTTAAATAGTGTTAACGTCTGCGAATACAATGGATATTTGAATAACTTTGCAGATATGAAGCACAAACTGAAACATATAGCAGTTGCGGTCATCGTAGTCATGGCCTGCCTGTTTACATATCAGAGCTGGTGGCTGGTAAGAATGTATCGCAGCGAGGTTACAACGACCGAGAATGCTGTCAGAACAGCACTCAGGACCAGCGACTTCAGCGAAATGATGGCTCGTCTGCAGAGAGTCCGCGATGAAAAGTCAGGAATCGGGTTTGCCGGAGACATCACGGTCGCTGCCGGATATGGATCTGGAGGTACACTTGTGTCACAGATCAACACGACGCAATATGAACAGGACACCTTGGGCAGACAGATAAACGGCCATATGACCGGAGTGACAAAGAGGGTCAGCCAGACAACCAGCAGTGTGGTCCAGACCGACAGCCTCCCTCCGAAGCCGGAGAGATCAGAACAGGAAAGTATGTTCGAATCTCTGGATAACATGTCCGTTCAGATGATCCGAGGAATGCACAGCGGAATAGATGCGATAGACGGTAATCTGAACTTTGGGCTTCTTGATTCGCTGCTGACAGTGTCTTTGAAGGAGGCCGGACTGGACGGCCAACATAAGATAGAACTGATTACTTTCGCCGATTCTCTTGTGAATCTCAATGTCACAGTTGTGGAGAAAGGAGAACCAAAAGTACTTGCTTCGCTCTGCACGGATGGATATGTGCCAAGTGATGATGCTATTTCATTTGAATACGTCTTCGATGTTCAGGAAACGGCAATGTACAGACTGTGGATTGAGCCTGTAGGAAAGGCTGTCCTGAAGCAGATGACCGGAATCCTTGTCGCCTCTATGCTGATTCTTATCGTCCTTATCGCAGTCTTCCTGTATCTGATACACGTCATCCGCACTCAGAAGTCTCTCGATGACATGAAGTCTGACTTCACCAACAATATGACCCATGAACTCAAGACCCCGATATCGGTCGCATACGCAGCCAATGATGCCCTGCTGAACTTCCCTGATGAAGATTCTCCGGAGCAGCGAAGGAAATATCTCGAGATATCGCAGAGCCAGCTGCAACATCTGAGCGGACTTGTCGAGCAGATCCTGTCTATGAGTATGGAACGCAGGAAAGGCTTGGTTCTTCACCGTGAAGACATCGATCTTGCTGCATTGGTCGATGATATTGTAGAAAAGCACAGGATGAAAGCGGAAAAGGATGTGACATTCACTGTTGATATTCCTTCTGATTTCACCGTCAATGCAGACAGGATGCATCTGAGCAACATCCTGAACAACCTGATAGACAATGCCGTGAAATATTCCGGCGAAAAGGTCGCAATACACATTGCTGCCGAGGAAGACAGACTGACCATCAGCGACAACGGCATAGGGATGTCACAATCGGACCTGAAGCATATATTCGAGAAGTTCTACCGGGCCCACACCGGCAATCTTCACGATGTGAAGGGTTACGGCCTCGGACTGTATTATGTCCATAGCATCGTAGAAAAGCACGGCTGGAACATCAGCGTGGAAAGCGAGCCGGGCAAAGGCACTTCATTCACATTGACATTATGAACGACACCATCAACATACTCCTTGTAGAAGACGAGCCCGACCTCGTCCTGATCATCCGCAATACCCTGACCAGCCAGGGCTTCAATCTCCGCACCGCAATGGATGGTGAGGAAGGACTGCGTATGTTCTATGCGGAAAAGCCTGATGTCCTGGTCGCCGATGTGATGATGCCCAAGATGGACGGATTCACTATGGTAAGGCAGATCAGACAGACCGATCAGCAGACTCCGGTACTGTTCCTGACAGCAAGATCTGCCATAGATGACGTTGTGGAAGGCTTTGAACTCGGAGCAAATGATTATCTCAAGAAACCGTTCGGGATGATGGAACTGATTGTCAGGCTGCGCTCATTGGCAGGAAGAAGGCAGGTTCAGACCGCTCCTGCTCCTCAGACATACAGGATCGGTGAATTTACATTCCATCCGGATACACTCCGTCTCGATCATGCCGGCACATCTGAAGAACTCTCGCCACGCGAAGCAAAGATCCTCGAACTTCTTTGTGCAAGCAAAGGAGAGACCCTCTACACAAGACCTCTCCTTCTGGAAATCTGGGGCGACGACGACTTCTTCAACTCCCGCAGCCTTCAGGTATTCATCTCCAAACTCCGCCGCCGTCTCGAACCCGACCCACGCATCCGCATCGTGAACGTTAGAGGTGAAGGCTATAAATTGCTGGTAAACGAATAAGAATTCCGGCCAGAAGACTCACGACCTCTGACCGGAAAGATGTTTCAGATGGTCTCCTCCGAATAGTTGAAGCCCTTGATGTTCGGTAGTGTTTCATCGCGTGTGTCCTTGCGCACATCCACGGTGAAACATCTCCCAATCCTCTATTTCCCGATTCAGAAACAGTCCGGTGGACTGTTTCAGCGAGCAGACGTGGCAGCGGAATGACAATCTTCCGGTTCCTATCTGCCCATTGGGAAAGTCTGTGGACGTTGACGCGCTAGCGGCAATGGTCACTGTCTTTCCGGGCGTTTCTTCGGAGCGCAGACACGAGAGTCTGCGCAAATTCTAGAATGGAAGACGAGATTAACCTCTATAATTATTTTGCTTCTGCAATGACATAGAAACGTTCTTCGTTCATCTCGTCCTCTGGCTTATGGACAAGTGCTGCTCGAGTCGTATTATTCTCATAAGTTTCAACAATTTCAGCACCTTCCGGGAGCGTTTTGAATGAAGATGCAGAGGATGAAGTTTTATTACCCAAATACTTATTCAACAGCCATTTCAATCCGCTTTCCTGCCCTTTGAGATAATCTGCATCTGAAAGTGATGCCGAGTTGCGCAGCATAATCTTGATATATGGAGTATCATTGACTATTTGAGTATCAGTCAGGAGAAATTCATAACGCTTGTCAAGGATGTTGAAGATGCAATTGGTGGTGGGATTTGAAATGGTTATGTTCCCATTCTTCCAGTCAATTCCGATGAAATCGCGCTGGCGCATCACCTGGGTAATGGAATATTCGTATATGAGCTCCCCGTCCTTATAACCTTTGAGAAATAGAGGAAAATCTGTTATTTCCCAGAAATACGAGCCCCATTGTGATGTGAAACTGGCACTTGTGCCTTCGTCTTTATAAACCGTGAACGTGTCCGGAAGCCCCGGGGATGACATTTCTATCAAATCGTAGTATTTCAGATATTCAGGTTGTGAAGGAAATGAATAATCGTCATTATTGTCGGTTATCCGGAACAACAGGTAATCAAATGGAGCTGGAAGCTGAGTGTCCAGATTCATAAATGGTAAAAGTTGTGCCATCTGGAGTTTGAACTTGGCTTCTTCGGGTAACTCCTGAGGTCTTGGATCAGCTTTTGGAATGTCGCTTATGATTTCCAGAAGTTTATAGGCAATGTTGGATGCGTCTGCTGGTGGATTTGCAAGTGTCGTTTTCTGTACTTTCAACTCATATTCGTGGCCTTGCTGATATTCAAATCCTTCGATGTCCCCATAGGGTAGTGGATGGAATTCGGATTCACCTTCTTCCTTGACGAGCATACACTCAAAGGAGGTCTCACTTCCCCAAGGCTGGGAATTGCCGGTTTCAGAGGACACGTACATCAGTATTGTTTCAACCTTATCTGCCGGGTTTTCTTTATTGCATCCAGATAGAATGATGCCTGTCAAAGCCATTATTGCAATATATATGCGTTTCATATTTGTCCCTCAATTTGATAAATTTGGTCAACCATTAATTGCAGCAATTAATATGCCTATTGTACCTTTCAAGCAATAACCATACAACTTTGATATAAGATAGTCCTTTTGCATCTGCCGCAGCGCAGCTGCTGGGGAAAGTCGGTGCGGACGAGGTGGCGGAGCCACCGAGGACGGAATTGGCTGGGCGTGTGGGAGCAACGGCGGCTAAGCCACTCATAAGACAGCATCATAGGATGATACCGCTCTGCCCGAAGAGGAAAGTCTGTGGACAGTGCCGATCTTTCGTCAATGGCCACTGTCTTCCCGGGCGTATCATCGGAGCGCATACACTATAGTCCGCGCGACTTCCTGAAGGGAAGGCATGGAATCTTTCTGTTTTGGTGTGCGTCATCTAAACCGTATCAAGATTGGTTCGTGAGCTATTGAACCCGCACGAAATGGCGGTAGTCTGAGCCCCAGGTCCCCTCGGAATATGTTGTGCCCACTTTCTGCCATGCCATCTCATCGGAAGTAAGTTTGACAATGACGTAGGTTACATTGCTCTCGTCTGATTTTTCCGGATTGAGGTTGATGGTTATAGAATTGTCTCCAGTCAATTTCTGTCCGTTAGTGCCTTTGGATGAAAGTGCGAAATTGCCAGTTGTTGTATGCTGTGAGCTCTCGTCAGGGTTGGATGTGTAGAGCGTGTATGTGTCTCCGCCATCAAATCTGAAATACGTCACAAAGAATTGAACTTTGTGACGTAAAATAGCGAATTTTACAGTAAAATGTATTATTTCTTCAACTTTACGATTATGACATTTTTGTCCTTGCTGTCGGTGTATTTGATTGCCTCTGCGCTTCCGGCCCGGTAAATGTTCATCGAGGAAATCTTTTCAGGGAGGATTTTACCCAAAGCAGCCCTGCTCGATTTCTTGCCATCAATATATATTTCTATTTCCTTGGCTCCTTCATTGACCTGTATGTCAGCCAATGAATACTCCCCATCAAGTCCGACAATTGAAACCTTTGAGATTTCTCCGTTAGTAACGACAGAATAATTGCTTGCAGACTTGATTTGCTTTCCGTCAGTCTTGATTATGTGCATTTTTGTCACCGATGTCACCCCGTTGCTTATGCTTGATGAAGTCATTGTCTTGTAGTCGCTGACGGTCTTTCCGACTAGCTGGCTGCCGTCAAAGTTTTCGATTTTCTCTCCGTCGATGATATAAACGTTAAGAGTGTCACCCTGGCTCGCGATTGAATTTGAACCAAGAACAATTGCGCATACTGCGCTTAAAATGGATGTAAGCATAATTCTATGTGTTTATGATTTATTATTTGTTCATTGCCGTGATTGAAACCGATGATGTCCCTGCGTCCTTGCTCATAAGATATGAGCAGGTACTGCCATCATTCATCAATGCTGTGATAATCACATTGTTGCATTTGGGACGAGCAGTGATGCTTTCAACATTATCCATATTGAGAAGCATTATTTGTTCAATGCCCTGGGCGATTTCCAGACCGTTGAAATTGCAGGTTTTCTCTTTGGTAAAGAAGATTCCCAAACCGATGACGATTGCCGCTGCGGCTGCAATGCTGAAGGTCCATTTCATTATGTGTGAGCGTCTTCCGGCCGTTGCTACGATTGCGTTGAATTCTTTTACTGCGGTGTTGCAAGTTGCCTCCGGATATTCTGCGAGGAGTATCTTGCTGACTGATTCTTCGTCTGATTCTGCTTTGTGGACGGAGAACCATTCTGCCAGCATACGCTCTTCTTCCAATGAGGATTCGGCATTGAGATACTTCTCTATCAGTGTTTTTCTGTATTCTCTGTTCATTTCGACATCTTTTCTAAAAGTTCATTCATCGTTTTTCTTGCCTGGGAGATTGTCGCCTTGATGCTTGATTTCGGATGCCCTGTGGCACGCGAAATTTCATCAAGAGTCATTGCCTCTTCATCCCTCATTTGCAGGTATCGTTTCTGGGTCTCGCTCAAATGCGACCACAGATAATTTCGCGTGTCAATTGCTTCCCGCATCTCCACTCTCTCGCTTGCGGATGCTCCTCCGGAAAAGTCTTCCCCCTCAATGGCTAATGTCCGGAGCTTTTGTCTTCGGTAGTGCCTTACGCAAACGGTTTTGGTGATTTTCACGGCCAGCGCCTCTGCGTTGCGTATCCTGTAGCCGGATTCAAAGAGCATCCAGAGTTCAGCAAGCGCTTCCTGCACTATGTCATCGGCATCTTCGGCGCTCCCTGACGATTTCATGAAGCGCTTAGCCAAATTTAGCAGTTGACCACGCTGTATAGACAGTATATGTTCTATTTCAGTTTTTGTCATTTGTTTTGCAATCTACATATAAGTAGCAAAAAGTTTGGAAAAGTTAATGAGAAAAATGAATTTATGTTGCGGAACAGGTTCGCAGAATTGTATTCCTTACTAAAACGTTAGCGGAGTCGGTATTCTCCCCTGTGGGGTCGGGGGCATAATAGGGTCGAGTCTCGGTGATTCGTAGGGAAAATTGTCGGATCAGAACGTAGCCATCCTGGAGCGTAGCGGAGGAGTGGCGTAGTTCCCGACAATTTTTCTGGAGAAGGCTCCGAGTCTCGACACCTCGTGAGTGATTAAGAAACAGTCCGGTGGACTGTTTCAGCGAGCAGCCGCGGCAGCGGAATTCCTTAGATTAGCGGAGCGAGTCATAGATAGCCGGATGTTTGGCGTTCCGCTGGAGCCTGCGGAGGCGGAATGACAATCTTCCGGTTCCGCTCTGCTCATTGGGCAAGTCTTTCAGCGGCTTGCCGATGAATGTCTTGCCGGGCGTTTGACGAGAGTCCGATGGCGGTCACGGAGTGACTGACTTCGGTCTCTCCATTTAACTCAAGCAACAGCGGTCTGTGCCAGGAGGGAGCGGAGCATCCAGAAAAAGTGACATCCCTAACGAAGTGGGTGCCACTTTTTCCGATGTGTAGTGAGTGGATGGTACAGACGGCTGATGCTTTCCGCTATTTCCGGAAGCTTTGCTTCCGTTATTGACAGCATCAGAGGATGTTGCTGGAAGTGATGTCATTCGTAGCTTGCGGAGAATGTCAGCACTGTAAGCGGCATCTTCTGATTCCGCTCTGCCCGAAGTGGAAAGTCTGTGGACGTTGACGCGCCAGCGGCAATGGCCACTGTCTTTCCGGGCGTTTGTTCGGAGCGCAGACAAAAGTCTCCGAGACTTCCTGAAGGGAAGGCCGCGGAGTCTTTCTGCGCGGAGTCTATAGAGTGGAAGTCCCGGAGCCGCGATAGTGGCGTAGGGGCTGGAACCAAGCTGGTCTTACGGAGCGGAAGCGGAAGAAGACGAGCTTGACCGCTTTCTATGGGGCGTCAGCTGAACTGAGTCAAGGCTATTAGATAAATCCGAATTTATGACGCAAGAAAATTGTATATAAAGAAAAATGCCAACATAAACGACGCTATAGCCCCAAGGGTATAAGCTAACTTCTTGTATTTCCCACGTTTCTCCTTGTTCAGCTGCAATGCCAAACTCGCAATATACAATGTGGCAAGTACCACGAACCAGCTAATCACAACAATCTTCATTTCTCAGTCTGTTTCTTTTCGTGGAAGAATGAAATAAGCATAGAGAGCATCAAACATGCGCTGGCTGAGATTCCCAACACTCTTTGCAATATTGTGCAAGGAATCAGACTCCAAAAGATCAGGAATACGAATGCGAATACTGCGAGAGCGAGTCTCATCTTCTGTGCAGATGACTTCTTCATGGGCAAAATTATACAAATTTTCATAGTAAAATTGGAATTTACTTCTCTGGCGTCTTTGATCCAAGGAGATAAAAGACACATAACAGCACATTGACTGCAATGACACCAAGCAACATCCACAGGATATCCATCCAGTTTACATCACCTTTGATTAAGTGATAGACAACGGTGTATGCAATATAAATGAATGGCGAAATAGCAAAGTACTTGGCCATCTTCTTCTGGTCCTTTGAAAATTTCATATTAGTGATGTTATTAAATTATTATTTATCTATGACTTGTTCTTGGAGTCAATCAGTTTCTGATTGGCTTTCTCGATCTGCTTCTGTTTCTTTTCCACAAGTTTGATGCTTTCAACTGAAGGGAGGTCTTCGGGCATTGTGCCGCCGATACGTTCAATGGTCTTTCTGACTTCTACGCCTATGCTGTAGTGGACAGCATTCGCCTGATCTTTTCCCTGTATGTTTTCCTTTCTGAGCTTTTCTTCTGCCTGTGTGGCACGGAAGAGATTGGCGGCAAGTTCTGTGCTGCCCATGTGGTCAAGAATCTTCTGCTTTTCGGTAAGGCCTTTGTGGCGGTGTATGGCGTCTTCATCCATTCCGTTATACAGGCCACGGTATCCGGCATTCTGGAATCGGGCATATTCCCAAGGTTCCTTTACTCCGGCACTCTTGGCGGCATCGGCAAGCTGGGAGTTGTGCTCCTTCATCTGCCTGCGGAGGAAGAGTCGCATCTCTTCTTCGGTGGTCAGGCGCTGGTATTCCTGCATCTGCTGAATCTCGGCATACCTGGTCTGGATGGCAAAGTATGTCTGGGCTTCGGCGATCTCTTTCTTTCGCGGGTCACCGTTCTGAGCAATAAGGTAGCAGGCGTATCTGGTAAGTTTTACATCCTGGACTTCTTTCTCGGCGACACCGGTTTTTACTATTTTGCTGACGTCAGCAAAATTGGATAGAACGTCGCCAGAGGCCGTTTTGCAGGCATCTTTGGCTTTTTCTATTACGGATTCGAAGTTGCGCCATTGAGCATAGCCAAGATATGGTGCAAGTTCTCGACCAAACCAGAACTCTACTCCATTTTCGTCTATGTGTTTGATGCTCTCGAACAGAGATGCAGATTCTTTTGACAAAGTATATTCCATATGTAAATATCCTTATTTTTATTCGATTTTTAATACTTACGGCTTCAATTCTATCGGTTCGGTGATGCTGCCGCCAGTTATGGCATCATGAAGGTCTTCCTGTGCTTCTTTGAGGTCAAGTTTGCCTTGTTCGGTGTGCTTCTCGAAGGCGAGGATGAGGTCGGTGGAGTCGTCTGACTCTTTGTAGACTTTGCCGGCGAGGAGGTTGTGGAAGTAGTTCAGGAATGGGATGTCGAAGAGTTTCCCAGTTGGTGTTGTGACCGGGATGTCCTTCGGCTGTATCTTGAAGAAGTTGTAGGTGTCGGTGAGGAACTGGATCATGTCTTCGCGGATGGTAGTGCGGATGGAGGTGGCCCAGTGGTCTTCGTAGGAGCCGTATGCGGCAATGAGGAATATGAGGTTGATCTCATATTCGCGCAGGAGGAGGGTGTCTCGGTCGAAGAGACGGTCTTCGAAGTGTTTGTTCGGCTTGGGCTGGTTTTCGCTGGCACTGAAGGACGGGGTGTCGAAGTCGAGGGTGTAGCTCTTTATCTTCGGTCTTACGAAGAAGTTCGGAGTGACGTTGTAGCCTTCGGTGTCTTTGTCGCGGTAGCGGATGGCGTTGGGGTTTGCCTTGTGCTGCAGGTAGTACTGGTCTATGTTGTACTGGATGGTATTGCGGGCGTAGGTGAACTGCTTGTAGAGCGGAACACCTTCGATGTCGTGGCTGTCGCTGTAGTACTTGCTGTCGCCGATGTAGTATATGTTGGAGTCCTTGCCAATGAGGGACTTGTCCATATAGATGTGGTCGATGAGTTTGCCGTCCTTCTGGTTCTTGAGGGCTGCGAGTTTGCTTGTATCTCCTATGAGACGGTCTACCATTTTTTCGAAGACTGCATCGAATTCTTTCACTGCGTGGGCTTCCTTGCGTGGGCATTTGTCGTCGCGGCTGTAGTTGAATGTGAAGAATACGTCAAGGATTGTCCATAGTGTACGGAGGTCGTCTCGAAAGTATTTACCTTTGATGTCGCGCATCTTGCGCTTGCCGACACCTGTGTCAAGGTAGCTCTTTAATGCCATTGGTTTATCAATTTAGTCACGAATATATAACAAAAATAGGCAGTAAACAATGGATAATGCCGAAATTGTTATATTTTTGCGCGGTTATATAGATAGATATCCAGTCTTTCGGCAAAATCCTCTTACCCTTGAGGGTTGGAGATGCAAGCAGCCAAAGTCTTAACTGTCTTCATTACATCCAAAAGCAGGCATAATTTGTTGATGAAATTTAATAACCAATTGATATTCAATTATTTACCGATACAAAACTTCCGAAATATATTCCCCAAAACTTCCTCCGTCCCGATTTCCCCGACGATTTCCCCGAGATGATACAGCGCCTCGCGGAGGTCCTGCGCGATCAGGTCCGGCGGCAGCGTCGCCACCTGAAGCCCGTCGCGGACACGCCCGAGAGCCGTCGCAGCGCGCACCAGCGCCTCATAATGCCGGATATTCGTCACCAGAGTCTCGTCAGTGTCGCCCGTAATCCGTCTGCCGATTTCCGCCAGGGTTTCTGTCAATGCTGCCAGACCGTAACCTGTTTTTGCTGATATCGGAATCAGCTTGGCGGAGATACCTTTCTCGCGTAAGGTTGCTTCTATTTTCGCCATCTTTCCTGCCTTGTCAGCATAACCGGCCCCTGCATAACCTGCGACATGACCTTCACCGTCCATTGACTCACAGCCGTCGACATCACACTTATTGACCAACAGCAAAAACTCCTGGCCGGACGAAGAAGCATTGACCTTATCCCAAATATACTCCGCATCGGCCAAAACAGAATCCTCTCCGCGCGACAAGTCGGTCATACCCAGAACGATAGACGCCTCATCCATTTTCTTGAACGTCCTCTCGATACCGATCTTTTCGACCACCTCGTCAGTCTCCCGGATACCGGCAGTATCGATAAACCGGAACATCACGCCGCCCAGATTCAGCGTCTCCTCGATAGTGTCACGAGTCGTGCCGGCGATGTCGGAAACGATTGCGCGGTCCTCGCCGAGAAGCGCGTTCAGAAGCGTACTCTTACCAGTATTAGTTGCACCCACAATCGCCACGGGAACCCCGTTTTTGATGGCATTGCCACGACTGAAAGACTCTGTAAGACGCCCTATATGGGTCAATGCCTCATTTACCAAAGCCTCTAATTCAGAGCGACTTGCGAACTCCACATCCTCCTCGCTGAAATCCAGCTCCAACTCCAGTAGGGAAGTCATCTTGAGAAGCTTCTCCCTAAGCGACTTAAGTTCAGACGAAAAACCGCCCTTCAGCTGATTCATCGCCACCTTGTGAGAAGCCGCGCTCTGAGATGCTATGACATCCGCAACAGCTTCAGCCTGAGCAAGATCCATCTTCCCGTTCACGAAAGCACGACGAGTGAACTCGCCGGGAGCAGCGATACGCGCACCAGCATTGACAAGACCCTCCAGAATCGAGTTCACGATAAACCTGGAGGCATGGCACGAAATCTCGACCGAATTCTCGCCGGTGTAGGAGTGCGGCGCGCGGAACACGCTGACTATCACATTGTCCAGCACACTCCCGTCGGCCTCGAAAATCGTCCCGTAGCGCAAGCGATAGCCCTCGGTTTCAGCCAAGGACCCACCTGAAAGATGAATGATTTTGTCGGCTATGGTCAATGCCTCTTTCCCGCTGACTCTTATTATTGAAATCGCTCCAGTGCCGGGAATCGTGGCCGGGGCACATATCGTTCCGTCCGTAAACTGATAATTCACCATAGAAACTAACCCAGAATCTGTTCAGCGTGATTTTTGGTGTTCACCTTATCGATAACATCGACAAGAATGCCTTTTTCATCGAAAATGAATGTCTTGCGCAGAATGCCCTCATAAACTTTTCCGTAAAGCTTCTTCTCGCCCCATGCGCCGAAAGCTTTGATTATCAATGCGTCCGTATCGGAAAGGAGAGGGAACGGCAATGTGTATTTGTCGCTGAAATTCTTCTGTGCCTTCACACTGTCCTTGCTGATGCCGATGACATTGTACCCCAATGCCAGAAACTTCTCATAGTTATCCCTCAGGCTGCAGGCCTCCGCAGTACAACCCGGAGTATTGGCCTTAGGATAAAAATATACGACGGTCTTTTTCCCGATAAGATCACGGGAAGAGATTATGTTACCATTCTGGTCTTGAGCCGAAAAATCCGGCATAGGATTACCTTTTTCAAGCATAGCAAAAAAATTTATAACTGACAAAGTTACATAAGCTGAATTCAACTTGCAAATGCAACAGAATTCTGATTAATAATTTGTTTAAATTT
>OBKS01000056.1_pt1 | contig 115023 bp, 90 predicted proteins | sample 1517381 | NCBI WGS metagenome assembly OBKS01 (sample SAMN04571686, study PRJEB22368) | human gut metagenome | biome: human gut; material: stool | host: Homo sapiens | place: Luxembourg | collected 2012-08-03 | reverse complement strand
TGTTGCTCAGGAACTTATAAATAAAGTTAAATCAAAGTGTTGCGGAATTAAGGTAAAAGATGATTAATAAAAGTTTGTTATATAAACTCTGTATATTTTTGTTTCAAACTCATTTCATCTGAATTTTCACTTAATCCCAGAGCGACTTGCTGCTGGAATTAGATTCAGTATCTTCCTCCTCATCGAAATCGTAATCCCAAGAAGAGAAGCCGTTGTTCCTTTTGGCACCGAAATCACTTGTTTGATACCCCTCTGTCGATTGCCCAAGAAGAACAACATCGTAAGTCAGAGCCACAACATGAGTGACAGGTTTAATATATAAATTTTTCATTATAAATACAATTTAAATGTTACTTAACAATGACTTTCTTACCCTGATGGATATAGATTCCCTTAACTGGCTTTGCAACCTTCACTCCCTGAAGAGTATAATAAGCTGCATCAGTATTTGAAACATGGTTCTTCAACTCTGAAATACCTGTTGTTTCATTATCCATTGGAGCATCGATACCCTCAAACCAGACCATACTCTTAGAGAAGAGTTTTGTATCATTGTCTTGACTCTGATCCAAAATCTGACCATTACCTACCATAATAGTTCGTGGCAACATCAAGTAAGAGTAACTTGCCTTTACTGTACCAGCAGCACGGAAGAAGCTGAAATAATCATGCTTACTAGGATCAGTATCAGTTGTATCATCTTCTTTTACACCGTTTCTGCGTCCTGTCTCAGTTTTTGAATAACGAGTAAACGAGAAGATACGTCCAGTCCATTTGCCGTTCTCATCATAATAGAACTGAGTAACCTCAGTATCAGCCAAAACTGGCATCAAGTAGTTGTTCCACTTTTCCGAAGTATGTTCATTTTCATTAACCCAAATACTCTCCTTTTCTTGAGAATCAGCCCAATCTTCAACATAATCAAAAGCCTTACTGCTATATCTCAAAACAGTTGCAGAGTAAGCAGGAACAAGTTCCATCTTTGTCGGTGTCTTATCAGAAACAGGTGAATTTGGTGAATACAGCACGACTCCCTGATTAGCAGGAATAAACTTCAAGCGATAAAGTTTCACAGTACCTGTCTCATCACCAGAGCCAGTATTGTTCACGTTATTCTTTGTATATGATTGAGCTGCGAAAATCTGAACATCATCATTAACAGGTACTACATCTACCGCACTGGTATAAGTACGAAGCAACTTACCCATGTGAGCTGTTACAGGAATATAGATCTTTGAAGCACCAGTGATGGTGTAATAGAAAACAGCATTATCGCCAGTCTGACTCTTATCAATATAGAATCTTACAGTCCATAAACCAGCACCGCGGTTCCAAAGGATATCATTCGCATGTTCTATGTTTCCTTCTGTACATTCTTTAGTATAATTTACATAGTTAGGATCTGCAACTGTAGCATCAGAAAATTCTTCCTGAGTTGTTGGATATTGAATGTTAGCTTTAGTTTGATCCTCATACCAGTTCTGTGTAATAGCATGATCACCAACAAAGCGGAATGTCTTACCAACCATATCATCGGTTGTATTCAAGACTAACTTATAACAACGATCATTTTCATCATAAGTCATGTCACCTGCAGTTGATGCCCAATTCCAAGTAGTTTTATCACCAACAGTTGTTGTTGTACTTGCAATAGCAGGACCAACCATTGAAATTGCATCAGGATAATCAGGTGTACCAGTACCCGTAAGAATTTCAACATTAATACCATAATGATCGTTTTCAATAGCTATTTCACGATTTCCTTGTGAAGGATTTATGCGCACAAAATAAGTACCTTTTAAAGAAAATTTTATAGCATTTTCATTAGGAGATAACTTGTTATAGTTGTTCGTAGTAGAGTATTCTTCTCCCCCATTACCTAACAAGAATAATTTACTATGTGTCGGTCTACTATCATGATTCTTTAACACATGAACACTGTTATCAATTTTTTGAGCCACATACATTGGTTGTGGATTCTGTTCTGTTCCATAATCATCACGAGAATATACAACATTACTTATAGCATAATACTGAGAGTTACCATCAAAATGCACATATTCTTTAGTTTCGTCTGTGAAGCTAGAAGTTAACACATCTGCTCCTCGTTTATTATAAAGAGGCTGAGCAGAAGCGCCCTCTGCACAACTAATCAAATATGATACACGTTTAAAAGCATTATGAGTGATTGTCCAATTTGTAGGAACACCATTAGATTCAGTGAAACTTATAGTATACATACCATCATCATCATGAGTTCCATCATTACGTGTAGTTAAACTCCAATAATTTGCACCTTTACTTAAATCACTGGATTTCAACAAGGTTGTTCCAGTCAAAGATGTATTAGTATTCAATGTAGCCGCAGAAACAGCCTTTATTTCACCTGGACCATATACAACTTTTACATTATTATCATCTACACTTAATATTTGCATATACGCAGAAATAGATGCAGGGATATCCATCGAATAGGTATGAACATTATCAACTATACCATTATCCTTAAACTTAAAGTACAAACGAGAATAATTAATCTCGTCTTCAGGATCACCACCATCAATATTATGCTTTGAGAAGAAATTACCGACCAAATAGTAACCAGCATCAGCAGTAATAACAGGATTAACCTTCTCCGCTGCAACAACAGTCATCTTTCCATCCTCTGTTACAGTAAGAGAATAGATAAGACCAGCCTTCAATGTCAATTTTTCAGTTCCTTCAGCTGTGAAGGCAATATCAGAAGTAGTACCAACTGCAGAAATAGTTTGAGGAGTAGCCAAACCATATTTTGCATCATTAATAGAAAGAGTAATCTGAGCATCAGCAGTTGCGCTGCTCAGATCAAGAGTGTAGCTTCCTTTAGAACCTTTCAGCTCAGAAGAACCATTCAACAATTTAATTACCTTAGTAACAACAGCCTCTTCTGGAACAACAGAGAGTTTACGAGTATATGAATTATCTGTTGAATTATACTGCTCTGTTAAAGTAAATGTATATGTCTTTCCTTTAGTAACATCACAAAACCAATAATTATCAGACATCGACGTACCAGATGCATCTTTTTGATCAGTGTATGCTACAGCATCAGGAGCAGAAGTAAGCTTTTTTCCCTTTGTGTTAACATCAACATTTGGACACAAAGCTGCTCCAGATGTATAATTAGTATTTACTCTAAAACGAAATTCACCAGTTTGAGTTGCAGTGAAAGTATAAGTGTACTTACCATCACCAACAAATTGGAAATTGGCAGATTCCAAGCTCCAGTCGCCTCCTTCTCCATATCCACCTTTCAATGTATATGTGAATGCGCTATTCTTCACAAATTCATTCGGATTTCCACCTTCGCCACCATACGCATACGCATGCACAGGAGTAGTCCAACCATCCGGACATTGGAAATAGACAGTAACATCGGCTGCCTTTACCATTTGCGATATGGACAATAAAGCCCAAACCGCCATTAAAAACGTAAAAAATCTTTTCATCTTTTTCTTATGTTAAGTTATTATTTATAAGTTATTATTTATATGTTGTTCTAAGCTTCTATGAGCAGGTAGATGACCTTAATACTATTCAGTTAGGAATCATCACTTCTTTTAGGAACTTATACGTCATTTTTAACTTTGTCTTATTTTTTTAAGATGAACATGCTTTTAGCAATATCCATTACTTAGTCAGAAACTTTTATTATACTTACTTTATTGCGGCAAAATTAGAAAAAATATCTAAAACCTGTTCACTTTCACCCCATTTTTCTACACTTATTGCAATACAATCGATTGCACAATCGGCATTTTTTAGCCAATTCCCTTTGTCATTTCGAATAAAATGATTAGCTTTGCAAAAGCAAATAGGCTGATAAGGTATTATCACCAGAAACTTAAAAGAACAAACCATGGCAGAATTGAAATTATATCCAGTAGGAATCCAGACTTTCGAGGAAATCATCACCCGAAATCTGCTGTACGTTGATAAGACGGAATATGTCTATCGCATGACTCATAGCGGTGGAAAACATTTCTTCTTAAGCCGTCCACGCCGTTTCGGAAAGTCACTATTGGTTTCTACCTTTAAGAGTTATTTTCTGGGAAAGAAGGAACTCTTCAAAGGACTCGCTATTGAAAAGTTGGAAAAGGACTGGACGGAATATCCTGTCCTGCATTTCAGCATGGCTGGCGGTAAACACATGGAGAAGGACCAGCTGGAAAGATATTTGGATTTCGAATTGAATAAACTGGAGAAACTTTTTGGTATTGATACTCCACGTCAGGATCCTAATACCCGTTTGGCAGATTTAATTATTAAAGCTTATCAGCAAACAGGCAAGCAGGTGGTTGTACTCATTGACGAATATGATGCTCCCCTACTTGATGTTGTGCATGAAGATTCTCATTTGAAAGATTTGCGCAATGTAATGCGTAATTTCTATAGTCCTTTGAAGGATTGCGAACCTATGCTTCGCTTTGTTTTCCTGACAGGTATCACTAAATTTTCGCAGATGAGCATCTTCAGTGAACTCAATAATATCACCAATATCAGCATGGATCATGAGTACGCTGGAATCTGCGGTATCACCAAAGAGGAATTGGAGACTCAGATGTCAGCAGATGTTGATGCATTGGCAGTTAAGATGAATCTAACCCGAATTCAGACTCTTGTTGCATTACGAGAATTTTATGATGGTTATCACTTTGCTGCCCAGTCCCCCGACATCTTCAATCCATATAGTCTATTGAATGCTATGGCTGCAGGCTGTCTGGATTATTATTGGTTTACTTCTGGCACACCTACCTATCTGATAGAAATGCTTAAGAAATTTCAGGTAATGCCTTCTGATATAGGACGTTGTGAGGCAGACAAATCAGACTTTGACGCACCGACCGAAATGATGGTATCCATCATGCCTTTACTGTATCAAAGTGGTTATATAACCATCAAAGGATACGACCCTGAAACTGAGCTTTTCACGCTTGATATCCCAAACAAAGAAATCCGTGTTGGATTATATCGTAGTCTCTTACCTAATTATATAGGTATGACTACGCCTAAGGGAGCAACCACCATCGCAAAGATGTCGGCTCTTATTCGCCGTAATGATATGAATGGGGCTTTGCAGATGCTTCAAGCTTTTCTTGCCACGGTTCCGTATTGCAACAATACGGATTCTGAGGGACATTATCAGCAGATGATGTATGTGATATTCTCTATTCTTGATAATTACGTGGATGTAGAAGTTCGCACTCCGTCAGGAAGAGTGGATATGGTACTGAGAACTGCTACGCATCTCTATCTCTTTGAGTTGAAACTCAATAAGGATGCAGCTGCAGCGATGAAGCAGATTGACCTCAAGGAATATCCTAAACGTTTTGCTCTATGTGGCTTGCCAATCGTAAAGGTAGGCATCAACTTTGATGTCGCTACACATAATATTACGGATTGGAAAATTGAAGACGTGATGTAAGCCTAAATATTCCGACAAAAACACCTGAGCAGCGAAATGATGCTCAGGTGTTTTTTATATTTGATTATTTTAATCACAGCTGCTCCATATACTGCGCACACATTTCGGCACAGCGCTCTCCATCCACGCCTGCGGAAACGATGCCTCCAGCATAGCCGGCTCCTTCACCACAAGGGAAGAGCCCCTGGATGCGGACATGCTGCAAGGTTTCACGGTCGCGAACGATGCGGACTGGAGAAGAGGTGCGAGTCTCCGTCGCTATCAGTATCGCCTCATTGGTCAGGAAACCATGCGCATTCTTGCCGAATGTCTTGAATCCTTCCTGCAGACGCTTGCTCACAAATGACGGCATCCAGAAATGAAGCGGACTGGATACCAGACCCGGCGCATAACTGCTCTTAGGCAGGTCGTAACTCAAACGGTTGTTCACGAAGTCGGTCATGCGCTGAGATGGCGCCGTCTGCTTCATGTTGCCCTGCTGCCAGCACTGTTTCTCCAATATCTCCTGGAAATACATCATTTGGAGGGAAGAGTGAGGAGTGAAGAGTGAAGAATCCTCCTGTCTGCGAAGTTCGATTTCCTCCAACACAGCCTGATGATCCTTCACAAATGGCGCTACATCTTCAGGATGCGTCTCCACCACCATGCCCGAATTGCTCCATGCCGTACCACGGTTGCTCGGACTCATACCGTTGACCACAAGCTGTTCCGGCCCCGTAGCTGCAGGAATCACAAAACCGCCCGGACACATACAGAAACTATATACGCCCCTGCCATCCACCTGGGTTACAAAACTGTATTCGGCTGCAGGCAGATACTTGCCACGACCGTTCTTGTTGTGATACTGTATCTGGTCGATGATCTGGGAAGGATGCTCCAGACGGACACCCACCGCAATGCCCTTCGCCTCAATCTCTATCTTGGAAGAAGCGAGATAGCGATACACGTCACGGGCACTATGACCGGTAGCCAAGATCACAGGTCCACGATAGTTTTCCTCCGCACCCGTCTGCAGGTTGACAGCCTCCACACCTATCACCTTGTCGCCCTCCAAGACGAAGCGGGTCATCTTGGTCTGGAAATGCACCTCACCGCCACACTGGAGAATGGTATTGCGCATATTCTCGATGACACGCGGCAACTTGTCGGTACCGATATGCGGATGGGCATCAGCTAAGATATTCGTATTGGCTCCATGCTGACAGAACACATTCAGTATCTTATCCACGCTACCACGTTTCTTGCTGCGGGTATAGAGTTTGCCGTCGCTATAGGCACCTGCGCCACCCTCACCAAAACAGTAGTTGCTCTCGCCATCCACCTTCTGGGTCTTGGTGATATTACTGAGGTCTTTCTTGCGCTCACGCACATCCTTGCCACGCTCCAAAACCACCGGTCTGTAACCCAATTCGATGAGTTTGAGGGAAGCAAAGAGACCGCCAGGTCCCTCTCCCACCACGATGACACAAGGCTTACTGCTCACGTCGGGATATTCCGTATGGACATACTGGTCGTCCTGCGGAAACTCATTGATATAGGCACGCACCTTGAGATTGACAAAGATGGTGCGCTGGCGGGCATCGATGCTTCTCTTGAGCACCCTCACCTGGTTGAGTGTTCTCACATCCAACCCCTTTTCCTTGGCGAGATAGCGCTTGATGCCTTCCTCGCTCGCTGCCTGTTCTGGCAGAATTCTGATTTGATATTCCTCGATCATATTATTAGGATTTTCCTTTTTTGATTACACCTCCATGGTAGCCATGACTTCCCATGTATCCAAATTGTACATAGTGAACTTGCCGTCCTCCAAGGTGGCGATGGTAGGAGGATTGCCGCCCTTAGGGAAGGTGATGCTGCCCGTATTGCAGATGGCACGGTCGGAATGCGACAGTTCCCAGAGATGAGAATGACCGTAGATGATGGCATCATAAGGTCCCTTAGGCATGTTCTCCTTATTATATATATGTCCGTGGGTCAGCAGGTATCGCTTGCCGTCATCCACGAGCAGGGCGTAGGTTTCCATGATAGGGAAATCGAGCAGCATCTGATCTACTTCTGCATCACAGTTGCCACGTACGGCGATTATATGGTCTGCCAGACCATTGAGGCGCTCCACAATGCCCTTAGGGTCGATGCCCTCCGGAATGCGGTTGCGGGGACCGTAGTTGATGATGTCGCCCATGATGCACATCATATCACACTTCTGAGCCTCATAGAAGTCGAGTGCCCGTTCTAATGCTGGCAAACAGCCATGTATATCCGAAAATAAGAGGTATCTCATATTTCTTCTTTCCTTTTGATTTCTATTATTTTGATGCGATTCTGTCACTGTTGATCCATTGTGACGGATAACGTGATGCAAAATTAGGAAAAAAACGACAAACAGCCAAGATTTCAAGCCAAGAAGTCTGTTAACAATACAAAAAACCGTTGGGCATCATGAGGCAACTCATGAGCGCAACGGCTTTTATTTTATCATCTTTATCCGAAGTTATCATACATGATGCTCTCAGGATCAACTCCCAGAGAATCCAGATAATCGGTTACGGTCTTGATCAGCATTGGAGGTCCGCAGAGATAGTACTCGCAATCCTCTGGTGCCTCGTGATCCTTCAAGTAGGTATCACGGATGCAGTTAACAGCAAAGCCCTCGTAGTACTTCACGCCCTGAGCATCTGCCACTGGGTCCTTGCGGTCCAATGAAAGATGGAAGTGGAAGTTAGGGAATTCCTTCTCAAGCTCCCAGAAGTCTTCCAGGAAGAAGGCCTCACCCAACGCACGAGCACCATAGAAGAAGTGCAACTCACGGTCGGTAGTATGCAATGTCTTGGTCATGTGCATAATCTGCGCACGCAATGGAGCCATACCAGCACCACCACCAATCCAGATCATCTCCTTGCCAGAAGTGAAGTTAGGATGGAAGTCACCGTAAGGACCACTCATCATTACCTTGTCGCCTGGCTTCAATGAGAAGATGTAAGAAGAAGCGATACCTGTTGGCACGTTCTGGAATCCTACCTGCGGACGTGGCAAGAATGGAGTTGTAGCGATACGCACGGTCAGGGTGATGATGTCACCCTCGTCAGGATAATTGGCCATAGAGTAAGCACGAATGGTAGGCTCTGGATTGTGAGCCTTGAGAGAGAAGATGTTGAACTTCTTCCATGCTCCGATGTACTCCTCGCCAATGAGATCCTTGTCGAAGTCCTTGTCGTAATCGATGCAGTCGTATGCAGGAATCTTGATCTGGGCGTAAGAACCCGGAACGAAGTCCATGTGCTCGCCTGGAGGCAATGCCACCTTGAACTCCTTGATGAATGATGAAACGTTCTTGTTGGAGATCACCTCGCACTCCCACTCTTTCACGCCCATCACACTCTCAGGCACCTTGATCTTCAGGTCGCCCTTCACCTTGCACTGGCATCCCAGGCGCCAGTGGTCCTTGATCTGCTTGCGGGTGAAGTGAGGCTTCTCAGAATCGAGAATCTCGCCGCCGCCCTCGAGCACCTGAACCTTACACTGGCCACAACTTGCCTTACCGCCACAGGCAGAAGGCAGGAAGATGCCGTTCTCATTCAGCGTAGTCATCAAACTGCTGCCCTGAGGCACGCTGATGGTCTTGTCGCCATTGATTTCGATATTTACATTTCCGCTTGGGCTGAGATACTTCTTAGCCACGAGCAGGATGATAACCAGCAGGAGAATCACTACGAGGAAAACTCCGATACTAGCCAATATAAATGATGTATTACCCATATTTTTAATATTAAAAGTAAAGAGTGAAGAACGTAGAGTGAAGAATTCTATAGTCTTACAACTACAGCTTCACCAATTCGCGTCTTCATCAAACAAAGCATTAGAATTCTTCGTTCTTCACTCCTCGTTCTTCACTATATTTTCAAGCCTGAGAAGCAAAGCATAGCCATTGCCATGAGGCCTACTGTGATAAATGTGATGCCGAGTCCCTGCAATGGCTTTGGCACGTCGCAATACTGCATCTTCTCACGGATGGCACCCATCAAGACGATGGCGAGTGTCCAACCGAGACCGGAACCTACTGCATATACAATGCTATCCCATACTGAGGTGATAGCCTGAGTATTGGTAGGATCCATCAGGATGCGCTGCTGCATGAAGAGTGATGCACCCATGATGGCACAGTTGACGGCAATCAATGGCAGGAAGATACCCAAAGCAGCATAGAGCGATGGTGAGAACTTCTCTACAATCATCTCGACCAACTGCACAATACCGGCGATGACGGCGATGAAAAGGATGAAGCTCAGGTAAGTGAGGTCAACACCCAGAATGCCATCGGCGCTGAGCACCTTGGTCTGCAACAGGTAATCTACAGGCACGGTGATGAGCAACACGAAGGTTACTGCCAAACCCAAGCCCAAAGAGGTCTTCACGTTCTTAGATACTGCCAAGTATGAACACATACCCAAGAAATAAGCGAAGATCATGTTATCGACGAAAATCGAACGGAAAAACAAACTAATTGCGTGCTCCATCTTACTTCTCCTCCTTATAAATATAGGCACGATGTACCCAGATTACACATCCAACGAGAATCAATGCCATGGCTGGCATGGTCATCATACCGTTGTTAACATATCCGAAATCGTAAGCTCCCTCTGGAATCAGCTGGAAACCGAGCAAAGAGCCGCGGCCCAGGAGCTCACGAACAGCACCCACAATCACGAGGATGAGGGCGTAACCCAAACCATTACCTACACCATCGAGGAATGAAGGCCAAGGCTTGTTCATCATGGCGAATGCCTCCAAGCGACCCATCAGGATACAGTTGGTGATAATCAGACCCACATACACAGAGAGCTGCACACTCACGTCGTAGGCGAAAGCCTTCAATACCTGGCTCACGATGGTAACCAGGGCAGCAACTACCACCAGCTGAACGATGATACGGATGCGCTGAGGGATGGTGTTGCGGATGATGGAAATAATCACATTAGAGAATGCCGTGATGATCGTAACGGCAAGTCCCATCACAATGGCTGGCTTCAACTGTGAAGTAACAGCCAAGGCACTACAGATACCAAGCACCTGGACGAGGACAGGGTTGTCACCGTTCAATGGCTTGATGAATGCCTCCTTATTTTGTTTACTAAATAACATAATGATATTTTTTAGTGAAGAGTGAAGAACGAAGAGTGAAGAATTCTATAGTCTTACAACTACAGCTTCACCTATTCGCATCTTCATCAAACAAAGCATTTGAATTCTTCGTTCTTCACTCTTCGTTCTTCACTTACTTAATGAATTTAGCAAGACCTTCCTTGAGCATAGCATCCACACCGTCGGATGTCAATGTAGCACCTGTCACGGCATCCACATTATTTGGGTCGCCTGCTGGAGCGTCTTTCTCAACGCCGAGCGCGATGCCCGGTACACCATCCTTGTGAATCTTCTTGCCCTGGAACTTCTGCTGCCACTTCAGGTTGTCCTTGATTTCAGCACCGAGTCCGGCTGTCTCGCCTTCGTGGTTGAAATATACGCCATAGATGGTGTTGTTGTCGGCATCTACGGCAATGAAGCCTGAAATACCGCCCCAAAGACCCATACCCTTTACAGAATATACAGTCTTCTTCTGACCATCAATCACACACTTATAGCACTTATCTCCATCCTTTGTCACAGAATCTCCCTTTACCACCTCTTTATATTTAGCAGCCGCAGTTGCATTGTCGAGGTCGCGGAGGTTGAGTGAGTTCAGAATCTGCTTCTGAGTATCCAGTGCCACGTTAGCATCCTGTGTTGCCTTCAATGAAGAAGACACGAATGCGAGCAGGAATGCTACGATTACCACGATGATAACCGAATAGATAATAGTATAGCTATTTGAATTTGTCTTCATATCTACATTCCTCCTACATTATTTAATTGCACGTTTAGCACGGCGAGAGATGTTGCTCTGTACTACACAGTAGTCGATGAGTGGAGCAAACATATTGCCGAAGAAGATAGCGAGCATCATACCCTCTGGATAACCTGGGTTCATCACACGTACGATAACGGCGATGGCACCGATGAAGAATCCGTAGAAGTACTTTCCCTTTTCTGTACGGGCAGAGGTTACAGGGTCGGTAGCCATGAATACAGCACCGAAGCAGAAACCACCCAGCACGATGTGCTCATACCAGGCGATAGGTGTCATGCCGAGCGCCTGGAAGATAAGCGCCATCACGATACCACCAGCGAATACAGAGCCCATGGTCTTCCAAGATGCGATACCTGTCCAGAGAAGGATAATGGCACCGATGGCAATGGCGATGACAGATGTCTCACCAATACAGCCCGGGATGAAACCTGTGATGGCGTCGCAGAGATTAGCGGTAGGCGTAATGTTCTGAGCCAACTGTCCGAGCGGAGTAGCCGCTGTGAATCCGTCTGGCAAGGTGTTGCCGAGACCGAAGATGGCATCCTTGGCAATCCAAACCTTATCACCACTCATAGCCAATGGATATGAGAAGAAGAGGAACATACGGGCACCTACAGCCACATTGAAGATGTTCATACCTGTACCACCGAAGATTTCCTTGCAGAAGATAACTGCGAAGGCGCAAGCCAAGGCAAGCATCCAGAGCGGTGTAGTGATAGGAATGATCAATGGGATGATGATACCGCTGACGAGATAACCCTCCTGGATTTCCTCGTGCTTCCACTGAGCCCAGGCAAACTCGATGCCGAGACCCACGATGTAGCTAACCAGCAACTTAGGGAGGACAGCTAAGAATCCGAAACCGAAGACCTCGATGAAGCTGGCAGTATCCAATGTACCGGCAGCCTTGAAATTCTGGTATCCCACATTATACATACCGAAGAGCAATGCAGGAATCAGGGCGATTACCACAAAGCTCATGATGTGCTTCGAGTCGATAGAGTCGTGAATGCTGGCTCCGCTCTTCGCTGTCGTGTTAGGCACGTACAGGAAACTCTCGAAACCATCGAAGACACTCTCGAAGGCATGAAGCTTACCTCCCTCCTGGAAGTTAGGCTTTATCTTATTGAGATAATTTCTTAATGCACTCATTTTTTATTATTCATTAAATTAAGCATTCTCCTTACGCAGGGTGTTCAAACCGTCACGTACGATCTTCTGGAGTTCGAGCTTGGAACTATCTACAAACTCAGCTACAGCAAAGTCTTCTGGGCTCACCTCGTAGATACCGAGCTGCTCCTGCTTGTCGATATCGCCTGTGATGATGGCCTTGATGAGATACTCACCATAGATGTCCATTGGCAATACACTGTCGTACTCGCCGCTCATGATCATGTGGCGCTCACCACCCTTCACACGTGCATCCAGCGCATATTCCTTCTTCTTGCCGAAAAGCCATGAGAAATAGCTGCGGGATGTAGAGAACTGATCGGTGCGTGGAAGTATCCAGCCCAGCATCTCATCCTTGTCGTCACCCTCTGGAATAGCGGTGATCTCTGAGGTGTGTCCACCTACATAAGAGGCAAGTGATGCCTGAGTACCTGTCAGAGGATTGCCATTGATAACTCGCACGTGCTCAGTAGTTTTCAACTGGTCGGCTACAAAAGCACTCAAAGGGGTACCTACCAATACTTCAGCATAACCTGGAGTCTTGATTTCGCTACCGGCTACTGCTACCCTCTTGCGGAGATCTACCTTACCAGTAAGGAAGAGGCGACCGAAGAAGATAACGGCTGCAGGATCTACAGTCCATACCACCTCACCCTTGTTGACAGGGTCGATATGGTTGACCTGTACACCCACATTACCAGCAGGACAAGGACCGTCGAAGACATTCAATTCAACCTCCTTGCTTGCCATCAATGCCACATTTGGCTGGTTGACACCTGCACCGAGGTAAGTCTTGGCGATCTTGCTCAATGCGGTAAGACCTGTCTTGAATGCCTGCTCGTTGCCGAGAAGCTCCACCTCAAAGTCGGCTGCCAACGGCATATCACGAAGTGTGGAAACAAAAATTGCCTTAGGCGTTGTGTCTGGAGTTGTGGACACAGCGTAAGGCAACTGGTTGATGTATCCGAAAAGTCCCGCCTCAAGCAAAGCCTGCTTGATAGCGTCGCCATTCATCTCATCCACAATCTTCTTACCGAAATCCGTTGAGGTCTGCTCAGCATCGGCCTTTACCCTGATGCAGAGCACCTTGCGGCGGTCACCCCTCTCTATGGCGGTCACTCCACCACTCACAGGTGAGGCAAACTTCACCTCTGGGCATGCCTTATTGACAAACAAGGCATCACCGGCATTGACATGGTCACCCTCGCGCACTACGACCTTAGGAGTAACACCTACAAAAGCCTCAGGAACGAGTGCATACTCGTCAGTCTCTGACACTTGCAGCGCAACATCCTTGGAAGCCTTACCCTTCAGGTTAATGTCCAAGCCTTTACGTAACTTAATTACATTTGCCATAACTACATATTAAATATTTATATAAACTGATTTTCTTTTCATGCAGCATCTTCGCCTGCGAAGATAGATCTGTGTAAATCTGCGTAATCTGTGGGACTTTTTCCCTTCGTCTCATTCCCGTTGACTCACAAGTCAAAATGCCGGCTAAACAGAGACTTTATACATTAAAAACTGCAAACATTGCTGCAAAATTAGCAAAAAAAAGTAAGATTGGAAAGAAAAAAGGGCGAATTATTCGGTATTGTAATAAAAAAGCAGTATTTTTGCCAAAAAAATTAATAAATATTCAGCGGCTCGAAACATTTTGGCAAATACACTTTGCAAAATTCACATCGATTCTGCCGCTAATCACATAAATAGTAAAGCTCTGAAAAAGTTAAAACATATATTCAACGGCATCATCTGGACACTGGTAGGTGTCTATGTTCTGCTCACTGTATTGGTACACCTCTCTCCAGTACAGCACTTCTTGGGTTCTCAGGTTTCTCATGCTCTCGCCGATAAATTCGATACGAAAGTGACGGTGGGAAGCGTGAATTTGGGTTTCTTCAACCGTATCATCATTGATGACGTGATGATGTACGACCAGAAAGGCGACAGCATGATCTATGCGTCCAGAATCTCGGCGAAGGTCAGTCTGCTGCCCCTACTCAATCAGAAGATTTCCATCGCTTCGGCACAGCTGTTCGGTCTGAAAGCCAACCTGTATCAGCAGACGCCACAGAGCAAGCACAACTTCCAGTTTGTGCTCGACTCGTTGGCTTCCAAGGATACAACCAAGCATACGCCACTCGATCTGCACATCGGAAGTCTGATTATCCGACATGGTGCGGTGAAGTATGACAAACGGTATATCGCCTCTAAATCCGGAGTATTCTCGCCTGCTCATATCAGCATCAGCGACCTCTCGACCCACATCATTGCCAATCACATCACTGATGATGATATCAATCTGCATATCAAGAAATTAGCGTTCCACGATAAATCAGGGCTTCAACTGAATTCTCTCAGTTTTAAGTTGGATGCCAACAAGCGTGAAGCTTCGCTGAAAGAGTTTGAACTGCAGTTGCCACATTCCGATATCACCTTAGGCGACATACATGCCACTTACAGATTTGATAACGGGAAGTTGGTGATGCCAAGTCTGCAATATTCGGGCAGTATCGAACAGTCGAAAATCACCCTGTCAGACATCGCCTGCCTGCTCCCTATCTTCCGCCATTTCGAAGATGCCGTGTTCTTCGAAACACAGTTTACAGGCACCTCTACCTCTCTGAGATGCCAGAAAATCAACTTCAAGACGGGAAGCGGCAGCATCAATCTGCAGGCAAAAGGAAGAATCAGCGACTGGAACAGCCGTCCGGCATGGGATGTGGATATCGCCAATCTCAACCTGACCGAAGAGAGCATCAGCTTCATCTCTCATAACTTAGGTAAGAAAATCAATGTTCCTAAAGAAGTGACCCGTCTCGGCGGCATCCACTATGTTGGTCACCTCAGCGGACACGGTGACAGACTCAGTTCGAAGGGACGACTTGAAATGGGCGTTGGAAATGCTGACATCCAACTTGCCAAAAACGGCAAAAATATTCAGGCTAAAATAGCTACCCAGGGAATCGCCCTCGACCGTATTCTTGCCAACAAGGCCTTCGGACAGGTGGCTACTGCCATCGAGGTGAAAGGCAATAAGGACAATCTGGTGGCGAAAGGTGAAATCAGCCGATTCGACTACAACAAATACAGTTTCCGCAATATCAGTCTGGACGGTCAGTACAATCATGGACTCATGAAAGGGCTCGCCTCCATCGACGATCCGAACATCAGCGTGAACATTGAGGGAAACTATGCCATCAAGGGCAACAAATACGACATCAACACGCATATCGACCATCTGCAGCCTTCCATTCTCGGAGTGAAAATGGCAGACAGAGACTATTGTCTCGACAATATCAACCTGAGTGCCAACAACCAGAGCAGCGACAGTTATCTCGATCTGGAGGCTCCTTTCATGAGCCTGCATGCCAGGGGACAATACAATCTCTCCACATTGGCATCGAGCATACAGAACATGATAAACGAGAAGTTGCCTACACTGCCAGGCATCAAGAAGACAAAGGCTAAGGGAGACAACGACTTCACCCTGCAGGGCAACATCTACTCTACCGAGGTGCTCAACAAGATGTTGGGTATTCCGTTGACTATCAGTTCGCCTATCCACATCAACGGAAACATGTCGGAACAGAGCAATGAGCTGAACCTCTATCTCAGTGCCCCACTCTTCAGCTACAACGGAAAACCGTTCCACAACGGCAACGTGGAACTCACCACCCAGGCCAATGCGCTCAATCTGGAAGCACGCATCACGCTGGGAATGCCTTACGAGAAGGCTCCGGAAATCAAACTAAAAGCGGCAGCGGCAGACAATGTGCTCTCCACATTATTTAATTATAACAACCATTCATCCAAACTGCCTGTAAGCGGTTTGCTGAATGCTGACACCCGATTCTCAAAGAATGAACAGGGACAGATGACCATACAGACCAACGTGAAACCTTCCAGTCTGATGTTAGGAAATACGCAATGGGACGTGAAGGCATCCACCGTGGAATATCACAAAAACCACCTCACCGTGGATAATTTCGTAGTGAAACACGGCAAGCAGCACGTCATCATCAACGGTATGGCAACCCCTAACAGGGAGGATTCCATTGTGGCTGACCTCAAGGACGTAGATGTGGCATACATCCTCAACCTCGTCAACTTCCACTCGGTGGATTTCACAGGAAAAGCGACAGGAAAGGCTGTCGTGAAATCTATCTTCCAGGATCCGGATGCCTACGCCAAGTTGGACATCCAGGACTTCACCTTCGAGAACGGACCGATGGGCATACTCCACGCCTTCGTAAACTACAACAAGGAAGACGAGCAGATAGACATCAGGGCTACTGCTGATGAAGGACCTGGACGACAGACCTACATCAACGGCTATGTATCTCCGAAGCGCAACTATATCGACCTCGGTATTGAGGCCGCCGGAACCAACATGAAATTCATGGAGAACTTCTGTGGCAGTTTTATGGACAATATTGAGGCACAGGGGCACGGAAAGGTGAACGTAGTGGGCGACCTGAAGAAAATCAACCTCGTGGGAGACGTGGAAGTAAGCGGTAAGATGCACATGAAGCAGTTGGGCACCGAATATCACTTTGACAGACTCCGTGCTCATGCCATCCCTGACGACATCCTGCTGATAAACGATACCATCTACGACTGCAACAACAACATAGCTGTGGTAAATGGTGGCATCCACCATAAGCATCTCACCAAGTTGAGCTACGACCTCGACCTGAAGACTAAGAACTTCTTGGGATATGACATCCGGGAATTTGGCGATAACACCTTCTACGGCACGGTATATGCTACGGGAGACGTGGGCATACACGGCAAGAGCGGTGAGACCGTCATCGACATCGATGCCGTACCGGAGCAAGGTTCTATCTTCGTTTATAACGTGGCAAGTCCGGATGCCATCAGCGACAAGAGTTTCATCCACTGGAATGATGCTACACCTGAGTGGGAAAAGCCATTCTCATTCACCAAGAACACCCAAAAGGATGATGACGATGACGATATGGAATCGGATATGCGCATCAACTTCCTGGTGAACACCAACCAGAACCTGACGCTCAAATTGCTCATGGACCCACAGAGCGGTGACTACATCACGCTCAACGGAAACGGCGTAATCAGAGCCAACTACTTCAACAAGGGCTCATTTGATATGTTTGGCAACTATGTGGTGGATCATGGTATTTATAAGTTGACTATCCAGAACATTATCAAGAAGGACTTCGAGTTCTTGCCGGGAGGAACCATCAACTTCGGTGGAAATCCATATAAAGCGGCTCTCAACCTTCAGGCTAAATACGCGGTGAACGGAGTGCCACTGAGCGACTTGAACATCGGTCGCTCGTTCTCCAGCAACAATATCCGCGTAGATTGTCTCATGAATATCAAGGGCACGCCAAATGCACCGAGCGTTGATTTCTCGATGGATCTGCCTACGATAAACAGCGATGCGAAACAGATGATCTATTCGCTCATCAACTCGCAGGAGGAGATGAACCAGCAGGTGCTCTATCTGCTCGGTATCGGAAGATTCTATGCGCAGACAAAGAACAACCAGGCTACTGAGGATGCTGCACAACAGAGTCAGACTTCACTCGCCATGCAGAGCCTTCTGAGTGGTACCATCTCGCAGCAGATCAACACCGTACTCTCCAGTCTGGTGAACAGCAACGAATGGAATTTCGGTGCCAACATCTCTACGGGAGACGAGGGTTTCAACAATGCGGAATATGAGGGTATTCTGAGCGGTCGCCTGTTCAACAACCGTCTGCTCTTCAACGGACAGTTCGGCTACAGGGATAATGCCAATGCCACCCAAAGCTTTATCGGTGACTTCGACCTGCGTTATCTCATCTTCCCTAACGGTAATCTCGCCGTGAGAATGTACAACCAGACCAACGACCGATACTTCACCAAGAACAGTCTGAACACCCAGGGCTTCGGCCTTATCATGAAGAAGGACTTCAACGGTCTGAAGGATCTGTTCGGCATCAAAAAGAAAAAGAAGAAAAACAAAAATAAGGGCAAGACTATAGGCAAATAAAAATCTGTGTATATCTGTGAAATCTGTGGGACAAAATTTTCATCGGATTTCACGGATGAATCAGAGGCAGTCTTGCTTATCGGATTACTCACGGATTTGCGCGGATATTTGGCCGCTGGCCAATGGCTCACGCCCGATATGTGCTGCTATTGTTTTTGGTCACGCAGATTTCACAGATGACGCAGATTTTTCTTCGTGGGAGGGTTTTGTCCCACAGATTTCACAGATATACACAGATTTTTTATGGAATCTCAGGCGAATCGCTTTGTCTAATCTCAGGGGATATCTGCAACGACCGAACAGGTCGCATCGGCGAAAATCTGTGAGTAATCGTCTCTGCAGGAAACCTCCGAATAACTTCCGAGTCATCCGATGAAAAGAAATCTGCGTCATCTGCGAAATCTGTGGGACAAGAAACAATATAACGGAACCACAATCTTCCTATTTCGTCTGACCGGCATCATCAAATGTCTGGTCATAATCAGACTTCAAGAGGTCGGTATTTTCGAAGGTAAATTCGAAGGCACTACCAGAAGTAAACAGAGGACCGGTATAAGTGGTAACGTGATTCTGCTGGAGTGTCACCTGATCAAAATGAAGCGCCTTAATAACCTCATTATTAGTATTATATATTTTCAAATCAGCCTGAATGGTTTCCTCCTCAGATGAGAGAAATACGTACATAGAAATTGTCATCGCCTTTCCTGGTTTCAAATTTGCAAGGCTCCAACTCCTATTTTGCGTATTGGCACCAGCACCTTTGACACCATATCCAGTAGTTGGATTGAATACCCTGCTGATATTTCCCGCCAAAGAAGCTTCAATCTTGGATATACCAGAAGGTAGTTCATCGGATGAATGGAATTTCAGAAGGGAGATGGCTCTTTCCAACTGGCAATTAAAAATGTTGCTTCCACTCTTTACCTCAATATCCTTGCAGACATAAGCCATATCGTCCAGGACCTCATTTTCCGGGAAAGTAACTTCCTCTGCAGACACAATATTCACCTCTCCCTTCATCGCACTGGCAATAGCCACCATCTTGTACTTGCCAATAGGCAAACGCAAAGTAGCAGAACCGAAATCACTCTGAGTGGCATCAGACTGATGGACATACTGAATATTCTGACTGGAATTGGCTGGAATAATGGCAATGTCGAGACGGGTAAATCTCTTTTTCCATGTAGTAGCCGTGTTATCATCAGTTCGGGTCTGGACATCGCCCGTAAGGAGACTATCACCTGCCCGGGTAATAGATCCCCCATTTGCTTCCATCGCACCATTCGAAAGATTTGCCTCTCCAAATTTCTCTACGGTCGAATCAAAGAAACTGAAGCTAACACTGGAGGTTTCAACCTGTGAAGACTGCTGCAAGGCATCCTCACCTGAACATGCGCACATACCTGTAAACGCAACGGCTGCAAAGAGCCATTTCATCAATTTGTTCATAATTATAAGATTTTAAATAAATAAGTCCGTTAGTCAACTACAGAGGGAAAAATCCTAACGTAGTTTTCGCCATATCGCCTGCAAATATAAAGAAATAACCCGAATCAACCAAACTATTTTTAGAAAAAATATATTTTTATTAAAAAAAACAAGTAAAGCCTTGGGGGTTTCAATTTAATTTATTATCTTTGCAAACGTTATCCTGAATACAATCTTTTTACCTTAAAGAAAACTAATACCTATTGAATGTAGATCGGCTGCCTGTGAAGGTGGCCGATCTTTAGTTATATGACAGCATGTATTCCTTCATATAATAAATCAGGAATTTAGCCGTTATTATTAATAAAGAAAAAGACAATGGAAAAGAAAGAAGAAATCATACTGTTGCCCAAGATATTCGACCCAAGGGGTAGCCTGACTGTGACGGAAGAGATGAAAAACATCCCTTTCCACATCCATCGCGTGGAATATCTATATGGCATCAGTCAGGGTAAAGTATTAGAAAAATACACAGAGAAAGAAGGCTATAAATTCTACGTAGCCCTCAGCGGCTCCTTTCGCATCACCATCCATGAAGATGATGATACGAAAAGAGATTATATGCTCAATCGACCTTATCAGGGACTGCTCATCCAGGGTGACACCCACTACTCTATTTACGATTTCTCCAACGGAGTGGTCTGTCTGGAAATAGAATAAAAATAAATTCTATGTCATCCGATAAAAATAGAATACTCAGAACAACTGGGCTTTGAGACCAAGCGACAATCCTAAGACATCCCAGAATTCCGCCTTTCCTCCATTGCGATATAAGCGCATGAAGTAAATATCATTGGTGCCCAATTCATAGAAGAAGGTAAAACTCTTGATGAACTTACGCCTATTCTTCGGAATTTCTTTGGAAAATCGCTCACCGATAAATATGTTTGGACGAATACGAGTGGAAAACGGATAATAACCACTCTGATACTTCGCTGGCTGCTTCGTCCAGAAATCCTGTCCGATTACCGTATTGAAATACAATCCACACTCCAATGGTTCAAAGTTCCAACCCTTCTTGAGATTGATAGCCCAGGGAATATAATTCTCCTTCAGCGTGATCGTCATTTTTGCGGAATGAGAACTATACTTGGGAATATAACCAAACAACAGTTGAGTCTCCCATTGACCACGCTTGCCATAATCCCATCCTACTCCGAAGGAAAAAAGACCCATATTGCCACAAGTCTGTAATATCAACTGGGTAGGTATCAGTGATTCCCAATTCTTGCGATAATGATGAATACGCTTGTCATAACGGGTGGTATCAGGACTTTCAGCAAACAAGCCCGTATTGATCACGCACAACGCCACAACCATCAACATGATCCGTTTAGAATTTAACAATCTCATAGCTGTAGTCTTTTGGGGTTATCTTAAATATATAATACTCTCTCTTCGGCGTGTTGCCTACCTGATAATACATGATGCCATTCTTGTAGATATCAGTCTGTTCCGTGTGATGCCCATGACCATATAGGCAGAACATCAGTTTCGGAAAGTTCTGGGTATAGTAATTGAATACCTTTGCTACATTATTATTAAACTGCTCTGTATAAGGAGCGGCATGCATGCACACAACCGTCCGGTCAAACTCATCAGCCCGACTGGTCACTTCTTCCTCCATGTAATCAAAATTAGGAACTGCCATAGAATAATCATATTCGATGGCATTGGTATTAAGACAGACAAACTTGACTCGTCCGGCGATAAAGCTGAAATCCGGATTTCCGAACATCTTCTCATAGGCCTGATTGCCCGTACCTAAGCAGTCGTGATTACCCAATAGTACGACAAAAGGCTTATTGAGTTTGAATAATTTATCACGAGTCCATTCAAACTCTCGCGTAGAACCGAAGTCTGTAATATCACCCCCATGAATTACAAAATCGATACTGTCACGCTTGTTGATATCACCCACCAAATCAGACAAGTCGTTCAACCACTGATGCGAGTCGCTGATAAAAGCAAAACGGATGGTATCCTGTGACTTAACGGCATTTTCTATCTTCGTGATCATTGTCGAATTTATCTGGGTCTGCCCTTTTACTCTCACATCATAAGGATGGATATCAAACACAGAATCGCAACCCGACAAAAGTACTAAAGAAAGTAATGCTACTGGTAAAAGATTCCTTCTTTTCATTCTTATTTATTTCTTACCTTTATTATGTCATCTACTAAAACGATGCAAAGATACAAATAAAACCCGACACCACAAAAAAGTTTTTAATAAATTAGGGCAAAAAGAACTGAATTATAGACAAATGAATCTTTTCTTCAAATCCCACAGATTTTACAGATTTAGCTTTTGCTTTCAAAGAGAAGGAAAGTCAACGTGAATTATAAATAAGTTTTAACCGAGTCAACTCGTCTTACAAATAAAACCAAAAGTGGTCAACTAAAATCGTTAAACCACACTTTGTCTACTTCTATTAGGAACTAGAATGAAGTATGTAAATACTAACTAGGAATAAGATAGAAGATTGACAAGTAGAATTAGGAATAGAGAAAATAATTGTCAACTTACAATAGGAATAAGGAACTATGTAGTCAACTAAATATAGGAAACTACATAAGGAAGTGTTCCCCACGGCTTGGGCATTGTCTCCCCACCCTTTGGGCATCATCTCCCCACCCTTTGGGCATCATCTCCCCAAGCCTTGGGCACATCCTGATAAAGCGTTTATTGACTTTTCCTGATTTCAGTAGACACTTTTTTACTTTATAAACTAAAAAGGTAGTCACTATCAATTCCATAAAACTGAAATAGTAGATACTCCTTATTTTTTGTTCCTAATTTTATAGACACAATAAAAAGAATCGTACTATATTTGTAGAAATGAAAACAAAAAAAACGAAAAAGGAGAACCAAGACAACTATTTCTTCTTGGTTCTCAAACGAATATAGAAATCGCGCAACTGTCCTGGCGCTACGCCTAACTTTAAAAGACGCTCCAAATCAGCGTATGCTTCCTGTTTCCTCCCCAACTTAACGAGCAGGTCAACATGATTGATAAGATAATCCTGATTGGCGCTATCCCGAGCAATAGCCTGCGCATAATCATACTCCGCCAACTCCAACTGCCCCTTTTCCTTTTCCATACCGCCACGGGCAGCATAAGCGATGGCACTATCCGGATACTGTTCTATCAGATTATTGATGCCATCATAAGCTTCCGTAAAATGCAGGTCTTTCTGATTGAGCAAAGCCAAACCCAACTGCGCTTGAAAATTACCAGGCACAAGAACCAGAAGATTCTGGTAGTCGAGCCGGGCAAAGTTGTATCTGTTCAACTTCTCATTAACAAAGGCACGATAAAACAGTCCTGCTATGTTGGTACTATTTAAATACAAAACCTTATCCAGATCATCCTTCGCATAATTCCATTGTTCCAACTGGATATTCCATGCCGCTTTCTTCAATCGAAGATCAATACTGTCGGGATGGTAAGCAAGAATATCCGTGGCATGAGCCAAAGAATCTCGCAAAGCCTGATTGCTTTGCGCCAACACCGGCGAGGCACATACAACCATAGCCAAATATATGATTACTGAAAGTTTCTTCATCGTTATTATAATCTCTTTTCCTGCAAAAATACAACATTTTTTTCTTCTTCTACCTTCCAATCCTTGATGGTATGCGTCTCCACATCAAAGTTGATACCCACCTTAACGATTGGCAGACCGCAGAGGGCGAAACGCTTCGCATACTCCTTCAAGTCTATCTGTTTCATTGCCACATCAGCACTTTGGTTTAGTTTCAACTCAAAGAGGTAGAGATGGGTGGCGGTACGGAGCACCATATCGACACGTCCCTTTGGCGTGTGAACCTCCACATCCACGTAATTGTCGAGGATGGAGAAGATGACATACATCATCTGCTGATAATGTCCCTCATAATCCGTGTTGTCGCAATAAGGAATCGTGCCGAGATAAGCCTGGAGCATCTCAAGGGCTCCTTCAATGTTGTTGCGACGGATGGCAGCCGACATTTTAGCGATGGTCGTGGTACCCTTCACCGTATTCATACCTATATAATAAGGTAAAAGACAACGATACAAGCCTACACGAATCTCCTTGTTCGGAATGTCCAAGAGATAGAGTTCCGTCTCTGGGTCATAGCCCTTGATGGTGATGTAGCCACTCTGATAGAGCAACGGCATGATGGTGGTCATCTTCTCGGTTGGAGCATCAAACTCCGACTTATCAGCCTCACAACCGCCAATTTCAGATGGCATCACCTGGAACTTATTGAGCATATTAATCAAGTAAGTAGGTGTGCCAGAGGCAAACCAATAGTAATCTAATTTGCCATTTGTCATGGCATTGAGCAAGCTAAATGGATTAAATACGTCAGGCGAGACATCTGCAAAATGATAACCATCATAGTACTCTCGAAGAGCCGCAAGCGTCTCCTCTCTTGTCTTGCCCAACTTCTCACCCAAAGCATCAACATCCGCCGACATTTGGTTCACCACTTCTTCCTTGGTGATACCACAAATTCCAGCATACTCTTCATCCATGCTCACATTCGTGATGTTATTCAGTTCACTAAAGATGCTCATCTGCGAGAACTTGGTGATACCGGTCAAGAAGACAAAGCGGAGATAAGGCTCGCACATTTTCAATGGGCTATAGAAATTGCGCATAACGTTGCGAAGAACCTGCAAGGAAGTTTCTTCGTGTACTACATCCAACAAAGGAGCATCATACTCATCGATGAGCACGACAACTTGCTTGCCTGTCTTTCGATAAGCAGTCTGAATCAAATCGGTCAGACGATTATTTGCTCCATTCTGAGGTGTTGCAATACCATACGTAGCCTCTTTCTTAGCCAATTGATAGCCCAAATATTCTTCCAACTCCTTCTTTTCCATATGCTTGCCACCCGACATATCAAAATGCAGGACAGGATATTCCGTCCACTCCTGTTCCAGTTTTTCGATGGCAAGTCCTTTAAACAAATCCTTCTTACCCTCAAAATAACTTTTGAATGTTGAAACCAGCAACGACTTTCCGAAACGGCGTGGTCGGCTCAAGAAGAAATACTTACCGCCACTATGTGTCATGCGATAAATGTATTCCGTCTTATCTATATAGAGAAGATTACGCCTCATTATCTCCTCAAAAGTTTGGATTCCCACAGGGTATAATTTCAATGCAACCATCTTTAGAAATGTTTATCTATGTGATACTTTGGGACAAAAATACAAAAAAATAGTCATAACCGCAAACAAATGCACCGATTTTTACTAAAAATATCCTTCTGAGCTTTCGCATATCAGGAAATTAAAGGAGTTAAGGAAGTTAAGGAGTTAAGACGTATGTCTTGCAGCTTAATAACCCTACTTCAATCGCCATCGAAGCTTACTCTTATTGCCAATGAAGCTTACTTCGTTGCGCAACGGAGTAAGCTTCATTAGTATTCAGGAGAGACAATGTTATTGCTGTACCCCCACTAAATTTCCACAGAACCGGGAAATAGAGAAGAAAAAAAAACAAAGCAGTAAAAACAAAAAAAGCAACCTCAAATTGAGATTGCTTTTCTGCGGTGCGTACGAGACTCGAACTCGTGACCTCCTGCGTGACAGGCAGGCATTCTAACCAACTGAACTAACGCACCTTCAAGATGCTAAATTTGAAATGTACTTTGCGGTGCGTACGAGACTCGAACTCGTGACCTCCTGCGTGACAGGCAGGCATTCTAACCAACTGAACTAACGCACCTTCAAGATGCTAAATTTGAAATGTACTTTGCGGTGCGTACGAGACTCGAACTCGTGACCTCCTGCGTGACAGGCAGGCATTCTAACCAACTGAACTAACGCACCTTCAAGTAACAAATCTCATTAGCTTGAAGCTCATTTCTCATTTGCGAGTGCAAAGGTACTACATTTTTTTGATTCCACCAATTTTTTCGGCAACTTTTTACAAGAATTTTTGAAAAAAAATCGCATCACTATACTTCTTGCCATCAAAAAGCCATGCATTCAACCTCGTAGTCTTCTGAAAATCAGATAGTTCGAGCACTTTTATACATTTTTCATTATGTTCTGGAACAATCGCATAAATTTGATGCAAATGTATCACTTTTCTTCCATAATCCACTATTTTATCCAAAACAGCAGAAGCATAACCCCGTCCGCGATACTCCTTCCGGATGACCAAACCCAACTCTGCACGGCGGTGAATAGGAGAAAAATCCATCAAATCAACCATACCTATCGTCTCTCCGACTTCATTATCTATCATCAACCGCACCTGCTTGTCTGCAAAAATATCGCCAGTTGCTGATGTAATATAGTCCAGAAGCATACTTTTGGAATAAGGAACATTGGTAACACCTACATTCCACAACCTGTCATCATTCTCAACTCCATACAAGAAATCCAAGTCTTCCGGCTCCATCGCCCGAAGCTTTATCTGAGGTTTTTTACTATTTTCCATGACTTTCTACACTTGTACACCTTATTTTATTACTTCTGCATCTGTAATCAGCATGCCAGAATCCTGATGATAGAATCCTATTTTCCTCAAAGGAGAAGGAGCTACTGCAAAAACTTCGAGGATTTGTTCGTAATCAAATTCCGAAACATCGAAGGCTACAATCTGCAGTTTCTTAGAATCAGTAATCTTCTCCAAGAAAGTCGCTGTCAGTTCATTCTTGCCGCAAGCTACAAATTCTGCCATCAAACCTTTCCGGCGCACCAACTCTCCACATTGCTCTTGCATCTCCTTACTTCCTACAAACACATAGTTCGGAGTCTGCCACTCATAGGTGATAAATCCTAAGCTCTTACGGGCCCTGTCGATCTGCATCTGGAAAAGGGCAAGAGTAGCCTTGGCATAAATGGCTGCCTTGATAGGTAAACTGATGAGCCACGACATACCGGAATAATGTTTTCTGAAGAAGATAAGCATCGCCTCATAGAACACATGCACATAGCGGAAGCTCGACTTCTGAGTACTCTCACCCTTATAATGCAAGATGGTAGAAGGAAGATAATAATTGTGATAACCTCCCTTCAGAATACGATAAGAAAGATCGATATCCTCGCCATACATGAAGAAGTCCTCGTCCAGATAACCCACCTCATCGATGGTTTTCTTTCGCAACAGACAGAAGGCTCCACTCACCACCTCTATCCTTCCCGGTTTATCCCAAGGAAGTGCGCTCATATAATAATGGCCGAAACGGTGACTTTTCGGAAAACGGGCACACAGACCTACCATCTTGTAGAAAGCCACCATCGGAGAAGGCAACCCTCTCCTACTTTCCAGTGCCGGCTTACCAGAAGCATCCAACATGCGAACACCTAAAGAACCGGCATCCTCGTGAGCATCCATGAAGTCGATAGCCTCACGAATCGTAGATTCTCCTACCACCGTATCAGGATTGAGAAGCAGTACATACTCTGCATGACTCTTGCGAATCGCCAGATTGTTGGCTCTCGCAAAACCCAAATTATGAGGACTGTCTATCAGGTTCACCTGTGTAAAACGCTTCGAAAGATAATCCACCGACCCGTCCTTGGAATGATTATCGACGACAAACACCTCCGACTCTATACCCTGAAGCGCTCTCTGGAGAGATTCAAGACACTGTTGGAGATAGAATTTCACGTTATAGCTAACGATTACAACTGTAATTTTCACCTTATTATATATATAGGAAGAATAAATATGATTAACATGATGCCTGAAAAGCAAATGTTATGCTGGAATATCTTCTGTTTCAGACACACATCTCGCCATGGATGGATATACGAAAAAGACACACAGGAAAAGGATGATTGCCATATAGCCGAAAGCAGGCGACATCGTCTGGTAATACATGAAGGTATTGACCAGCATCGGCAAGCACAGCATGTTGATGCGAGCTGTGCCCCAAGGCAAAAGAGCCGATCCTTTACCATTCACCAACTTGCGCTTGACAGCCTTGAAAGCAAACAACTTCAGAGCCAAAGGGATGACCGCAATGGTAAGAAACTCCATGATGACCTGCATCAAAAATACAAAATCACTACTGAAAAGCAAAGTGCCTGGCGCTAACATTTCAGTTTCGTAGAGCAAAACCATGAGAATGGCTGCCAATAATAATACCCAAAAGTTGATAAGCAATATTCGCTGGGAAAATTTCAAGTTCATTTTTTTCTTTGTTATAGAAAACCTATTTCTCTATTTTAGAGGTCTATTTTCTGCATTAAAAATACGATTCATCTGAAAGTGAGAAGGAGATGAAATTCTCTTATTGACCGAAAGGAGTACGATTGACTATCGAACGACCGAGCGTTACTTCATCCGTATATTCCAGTTCGTTTCCTACAGAAATTCCTCTCGCAATTACCGACAGTTTTACTGGATAATCTGCCAACTTGCGAGAAATGTAGAAGTTGGTGGTATCACCCTCCATTGTACTGCTCAAGGCAAGAATCACCTCATCAACACCTCCATGAGCCACCCTCTCCACAAGTGAATCTATCTCAAGATCAGCCGGTCCGATACCATCCATTGGAGAAATAATACCACCCAAGACATGATATAGTCCGTGAAACTGTTGGGTATTCTCTACAGCCATCACATCCTGAATATTCTCCACCACACAAATAATGGAGGTATCCCGGCGGGGATCACTGCATATCGGACAAACTTCGGTATCGCTCACATTATGACAGACACGACAATACTTTACCTCACGCTTGAGTTGAGAGACGGCACCCACAAACTGTTCCACCGACTCGTCGCTCTGGCGCAGGGTATGAAGAACAAGGCGCAAAGCTGTTTTGCGCCCTATTCCCGGCAGTTTGGCAAACTCGCTCACCGCCTTTTCCAAAAGTGCTGATGGATATTTCTGTATCATTACAGATAAACACCAATACCGACACGCAGACCTACTGTTGAGAAGTCTGAATGATTCTTGAAACTCTGGTCGTAATAAATGGCTGGTTCAATAGTCACGGTACGACTCAAGAAAAAGGCATAACCCACTTCTACTCCTGGCATCACGTCATTGTAGCTACCGGTATGAGCCAACTTGACACCAGCACCTAAATAGAGACCATTCTGGATAATATAGTATCTACCCTGCGCACCTACGCTAAAATAATCCTTGACACCATCCTTGCCCGAATGATCATAAGACAACTGACCTACAGCCATCAGATTATCGGCAAAGAGATAACCCGCCTTAGCCTGAACACCTAAATTGAGCTCGCTTGAACCATTATAACTCAAATTGAGGCCAGAAAGAGATGCCCCACAATATACCTTACCTTCTTCAAACTGTGCATTTGCCGACACCGTCAACAAAAGAGATGCACATAAAATAGCTAATTTCTTCATATCTCGATTATTTTATAGATAAATCACAACCTGTGATTATTTTTATTTATTCTAATGATTTCGCCATTCTGATTTCTTCTGCATTCTGATGCCATTCCGCACTCAGAATCATACCATCAACAGTCAGACTACTTTCCTCCTCCGATATTCTTGCGCTTTAATCCCTTATACCAGGAATAGAACCAAACCAGTGCTACAACCAGTATCAGACAACTGCCCGTATAGGCCATCGGCTCTTGCAATCCTAAAGCCTGCTTGCTGACCAACAGGAATGTAGAACATACCACTGTCATAAAGAGTGCTGGTACGAGTGTGACCACAAATGGTTTCTTGTTCTCTACAAGATAAACCGTCAGCGTCCATAAAGTAAATACTGACAAGGTCTGGTTGGCCCATCCGAAGTATTGCCAAATCACATTGAATCCGTCGGGATTTGCCATCTGCCATACCAAAAGAAGAATGGCTGCAACAAACATAGGAATACAGATGAGCAGGCGACGATGTATTGTATGCTGTTCGATGCCCAAGAACTCAGCGATGATGAGTCTGGCACTGCGGAAAGCAGTATCGCCACTGGTAATAGGAGCTGCCACAACACCGAGAAGGGCAAGGATTCCACCAGCCACACCAAGCCAACTGGAACAGATTATCTTCACAACTGTAGGAGCATCGAAGAACTGAACGAGCGACTTTCCATCAGGCGTACCAAACTGAGCGATAAACTGCTGGGCGACATCAGCAGGAACAACCTCTTTCCAACCACCATCATAGAAGAAGTAGATAGAGACTGTAGCCCAAATCAAAGCGACGACACCCTCAGTAATCATAGAACCGTAGAAGATAGGACGGCCCAACTTCTCACTTTTCATACAACGTGCCATCAAAGGACTTTGAGTAGCATGGAAACCACTGATGGCTCCACAGGCTATCGTGATGAAAAGACAAGGGAAAATCGGATTCTTGTCCATAAAGGCATCCACACCTAACCAACTCGTATTCAGATTGTTATTGCTATTTGCCATATCACTCCAAAGTTCAGGCAAATCTGGCATCTTGACAAAGAGTCCAACCATCAGAGCACCTGCCATAAACAACAGGGAGATGGCAAACAGAGGATATATCTTGCCGATAATCTTATCAATCGGCAGGAGCGTTGCTATAATATAGTAGATGAAAATGGCAATGATCCACCACATCTTGCTACCCCAGATACTTTCAAGAATAATAGCAGGACTATAGACAAAGACTACACCCACCATCATCAGCAGAAGAACGGAGAAGACAAGCATCACTTTCTTGGTTCTGCCACCCAGATACTTACCTACCAATTCTGGCAAACCGGCACCACCATTACGAATACTCAACATACCACTCAGATAATCATGCATCGCACCGGCAAAGATACAACCCAAAACAATCCAGAGATAAGCTACGGGACCATACCATGCACCCATGATGGCACCGAAGATAGGACCAGTACCTGCAATATTGAGAAATTGAATCATAAAAATCTTCCAACTTGGCAATACGAGAAAGTCAACTCCATCAGCCTTGGTCAGCGCTGGAGTTGGACGATCATCAGGACCGAAAATATGTGCTACAAATTTTCCATAGAACAAGTAGCCGAGCACAAGGGCTACAAGACTTAACATAAAACTTACCATTTTACTTTATAATTTACGTTGATATATTATATCAGGTTTAACCTTTTATTAATCTTCAACTAACAAATTCTCCGCAAAGGTACGATTTATATTTCAATTAACAAAAATATTTGTTGAATAATTTGACATAAAAAAAAGAGCAACCCGTGAAGATTGCTCTTTTTTGGTACACCCTTAGGGATTCGAACCCTAGACCCACTGATTAAGAGTCAGTTGCTCTACCAACTGAGCTAAGGGTGCATACTGAACATTTGCATCGAAACTTGAGAAGTGATTCCGCAAGGATTCAAACCTTGAACCTCTTGATCCGTAGTCAAGTGCTCTATTCAGTTGAGCTACGGAACCATTCATTTTGCCTTAATTTGTACACCCTTAGGGATTCGAACCCTAGACCCACTGATTAAGAGTCAGTTGCTCTACCAACTGAGCTAAGGGTGCATACTGAACATTTGCATCGAAACTTGAGAAGTGATTCCGCAAGGATTCAAACCTTGAACCTCTTGATCCGTAGTCAAGTGCTCTATTCAGTTGAGCTACGGAACCAAATCCTATTTCTTTTATCTTCCATGAGTCTGAGTGATTCCGCAAGGATTCAAACCTTGAACCTCTTGATCCGTAGTCAAGTGCTCTATTCAGTTGAGCTACGGAACCATTCATTTTGCCTTAATTTGTACACCCTTAGGGATTCGAACCCTAGACCCACTGATTAAGAGTCAGTTGCTCTACCAACTGAGCTAAGGGTGCTTCTTAAAGCCTCATTTCTGAATTGCGAGTGCAAAGGTACTACATTTTTTTGAAACCACCAATTTTTTTCGCAACTTTTTTCTAACTTTTTTTGTTTTTTCTGATATAGAAGGTTCCTAAGGTATGCGAAACACCCTTTTTATTCAGGCTTTTCAGGACATATACACCTTCACTTAAACTACTTATATTCAGAGAGTTACCAGCACTCCGAAGCACCTTTAAAGGCTGTCCCAACAAGGATTCCACAAAAAAACAGGTAGCATCTGCATTTTTCGCACTTTCTGGTAAGAAAAGCCTTCCTTCGCTGCATTTTAGCTTTTTAGCTTTCCCCTGCCGCCCCAACAGAAGGTCCTCAACTTTGGCAATATTTTGCACCGGACGGCTTTCATTTCCATATCCGTCCATTGCCGTAACAGCAAAAAAGAGCGGATTTTCATCTCCCGAAAGGTCGAGTGTTATCCGATTGCCCATCATTCTTGCCGAAATCAGGTTGCTTGCATCTTCCGTATCAACCGGATAAGTTCTACTTGCATATACATTATTATATATATAAGGTGTAGAAACAGCAGTTCCGTCCTCATATTGCGCAGTATTATTCCAGGTAAGCACTACTTTTCCTCCCACCTGCTGTGTTTTCAAACAAGATGGCGAAATAGGAATACGTTTGCTCTCCCATGTCATTGCCGGCACCAAAGAAGGATAGAGATTAAATTCCTTGGATGTGAAATCATAGATACCCTGTCGGTTGTCAAGCAAGAACTTGTTACGGAAAAAAGCATGTCCCAGTCCGATATTGCGCAAATGATACATCTCGGAAGTAATGTCCCCTATTTTCCACTTACCTTCCTTAGGATCCAGAAAGTAAATTCCCAAACCAGGCACCACAATCTTGCCATGGCTCTGTTCTGCCCAGTCGATAGCAAACGGAAAGAACTGTTCGTTGCGAAAGTACATCATCGGATAAAGTTCATCCATCAAGCCCGACTTGAGCCAACCCTGCGCATCCTGACAGACTTTGGTATAGGCGTTCCACCCATGACTCCAATAACGACCGAGGTCATCAAACTTACCGATAGGAGAACAGCTCATCTTCACCCAAGGCTTCTCACGCTTCACACTACGGTGTATCGACTCAACGATACGGGTAATAAACTTTCGCCCATTCTCACGACTCACCCTGATATTCCAACTCTCCGGATACCGGATATAATCGAGATGAATACCATCCACATCATAATTACGGGTTATCTCACCACAAATTTTTGCAAGATAATCAGCAGTCCGATTGTCTTCCGGATTCATATATCCATCTGGTCCGATTTTCCTGATTAACCCCGGAAACCGACTGCGAAGCTGCTTGCACCCTAAGGCATTCCACTTGCCTACAGGAATTGTAACCACCCAAGCATGACATTCCATACCCCGCTTATGACACTCTTTTATCGCAAACTTCAACGCATCATACCCCGGACTCTTTCCAGGAAAGCCAGACAAACAACCGTCCCAAGGCTCATACGCCGAAGGATAAATCATCGTACCGCGCACCCTGGTCTGGATAAGCACTGTATTAATGTGCGCTTTCTGCAAGCGATTCAGAATCGCTATCAATTCTTGCTTCTGCTTTTCTGCAGAATAAGCAGACTGTGCATAGGAATGAGGCCAGTCGATACCACCTATCGTGGTCAGCCACACAGCACGCACCTCATGCTTTGGGGGATGATTATTAAAAATCATACTCTGCAAAGAACTACCAGACGTGGCTCTATGCACAGAGCTATCTAATATGGTATTTTGCGCCTGAAGCGACATAACCATAGTCAACAACAATGATATTTGAAAAAAAATACGTTTCATTACTTTTATCAACTAAAAAATCCATAGGCTTCATTTCTCCGAAACCAAGAGGCCTCACTTCCATGAATTCAACAGACCTCACTTCACTTCCTTGAAACCAACAAGCCTATCAGTCCTATCGCCCGTTCCACGATAATACACCAAGACCTGATACTTATTCTGAGTCTGAAAGTACGAACCCTCCGACGTAACAGGCTGCGTAGCACCATTATCCTTAAGTACCAGATACTGATAACTGTAATAACCTTGCTTCATCAGCACCTTTCCTTCGTAGGATTGCGTCTTCTCATCGTATTCCATCCGATAAGCTGGGAGAAACTGATCATGCGTCCAGTCACCATTCAGATAAACATCGCCCATCTGACGAGGAGCCTTCAGAAAAAAATGCACCCAGGCGTAATCTGAAATAAAATCATTATCTATATTCTCACTGTTGCGAATAAAAAACGACCCCTGTGGCGCTTCATCATACACATAGCTCGGACGGGGCAAATCTGGTTGCACAAAAGCATGAAACTCATTGCCATCCCACTTCATCTCATCCAGTCCCATCGTTGTATGATTCATATCAAGCATCTCAAACTTCCGATAGACATTGCCTGCCGGAAAAATCAAATCACGACAATGCGTCCACTGCAAGCCATCAGCACTAATATAGTCCGGCTTAGGATCATACACCGCATTATCCCATCTTCCATTCTGCAACACCACCATACGGAGCTGACGCTGGGAATCCGTAATTCGCAAATTGCCATAATCTACACGAACACTCACCTGCTGATGACTCTTATTGACATCAATATCAGTATTCGAACGATAACCAACTGCCACATTCACCTGCGGATCAACTACCATAAAACAAGCAGTCAATATCGGCTCATGCTCACGATTCTCATCATAAACCATCAACTTATAGTTGCCACCCATGGTGATACGGCAGTTCTCATTAGGAATACGGAGTTGATAATGAGTATAAAGCTGATTGGTATTGAGCGACTCTTCAAAGTCATCAATAGTCAGTTCACCATTGAATCCCGCAAGATAATCACTCGCAAACAATCCTGCAGACTCATTCCAGTCCGCATCACAATGCACGATTGTATAACAATAACGATGATAATCATGCGTAAGATCATCAAAAGAAATCTGTACAGTTTGCCCGCCGAGCGTCACCACAGGCATTGACAGCCAATTGTCACCCCCAACCACTTGCAAGGTAGTCACACGCGAACTATGTATCTCTGAACGCTGAGCCACCCCTACTCCACACGATAAAGCGAAGGCCGCCAGCAACGCAATACCTCTCAACTTGTTATAGACTCTCATTTGTTTCATTCTGCAAAGATAAAACAAAAATAGGAAATAGCCAAAGAAATAGAAACAAAAAAAAGTCTTCATCCAAAAAGATGAAGACTTCATTGTAGTCGATAGGGGAATCGAACCCCTATGCCAAGATTGAGAATCTTGTATCCTAACCATTAGATGAATCGACCATAAAAAAAAGTCGGTTACTCGCCGGCTTCTATATGTCATTCCGTCGTAGTCGATAGGGGAATCGAACCCCTATGCCAAGATTGAGAATCTTGTATCCTAACCATTAGATGAATCGACCAACGGTACACTCTTGAAACATGTTTGCGGAAGGTGGGGGATTCGAACCCCCGGTACGGTAACCCGCACGTCAGTTTAGCAAACTGGTGGTTTCAGCCACTCACCCAACCTTCCTAATTGGACTCATTTCTGAATCAACAAACATTGTTTCTCAAATGCGAGTGCAAAGGTAATACATTTTTTCGGTTCTACCAAATTTTTCGGAAAGAATTTTCAAGAAAAATGCATTTTTCTTCATTTTTTCACCTTTTTCTCTCCCACTCGCATTTTTACACCTTATTATATATATAGGGAGAGAGCTATATCGGGTTTACACATAGCGAGAAACTCATATTGGTTTAAATATATTTTGAGAAATACATATACACAGGATGATATATGTTCTGAGAAATTCATCTTTGGAATTAAAGTTCCGATCCCGTAAATTGTCCCATAAATAATATTGCACCAGTATTCGCCTCGGTAATCATATACACAAAAGGACGGTCGGCATGGAAGTCAACTCGACGTGGTTCATCAGGATGCTGAAGACTCATCGTCATAATAGCAGCAGTTACTGCCGCTGCCTTGGTACCTTCCTCACTCACCTCTATCTTCGCCTTCTGCAGCATCTTGGAAATAGACAGACTGCCAGTTGCAAAATTTGAGAAGTTGGCATTTCCTCCAAACATCGAAGGTGCACCCAACTTGCTGATGATACCATTCAAAGGCAGACTTAACTCAGTAGAGAATCGAGGCAACTTCAAGTCAACCATACATTCGTCCATCTTATCACGCAGTTCAGCCAGCGACTTTACATCCACCTTTTTCATCATCTCGTCGATAGAACTATCCTGATTAGGAAGCAACACAACCATCTCGTATGAACGATTGCCATAAGGAATGCGAACTGCAGAATACCCAGCACCATCAGCATACTGATATTTTGCCTGGCGATGCATCATCTGAGCCTTCTTGATATCACGGGTATATCCCTGAAATGCCTCCAACTTCGTATTCTTCTTATCAAACTCATCTGTCCATGTTCCCTTAAAATAGATAGCATTCATGATACAAGAAACCGCATTGGCATCCAACTGACTGATAATGCTTGGAATCATACCATTGGTCTGTTTGCTACACCACTGATTGATATGCTTAACAGAAGCAGAAGAAGCGAAATCAAGATTCTCTACACCAGCCTGATAATCATTCTTCATAATTCCAGCGAATGTTTTCTTGAGCTGATACTGTTTGTTGAGTGCAATATAATTGGCGATATTCACAGTTGTCTGCTTATCCAGACTATTTGCCTTCTGAAGCATCATTTTATAAAGAGCATTCAAATCTTCCACAGAAACACCCTCACAACCGATAGTCTTCAAAATTTCCTCACGAGTCTGTCCATCAGCTCCGTTTGCCAACATACCCATCAGATAAGAAATACTCATCGGGGAAACCACCTTAGAATCAAAACCTGAAATTTCATGGAAGAGATTGAGGGCGAAGCCATTGTTCTTATCTACAATACTACGCTGTTCATCCGACAAGATAAGATATTCCTCATCCATAGCTTCCTCACTTTTAGTAGCTTCCATACTCTCCGTTCCTTTCACTTCACCTTGAACTTTCTTACAAGAGCCACAAGAAACCATTGTCATCGCCAAAGCCATTGTGGCGATAGTCATTACATTTTTTTTCATAATCTATCTAATTTTGTCATTATACGATATAAACATATTACTATAGCAGATGCCAAACAACAAAGATGTTAGACACCCCACTACCCTCCTAAGCACCAACAGCTCTCTCCATCAAAAGAGCCATCATGACACTTTCTTCGAGAAGGCAACCGACTTTAAAACAACATTCCTTTAAATTCCTTGCATTTTCGAAAAGAAATTAACCAGCATTAACAAAGCAAACATCATAAGTAACTACTCAGCACCTCTACATATGGGTATAAGCAGTTACCATCATAACATAACCATAGAAGAAAACCTAAATAGTAAAAGAAGTCAAAGAGAACAACGTTTTTGAGTCAAGAAGCGTCTCTTCCCCACCAATTCCGTTAAAACTTTATAAAACTTCGATATTTTTCCACAGGAAACATGGCTATAACAGAAAAAAGTAGTAATTTTGCACTCCGAATGCTCATGTATGGGCAAATATTACAGAAAAGTTAAGTTCGTTGGGGCTCAAATAAGTGCCGGCACGTTGCAGGACGCCTCGCGGAAAAACCCGTTTATATATTAAATTAATGTACGCAATTGTAGAAATTAACGGTCAGCAGTTCAAGGCTGAGGAGGGCAAGAAGCTCTTCGTACATCACATCAAGGATGTAGAAGCAGGTAAGACTGTTGAGTTCGACAAAGTTTTGCTCGTTGACAAAGACGGCGCAATCACTGTCGGTGCCCCAACTGTAGAGGGTGCAAAAGTAGTAGTAGAAGTTGTGAACCCACTCGTAAAGGGTGACAAGGTAATCGTCTTCAAGATGAAGCGCCGCAAGGACTATCGCAAGAAGAATGGTCACCGTGCACAGTTCACAGAGGTAACAATCAAATCTGTAATCGCTTAAATTAGGAGGAATTAGAAATGGCACATAAGAAAGGTGTTGGTAGTTCTAAGAACGGCCGTGAATCAGCTTCACAAAGATTAGGCGTTAAAATCTGGGGTGGTCAGAACATCATCGCTGGTAACATCATCGTTCGCCAGCGTGGTAACAAGCATTTCCCTGGTGAGAATGTAGCTCAGGGTAAAGATGATACATTGTATGCATTGGCAGATGGTATCGTTTACTTCCACAAGGGCCGCAAGGATAAGAGTACAGTTTCTGTTCTCTCTCCTGAGGTTTATGCTGAGAAGACCAAGAAAGCTGACGCTTAAATTTTAAAGTTTTAGAAAAACTTATTCCAAACAAACAACATAGAAGCCTGCATCAGACGATGTAGGCTTTCTTCGTTTCTACACAATAAGCCCATTTGTACTTATTTTTGTCCCTCAAACAACATTTTCTACCTATTTTATTGCGCTAAAAGAAATATTTTTTGTAATTTTGCCTTCAGTTAGCAAATAACGTTTACCATGATTAGTAATTTTAAATAAAAATATATATCTTATGCTTACACTTAAACTTATCAGTGAAGAGACTGAACGTGTAGTCAAAGGTCTTGAAAAAAAGCATTTTCCTAATGCTCGTGAGGCCGTAGAGAAAGTATTGGAGTACGACAAAATCCGTCGTGAGGCTCAGCAGAAGCTTGACAACAACAAGCAGCAAGCCAACCAGTTTGCAAAGCAGATCGGTGCTTTGATGAAAGAAGGCAAGAAAGAAGAAGCTGAATCCGCAAAGGCTCAGGTAGCAATGCTCAAGGCTGACGCCAAGGCACTTGAAGAGATTATGGAGAAGGCTCAGAATGATATGACCAACCAGTTGCTCGAAATCCCTAACATTCCTTGCGAACAGGTACCTGAGGGTAAGGATGCAGCAGACAACGTGGTTGTCAAAGAAGGCGGCGAAAAGCCTAACCTCGGTCCAGATGCTCTCTGCCACTGGGATCTCCTGAAGAAGTACAACCTCGTTGACTTCGACCTCGGTGTGAAGATTACTGGTGCTGGCTTCCCTGTATATATCGGCAAGATGGCCCGTTTCCAGCGTGCGCTTGAGGCTTTCTTCCTGGATGAAGCTCGCAAGAGTGGATACCTCGAGATTCAGCCTCCTTATGTAGTAAATGAGGATTCTGGTCGCGGCACAGGTCAGTTGCCAGACAAAGAGGGTCAGATGTATCATGCTAATCTTGATAACCTCTTCCTCATCCCAACTGCCGAGGTTCCTGTAACCAACATCTTCCGCGATGTTATCCTCGACGAGAAGGATCTCCCTATCAAGCGTTGTGCTTACTCTGCTTGCTTCCGTCGTGAGGCAGGTAGCTATGGTAAGGACGTGCGTGGTTTGAACCGCTTGCACCAGTTTGACAAGGTAGAAATTGTACGTATCGACAAACCAGGTCACTCTTACGAGAGCTTGAACGAGATGCTCGACCACGTAGAGGGTCTTTTGAAGAAGTTGGAGTTGCCATACCATATCCTCCGTCTCTGCGGTGGTGATATGAGTTTCACCTCTTCTATATGCTACGACTTCGAGACATGGAGTGCAGCACAGGGGCGCTGGTTGGAGGTTTCATCAGTATCCAACTTCGAGAGCTATCAGGCTAACCGCCTCCACTGCCGCTACCGCCATGCAGAGGACAAGAAGATTGAGCTTTGCCACACATTGAACGGTTCTGCTCTCGCCTTGCCACGTATCGTAGCAACCATCCTGGAGAACAACCAGACACCAGAGGGTATCCGTGTACCAAAGGTATTGGTACCTTACTGCGGTTTCGAGATGTTGGATGATAAGAACTTCGATTAATCAAATTATGAACATCGATTAATTCAAATATCTGGCTGGGATTCACTGGCCAACAATATTAAGTACGAGGATAACATCGGCTGCATTTCTACAGCCGACGTTATCCTTTTGCTTTTTATCACGGAACCAAATTATACAAAAACAACCTTATAGAGTAAACATAATAACCAAAAATAACCCCATGAACAAGATTATCAAAAAAATACAATATTCAGAGAAGGTATATCGTTTCGACGTAGAAGCACCTTTGATAGCTAAAAGCCGCAAGGCAGGTAACTTTGTCATCATCCGTGTAGATGCCAACAGTGAGCGTATGCCTCTGACCATCGCTGATGCAGACATAGAAAAAGGCACCATCACCCTGGTTGTGCAGAAGGTAGGATTATCATCTACCAAGCTCTGTAGTCTCAACGAAGGAGATGAAATTCATGATGTTGTGGGTCCTCTTGGCAACCCAACCCATATCGAGAACTATGGTACAGTGATCTGTGCGGGCGGTGGTGTAGGTGTAGCTCCTATGCTCCCTATCATGCGTGCCCTCAAAGATGCAGGCAACCGTGTTCTCTCTGTGATTGCTGGTCGCAACAAGGAATTGGTAATTATGGAAGACGAAGTTCGCGCTTCCAGCGATGAACTGATTATCATGACCGATGACGGAAGTTACGGCGAGAAAGGTGTTGTAACAGTCGGTATCGAAAAGCTCATCAATCAGGAGCATATCGACAAGGTATTTGCCATCGGCCCTCCTATCATGATGAAATTCTGCTGTCTCCTGACTCAGAAATATAATCTCCCTACAGATGTATCCCTCAATACGATTATGGTGGATGGTACTGGTATGTGCGGTGCCTGCCGATTGACCATTGGCGGCAAGACCAAGTTTGTCTGCATCGACGGTCCTGAGTTTGACGGAGCATTGGTTGACTGGGATGAGATGTTCAAGCGCATGGGTACCTTCAAGGATGCAGAGCGTGAAGAGATGGAGCATTTCGAAGAGCACCTTGCAACAGTAGAAACAAACAAGAATAAGGAGACGACAGATGTAATGATGGACGTAGAGCCTACTACTGAAAGTATCGCTGAGCTTACCGACCGCAACTCTGAGTGGCGCAAGCAGTTACGCTCTTCGATGAAAGCAAAAGAGCGCACTGCTATAGAGCGTGTTAAGATGCCTGAGTTGGATCCAGTATACCGTGCCACCACACGTACAGAAGAGGTCAATATCGGTTTGACCAAGGAGATGGCATTGACAGAAGCCAAGCGATGTCTGGACTGTCCAAAGCCAACCTGTATGGAGGGTTGTCCTGTAAGCATCAATATACCATCTTTCATCAAGAATATCGAGCGCGGCCAGTTCTTAGCAGCAGCTAAGGTTTTGAAAAATACCTCTGCCCTGCCTGCCGTTTGCGGTCGTGTATGTCCACAGGAGAAACAATGCGAGAGCAAATGTATCCACCTCAAGATGAACGAACCTGCAGTGGCAATCGGATATCTTGAGCGATTTGCAGCTGACTACGAGCGCCAGAGCGGAAACATTTCCGTTCCAGAACTGGAACCAGCCAATGGTATAAAGGTAGCAGTAGTAGGTTCAGGTCCTTCCGGTTTGAGTTTCGCAGGCGATATGGCCAAGAAGGGATTCGACGTAACTGTATTCGAGGCACTTCACGAGATTGGCGGAGTATTGAAATATGGTATTCCTGAGTTCCGTCTGCCTAATGCCATCGTGGATGTAGAAATTGAGAATCTTCAGAAAATGGGTGTAAAATTCATTGCCGACTGCATTGTTGGTAAGACAATTTCCGTAAAGGAACTGAACGAACAGGGTTTCAAGGGTATCTTCGTGGGTTCTGGTGCTGGCCTTCCTAACTTCATGAATATTCCTGGCGAGAATGCATTGAACATCATGTCATCCAATGAGTACCTTACTCGAGTAAACCTGATGGATGCAGCCAACCCTCATAGCGACACTCCTATCAATTTAGGCAAGAAGGTTGTAGTTGTAGGTGGTGGAAATACAGCTATGGACAGTTGCCGTACTGCGAAGCGCTTGGGTGCAGATGTCACTCTGGTCTATCGCCGCTCAGAAGCAGAAATGCCAGCCCGACTGGAAGAAGTAAAGCATGCCAAGGAAGAAGGCATTACCTTCCTGACACTCCACAACCCTAAGGAATATGAGGCTGACGAGAAGGGAGCTGTAAAGGCTGTTGTACTCGACGTGATGCAGTTGGGCGAACCTGATGCCAGCGGCCGTCGCCGTCCTGAAGCTACAGGAGAGACCATTACAATAGAGTGCGACCAGGTGATTGTGGCAGTAGGTGTTAGCCCTAATCCACTCGTTCCTCAGAGTATTGAGGGACTGAAACTTGGCAGAAAGAACACTATTGCAGTAAACGAGCAGATGCAGAGTTCACAACCAGAGATCTATGCCGGTGGCGACATCGTAAGAGGTGGTGCTACTGTGATTCTCGCTATGGGCGACGGAAGAAGAGCTGCAGAGAACATGGCAAAGCAATTGTCAGGTAAATAATGTAGATTCTTATAACGGTAAAGCGAGGGGCTTCTGGTACTCAAATAGAGACACCGAAGCCCCCTCTTTTATGACACAAAAATAATAAAGAAACTAAAACATCTGCTAAAGATTTGCAGATTTCAGAGAAAATTCGTAACTTTGTCACCAAACCGCATGGAAAAATCCATGAAATCAAATCTATAGATGAATCAATCATAGATAAAACAAAGTCGATCAATAGATAAAGTTATGAGACAGTTGGCATTATACATCATCTTCCTGATGTCCATGGTTTTCACAAACTATGGTAAGGCATCATCCGTCCCAGAAACTTTGAGTCTTCCCTTTGCAGAGACATCAGAATTATTTCTTTCCGAGAGTAGTTTTTCCGAGAATCAATTTATTGCAGGCCAACATTCCGAGAATCAAGATTCAAAGGAACTGTTCAACAAGGAAAGCCATTCCGAGGACCGACTTACTCAGATAGAACACAAGCAAAACAAGCAAGATGCACAGTTGGAAGATGCTTCTACAATCGCCTATCGCGTATGCAGCAATCGTCCACAGCGATTATTGCCAAATGGCAATATCCAGAGTAATCCATCTGCAAGTAGATTGCTTTTTAATAAAATCAAGTTTTTATCTTCACTTCTAACTGCAAATATAAGTGGCATGGAGTCTTTCCGTATGGAAACTGCCCCTATCCACTTTGATGTCGCCAGCAAATATTACGTCATTTGCCTGCGACATCTACGTTGTTAGTACTTATTCTTCTCTTTTTATATCTCATTCTGTTTTACCGCATGCTATCAGCATACGATAAGGCAGGTCACACCCACCCTTATATTTTATAAAAACAGTTCTATATATATAAGTATGTTCGAACATACAAAGACTGTTTGGACATATCAAGACAATTCGAACCTAAAGAGATGGTTCGACATTTATAAACAAGAAAAGAATAAGTAATTAAAAAATATGGCAAAGATTAATCATTTAGAGATGGGTGCCTATGTTATGGCACTCAATGATATAGAAGTAAAGAAAGGTTTCTTAGGTTTGAGCTGCAAACTCATTTACAAACCAACCAACAGTGTGATTAAGATAAAGGAGAAAGAATACTCCGTAGAGGATGGAAAGAAGTTGGGCAACATCCTTTCTGCAGCTCCTAACGATGTGGAAACTGCTATCAATAAGTTTCCAGTATCTGCCATCAGCATGGGCAATGTAAAGTTGGAGGCTTGCCTCTCGGATGATCATCAGTTTGTTGCCACCCAACTCCTTTCATTCCAGGATTTCGGTTACAAACCAGTCACAGAGATGGTAGTATATACAGGCAAGACAGCTGAAGCTTTCGCCAAGTTGTTTACTGCCTAATAGATAATCAAATACAAGAGGGCATATCAAAAGTCACTGCGGCTTTGATATGCCCTCTAATTCTATCTCATTAAAAGTCTATATTCTCTCCCACTTTACTTTCTTGTTCTTACTACGATTTATTTGTTCCCACTACAATTCCATTTTCCTCTCCCCTATAATTCCATTGCATGACGGTAATTCATAGGAGAAAGTCCCGTATGTTTTTTGAAAAACGTACCAAAGGCAGAAGCGTTTGGAAAACTCAATTCTGTAGCTATCTGCAATATGGTCTTATTGGTATTCTTCATCAAGTAGATACTACGACGGATAATTGCCTTGAAGATAAGCTGCTGCACGGTCTTTCCACACAGAGATTTCACCATTACTGTGAGATATTTCGAAGTTATGCAGAGTTTGTCTGCATAGAAAGCCACACTGCGTTCATGCATGAAATTCTGTTCTATCAACTTCACTAAAGTTTCGAATATTTCAATTTTGCGGTCCATCTCCTTTCCTACGGGTTTGAAAGATGCAGAGAAGATACTGCAGAGCCTGTAGGTGACAGCCATGAGAAGCAGGTTTTGCTCATGACAACTATAAGCATCTCGCAGCGTCTGGCATTCCAATGTGTGGAGCATCCGAATATAATCATTCAGCATTCCTTCATATTCCGTATGCATGACGACACACGACTGGGGATAAATAGTAGAATAAAGCCGCATGGCAACAATGGTATTTCCTAACATGTGGCGTATCTGTTCTACACGATAAAAAAGCAAAGTAAAGCATAGGTTCTGAGAAGTTTCCAAAACTTGAAACATAAGACTTTTGGAGAGAAAAACGGTCTCTCCGGCAGATGCGACAAAGGATGTTCCATCTACACAGAAACGGAACATCCCTTGTTGACAAATAATGATTCCGACAAAGTCAGAACAAAAAGGTTGCATCAGAGAATGAGGAAACTCATTGGCTTCACTGATGATGATATTATCTGTTATCTCCATGATGATTTCTTCGTTAACGGCATGGGAGCCGATGTTGATTCCCATGTTTTTAAAACGACAAAGATAACAAAATATCATTTCACTTCGCAGAATATCTTGCTAATTTATGAAATTTTAGCACAATTCTATCTTCTTCCGAGCGAATGCACATCCACATTCTTCAGCAGATATTCCCGAGTCAATTCTTTCAGATTACGCTTACGCCATGGGATAACGAGCATTAGCAGGGCACAAGCCAGACAACCATAGAAAGTCCATCCAGCCATTTCCTTGATGGTGATAAGCGTAGCCTGCACTTGTACTTTTCCCTTAACCGACATGGCCGCCATTTCCTGAGCTTCAGCATCACTTTTTCCCTGAAATTTCATACCACGTACCGTCTGATCATAAGTATTGGCAGTCTGAATGCTCGTACGATCGAAGTCCTGTGCAAACCGGGTTACATAATACTGCTGGCGATGCTGAAGTACGTTGGTGTAGAGAGCCGAACCGATACTTGGAGCAATGACCATACGCACGGTAAGCATGATGCAGACCCAAGTGGACATAAACCGGTAAGGCATACGCTGGTTGGCTATCGTGGAGATGAGTGAATAAAGCAGCATCATTCCCGTAGAACGGATGATGATAGGCCACTTCATGCGTTCATACATACCATCATTCTGTACTTCGAAATACATATACAGGGCATAGGCTCCTATGAAAAGAAAGCCCAACGAGTACATCCACTTGAGGTGTACTCTCTTCGCCCTGGCTATTACGGCAAAGATCAGGCCCACAGTATATCCCACCATCACCCAGTTGCCCAAGGTGGCATTCTGCCAATTGTCAATCTTCATACCGACATTGGTGAAGACATTGACAAACATCGCACTGGAATTGCACACCATCAGGAGGAAGAAAAGCATGATGCCATAATTGATGACTCTCAACTTGAATACCTCCATCATAAAATAAGGAGAACGGCGGGTTAACTCCAGATAGACAAACAAGCCCGTAAAGATGATGCAGATCATCGTAGAGAAACGGATTGACTCATCATCAAACCAGTCTAAGGTCTTGCCAAATACCATGACATAGACAAAGGAACAGAGCATGATACTGAACACAGTCACATTGCCAAACTTAGACATCGTAATGGGAAACTTCGGCATCGGATACTTATGATAAGGCATGGTGAAGAAGACAATGATGATGCCCGCCAACATGAATGCCATCATGAAGTGATACACATACTTCCATTCATAAGCGTATGCCAACCATGCAGTAAGCCAGGTACCGAGCTGACCAATAATCATAAAGAAGAGATAGATAACAGGCTGCGACACCATCTTTTCGCTGTCAACAGCATCCCAGGCTTCTTCCGTAGTAGGTTCGCATCCCGGAGTGAGATTTCTGGTTGCCTCTATGCCGAAAGCATACTTGATAAGCACGAAGAGATGCGCCATCAACAGGGTTTGGCGCACAAAACCCATCAGCAAGCTACATAGTCCGAGAATAAACAAAGAGTCGGTCTGAGCACAGACAAAACTGAGTACAAATAGAATGGAGAACCCCACGATACACATCATCTTCTCTCTTCGGATGCACACCAATTCATAGAAGAAAGGAGAGAAAGCCGCCATTCCTATGGATGTGCAGAAACCGGCAAAAGCGATATATTCCGACTGAATGCCCAATCCGCTCATCATCTCGCCGCTATTAGCAGAATAGACACCGCTCATCGTTATCATCGGCACGAAGAGGATGATCATGAAGATGATGCCAAGAGGTTTCGGCACCCAGTCATAAAAAGGATAATTCTTATATTCTTCTAACATGTTACTTGATTTCTTCCAACATTTTCTTTCATGTTACTTATTTCCTTTCAGCCTTCACTACCACCATCATACCTGCAGCAAGACGGGCATTATCCTCCTTACTGATATTGGTGAAATCTATTCTGACAGGCACACGCTGCTGGATTTTCACAAAATTACCTGCCGAATTATCTGTCGGAACGAGTGAGTACTTAGAACCCGTAGCGCCAGAGATTGCTGTTACCATACCCTCAAACTCCTTATTGCTTACAGCATCCACCGTCATGCGTACCTTCTGCCCTACATAGAGGTTCTCTACCTGCGTTTCCTTGTAGTTAGCAATCACCCATTTCTGGCTATTAGGTAAGATATAGGTAATGGTAGTACCAGCATTCACCATCTGTCCCTCCTCGATAGAGCGTCGTCCTAACTTTCCGTCACATGGAGCCACTACCACACAGTAAGAGAGATTCAACTTAGCCATTTCCACTGCAGCCTGAGCACGTTCGATAGCAGCAGCCACATTCTGCTTGCGGGTAGATACCTCGTTGACTCCCTTGTATGCAGCAGCCTGTTGCTTTCTTACAGACTCCAATTTCTTCTTGGTGGCGGCATATTCCACCTCAAGCTGCTCCAATTGGATAGGAGTAGCCGCCTTCTTTTCTACCAGATTGCGATATCGCTCACAGTCCTTGGCAAGCTTAGCCAGACGTACTTCGATTTCATCAATAGAAGCAGAATAAACAGAAGCAGAAGTCTCCGTAGTCTGCTGGGTAGCATCTATTACATTGGCTCCAGCCTTGGCATCCTTCAGGGCAGCCTCAGCCTCCATCAGACGAATACGATACTCACGGTCGTCAAGTACAAGAAGCGTATCACCCTTATGCACCTCCTGATGCTCCTTGAAATAAATCTTTGCGATATAACCGGAGGCACGAAGATTTACCGGTGAGATATACTGTTCTATCTGAGCATCATTGCTCGTTTCATTTGAACTGTAATCTAAAAAAAGGCAGACGATTTTCCAAAGTCCGAAAACCAGAATTGCGATACCGATGAGACTGGCCACAATCTGACGAGTTCTCTGCTTCTTCAGTTTCTTGGCAGTTTCCTCATGTGATTTCTGAGTTGTCTGAGGAGTAGATACTACATTTCCTTCATTCTTTACTTCTATCGTTTCTTTTTCGTTCTGTTCCATATTTTATTCCTTTATAATCTTTATTTGTTGTTTTCTATTTATTCAATATTTCCTTATTTTTTAAATCTCCGTCTATTTATTACCATAATCAGATACCGTCACAAGCAAGCTTACTTCACCTGTTCCAACTGCCCTGTGAGTTTAAGCAGAGACAGATTGGCCACCTTATAGCGATAATAGGCATCCAGATAATTGTTCATAGCCTCACTCATACGCATCTCATCCTGAAGCACAGCAGTCATGGAAGTTACGCCCTCCTTATACTGGTCGGCAGTCACATTATAGACCTCCTGTGCAAGCACGTAATTATCCAACTGTTTCTTATAGTTGCGCTGACTGTTGTTTACCTCGCTTACAGCATTCACATAATTGGCCTGCATACCCTTGAGTGCATCCTCATAACCAATTCTGGCACTCTCCGCCTCCACTTTAGCCTTTCTGATTTTCGAGCGTTTTTCGAATCCGTCGAATACAGGCACTCTCAACTGAATGCCGAGACCATTGGAACCATACCAGTGATTAGAATCGCCCGAGTGAATCCAATGCTCTATTTTATCGGTAAAAGCTGAGTACATCAAACTACCAGTCAGACTGACTGATGGCAGATAACCATCCTTTGCCAGTTTGACCTGTTTCTGGGTCAGTTCCTTTTTCTGCTGCAGAAGTTGCAGTTCGTAGAGATTGACATTCAGACCATCCGCTTTTACGGTTTCTATCTGATTAGGATCCACATCCGTCACCTTGATATTCTTATCAGCAGGATAATCGATAACATACTTGAGCATGGTGTACTGCTGTTCGAGCATGGCTGCAGCATTATCGCGCTGTACGATCAAATTTTCTATATTGAGGTTCACGCGTTTCAGATCCACCTCAAGACTCATCTGGTTGTCGTAGAAAGCCTGCGTGATGTCACGAAGTTCTTCCAGTCGCTTGATATTGTCGTTCACGAGACGTATCTGTTCAGAGGTATTCTGTGCCATATAATACATTTTAGCAGTCTGCATGATGAGATCCTCACGTGCCTTTTCATAAGAGAGTTTGTTGAGCTGGTCCGCTATCTTAGCAATATCAATGGCCGTATATACCATCTGATTATAGAGAGGCATCTGGAGTTGAAGCCCTGCCGAAGCATTATACTGCAAGGTCTTAGTCACATTGTAAAGCTTTCCGTATGCAGAACCGTCTGTAACCGATACGGGCGGAGTAAAATTGTCATTAAGTTGGGCTACCGCATTAATTTGTGGGAGCAACTTAGCCTGATTTTCACTGATAGAATACTTACCCTTTGCTATCTCATTACGGCTTTTCTGCAGTGAAAGGTTGTTATCTACAGCCATCTGCAAGCACTGACTCAGCGTGAGCATCTCCTGTGCTTGAATAGCAGAGAATGCACCGAGCGCGATACAAAACAAAAATATTTTCTTCATTTTTTCTATTGATTTCTTCTGGTTTTTGCTGTATTTCTTTTGGTATGTACTGAACGGCTTTTGGTTTAATGTAGTACTTCTTCTATTTTATATAGTTCTTCTGACGTACATTTCTTATCTTATTCATGATACCAATACATGATACCAACATCATAAACCATTGCATAAAGCCTGTTCATAATGCCAGGTGCAAAGTTACGACTTTTCCACGATATCTTACTATTCATAAAATATCACAATGTGTTCAAAATTGCCAAAAATCATAATCCCCCGCAACTAATGCGATATCGTATCAGCTACGGGGGATCATGATTTGTTATATTCTATGTCTTATAGAATTCCCATTATCTATGATAGATTTCCAACAGCCTCTGCCAATTGTTCGAGAGCCTGTCTGATAATCATGCGGGGACTCGCCACATTCAAGCGCATGAATCCCTCACCACCAGGACCAAACATCTCACCATCATTCAGTGCCAGGTGAGCCATGTCGATAAAGAGGTCAAGCAACTGTTCATGGTTGAGATGCAAATCCCTACAGTTGAGCCAAACCAAGAAGGAAGCCTGAGGACGCAAAGGACGGATGCCCGGAATATGCTCCCGGCAGAAATCCTCTACGAAACGGATGTTTTCCTCAATATATGCAAGCATCTGGTGGCGATATTCCTCACCATGACGGAATGCAGCAATCGTAGCTATTGGCGAAAAGATTGTCGGCTCATCCAACTCGTTGGTACTCAACCAGCCATAGAATTTGCGGCGGATATCCTCATTAGGAATAATAGAATAACTGCTCACGATACCTGCGATATTGAAGGTCTTGCTGGGTGCCGGAAAGTAATACTGATTTCACGCGCCTTATCAGAGACTGATGCAAATGGAATATGCTTATGTCCGAAGATGGCCATATCGGCATGTATCTCATCTGAAATCACAATCAGATGATGCTCATAACAGAAGTCAGCCAAACGCTGCAAGGTTTCTCGATCCCATGTAATGCCACCTGGATTATGAGGATTGCAGAGAATGAATACCTTGCACTTCTCATCGCAAACCTTCTCCAAATGACCGAAATCCATCTCATAATATCCATCTTCACGCATTTTCAGCGGATTGAACACCACTTCCCTGCCATTTCCCTCTGGGGTCAGACGGAACGGATGATAAACCGGCGGCTGGATTATAACCTTCTCGTCTTCCTTGGTGAACACATTGATGACCATGCCGATGCCCTTGACGATTCCTGGAATAAAACGGATCCACTCCCGCTTGACATCCCACTGATGATGGTCTCTCACCCAATCCATGATAGATGGCAGAAAATCTTCTGGCTCTACCGTATAGCCGAAGAGAGAATGCTCCAGACGGGCTTTGATGGCATCTGTGATAAAGGCGGGTGTCTCAAAATCCATATCAGCCACCCAGAGAGGAAGAAGATCCTTTCTTCCCCAACGTGGCAGCAAAGCCTCATGCTTGAGGTCACCACTGCCAGAGCGGTCTATGATCTTATCAAAATCGTATTTCATAATTTTCTTTTTTGTACAAGCTATTGCCTGAAGGTTATAAAACAAAACTGGACTCAGTGTGAGGTCAAAAACTAAACAAAAACCATCCTGAGAGCAGATTTAACCAAGTGCCTGCTTGATATCCTCAAATAAATCCTCTACATCCTCCAGGCCAACTCTGAATCGGATTGTCGTATCCAAAACATCCATATTTGCACGCATCTTCTCAGGGAAACCTCCGAAAATCGTGCTGGCAGGATGAATGGCAAGCGAACGGTTGTCAAACAGGTTGGTGGCACGATGAATCAACTTCAGATTGTTGATGAAATTGAAACAGGCATTCTTGCTCTCCAAATCTATACAGATCATAGCTCCAGCCGTTTTTCCAAACTGCTTGACAGCCAACTCATGGAAAGGATTATCCTCCAGACCCACATAGTTGACACGCTTGATTTTCGGCAAAGTCTGGAGTTTCTTTGCCAATTCTAATGCATTAGAAGACTGCACATGATAGCGGGCATCAAGTGTCTCCAAACCGATAGTCTGCATATAGGCTACCTGTGGAGTCATATAGGCTCCAAAATTGAATAGCATCTCCCCATAAAGACGCTTGGCAAAGTCCTTGTTATATTCAGTACCATAATCTATCACCAGTCCGCCCAACGAGGTTGCACCACCACTTACATATTTAGAACTGGATACTACCTCAATATCTACACCAAGATTCTTGGCAGAAAACTGGGTGAAAGGAATAATCGTTGTGTCTGCCACAAGTGGCATATTCTTGGCATGAGCCACTTCAGCAAGAGCACTCAGATCTGCCACCTCCAACTGAGGATTGGTAATAATTTCCAGAAATACGCAACAGGTATCATCATCTATCGCCTCTTTTACCTTTTCTATATCTGTGAGATCTACCAGATGAGTCTTTACGCCAAAACGGCGCAAAGTACCAAATAACAAAGAGAAGGTATTACCAAAAAGATGCTTGGAGGTGACGATATGCTTACCTTGAGAAGCCAGTGCCAGTATGGTATTGCTGATGGCAGCCATACCGGAATTGAAAGCTGTGGCATGAGAGGCACCCGTAAGTGCAGCCACACGACGCTCCAGATTGGTTACCGTAGGGTTTTCTACACGAGAATAATCTGGTGCCTTGATCTTGTCTGTAAAAGCATCCGACATGATTTGCGCATTGTCAAACTCGTATGCCAATGTATTATATACTGGCACACTCAAAGAATCATAAGCGTCTCGGCGCTCATAAGCCACATGGATGGCTTGTGTCTGTTTCTTCATCTTATATAATCTAAATTTTATATTTTGGTTGCAAAAGTACTAAAAAACAGAAAAATCATATCACATAAGTTTGGTATTTTAATGGTTTTATACTGTTTTTGCATTTCCCGCCCTCTTTCATATAATAATTTGACGTTTCTTACGTTAGTTAATGATAAAGAAACAAATTTGAAATGAAACAGAAAATCATATATCTTGCCATCTTAGCATTCACTTTTGCTACACAGGCGATGGCTCAGGGATTCACGCTGCAAGGAAGGGTAACCGACCAGGACAACAACCCGGTTGAACTGGCCACCGTCTCCGTGCTCAAGCAGGGGAAAGTGGCATTCACCTCCTTAAAGGGAGATTTTAACATGCACCTACAATCAGCTGATAGCGTGGTAGTTAAATTCACTATGATAGGATACAAACCTAAGGTACGCATCCTCCGTCATCCTAAAGGTAAACAAACCCTACAAGTGGTTTTGTTTACCGATGACAATACGTTAGCAGAAGTACAGGTAACCGGACAGAAAATACAAACCGGACAAACCGAAGAACTGAAGGCAGAGGATGCCAAACTCGCACCGTCTGCATCAGGAAATGGCGTGGAAGGTCTCATCCAGCAACAAGCTGGCGTAAGTACGCACAATGAATTGTCATCGCAATATAATGTGCGCGGTGGTGCCTTCGACGAAAATTCCGTATATATAAATAATGTGGAAGTATATCGCCCTTTGCTCGTGCGCAGCGGTCAGCAGGAAGGTCTATCAGTCATCAATCCTTATATGGTGGATAAAATCGGATTCTCTACGGGTGGATATGCTGCAAAATATGGTGACAAGATGAGTTCGGCACTCGACATCACCTATAAGAAACTGCAACCTAAAGGCAGCAAAAAGACCGTTACAGAAGGCACTTTAGCAGCCAGTCTTCTGGGGGCAGATGCCTACTTCGGACTGGGAACCAAGAAGTTGTCATGGCTCAACAGCATACGCTATAAGACCAACAGTTACCTGCTGGGAACCACCGACACAAAGGCCGAGTACAAGCCGAATTTCCTCGACTACCAGACATACCTGAGCTATAGTCCCAACAAGCGATGGAAGATAGATTTCATCGGAAATATCTCCGACAACCATTACAACTTTGTTCCTCACGACCGAGAGACAACATTCGGAACCCAGCAGGACGTAAAGAGTTTCAGAGTCTATTTTGACGGACAGGAGAAAGACCGTTTCCTCACCTACTTCGGTACGCTCGGCATCACCCGCAACATTACCGACAAGACCAGTTTTTCTATTCTGGGAAGTGCCTTCTATAGTAAGGAACAGGAGAAATACGACATTCAGGGACAATACTGGCTTGACCAGACAGAAACCTCTGAAAATCTGGGCGTTGGAACCTATTTCGAACATGCACGCAACTATCTCACCGCCCGCGTCTTGAGTGCCAAGGCCATCTTGAAACACAAGACAAAAAAACATGACATCGAAGTGGCATATACCTATAAGAAGGAACATATCTCTGAAAATTCTGTAGAATACGAGATGAGAGACAGCGCTGGCTATAGTGTTCCTCACAATGGAAAAGACCTCTACATGATATACTCGATGAAGGCAAGAAACACCCTCGATGCCAACCGCACGGAAGCCTATCTGCAGGATACCTATCGTTTCACGAGTCCGGGAGGACATACCCATTTCACGCTGAACTATGGTGTGCGCATGAGCCATTGGAGCCTCAACAAGGAGACCCTCTTCAGTCCACGTATTTCTCTCGGTATTATCCCAGCCTACAGCGAGAACACCACATTGAGATTTGCAGCCGGACTCTACTATCAGGCGCCATTCTTCAAGGAATTGCGCGATACATCTACTGTTAACGGCATCACTTATGCCACACTCAATGAAAAGATCAAGAGTCCGCGAAGCATCCATTTCATAGCAGGCTATGACTACCGTTTCCGCATCAACAACCAGCGCTATCGTTTCACGGCAGAAGCCTACTACAAGGCATTGGGTAATCTGATTCCCTACTCTGTCAACAATGTCAAGGTGGTCTATTACGGAGAAAACAGAGCCAGCGGTCACGCTGCCGGTATCGACTTGAAACTCTATGGAGAATTTGTACCGGGAACTGATTCCTGGCTTACCTTCTCGCTGATGAATACACAGATGAAACTCAACGGAAAGGGCGTGCCGCTACCTACAGACCAGCGATTTGCCGTAAACCTCTTCTTCACGGATTACTTCCCTGGAACAGAGCGGTGGAGAATGTCGCTGAAACTTGCTCTGGCAGACGGTTTACCATTCTCTACACCACACAGAGAACTGGAGACCAATACCTTCCGAGCACCAGCCTACAAACGTGCAGACATCGGAATGAGCTATCGCCTGCTCGACAACAGCAAGGGCACCAAGAAGAGTATCTTCAAGAATATCTGGCTGGGTGTAGATTGCCTCAATCTCTTCGGTATCGACAACGTCAACAGCTATTACTGGGTAACAGACGTAACCAACCAGCAGTATGCTGTACCGAATTATCTGACAGGCAGACAGCTAAATGGCCGAGTCCTCATCGAATTCTAATCATTTCGGGTTGTCAGATTATTATTTCGGATTGTCAGAAAGGCTAAAATGAACATTTAGCAGAACAAAATGAACATATTTTTGCATAATTCGTAATATTTAACCGCAGATAGTTCGCTATCTGCGGTTTTTTTAGTATCTTTGCCACCGATTTGTGCAACGTGGACCCATCCGTCCCATTGCATACACTCCATAGAATAAAAAACAATACATAATAATCAATTATGAGTAAACAAATAGAAAAGATTAAGGAGCTTATCGCAAAGCGCGAACAGGCTCGTCTTGGCGGTGGCGAGAAAGCTATCGAGAAGCAGCATGCACGTGGCAAATATACAGCTCGTGAGCGTATCGAAATGTTGGTAGATGCTGGCAGTTTCGAGGAGTACGACATGTTTAAATTGCACCGTTGCACTAACTTCGGTATGGAGAAGAAACAATACCTCGGTGATGGTGTCGTAGCAGGTAGTGCTACTATCGCAGGCCGCTTGGTTTATGTATATGCTCAGGACTTTACCGTAAATGGCGGTTCACTCTCTGAGACTATGGCACAGAAGATTTGTAAGGTAATGGATATGGCTATGACCATGGGCGCACCAGTCATCTGCATGAACGACTCTGGTGGTGCACGTATTCAGGAAGGTATCTGCGCCCTCGCTGGTTATGGTGAGATTTTCGAGCGCAACATCCTTGCTTCTGGTGTCATCCCACAGATTTCTGCCATCATGGGCCCTTGCGCTGGTGGTGCCGTTTACTCTCCTGGTCTGACCGACTTCATCATCATGAAGGAGCAGACATCTTATATGTTCCTGACTGGTCCTAAGGTAGTAAAGACCGTAACAGGCGAGGATATCGATGCTGAGCACCTCGGTGGTGCATCTGTTCATGCTACCAAGAGTGGTGTAACCCACTTTGCAGCAAAGACAGAGGAAGAAGCTATCGAGATGATCAAGAGTCTGCTCTCTTACATCCCAAGCAATAATACAGAAGAGGCTCCACGCATAGAGTGCACAGACCCAATCGACCGCATGGATGATTCCCTGAACGAGATTATTCCTGATGATCCAAACCAGGCATACGATATGTACAAGGTAATCGGTGCTATCACAGACAACGGCGAGTTCTTTGAGGTTCAGCCTAAGTTTGCTAAGAACATCATCACAGGTTTCGCTCGTTTCAATGGTCAGAGCGTTGGTATCGTAGCCAACCAGCCATCAGCTTACGCAGGTGTACTCGATGTAAACGCCAGCCGTAAGGCAGCTCGCTTCGTTCGTTTCTGCGATGCATTCAACATTCCTATCGTATCTCTCGTTGACGTACCAGGATTCTTGCCAGGTACAGGTCAGGAGTACAACGCTGTCATCCTCCACGGTGCACAGTTGCTCTACGCTTACGGCGAGGCTACCGTGCCAAAGATCACTATCACATTGCGTAAGAGCTATGGTGGTAGCCACATCGTGATGGGCTGCAAGCAATTGCGTGCTGACTTGAACTTCGCTTGGCCATCTTCAGAGATTGCCGTAATGGGTGCCAGCGGTGCTGTTGCAGTCCTCTGCGGTAAAGAAGCTAAGGCTAAGAAGGAAGCTGGAGAGGATGTTAAGGCATTCTTGGCAGAGAAGGAGCAGGAGTATACTGACAAGTTTGCTAATCCATATCAGGCAGCTCAGTATGGTTACATCGATGATGTCATCGAGCCACGTAACACCCGTTTCCGCATCTGCCGTGGTTTGGCTCAGCTCGCTACCAAGCGTCAGAGCTTGCCTGCTAAGAAGCATGGTTGTATGCCAATGTAATGATATCATTAAACATTAGAATAAATGGATAAGAATATTTATGCTGCGATTGCCATGGCTCTCTATGAGTATCAGGGTAATAACGTACATGACAAGGAATCAGGCATCATCACCATCAATCCACGTCAGACTATGTGGAATGCCAAGTTCCTGAGTTTAACAGCCAAACCATAAAGAATAAGAAATGAAAGAGTTTAAATATACAATCGACGGAAAAGAATATAAGGTTCAGATTGACGGTGTTGAGGGTAACATCGCAAGCGTGAACGTGAATGGCGAAGCTTACAAGGTGGAAATGGAACAGGAAGCTGAGCCAGAGAAGAAGAAGGTAGTGCTCGGTCAGCCTGCTGCATCTGATGATGCTGAGGCTACTCCTGCTGCCAATGTCAACACAGCCAACGCTGTGAAGGCTCCTCTCCCTGGTACTATCACCAGCATCGAAGTTGCTGTAGGTCAGGAAGTGAAAGCTGGCGATACCGTTGTCGTTCTTGAGGCTATGAAGATGCAGAACAACATCGAGGCAGAGAAAGACGGTAAGGTAACTGCTATCTGCGTAAAGCCTGGTCAGGCTGTTCTCGAAGAGGATGCACTCATCGTTATCGAGTAATCTCCTCTCTTAAAACAAGATTCGTGTAAACGAAACTTCATATTTACGTCCCGATATATTCTTTTATATCGGGACGTATTTTTGTCTGTCAGGGACAAACTTAAATTATTTTTCACCAAACAGACAGAGTTATTTCCCACCAAACAGACTTAATATTCTCCCCTCAGTACAGACCGAAGAACTATTACGATCCGTTTAGAAATATACTCCAACAGAGAAAGCAACCGGTATCAGATATGTACAAATCCGGCTGGTGCATTCAACCGCTGCCCTTTCGTTCTGACATACTTCAGAAACTCCACCACAACTGGATTTTTCGGTTTTCCTGCCGTTACAAGATAAAGATTGCGGGCTGGCGGTGCAGGATATTTTCCCTTTGCAATAGCCTCCATCAGTTCATCCAAGGTTCCATAAAATTTTTCTTCCTCATCCAATTTTCCATTATCATTCACATCAATAGGAACGATGGCAATCCCTTTCGTGGGTTTATGCGTCTTATCATGATAGGCATAACCGATATTATTAAATCCTATACCATTTACATCCTTCTGTAAGGTCTCCGCCACGCCTGGGTCTCCAAAGACACCCGTGCCTTTCAGATCTTCCTGCTTCTTCCCCAAAAATGCCGCCCAGGTCTCGGCAGCTCCACAAGCATCACTACGGGTATAGACATTCAGTTTCGTCTTTCCTTCCCAAATCTCTTGAGCCTGTTGCTTACTCAAACCTGTCTTCAACAGTTCCTTATAAATCGGATTATTAACATTGACCGTAGCCACCACAGCATCTTTCGCCACCGCAAAAGCTAAGGCACCTCTCTCCTTCTCCTGAGGTTTCAGTTCACGACTTACCATCGCAATATCCACCTGGTCGGCAAGCACATCAGTAATTCCCTTTCCTGCCCCACCTGCCGAAATATCAATATCCACCTCGGGATGAAGCCGGTGAAACTCATCAACCCACTGAATTGCCAACGGATAAAGCGCAAAGGCTCCCGATAGCGTGATATATCCACTCAGCACCTTCCTGCCATGAGCATCACGCTTCACTTCCCCCTTGCTGCTGCAACCTGCCAGCAACAAGAAAGTACCTAATGCTATGATTCCTATCATCTTCTTTTTCATATTCATAACTTGCTTAAAATGTACTTCACATATTCGTATATACATCCATTCTCCGTATATACATCAATCTGGCTGCAAAGGTATGAAGATTATACCGGAAACACAATACCACAATTGCAGCATTCCTATATACCACACATAGGGTATGAATTTACCCTATGTAGGTGATTGCCAGGCCCCCGAAAACTTCGTACCTTTGCAAACGGAAATAAGAAGTAACAACCCAGAGGATTACACCTTATTATATATATAGGTGTATGAATCATAAAATATAGAAGATAAAGATATGGCTATTCAATTTGCTCACAACACCCAAGCACAGTTAGACACCAGAAATCTGAATGTCTATATCAACGGAGCCCAGATTCTGAAAGATGTAAACGTAAGTATCCCAAAGAACAAGATTACCTGCATCATCGGTCCTTCTGGTTGCGGCAAATCAACTTTACTCCGCACTTTCAATCGCCTGAACGACCGCGTGGAAGGTCTGAAGATGAATGGTGAGGTAAACTTAGGTGAAAATAATATTCTCGAAGCAGGCAGCAGCAAGCTCTCTGAAGTGCGCCGCAACATAGGTCTCGTACCTCAGCACCCATGCCCACTCCCTATGAGCATCTACGACAACGTGGCATACGGCTGCCGTATTCATGGCATCCACAACAGAAAAAAGCTCGACAGCATCGTAGAGCATTACCTGAAAGCAGTAGGTCTCTGGGAGGAAGTGAAAGACAGACTGAAGACTCCTGCTTCCAAGTTGAGCGGCGGTCAGCAGCAGCGCCTCTGCCTTGCCAGAAGCCTTGCCGTAGAACCAAGTTACCTCCTCGCCGATGAGAGCACCTCTGCTCTCGACCCTATCAGCAGCAAAAAGGTAGAACAGCTCTTCACTGAATTGAAGAAAGACTATAGCATCGTGATGGTGACACATACCCTGCGCCAGGCACTCCGCATAGCCGACCATGTCATCTTCATGTATCTCGGCGAAGTGATTGAAGAAGGAAGCGCAGAAGAAGTATTCAAGAATCCAAAGCACGAACTGACCAAAGAGTATCTGAACGGAGCGTTCAGCTAAAATAATCTGGGGCAAGACGTGCTATCATAGGCTTACCAAAAACAAAGCTTTCCATTATAGCATCCCTAAATATACATACAATTGCTGTAAAAAATAGTATAAAAATACATTTTTTTGCAGCAATTTGTTACTTTTCTCCAATTTTCTTTGGCAGTTTGACAGAAACTTTGTATTTTTGCGGTCAAGTTCTGCTTCAGCCCCGGTCGTTTCGGGGGAAGCACTACATTACCAACAAAAATCAATAACAAATGAAAGTATTAAAATTCGGCGGAACATCTGTTGGTTCCGTAAAAAGCATCCTCAGCTTAAAACGTATCGTAGAAAATGAGGCTAAGAAACAGAGTGTAGTGGTTGTCGTGAGCGCACTTGGCGGAATCACCGACAAACTTCTGCAAACCTCTCAGCTTGCCCTCAAGGGTGATGAACAATGGAAAGTCGAATTCGATGCCATGGTTGATCGCCACCACAAGATGATAGACACCATCATCACCGACACCTCAGACAGAGAAAACTTATTCAAATCGGTCGATGCCCTCTTCGAGCAGTTGAAGAGCATCTATTTCGGTGTGTATCTCATCCACGATTTAAGCGAAAAGACACAGGATGCCATCGTGAGCTATGGAGAAAGGCTCAGTTCGAAGATCGTTGCCACATTGATTCGTGGCGCCAAGTGGTTTGACTCACGCAGTTTCATCAAGACAGAGCGTATCAACGGAAAGCATACCCTCGACAGTGAGTTGACCAACAAATTGGTAAAGGATACCTTCGCAGAGCTGCCTCGCATCTCTCTCGTTCCGGGTTTTATCAGCCGCGACAAGAATACCGAGCGTACTACCAACCTCGGACGTGGCGGTAGCGACTATACCGCAGCTATCATCGCAGCAGCACTCAATGCAGAAGTGCTTGAAATCTGGACCGATGTAGATGGCTTCATGACTGCTGACCCACGTGTCATCAAATCAGCTTACACAATCAACGAACTGAGTTACATCGAGGCGATGGAGCTTTGCAACTTTGGTGCAAAGGTCATCTACCCTCCTACTATCTACCCAGTTTGTGTCAAGAATATTCCTATCAAGGTCAAGAATACCTTCAACCCAGAGGCTCCTGGCACCATCATCAAGAACAAGATTGATGGCGACTCCAAACCTATCAAGGGTATTTCTTCTATCAATGGTACAGCACTTATTACCGTAACCGGTCTTTCCATGGTCGGTGTCATCGGTGTCAACCGCCGTATCTTTACCGCTCTTGCCAATGAAGGCATCTCTGTGTTCATGGTTTCCCAGGCATCTTCAGAGAACTCTACCTCTATCGGTGTAAGAGAGCAGGACGTAGAAGAAGCTGTAAGAGTATTGAATGAGGAATTCAAAAATGAGATTGCCGACGGTGCCATGTTCCCTATGCACGCAGAATGTGGTCTGGCTACCATCGCCATCGTAGGTGAAAACATGAAGCACGCTGCAGGCATCGCCGGTAAACTGTTCGGTACACTCGGACGAAGTGGTATCTCAGTCATCGCCTGTGCACAGGGTGCTTCAGAGACCAACATTTCTTTCGTAGTAAAGAGCGATTTCCTCCGCAAATCATTGAACGTATTACACGACAGTTTCTTCCTTTCAGAATACAAGGTGCTCAACCTCTTTATCTGCGGTGTGGGTACCGTGGGTGGCAAACTGATTGAGCAGATCAAGAACCAGTACAAAGAACTCAAGGAGCGCAACAAGCTCAAGCTCAACGTGGTGGGTATTGCATCTTCCCACAACGCCATCTTCGACCGTGACGGTCTCGACCTCGACAATTATCGTGAGGCTCTGAAGGCTTCAGAACCAAGTACCAACGAGACCCTGAAGGAAAAGATTCTGAATATGAATATCTTCAACAGCGTATTCGTGGACTGTACTGCAAGCAAGGATGTGGCAAGTCTCTACCAGAGTCTTCTGGAGCACAACGTGAGCATCATCGCAGCCAACAAGATAGCTGCTTCCAGCGAATATGAGAACTATGAGCGATTGAAGAAGACAGCCATCCAGCGTGGTGTCGTATTCCGTTTTGAAACCAACGTAGGTGCAGGTCTTCCTATCATCGGAACTATCAACGACCTCCGCAACTCTGGTGATAAAATCCTTAAGATTGAGGCAGTTCTGTCTGGTACGCTCAACTTTATCTTTAATGCTATCTCTGGTGTCGTACCATTCTCTGAGACCGTTCGTCTCGCCAAAGAGAAGGGCTATAGCGAGCCTGATCCACGCATCGACCTGAGCGGTATGGACGTTGTACGCAAGTTGGTTATCCTCTCTCGTGAAGCAGGCTACCGTGTAGAACAAGATGACGTAGAAAAGAACCTCTTCGTACCTGACGAATACTTCCAGGGCAGTCTGGATGATTTCTGGAAGAAGTTGCCTGAGTTGGATGCAGAATTCGAGGCAAAGCGCAAGACCCTCGACATCGAGCACAAGCGCTGGCGCTTCGTGGCAACCCTCGACGGTGGCAAGACCAGCGTAGGCTTGCAGGCTGTAGGTCCAGAGCATCCGTTCTACAACCTCGAAGGCAGCAACAACATTGTATTGCTCACCACCGAGCGCTACAAGGAATACCCTATGATGATTCAGGGTTATGGAGCCGGAGCCAGCGTAACTGCAGCCGGTGTATTCGCCAACATCATGAGTATCGCCAACATTTAATAGTATCATACCAATAAAAGGATAACAATTATGAAGCATATTATCATACTTGGCGACGGCATGGCTGACCACCCAGTGGAGAGACTGGGTGGCAAGACCTTGCTGCAATACGCCAACAAACCATATATGGACATGCTTGCCAAGATGGGAAAGACAGGCAGACTCGTTACAGTACCAGACGGTTTTCATCCGGGTTCTGAGGTAGCTAACAGTTCAATCATGGGCTACGATCAGAATGAAGTCTATGAGGGTCGCGGTCCTCTGGAAGCTGCCAGCATCGGCTACGAGATGAGTCCGAATGATTTCGCCCTTCGCTGCAACATCATCAATGTGAACGATGGCATTATCATCACTCACAACGGAGGCAATCTGGAAACAGAGGATGCTGATGTACTCATCAAGTATCTGAACGAGAAACTCGCCAGTCTGTATCCTGGCATCGTGAAGTTTATCACAGGTATCCAATACCGCCACCTCCTGATTATCAAGGGAGGCAACAAGTATGTAGATTGTGCTCCTCCTCACGATCATCCGAATGAGGAATGGAAACCGCTTCTGGCAAAGCCGATGGAGAACGTAGATGCAGCATTGCTCGCTGCACATGATAAGGATGCCAACGGCAATGCTATCGATCCTTTGGCCGACGAATATCGAATGAGTGCGCAGCAGACAGCCGATCTCCTGAATGAACTGATTCTGAAGAGTCAGGAAATCCTGGAGAACCACCCTTTCAATGTGGCACGCAAGGAACGCGGAGAGCGCATGGCTAACATCATCTGGCCTTGGGGCGGCGGTTATCGTCCTCACATGCTCACGCTCTCACAGATGTATCCTCAGATCAAGCGAGGTTCTGTCATCTCTGCTGTCGATCTGATTCGCGGTATCGGTCATTATGCCGGTCTCCGCAACATCATCGTGGAAGGAGCGACAGGTCTTGCTGACACCAACTATGAGGGTAAGGCGCAGGCTGCTATTGATGCTCTGAAGGAAGGCGACGATTTCGTATATGTACACGTAGAAGCAAGCGATGAGGCTGGCCATGATGGCGATCTGGAGTTGAAGATCAAGACTATTGAAAATCTTGACAGGAGACTCATCAAGCCTATCTACGATGAGGTTTCCAAGTGGGAAGAACCAGTATGCATCGCCATCCTACCTGATCACCCTACTCCAGTAGAAATTCGCACCCATGTGAAGGAGCCAGTACCATTCATCATCTACTACCCAGGCATAACGTCTGACGAGGTAGAGAAATACGACGAGGTAAGTTGCGTACGTGGCAGCTATGGTCTGCTACAGCTGCAAGACTTCATGAATGCATTCATGGCCATCAAATAATGTTTATCAATTAAACAGACATCATTAACATAAAAAAAATTGGAAAAATGAAATATTATTCAACAAATAAGAAAGCACCGATTGCCGATCTTCACAAAGCAGTAGTAAAAGGTTTGGCAGAAGACCGCGGTCTCTACATGCCTGAAATCATCAAGAAGTTACCAAAGGAATTCTTCGACAATATCGAAAAGTTCTCTTTCCAGGAGATAGCTTATCAGGTGGCAGACGCTTTCTTTGGCGAGGATGTAGATGCAGACTCTTTGAAGAAAATCGTCTATGACACCTTGGCATTCGATTGCCCTGTTGTAGAGGTAGAACCAAACATCTACTCTCTGGAATTGTTCCATGGTCCTACTCTCGCTTTCAAGGATGTAGGTGCCCGTTTCATGGCCCGTCTGTTGCAATACTTCGTACGCCAGGAAGGCAAAGAAGAAGTGAATGTGCTCGTTGCCACATCTGGTGATACTGGTTCAGCCGTAGCCAATGGATTCCTCGGCGTAGAGGGCATTCATGTCTATGTACTCTATCCAAAGGGTAAGGTGAGCAAGATTCAGGAAAGCCAGTTTACTACCCTCGGTCAGAACATCACAGCCCTTGAGGTGGATGGCGTTTTCGATGACTGTCAGGCACTCGTAAAATCAGCTTTCATGGATGAGGAACTGAATAAGCACATGAAGTTGACTTCAGCCAACTCTATCAATGTAGCTCGCTTCCTGCCTCAGGCATTCTACTATTTCAATGCCTATGCACGCATGAAGGAGAAAGGATTGGCTGACAAGTTGGTAATCTGTGTACCAAGCGGAAACTTCGGTAATATCACAGCTGGTCTGTTCGGTCACGAGATGGGCTTGCCTATCCACCGTTTCATCGCAGCCAACAATGCCAACGATATTTTCTACAACTACCTGCAGACTGGTGAGTACAATCCTCAGCCAAGCAAGGCAACCATTGCCAACGCAATGGACGTAGGCGACCCAAGCAATTTCGCCCGCATCTATGATCTCTATAAGGGCAATCATGATGCCATCACAGCCTATATCAGCGGTGCCACCTACAAGGATGATCAGATAGCAGAGACCATGAAGCAATGCTACAATGACACCAAGTATGTACTTGACCCTCATGGCGCTTGCGGTTATCGTGCCCTGAAAGAGCAGTTGAAACCAGGCGAAGTAGGTGTATTCCTGGAGACCGCTCACCCAGCCAAGTTCAAGGAGAAGGTAGATAGCATCCTCGGTTCTGACATCGAGATTCCTGCACGCCTTGCCGAGTTTATGAAGGGTAAGAAGCAGAGCATCGAAATGACTAAGGACTTCGCTTCATTCAAGAACTATCTGATGAACGAATAAGACGACTGGCAAGCAATAAGAAAACAGCATAAGAGCCTTTCTGCTTTTTCGGCAGAAAGGCTTTTTTGTGCTTTGTAAACGCCAATTTGTAAACTCCATATTACAGATTGGCAATAATTAGCACAAAAATTCTATAATTCATAGCCAATAATTTGGCAGTATCAGATAAAATTATTATTTTTGCCTACAGTTTCAGCAGGACAATCATGATTAGCAGCGGCAAGCTCTCCTAAAGCCCATCCTATGCGAAGTTGTGCAGTATCCATGCAAAGTAGTAAATAAGTTAATAACAACTAAAATAAAATTTAGGTAAAATGAAAATTGAAGATTTTAACTTTGCCGGTCACAAGGCAATCGTACGCGTTGATTTCAACGTGCCATTGGATGAGAATGGTAATGTAACTGACGACACTCGTATCCGTGGTGCCCTCCCTACTTTGAAGAAGGTACTCGCAGACGGTGGTGCTCTTATCATGATGAGCCACATGGGTAAGCCAAAGGGCAAAGTTAAACCAGAACTTTCTCTTTCTCAGATTGTAAAGAACGTTTCTGACGCTCTCGGTGTTGAGGTTAAGTTTGCTAAGGACTGCGGTAACGCTGATGCTGAGGCTGCAGCCTTGAAGCCAGGTGAGGCTCTCTTGCTCGAGAACCTTCGTTTCTACCCAGAAGAGGAAGGTAAGCCAGTTGGCGTAGAGAAGGGTACTCCTGAGTTCGACACTGCTAAGGCTGAGATGAAGGAACGCCAGAAGAAGTTCGCTGCTAAGTTGGCTTCTTACGCTGATGTATATGTAATGGACGCATTCGGTACAGCACACCGCAAGCACGCTTCTACTGCAGTTATCGCTGACAGCTTCGATAAGGATCACAAGATGCTCGGCTTCTTGATGGAGAAGGAAGTAAAGGCTGTTGATGCAGTACTCGGCAACATCAAGCGCCCATTCACAGCTATCATGGGTGGTTCTAAGGTTTCTACTAAGATCGGTATCATCGAGAACTTGTTGACCAAGGTTGACAACCTCATTCTCTGCGGTGGTATGACTTATACATTCTCTAAGGCTCTCGGTGGCAAAATCGGTATGTCTATCTGCGAGGACGACAAGCTCGACGTTGCTCTCGATGTAATCAAGAAGGCTAAGGAGAACGGCGTAAACCTCGTACTCGGTACAGACTCTATCTGCGGTGACGATTTCAAGAACGACTGCAATACACAGGTTTGCCCATCTAACAACATCCCTGACGGTTGGGAGGGTATGGACGCAGGTCCTGAGACTCGCAAGGCTTTCGCTGCAGCTATCAAGGGTGCTAAGACTATCCTCTGGAACGGTCCTGCTGGTGTATTCGAGTTCGACAACTTCGCTGGTGGTTCTAAGGCAATTGCTGACGCAATCGCTGAGGCTACTAAGGAGGGTGCATTCTCTCTCATCGGTGGTGGTGACTCTGTAGCTTGTATCAACAAGTTCGGCTTGGCTGATCAGGTTTCTTACATCTCTACAGGTGGTGGTGCTCTTCTCGAGGCTATCGAGGGTAAGGTATTGCCAGGTGTAGCTGCTATCGAGAAGTAATAGCTAAACACATTTAATTATCTAAAAGTAATCGTCAGGACTTTCCCGGATTTCAGGAAATATTCCTATAGAAAGCTTGAAGATAAAGGAAAATATAAGTTCGAGGGCATCCTCTTTGGTGGTGTCCTCGAATTTTCAGTTTTAGCAAATACCCCTAAGAATCTACAACTTAACAATAATAATGGATTGGATCATTAATCTATTTACCAATACAGAATCCGTGGCTCACATCGCCCTACTCTATGCGATTGTCATTGCCATCGGCGTGTATCTCGGTAAAATCAAAATCGGAGGTATCTCTTTAGGTGTAACCTTCGTTCTCTTTGCTGGCATTCTCGCAGGTCATGTGGGATTCACAGCACCAAAGGATATCCTGACTTTCATACAAGACTTCGGATTGATTCTCTTTGTCTTCATGATTGGTCTTCAGGTAGGTCCTGGTTTCTTCGAGAGTTTCAAGAAAGGCGGTGTCACCCTCAACTTGCTCTCTACAGGAGCCATTTTCCTCAACGTATGCGTGATGTTTACATGCTACTACTTGTTCTTTGACACAAGCAACCCTAACAACCTTCCGATGATGGTAGGTACGCTCTATGGTGCTGTAACCAATACCCCAGGTCTTGGTGCTGCCAATGAAGCGTTGCTCAGCGTATTCCCTAATGGTGCGCCAAGTATTGCCAATGGTTATGCATGCGCCTACCCTCTTGGTGTGGTTGGTATCATCGGTGCTACCATCCTGATCAAGTACATCTGCAAGGTAAATCCTCAAGAGGAGGAAGAACAGTTGAACATGGAAGATGCAGCCAACCCACATGCCAAGGCACACAACATGCACTTGCGTGTGGAGAATGCTTATATCGCAGGTCGCACATTACGTGAAGTATCAGAGTTCTTGAACCGCGACATAGTATGCTCACGTCTCTTGCACAAGGGCGAGGTGAGCATCCCAAACAGTAAGACAACCTTTGAGGTAGGCGACGAACTCCTCGTAGTTTGTGCTGAGGCTGATGCAGAAGCAATCAAGGCATTCATCGGCCCTGAGATTGATGCAGAATGGGACCGCGAGAAGGATGAGGTTCAGCACTTTGTTTCCCGCCGCATTATCGTTACCCGTCCAGAAATGAACGGTAAGACCCTCGGTAAGATGCACTTCTCCAGCGTATATGGCGTGAACGTAACCCGTATCTCCCGTCAGGGAATGGACATTTTTGCTGGCCGCAACCACCACTTCCACGTAGGTGACAAGATTTTGGTAGTAGGTCCAGAAGAGAATGTAAACCGTGTGGCAGAAATGATGGGTAACTCCGTGAAGCGTCTGGATGCACCTAACATCGCCACCATCTTCGTAGGTATCATGGTAGGTATCATCTTCGGTAGCCTCCCATTTGCAGTACCAGGAATGCCAGTTCCACTGAAACTAGGTATTGCAGGAGGTCCGCTGATCATCGCTATTCTGATCGGTCGATTCGGTTATCACTTCAAACTGGTGACTTATACGACCACCTCTGCCAACATGATGCTCCGAGAAATCGGACTGGTACTGTTCCTGGCAAGTGTGGGAATCAAGGCTGGAGCAGGATTCTGGGATACAGTAGTACAGGGAGACGGACTGAAATACGTAGGCTGCGGTTTCCTCATTACGGTCATCCCTATCCTGATAATCGGAACCATCGCCCGTCTGAAGTATAAGTTCAATTACTTCACCATCATGGGTATGCTTGCAGGTACCTATACCGACCCACCAGCATTGGCATATGCAAATGCTTCATGCTCGAAAGAGGCTCCTGCAGTAGGCTATTCTACCGTTTATCCGTTGAGTATGTTCCTCAGAATTTTCTCGGCACAGATTGTCGTTTTGTTCTTCTGCGGATAATATAGCTTACAATTACTGAAATAAGCTTAACAAAAAGTTATAAATTATAAAGAGGTGCGCATTTTTCAAAAAATGTGCACCTCTTTTTGTGGTTTATTCCCAAATAATTCGTATCTTTGAGCCAAGAAACCTAAGAATAACCCTTTAACGTTAGAAACGTATGAAGAAATTGGGACTTATATTAAGCATAGGGTTCATCACAGCCTTGCCCACTTGGAGCCAAGGAGCCAAAAGCATCCGGATAACGGAGGTGATGACCAACAACCGTACAAGCATTGTGGATGAGTACGGCGCACATAAATCATGGGTGGAGCTATCCAATTCCTCGTTTACAACCTACAACATTCGCGGTATGTTCCTGACTACCGACCGGAGAGTTCTCGACAAAAAGATGTCGCCCGAAGAACGGCGAAAGCTGATGTGTCCTCTGCCGAACAACGAGCCTCGCACAACCTTGGCTGGTAAGAAAAGTGTGATCATCTACGACCGCTATATCTGGCATGAAGATTCGGAAGAAACATGCCCAGACTGTTTTCCTAAGGGAAGAGGACACTTCAGATGGTTGAGTGAAGGTACAGGACCTTTCCAACTGAAACTCGGATTGGTTCCTCTCAAGAAAATCGCAGATGCATTCCATGAAAAAAACAACTGGATCGCTCTCTACGATGGTAATGCAGTAGATCTGATAGACTCTATCAGCATTCCATGGTTGGCAGCAGACCAATCCTATGCTCTGACCAGCGATTTCAAGACTTGGAAGATTAGTAAAGCGGATGAAGTAACTCCCGGTTATTTGCCTCTGAGCACAGGGCTCAGCAAACCCCAGATGCTCAAGAATACAGATCCTCACGGCTACGGTATTGCCATTCTCTCCATGGGCATCGTGTTCTCCTGCCTTGCCCTCCTCTTCATCTTCTTCTGGGCTTTCGGTGCTTACATGAAGCACAAACAGCGTATTGCACGTGCCACGGAGAAACATGCCAACCTATTATATAAGACAGGAAAGAAGACTATAGAAGTGACATCAGAAATCAGTCACAAGACCAACGTGATACTCAAGGATGGTTTGACAACTAAGGGTATTGACAAGGAAATCTATATGGCAGTCATTTCATTGGCACTGAAAGAATACCTGGAGGATGTACATGATATTGAATCCGGTATCATCACCATCAAACCAAAACAGACAAGATGGAATGCCCCGAATTTTAATAATAAGTGAAGAGTGAAGAATTCAATAGCTTTACTGATTCAAGATATAAATATTAAAGATTTAAAACTATGGCAAAGTATCAATATACTGTCAAGGGTGTCGATTACGAAGTCGAAATCCAAGACATCGAAGGCAATATCGCCAACGTGACCGTGAATGGAATCCCATTCGAAGTGGAAATGAAGCAACCTGTGAAAGCCAGTAAGCAGAAAGTGAAACTGAGTGAAGAACGAAGAGCAGAAGGAAGTGAAGAACGAAGAGTGAAGAGTGAAGAATCCAATAGCTCTTCTGCCTCTGCAGCAAGTACAAGCTCGGCACCAACGGCAGCAGCCGGTAAACCTGTGGTAGCCCCTCTGCCTGGTACTATCAACGAAATCAAGGTAAAGGTAGGCGACAAGGTGAATGCTGGAGATACGGTTGTCATCCTTGAAGCCATGAAGATGCAGAATAATATCGAGGCAGAAACTTCCGGAACCATCACAAGTATCAACGTGAACAAGGGCGATGCCGTGATGGAAGGCGATACGTTAGTAACCATTAAATAGATAGCTTATGGATTTCATCATACAAAACTTTCATGAGTTCCTGACCTATACGGGCTTTGCCAACGCCACGGCAGGAAATCTCATCATGATTTTAGTGGGAGCCATCTTCATCTGGCTCGCCATCAAGAAGGATTTCGAACCTTTGCTTCTCGTACCTATCGGACTGGGCATTATCCTTGGCAACATCCCATTCCGTGCTGACGCAGGACTCGAAATCGGTCTTTACGAGGACAACTCCGTACTCAATATTTTCTATCAGGGAGTAAAACAGGGATGGTATCCGCCACTCGTCTTTCTGGGTATTGGAGCTATGACAGACTTCTCGGCACTCATCAGCAATCCGAAACTGATTCTTATTGGAGCCGCCGCCCAGTTTGGTATTTTCGGAGCATACATGATAGCCTTAGCTTTAGGTTTCGAGCCTAATCAGGCTGCAGGTATTGCCATCATTGGTGGAGCCGACGGACCTACTGCCATCTTCCTCTCCAGTAAATTGAGTCCAAACCTGATGGGAGCCATTGCGGTTTGCGCCTACTCCTACATGGCGTTGGTGCCTGTGATTCAACCTCCTCTGATGCGCCTACTTACCACCAAGAAAGAGCGTGTCATCAAGATGAAACCAGCTCGCCAGGTAAGTCAGACCGAGAAGATACTCTTCCCTATCATCGGTTTATTGCTTACCACTTTTATCGTACCAAGCGGTTTGCCACTACTCGGTATGCTTTTCTTCGGAAATCTCCTGAAAGAGAGTGGCAAGACAACAAGACTCGCCAAGACAGCTGGCAGTAGCCTGAACGATATCGTGGTGATGCTCCTCGGCCTGACAGTAGGATGTTCCACCCAGGCATCAGAATTTCTGACCCTCAACACGATTAAGATTTTCGCCCTTGGCGCCTTGGCATTCATTATTGCCTCAGCAAGCGGCATTCTCTTTGTAAAGCTGATGAACCTGTTCTTGCCTAAAGACAAGAAACTGAACCCGCTGATTGGTAATGCAGGCGTGAGTGCTGTACCGATGAGCGCCCGCATCTCCAACAATCTCGGTTTGGAATACGACCGCCACAACTTCCTGCTCATGCACGCTATGGGACCAAATGTGGCAGGTGTTATCGGTTCGGCAGTAGCTGCCGGCGCCTTGCTCGGCTTCCTGAATTAAAATTCTCAAATAATAAGAGGATGTGTCATAAGGCTATGATACATCCTCTTTTTCGTTTCACCAGAGATTTTCTTCATCAGACGAATAAAATTACGCCATGCACTTATGGCACACCTTTATACTATATTCATAAAAGAAATCTGGCAAGATCCGATACTCAAAATTTTGTATCGAATCTTGCCAGAAGCTATATCTGATAAAAAACTATTTCAGATTAAACAGAAAGAATTTTTAGTTTTCCCTGATAAGAAACTACGATTTTCACCTGATAACTCAGCGAACTATCAGGCATAGCCAAAACAGCCAGGTAATGAATACCCTTTTCATCAATCCCTTCAAAGAGCAAGTCGCTCAATACAGCCTGCTCCAGAAAAGAATCAGGCACTTTCTTTCCAAAATCCTTCTTTTTGAAATCATGAGAGAAAAGTTTGTTAGCACCATGGAACACATTGAGATTGATAATATTGTCGAAATAGACATTATCCACCTGCACCCCATCATCATTCATCGAACTCTTAAACACCTTGTAAGTAGTAGGATTCACCTGAACATAAAGATGATACCTGTTTTCCCCATGCAAAACAATCGTATCACGCTTAATAAGCTGATTCTGATTGAGCGCTACGGTTTTCTCCTGCTGGAAAGACTTCAGGTAAGTTTTATCGGAAGTCTTAGTCAACTTGATAACATCACCGCTTGGGCTCTTGAACTCGAATAAGTGAGCCGCCTGTTTCAAGATAGGATATTTCACATCTCGGGCACCTTTCATAACTAAAGTATCACCATAGATGCAGAAATATACGGGTTGACTCGTCGAATCAGGATAATAAATCGTATCTCCCTTTACTCTGAAAGCCACATCCTCATCGTCCTCATTAAGCCAGATGCCCTGCAACAATTCCTTAGCGCGAGTATCTTCCTTAGGGGTAGAATTCGGACTGGCCTTCTTGCCACAACTGGCAGCAACAGAGAGTCCACATAGCAATGCCATCATCAAAGAATGCCTCTTGATCAGATAAAGCACCCCTTGAATATCTGTAATTTTGCTGTTCATATCATCACACATTAATTATTTAGGGACAAAGATAATACTTTTCTACGATATGACAAAACATTTTCAACTATTTATATCTTCAAGTATTTTTTTTCCTTAAAATTATTGGTCAGTTTCATTTTTTTCACTAACTTTGCAGTCGTGAATGAACTAGAAAGACATATCGAAATCCTACTTCTGAGCAACGATTGCGTGATTGTCCCTGATTTTGGGGGCTTCATGGCTCACCACGTAGATGCGCGTTATGATGGCAGAGACAACATGTTTTTGCCACCATTAAGAACCGTAGGCTTCAATCCACAGTTGAAGATGAACGATTCCCTTTTGGCGCAATCTTACGTAGAAGCATACGACATCAGTTACCCTGAAGCTATCGACCGCCTTGCTAACGAGGTGGCCGAAATTCGTCAGCGCCTGGAAAATGAAGGCAAGTATGAAATCAACAATATCGGTACTATATATCTCAACGAAGACGGCAATTATACTTTTGAGCCTTGCGAGGCTGGCATTCTGACCCCTAACTATTATGGTTTGGGCGGATTCGACATGCTTCCTCTCAGCGCTCAGGAAAATGAGCCTACAGTTTCGTTTGAGAAGACTAACAGCGCCAATATTGCAGAAAAAATAGAGATAAATCAAGAAGAAAAACAGGCAGAACCTGTTGTGGCATTACAAAATGTGACAGCAAATTCTGTATTTGATGTAAATGACAATAGCGAAAAGCCATCTGCAGAGTTCATTCTTATCAAGAAGAGTTGGCTCCGCAATCTGGCTGCTGCCTGCATCGCCATCATAGCTTTCTTCGCCATCTCTACCCCATTGAGAACTCCTAACGTACAGACCAGCAAGATTGATACAGGCATGCTTACCCGTATCATGCCAAAGGAGTTAGTTACACAAAATACCCACCAAACGGAACTTGCTTCCAAGGCTGAAAACAGCGAGAAGGTATTGAAACTCGACCCAGAAACGAATAAGGATGCTAACGAAGAGGCCAACGAGAAGAAAATCGACCAGGCTGAACTCAAGAGCGCCAAACCATATTATGGAATCGTTTTGGCAAGCCGCGTAACCAAGCGTAATGCTGCCAACTATGTTGAGACGCTGCAAGCCAAGGGTTTCAAGGCAGCCAAGGTGGTTATTACCGCTACGAACGTGAAGGTAGTTTATGGCTCATACGAGACTGAAAGTCAGGCCTATAAGGCTCTCCACAACCTCCGCAATAATGACGTTTTTGCGGATGGCTGGATTACCAAAGTTACTGAGTAACAGAGAATGAGCAAAAAACAAAAGTGAGTAAAAACAAAGAAAATATACATGAAAAGAGTTCGCTGTCCTAAGTGTGACAACTACATTACTTTTGATGAGAAGAAATACGAGGCTGGTCAGAGTCTCGTATTTGTGTGTCCTAACTGCAATAAGCAATTTGGCATTCGTATGGGTGTTTCCAAACTTCGCGAGACCCGCAAGGAGGAAGTTCTTGACGAGAATGCCAACGAAAAGGGATTCGGCTCCATCGTTGTCATAGAGAATGTATTTGCCTACAAGCAGGTGATTCCTCTCCAGATGGGCGATAACATCATCGGACGCTATATGAAGAACAGCGGAATCAACTGCCCTATCGAGACGGTTGACCCAAGTGTTGACATGAACCATTGTGTCATCAATGTGAGTCGCGACAAGAAGGGACGCCTCAAGTATGTGCTCCGTGACGGTCCGAGTTACACAGGTACCTTTGTAGATAATGAAATCTTGGGAGACAAGGAACGTCGTGTTATTGAAGACGGTACATTATTTACCATTGGAGCAACTTCCATCATTCTTCGTACCGCAGATTCACAAGAAGACTAACTAAAAGAAAAAGGGAATTTGTCTGAAATCAATCCAAGCATGATTATAATTCGTATGAGATTGATTCGCATGAAATAACTTCATCAGAAACGAATCCGTCAGAATTATTTCATTTAGAATTCTTTCGTATGAAATCTAAGCGCTTGAAATGAAAAAAGGGCGCTTAAAGATAATAAAGTCGAATAAATATACCTTTTTCGCTTACTATCTGAAAGAAATATAGCATATTTGGCAATCTTTTTGCTAATATTTTCTTTTGATTGAAAGAAAATATGTATCTTTGCATCTGTAAATTACAAAACGTATTAAAATAACATGAATTACGTTAGGTTATGGATGTAGCAATCGTAAAATATAATGCCGGAAATATCTATTCCGTAGTCAACGCCATGAAGCGTTTGGGCATCAATCCTATTCTTACAGATGATGCTGAAATGCTTCAGAAGGCAGACCGTGTTCTTTTCCCTGGACAAGGCCAGGCTAAAGAAGCCATGGAATACCTCAAGGCACACCACCTCGACCAAATCATCAGAGACTTAAAGCAACCAGTTCTGGGCATTTGCGTAGGACAGCAACTGTTGTGTCGCCATTCTGAAGAGGGCGATGCAGATTGCATCGGCATCTTTGATGTAGATGTAAAGAGATTCCAGCCTCAAAGACATGAAGATAAAGTGCCTGCTATGGGATGGAACGAGATTTACGACCTGAAGACGGATCTTTATAAAGGATTCGGGAAATCATCAGAGGCTTTACTTCATCCCTACTCCTATTTCGTACACAGTTATTACGTTCCGCTCTGCGAGGATACAATTGCTACAGCCAATTATATCCTCCCCTATAGTGCATCCTTACATAAGGACAATTTCTATACTTGCCAGTTCCACCCTGAGAAGAGCGGCAAGGTTGGCGAACAGATTTTGAAGAACTTCTTAGAAATATAAAAGAAATATGATAGAATTAATTCCTGCCATCGACTTGATCAACGGGCAATGCGTACGTCTTACGAAAGGCGATTACGACCAGAAGAAGGTCTATAATGATAATCCTGCTGAAGTAGCCAAGCACTTCGAGAGTCTGGGCTTCAAGCGACTCCATGTGGTTGACCTTGATGGTGCCAAGTCTAAGCATATCGTTAATGATGCCGTACTCAAGGCTATTACGACGAGTACTTCCCTCGTGGTTGATTTCGGTGGTGGAATCAAAACCGAGGAGGATATTGAGAAGGCATTTGCTGCAGGTGCTTCGATGGTTACCGTGGGCAGCATCGCCGTAACCAATCCGGAGCTTTTCATGCAATGGATGGAGAAATATGGTGCTGAGAAGCTGATTCTGGGTGCAGACGTGAGAAACGGCAAGATTTCTATCAATGGTTGGAAGGAGGATTCCTCAGAAGACCTCCTGCCTTTCCTGAAACAATATATTGATAAGGGAGTAAAGAATGTGCTCTGCACAGAAATCAGTAAGGATGGAACGTTGCAGGGGCCTGCCATAGAACTATATAAAGAGGTAATGGCAGCCTACCCTAACCTTCATCTGATTGCTTCGGGCGGCGTAAGTTGCAACGAAGATATCAAGGCTCTGGAAGCTGCAGGAATTCCTGCTGTCGTTTTCGGCAAGGCCTTCTATGAGGGCAAAATCAAAGTTGAAGAATTGGGACTATAGAATCCTGCGGGGAAAAGCTAAAAAGAAGAATATGGTAGAACAAAGAATAAATAAAGGTTTGGCAAAGCGAATCGTCCCTTGCCTCGACGTAAAAAACGGCGAGACCGTAAAGGGCACCAATTTCGTGAACCTCCGCAGCGCTGGCGACCCGGTAGAACTGGGCAAAGCCTATAGTGATGCAGGAGCCGACGAACTGGTCTTCCTTGACATAACAGCAAGTTTCGAGGAGCGCAAAACCTTCACAGATATGGTGACTCGCGTAGCTGCCGAAATCAACATTCCATTTACCGTAGGTGGAGGAATCAACGAACTTAAAGACGTGGATCGCCTGCTTAATGCCGGCGCAGACAAGGTCAGCATCAATAGTGCTGCCATCCGCCGTCCAGAACTCATCAACGAGATTACAAGTCACTATGGCTCACAGGTTTGCGTTTGCGCTATCGATGCCCGTCTCGATGAAGATGGTTGGCATTGCTATGTTAAAGGAGGCAGAGAACGTGTAGAATTGGGCTTGTTTGACTGGGCAAAGGAAGTTGCCGACAGAGGAGCAGGTGAAATTCTGTTTACGAGCATGGATCATGACGGAGTGAAACAGGGATTTGCCAATGAAGCGCTTGCCAGACTGGCTGATGAGGTAAGCATTCCTATCATCGCCTCGGGAGGTGCCGGCAATATGGAGCATTTCCGTGATGCCTTCACTTTGGGAAAAGCTGATGCCGCTCTCGCCGCAAGTGTATTCCACTTTGGCGAGATTGCCATTCCTGATCTCAAGAAATACCTCAGAGAAGAAGGAATTAATGTCAGAATCTAATAAGGAATTGAATCGAGAATGTCCCTGAAACGCAAGAAGGACGAATCGAGGAAATCTCTGAATCTAACTGACGATGCTTTTCCTCTCAAAGAGAATTAAAGCAACAATACAACCATAAAAGATAAAACAACTATAATACGATAAAAATATTAAGATTATATGGAAATAGATTTCGAAAAAATGGACGGACTTGTTCCTGCCATCATTCAGGACGCAATCACCAAGAACGTTTTGATGTTGGGATTCATGAACAAGGAAGCATACGATAAAACAATAGAAACCAAAAAGGTTACTTTCTGGAGCCGTTCACGCAACTGTCTTTGGACAAAGGGTGAAACATCAGGCAACTTCCTCAATCTTGTCAGCATTCAGAACGACTGCGACAACGATACCTTATTAATTAAGGTACACCCAGACGGACCTACCTGCCACAAGGGCACAGATACCTGCTGGGCTGAGGAGAACGAGCTGAACCCAATCCTCTTCCTCTCAGAACTTCAGGATTTCATCAACAAGCGCCACGAGGAAATGCCAGAAGGAAGTTACACGACCAGTCTCTTCAACAAAGGCGTCAACAAAATGGCACAAAAGGTTGGAGAAGAGGCAGTTGAAACCATCATCGAAGCTACAAACGGAAATGATGAGAAACTCGTATATGAGTCTTCCGACCTACTCTACCACCTCATCGTATTGCTCACCAGCAAGGGCTTACGCATAGAGGATGTAGCCAAGGAACTCCAGATGCGCCACGACCCAAACTGGGACAAGAAGCGTCGAGTAGCCAAGAGCAAGGGAGAAATGAAATAATTTCTGCCGGGGAATCATCAAACATTATGTAAACCAGAAATAGAACAAGAGATGTTGATAGACTATAAGAAAGTGAGCATTTACCAGGCTGATAAGTGCGTGCTCAAGGAAATAAACTTCCATGTGGATGAAGGCGAGTTTACCTACCTCATCGGTAAAGTGGGTTCAGGAAAGAGTTCTCTCCTGAAAACCCTCTACTGCGAACTCGACCTCGTGGAAGGCGAGACAGAAAAGGCAGAGATTTTGGGCAGAGACCTCAAGACCATCAAGCGAAAGGAAATACCCGCCCTGCGCAAGGAACTGGGTATTATCTTCCAGGATTTCCAGTTGCTCCACGACCGTACCGTACGCAAGAACTTCGAGTTTGTACTGAAGGCTACCGGATGGAAGGACAAGAAGGCAAGAAACAAGCGAATCGAAGAAGTGCTCAACGAAGTGGGCATGATCGAGAAGATAGACAAGTTGCCACATGAACTTTCGGGTGGAGAACAGCAGCGTATCGCCATCGCAAGAGCCCTGCTCAACAATCCGAAGATCATCATCGCAGATGAGCCTACGGGTAATCTCGACCCAGAAACAGCCAGCAACATCGTGAGCCTGCTGAAGGAAATCACCCAGCAAGGCACGGCTGTAGTCATGACCACCCACAACATCCCGATGCTCGACAAATTCCCGGGAATCGTTTACCGCTGCAAGGATGGTGAACTGCGCGAAGTGACAAAGGAATACAATCGCATCGACCTCACGGAAGACGGAGAGGAAAATTAAGTGAAGAACGAAGGGTGAAGAGTGAAGTATTCTACACCCTCATTAAACTTTAAACAATAAAATAAAAATTTAAACATTCAAATAATTTACGACTATGAAGGTAATGAAATTCGGAGGTACTTCCGTAGGCTCACCAGAGCGCATGAAGGGAGTAGCCTCATTGGTTACAGAATCAGGTGAACCAACTTTCATCGTATTGTCTGCGATGAGTGGTACAACAAACTCTCTCGTTGAGATCTCTGACTATCTCTACAAGAAGAACCCAGAGGGCGCCAACGAGGTAATCAACAACTTGGAGAAGAAATACATGCAGCACGTGGAAGATCTCTACTCTACCGAAGAGATGAAGAAAACTACACGCGAATTCCTGCAGAGCGAGTTCAATTATCTCCGCTCTTTCACCAAGGATCTCTTTACTTCTTTCGAAGAGAAAAGCATCGTGGCTCAGGGCGAAATCATGAGCACAAACATGGTTGTAAACTACTTGAAGGAACAGGGCATAAAGGCAGTATTGCTCAGCGCATTAGACTTTATGCGTACTGATAAGAATGCAGAACCAGACCCACAGTACATCAAGGAGAAATTGGGTGCCATCATGGAGCAGAACGAGGGTTATCAGATTTACATCACCCAGGGCTTCATCTGCCGCAACGCTTACGGCGAGGTAGATAATCTCCAGCGTGGTGGTAGCGACTATACAGCTTCTCTCATAGGTGCAGCCCTCCCAGCTGACGAGATTCAGATCTGGACCGATATCGATGGTATGCACAACAACGACCCTCGTGTCGTAGAGCACACAGAGGCAGTACGCCAGTTGAACTTCGAGGAGGCAGCAGAGTTGGCTTACTTCGGAGCCAAGATTCTCCACCCTACCTGTGTTCAGCCAGCCAAGTATGCAGGTATTCCAGTTCGCCTGAAGAACACCATGGATCCTAAGGCAGACGGTACCATCATCGACAACGTAATCGTACGTGGTAAGATCAAGGCTGTGGCAGCAAAGGACAATATTACAGCCATCAAGATCAAGAGTAGCCGCATGCTCCTCGCTACAGGTTTCCTGCGCAAGGTATTCGAGATTTTCGAGAGCTACCAGACTCCAATCGACATGATTGCTACTTCTGAGGTAGGTGTAAGCATGAGTATTGACAACGACGCTCACATCAACGACATCGTCAACGAGTTGAAGAAATATGGTACAGTAACCGTAGATTCAGACATGTGCATCATCTGCGTAGTAGGCGACCTCGACTGGAGCAACGTAGGCTTCGAGACCATGGCTACCGATGCGATGAAGAACATCCCTGTACGCATGATTTCTTACGGCGGCAGCAACTACAACATCTCATTCCTCATCAAGGAGAAGGATAAGAAGCAGGCTTTGCAGAACTTGAGTAATGTTCTGTTTGAGAAGTAATGTAAGTGAAGAACGAAGTGTGAAGAGTGAAGAATTCTCATGTAATACTTCCTGTCCACTCTTCGTTGGATATTCTGACTTAACCATCAGTTGGATTTTCTAATTTGACTATAATAAGATATTAATTTAAGACAAAGCGAAATGAAAGGTACATTTCCGATAGATAAGTTTCAGGAGATACAGACTCCGTTCTACTATTACGACACAGACCTGTTGCGCCGTACCCTCAAGACTATCAACGAGGAGGCAGGCAAGCACCCAGGTTTCGAAGTACATTATGCTGTGAAAGCTAATGCCAACCCTAAGGTGCTCAACGTCATCTGCCAGGCTGGATTAGGTGCCGACTGTGTGAGCGGAGGAGAGATTCAGGCTGCCATCAACGCAGGTTTCCCTGCCAACAAGATTGTTTATGCTGGCGTAGGTAAGAGTGATTGGGAAATCAACATCGGACTGGAGAAAGGAATTTTCTGCTTTAATGTAGAAAGCATTCCGGAACTTGAGGTAATCAACGAACTTGCCGAGAAGCAGAATAAGATTGCACAGGTTTGCTTCCGTATCAATCCTGACGTTGGCGCCCATACACATGCCAACATTACCACGGGCTTGGCTGAAAACAAGTTTGGTATCGCCATGCGCGACATGGAGAGCGTCATCGAGGAGGCTTCCAAAATGAAGAACATCCAGTTCTTAGGATTGCACTTCCATATTGGTAGTCAGATACTTGACATGGGTGACTTCGAGGCTCTCTGCAACCGTATCAACGAATTGCAGAACCAGTTGGAAGCTCATCATATTGTAGTAAAGAACATCAATGTGGGTGGTGGTCTTGGTATAGACTACAATCATCCAAACCGCATGCCAATCCCAGATTTCAAGGATTATTTCGATACTTATGCCAAGAAATTGAAGTTGCGTGATGGTCAGAAAGTTCACTTCGAGTTGGGCCGTGCCGTAGTTGGCCAGATGGGTTCACTCATCACCAAGACCCTCTACATCAAGCAGGGAACTGCCAAGCAGTTTGCCATCGTCGATGCAGGAATGACCGATCTCATCCGCCCTGCCCTTTACCAGGCTTTCCACAAGATAGAGAATATCTCAAGCGACGAGCCTGTAGAAACTTACGATGTAGTAGGACCTATCTGCGAATCGAGCGATGTCTTCGCCAAGGCAATCGACCTGAACAAGACCCATCGTGGCGATTTGATAGCCCTTCGTTCCGCAGGAGCCTATGGTGAAATCATGGCAAGCCAGTACAACTGCCGCCAGTTGCCAAAGGGCTACATAACAGAAGATCTTTAAAAATAAAAAGGAATGATTTCCTTATTACGAGAAAAGAAATGATAACAATTAGTATAACTACTATCATAGCAGGCGCAGTAGTGGTTTTATTGGCTATCCTCGGATCGCTGGTAAATCCATTCCTGCGCTCGTTGCGCTTTCCTGAGACGGAAGGAAATGAGACGGAAAGAAATGTGACAGAAGGAAATGAGGAATCAGGAAATAAGGCAGAATTATCTCAAAAAGAAAATGCTGAACCAGTTACAATTCTCATTACAGCTCATGACAACCTGCCGGAGCTGGAGCGAAATCTGCCGATGTTTCTCAATCAGCAGTATGCAGCCGACTACCAGGTTATCGTAGTAAGCCAAAGTACCGACGTAGATACCATCGACTTCCTGAAGCGTACGGCTGCGCAGAATCCTCACCTCTACTATACGTATATTCCTGAGAGTTCACGCTACATGAGCCGCAAGAAACTGCAGATTACCTTGGGTGTAAAAGCAGCCAAATACGAGTGGATTATTCTGACAGAACCAACTTGCAGACCGGAAAGCAACCAATGGCTTGCCGCTATGGCCCAGCAATTCAGCACCTCCACCCATCTGGTTTTGGGCTACGTAGCTTTTGATGATGAAACCAAGCGCATCCGCCGTTTCGAGAGCATTCGCAGGGCATTCTATCTGCTCCGCCGTGCCCAGCATTCCTATGCCTACCGCACCCACATGCCTAACGTGGCCTTCCGCAAGAGCGATTTTATGGAAGGACAGGGCTATCAGGGCAACCTGGAGTATATCAGGGGCGAATACGACTTTCTGGTAAACAAGTATGCTGAATGTGGCGATACGGCTGTAGAACTGGCCCGCCAAGCCTGGCTCATCCATGATGAACCTTCCAACAAGTCTTGGCACAATATCCATCTCTATCTGCAGGCTTCACTCAAGTCGCTCAACAGAGTCAAGTCTATGCGCACCCTCCTCTTCTTCGACCACCTGCTGCCTCATCTGAGTCTTCTCGCATCTATAGCAGCTTTGGCATGGAGCATTTATGCTCAAGACTGGATACTTACAGGTTGCGCTGGATTCTCACTTATCCTCCTCTTCGTCATCCGCATGCTCATCGCCCACAAGGCCATCAAGCATTTTGATGAAGACTTGGCTATGATCAAGTTGCCATTCTACGAATATGGAATCATCTGGAGAAATTTTGCCAACAAAATCAGATACTGGCGAGCTGACAAAAACGATTTCACCAGCCATAAACTGTAAAGGCAGAAGGATTTGAAATTGAAAGGTTGGAAAGATTTGAAATCTGAAAGGATTTGAAATTGAAAAACTGGAAGATTTGGAATTTGGAAGACTGGAAGATTTGGAGCTGGAAGGCTAAAACAGGAAGTAAAAGACGGAAGGCTGAAAGTAGAGACCTGAAGACAAGACAAAATAATCGAAATACTTAAAATACAAATACTTATAGTTATAAAATTAAAGTAAACGATGAAAGTATATTTGTTCATTTCCAAAGCGAAGAAATTGCTGAAGATGTATGAACCATACACAGAAGCAATGAGCCAGAAGCTCGACATCACGGACAAGTTGACTGATGCCGATGTTGTATTGATTTTAGGAGCATGGACAATGCTGGGTGCCCAACTGGCGAGGAAATCGCGCAAGATGGGCATTCCATACATCGTTTGTCCACTTGGCGATGTTTCTGAGCGTAACTGCAAAAATCCTTGGTTGAAGCGCAGCCTGCAGACAGCATGCTATCAGAAAAGCATGTACAGCAAGGCCGACCTTCTCATCGCCACTACCCCATTAGAAAAAGCTTACCTGGAAAAGTTGGCGTGGAACCAGCACGTTTCCCTTATCCGTTACTTCGGTTACAGTCATCTTACTTCTACAGCTTCGATGATGGAAGACTGGGGCGAGGCCGACATGCTTACCTTTGATGAGTTTGAGCGCCGCAAGGCAGAGGCTATTGCCCAACTGACCCAGGATACCATCATCTCGCAAGTGCTGCAGATCAAGAGTCGAATGCCTCACAAGAACATTCCACAGAAGTATCTGGATGACCTTCACACGCTTTTGTATGCCGACGATTATGATGAGGATGCCATCAAGGAAGAACTGGGTAAGCTGAAACTTTCCAACTATGCCGCTTCCGTATTTCAGGCGATGACCGAAAAAACAGGACTAACGGAAGGCTTCATGCCGATTCCTGCCAAGGAGGGAAGAAAGAGCCGGGAGATTCTGAAATATATAAAGTAAAGGAATACTGAAATATAAAAAGGGAAATCTCGAAAAGAAAGGATTAGAATTAATAGATTAGAATTAATAGAAAAGAAAGGATTAGAATTGCTTCGAAAAGAAAGGTTTAGAATTAATCGAAAGCAAAAGCTTTAGGAGTCCTATAAAATTTAAAAAGTCCTTTAGCAGCAAGTTCTCACTTGTTTCGCTAAAGGACTTTTTCTATCTGTTCACTTTTCTATTATACAGGACATTCCATCATAATAAATATCATTTCATGTTTTATCTCCACGCTCCGAATCTTGCACGTGGCAAAGGAGCGGAGAAGTAATAGTTCTGGTCGTTATTCTTGTCCAGGAAATTCACCTGCTTCATGCCGAAGAATGGCAGCCCCTCTGGGAAGAGGCGGGCGAAATCGGTTACACCACCTGAGAGTGCAGGACTATTATCCTGATATTCGAAATTCCAAGTCTTATCGAAAGCAAGAGGAGCACCCTTCTCCTGAAGATCTATCTCACAATTGATGTTCATCTTATCACTCTGCTTGAAGTTCTTGAAGAGCGGATTGAGCTGACCTGCCACGCTACTCTTGATATCTGTATCATACCAGATACTGAGGCTTGCACCCTTCGCCATCTGCTCTACTCCCTTGTCGGTAGAGGCAAAGTAGTAGTTTGGAGTCAGACGACTATGCTCCATATCTGCCCCATCCTGCTTTGGCTGCTTCAGTCCATAACGGGAATCGTAGATGAGATTGTTCACGAAGATAGGTTTGGCAGCCTTCTCTACCCATACAGAACCACCCTTCTTGTTTTTGGCACGACACCATCCGCAATCAACTATAGTATTATTGTAAACGGTCATCTCTGTAAGCGGAATGGTCTCACTATTGCCAGCATTAGAGAGTTTGAAGGCGTTGGTGCAGGCATTGTAGATGATATTGTTGGCAACATCGAGTTTGCAACCAGCCTTCACGTTGATAGCCTCACCACCATCAGCAGCATTTCCGCTATCGGCGAAGATATTGTTGATAATCACACCATTACCGCCAGTAAAGTAAGTCTGGTCGTTATAGTTGTCGTGGAAGAAACAGTTAGCCATCACAAACTTACCATTCACATTACAGAAATGGAAAGCAGGCACACCACCATCGATAGTAGTCTTGAAAAGATGGTTCTGGAAAGAAGCAGAACTCCCGGTAGGAGTAGCACAAGCATAAGCCACTTCCACATGATTAAGTACCACCTCCTCAGAATTGTATCCGCAGATGATGCCACCCCAATCGGCAGGCTTCTTGGTATCAGAAGTAAAGGTGACAGGTTTTTCGGCAGTACCCATGCAATAGAGATTACCCAATACTACGATTTCCACAGGCACCTGAACCTCAGATTTGCAGGTAACGGTTACACCCGGCTCGATATAGAGCGAAGTACCCACAGGAATCTCCACGCTCTCGCTGAGGGTAGTATCCTTGCTCCAAACCAGGGAACCTACAGGATATTCAGCCACGTCAGTTTTCAGAACTTCGTTAGAACCCTGGTTTTCGTTGCTTCCATTACCACCATTATTTGTATAATCGTATGGATTGATATTATCGTTCTCACAAGAAGTAGAGAACATAGCCGCTGCTGCCATCATCAGCATGCAAGCGAAAGTATTTATCTTTTTCATTTTTTACCTTTTTACTTTTTTACCTTTTTACCTTTAAAAGCCTTTTTACCTTTTATAACTTGTATCTTACTCCCAGCAGGAAGGTTCTACCGTACTTATAAGTACCCACGATAGTCTTATCGCTCTTCTGCCCCTCATACTCTAAGTTGCTCTTGTTCACGGTTTTCAAGTATCTCTCGCGCTTGGCATCGAGCAAATTGTTAGCCTTGAAGAAGACGGAGAAGCCGTTCTTGAATTGCTTTTCTGCACTCAGGTCGAGACCGAACATCGCCTTATCCCATTGGTCAGCATCCTTGAAAGGAGAAACCAGGGCAAGCTTGGTACCTGTGAAGGAAGAGGCCAACTGCGCATTCCATCCGTGCTCCGTATCCTTATATAATAAGGAGATGTTGGCGGTATGAGGAGCCTGATTGACCAGCGGACGGGTCTGGGTTACGCCTGTCTTATACTCGGCACTACCCTCCTGATACTCACGCTTAGAGGTGGTGATTTCAGAATGGGTGTAGGTATAGTTCGCCTTCACTCCGAAGTGGCGGATGTACTTGATCACGTCAATCTCAAATCCCATATTCTTGGCATTACCCAGGTTATCCGGCGTATAGTAGGCATCGGTTCCGGCACCAATTTTTCCATCTGATGTTACGAACACCTGCTCGATAGGGTCCTTCAGATACTTATAGAACACGCCTGCCAAGATCTGCTCGGTCTTGCTTGGGAACCACTCCCAGCGCAGGTCGATATTGTCGATGCAGGCACGCTTCAGATTTGGATTACCCTTCTCCTGATACTCCTCGCCCATAATCTGATAAGGCACAATCTCGTAGAAGCCAGGGCGGTTGATGGAGCGATAGTAAGAGAGACGCACATTCATCTTCTTGGTAGGTGTCCACTTGATGGATGCAGATGGCAGATAATCCCAGTAACTCTGCTCGCCCGTCTGTCCCATGTTGCGGAAATGCTGGAGCATGGTATAGATCTGGTTGGTATGCTCGGCACGGAAACCGGCATTCAGTTCGCCCAGTTCACTCTTCAGGGTTACCATGGCATAGGCTCCGCCGATGTGCTCCTTGGAATCATAGTTGAGCTGTGAAGCCTGAGAATAAGGAGTCTTACAAACCCAATCGATAGTAGCATACTGGTCTAATCCGTTGCCGTCCAAAGTCTGCGAGATGTCGGCTGGATTGAAGATGTAGGAATAATATCTGTTGCTACGCTCTTTTCTGCGATACTGCGCACCCGCCTTCCAGAGCGCCTCCACATCGTTGGAGAAATGGGTATCGTATGAGAGATTGATGTAACCCGCCCAGTCGGTATCCTTGTTGTGCTGGAATCGGCGCTCGGCACTCTTAGGCAGGGTCTTGGTAATGTTCTTGTCGCCTTCCCAGATAGAACCCGCAACGGCATCTCCGCCATTCTCGGCTGTCCTGCTCACGGTATTCGTCAGAGAGACATAGGTTCTGTCCGGATCTTCTTCCTTTGCCTGAGAGAACACGCCCGACCAATCGAGGGTAAAATCCTTGGTAAGATGATGCGTACCCTTCAGGTTGGAGGCGAAGATGCTCTGAGTAGTTGAGAGAGAGCGGACTTCATCATCCTGCGTATAACTGTCGGCTCCGATGTATTCGGTATTAATGCCACTATTGTATCTGATGCCCTTGGAATTGGTGCGCACATACATATTATACCATTCCAACTTATGTCCAGGCAGAGTCAAGTCGAACTTAGCATGAACACCCGTGGTAAGGTCGTGGATGCTGTAGAAGCGATGATGCAGATTGGAGATATACATCGCCTGCTCACCCGAAGCCATCTTCACGGAATTATAAGTACGCTCGGTACCACGGAAAGTATTCTGAACGCTTCCGGCAAGCATCACACCCAGGCGATCGCCCCAGAATCGGTTGCCGATGCTCAAACCTCCGAGGAAGTTGGGAGCAGGAGCGGAATGGCGATTCAACTGTACAGGACCATTTTTGAAATCGCTCATCTGTGCCTTATAGTCTTTTCCGAAAGCCTCGTAAGGCACCTTCTTGGTATAGTCGGAACGGTTGCTGGTAAGATAATCTCTCCCCTCTTTCCAGAAATAATCACTCGCTCCGATGGCAGCATTTGCCTGAATCTGGAAACAGGAAGGAGCATCCTTCATCACCATATCCACCACGCCGCCGGCTGCATCGCCTTCCATATCGGCAGTCAGAGACTTGGATACGACGAGGCGGTCCATCAGGTCGCTTGGGAAGATATTTAATGGGATATAACGGTTCTTGTCGTCCGGACTTGGAATCTTCACGCCGTTGACCAGGGTGTAGTTGTATCGCTTATCCATACCACGGAGTATGGCGTAAGAAGCCTCTCCGGAAGCATCACGCTCCATGGTGACACCAGAAACACGCTGGAGCACGCTCGCCACGTTGACGTCAGGAGAGAGTTGGATGCTCTGCTGGCTCATCACGTTGAGCACGTTGCCCGCATTCTTCACGGTCTCCACGGCACTACGATCGCTTCTGTATTCACGATGACCGGTAACCACCACTTCGCCCAACTGCTTCAGGTCTTCATCCATGGCGATGGTCAGGTGTCCATCCTTTCCCTCTTTTCCATCCTTGGAGAAGTCTTTAGCCACATCTACCACCATTTCGCGGGTCTTGTAGGCCATGTATGAAACGATGAGAGTCACCTTGCCCTTATCAGGCAGTTCATGCAGGGTGAAAGTACCATCGAGACCAGACGTAGTACTCACGTTGGGCAACTCCTTCACTCGGATTACGGTTCCGATGAGGGGTTCGCCCGTCTTGTTATCCTTGACAATACCATCCAGCGTATGTGCTTGAATGGCGGAAGTCGCAGCGGCAAGAAGCGCCGCACTCATTAAAAATCTTTTCATCTATATCGCTATTGAATTCTTCACTCTTCGTTCTTCACTCTTCACTTACTTTTTGTAACCGTGTGTATGATTTTTCCATCCTTGTCAATCATCGCCATTCTCAGCTGCTTCTTATCTACGGTAAATACAGAAAATCCATCGGCAGGACTGCAGAACACGGTACCATCGATAGGCTTCACAGGACGAGCCAGAGAAGAAGAGGAATTGACTACGTAGTCGATATTATCGCCCTTCTTCTGGATGTGCTGGAAGTTGTGGATGTGACCGCAGGCATAAATCGCCACATTATTATATTTATGGAGGATAGGAAGAAGGCGCTTCTGCATGTCGAGACGCTCGCTCTCCTTCTTCGTGGTGTAGGCATAGATAGGATGATGGCCTACCACGATGACCCAGTCTTCCTTGGCATTCTTCAGAGTTTCGTCGAGCCAGGAGAGCTGAACCTCAGCATCCTGCTTGCAGGCATCAGGATAGATGTCTGAATTCTTGCAGTAAGAATCGATGAGGGGTGTAGTATCGAGGAAGATGACGCGCACGGTGGTTCCTTTGTGGTCGAACACCTTGGTGTAATATTTGGCTGGCATCATCCAGCGGCGGCTCACCTTGCCGTAGTCCATAAAAGCCTGAGTATTACCACGATACTCATGGTTACCGCAAACCGGGAACCAGTTGAGCATCAGGTCGGGATGAGAATAGACCCATTCGTAATTGGTAAGCCACAAAGGGTCTTGAGTGGAAGCCACGCCATTAAAATGATGGATGTCGCCCACGGCAAGTACACATTCAGGATCTACCGTGCCCGCCATTTCGCCCATCAGTTCGGCGATAGGCTTCTGGTCGTAGTAGCCATTGCGACCCATATCATTGGTCATATAGAGGGTGATTTCGCCCTTCAGTTTCTGCCATTCAGCAGCATTCGCCTTCCAGTTAGGATTCTGCGGAATCGCGGTTGCTGCACTCTGAGAACAAGTGGTTACTGCTGCGTTTTGCGCCTGAGCAGTCAAGCCACCGCCCAACAATAAAGCCGAAGCCAAAACTACAGTAGCCATTCTACCTTTTATCATAGCAAAGCCATTCATGTTGCTCTGCTTACCCGAAACTTTCTTTTCCATTTTCTTTTATCTGACTATAATACCTTTATTAATATTCTAATAAACTTGAATATTCTAATCAGTATTTCCCCATATAGAGACAATACCGTTCAGAATTCGGGTGCAAAGGTAGGGGTATTATGTGTCAAAAGGGTTACAAGGATTTTAATTAGCAGATAAAAGATACTACAATCTTATGACGGGAATCTCCCCGATGCATTTAGGGAAAATCATACATCAGATTATGGTTTTCCCCTTGCTGCATTCATCCCTTTCCTCTATCTTTGCACCATCAAAAAGTTGATGGCGGCACCAAGTAGCCTCTTCAATCAAGAGAACAAAAAGAAATGCAGTAATAACCCTTTAAAGAGAAGACAGTTATGAAAAGAATGATTATGACATTGGTTGCAGTATGGATGATGATAACATCTATGAATGCTCAGAGACTGACAAATATTCAGGCTGAAGCCCGTTTTATCACAGATAAGATGGTGGTGGAACTGGGATTGAGTAATGCCCAGCGCAACAATCTCCTGAACATCAATTTCACCTATCTGGACGGCATCCGAAGCTATCGCGACATCGATGCCTACGGCTGGCATTATCGCAACAAGCAGCTCAAGCGCATGATGACCGCCAGACAATGGAAGAGATTCAAGAACTCCTACTATTTCTATCGCCCTATCGGCTGGGAGAATAATGTGTATGTTCACCATATTTATACCAAGTATCCAAAGCATAACTGGGGACACGACAAGCGCCGCCCTCGCCCTGAGTGCAGCTACGGAAGACCGGGATGGCCAGGCGGAACCCATGAAACTCACGGACCAGGAAAGCCGGGCAAGCATCACAAGTATCACAAGCATCACAAGCACGACAAGAAGTGGAAGCACGACAAGAAGAAGTAGAAGCACGATAGAGATTGGGATGACGATGATGATGATTGAGATAATGACTGGGATTAAGACAAACATTCGATGATAAAACAGAAGAAATCCAAGCTAGAGATGATTCTCCGGCTTGGATTTCTCGTTAAATAAAAGCTAACTATGCCGACTAACTAATAACTAATCATTAATAATTAATTACCAATCATTAATTACTAATCATTAATTACTGACAAAACGTCTTCCACAATCTGCTCATCGAGCAGGCGATTATCCGAAAGCAACTGCTGCACATCATATCTGTCATAGAGTCCCTTCCTGATGCCGCCCACCATCACCTTCATTTCTGAAGTGCCATAGTAAGAGGCGATACGCTCTCCGAATCCGCCATCCTTAGAACCATCCTCTAAGGTTACCACCAACTGATGGTTTGCCTTCAGGCTATCCAGCGTCTCGGCATCCACCTCATTCAGATAACGGGGATTGATGAGCGTAGCATCGATGCCCTTATCAGCCAACAGGCGGACTACATTCTCGCCCTTCTGATAGAACGAACCGGCGGCGATGACTGCCACCTTCTCGCCCTGGTGCATCACCTTGTACTTTGCCTCGTAACCATACTCAGCATCAACGGTTTCAGACGCATGAACCACGCCATTGCTTGGCACGCGGATGGCGACAGGTTTCTTATCCTGCAGAATGCTCCAGCGGAGCATGGCGAAATACTCCTCGCAGGTGGTTGGAGCCAGATAGATGAGCCCCGGAATGCTGCAGAGCATCGGAATATCGAAAAGGCAGATGTGGGTGATGTCGTTCATCGAGTTCACTCCGCCTCCTACCACGTTGATTACGGCAGGGTTGGAATTGATGCAGAGGTCTTGCGCTATCTGGTCGTAGGTACGCTGGATGAAGGTGCTGTAAACGGTCCAAACCGGATGCAATCCACCCTTCGCCATTCCTGAAATCATGGCCACCGCCTGCTCTTCGGCGATTCCCATATCGATGTGCTGCTTGCCAGCCAACTTTCGCTTATCGGCAGTAAAGCCGCCTGCGGTAGGAGTACCAGCGGTTACGGCGATGAGGGTCTTATCCTGCTTCATCTCGCTGAGCATCCAGTCAGAGAATAATGTGCCGTAATCCTCTGTTGGAGCAACCTCCGGAAGGGTTCCATCGGCATTTCTTCTTGGTCGCGAACCGTCTTCCAGGTTGAAAGGCATTCCCCAATGCCAAGCCTCCTTGTTGGCTACGGCTGGCGCAAATCCATGACCTTTCTCTGTGTGAATGTGAACCACGGTAGGCTTATCCGTACCCTTCACGCTCTCGAAAACCTGGATGAGTTTTGCGATGTCGTTACCCTCTTCCAGATACTTGTATTCAAAGCCCCACGCCTTGAACCAGTTGTGCTCGCAGGTGCCGTTGCTCTGGCGCAAGGCACGCAGGTTCTTGTAGATTCCGCCATGATTTTCGGCGATAGACATTTCGTTGTCGTTCACCACGATGATGATGCCCGTGCCGAGTTCCGAAGCCTCATCCAGTCCCTCGAAAGCCTCGCCGCCCGAAAGGGATCCGTCACCGATAATGGCGATGATGTTCTCATCGGTTCCCTTGATGTCGCGCGCCTTCTGCAAACCGGTGGCAAGACTCACGGAAGTGGAAGTATGCCCTACCTCGAAATTGTCATACTCCGGACATTCAGCAGGAGAAGAATAGCCCGAAATAGCATTCATGTCATCCACATCGCCGAGGAATCCCGCAGCTCGTCCGGTGAGCACCTTATGCGGATAGCATTGGTGGCTTACGTCAAACACGAGCTTATCCTTTGGCGCATCAAAAACGTAGTGAAGCGCCACGGTAGCCTCCACGAATCCCAGGTTCGGCCCCACATGACCGCCATGCTTGCTTACACGGTTCAGCACAGCCTGTCTGGTTTCATCAGCCACCACCTGCAGTTCCTTCAAATCCAGCTTCTTCAAGTCGGCTGGAGACTTTATTTTCTCTATATACATATTTTTTATACTTATAGTTATGATTAGATGATGATTATACTCATGATTATATGATGATCATGATTTCCGAGTGCAAAGATACGAAGATTCCCGAAAACACGCATAACCCAAACTACAGAAAAAATGAATAATTTTCCCTATTCTACCGTAAAGCCCCTATTTTTCATTCCCTTATCCCTCATTTTTTATGGCAATTTACTCCATATTCAAAAACTTTTCGTAACTTTGCCACAAATAAAAATGCAAAGACTATGGTAGAAAGAATTTATCCTGTGGGAATACAGACATTCAGCGACATCATCAAGAGAGGATGCGTGTATGTGGATAAGACTGACTTGATATACAAGTTGACCAAGAAGTACAAATACGTATTTCTCAGTCGTCCCCGCCGGTTCGGAAAATCCTTGCTGAGCACAACCCTCCATTCCTATTTCGCAGGCGAAAAAGACCTGTTCAAGGGGCTTGCCATTGAGGGATTGGAAAAGGACTGGACAGAATACCCTGTCCTGCATTTCGATATGTCCACATTCAAGAATTGCAATCTCAAAGATTTGCAATCCAAATTCAATTACAAACTTTCCGAATATGAAAGTATCTGGGGAAATAATCCAGAAAGTGAAACTCCCGGAGACAGATTCAAGAACTTGATTATTTCGGCAAAAGAGCAAACAGGCAAGCCGGTCATCATTATCATAGACGAATATGATGCGCCGCTTCTTGATGTGCTCCATAATGAGGACAGGTTAGCAGAAATCAGAACCATCATACAGGAATTTTATGCCCCAATCAAGGCTAATGATGAATACATCAGATTCGCTTTCATCACGGGTATCACCAAGTTCTCGCAGCTCAGCATCTTCAGCGCCATCAACAATCTGGCCAACATCTCCATGGACCCAGAATTTGCTGCCATCTGCGGCATTACTAAAGAGGAACTTACCACCACCCTGAACCAGGACATCGAACTGATGGCGGAGCACAATGGGGTGAGCAAGGAAGAGATGGCACGGATGCTCCAGGAGAATTACGACGGCTATCATTTCACAAGAAACAGCCCAGACATCTTCAATCCGTTCAGTCTGATGCGTGCCCTGGCATCGGGCGAGATAGAGGACTACTGGTTTGCATCGGGTACTTCTACCTATCTCATCAATCAGATGCAGAGATTCAAGACTGACGTGACGGAGCTGGACAACGTCTTTGCCTTCTCGTCTTCATTTGACCGCCCTACTGAGAAGATGTCGGATGCCCTGCCTCTGCTCTATCAGAGCGGTTATCTTACTATCAAGGGCTACGACCCTCTCTCCAAAGGTTACTATCTCGGCATTCCAAACAAGGAAGTAAGAGCCGGACTGATGGAAAACCTGCTGCCGCTCTACACCCATCTGAGCGATGGTACTTCGCTGGGCTTTGCGGCTCGTTTCTATCAAGCCTTGGTTTACGGAAACATCGACAAGGCGATGACGCTGATGAAATCCTACTTCGCTGCCATTCCCTACCCGGAAGGCGGAAAGGATGTGCTGGCAGATATGCAGAAAAACGAGTATTATTACGAGACCGTTTTCTACATCATGCTTTCGATGATGAATATCGCCGTTCTCACGCAGGTGAAGAGTTGCAGGGGCAGAGCCGATGCCGTGATGTTCTCGCCCCACACCATCTTCGTCTTCGAGATAAAAATCAACAAGTCTGCCAAGGAAGCCCTCGCCCAGATAGACGAAAAAGGCTACATGGTTCCTTTCGAGGCTGACGACAGAAAACTCGTAAAGATAGGTATCAGTTTCAGTACCGAAACCAGAACGATTGAAGATTGGGAATACAGGGTTCTGGATAAAGTTCCTACACCCCAAACACCTAAAAAAGCATATACATTAGAAGAAAAAAGAAAAGAACATGGAAACGCCTATCTCCCATGGGAAAAAGTAGCAGATGATATTCTGATAAGCTTTTATAATGAAGGAAAAACTATAAAAGAAATAGCAGAAATCATGGAGCGTTCGATAGGAGCGATTCAATCAAGACTAAAAAAATTAGGAATTATATATTAACAAGAAGACTCTGAATCAGCATTTCTTATTGCTAATTCAGAGTCTTCTTTTTCCTTTTTTCATCATTCGTTTATTCCTTCACTTCCATGATTTCCGGATGCTCCATCCGCACCTGTTTCTTGAGTTTCTTCACCACTTCGGAATAGCTATGGCGAAGCAGGGACTGGATGAAATCATCTTCCAGCCCACCGTAGAGATTCACCTGGTTCCAGTACTTCTTGTTCCAATGCCAGGCACCTTCTATCTCGGAATGCTCCTCCCGAAGTTCGAGGGCATAATCGACATTACATTTCATCGTAACCCATTCCGGGCGCTCCAAATCTACACAAGCAAAGATCTTGTCGAAGATTCGAAACGCCAAGGTCCGCTCATCAAAGGGAAAAGCCTCGGTTGCAAGAGGGAGTGAGAGGCAATACTCTCTAATTGATTCTATGTTCATAATATCTTCTGATTCATTCAGATTAAGATGATTCTATTTTTCAGATGCATTTTCTAAAGCATCATTTCCTGCAATTTCTTATGCTTAGATCATGCTTTTTCTTATGCTTAGATAATGCAAAGATTATAAATTCTGATGCAAAGATACAGTTTTCTCTTTAAAACACCCCTTTATGAGATACCTAAAAACAACCCTTTTTTGTAACTTTTTCAAGAAAATATTTGGTAGTTACATAATTTTATTGTAGATTTACAGCAGATTTTTAAAAGAAGGAGTAAGTATGAAGAAGGAAAAGAATGAAAATCTGATGAAAACGGATGGGAAGCCGATGACAACAGATGTAAAGCCGATGAAGCAAGGACTTCTATCCCAAATATTCCATCTCTATTATGATGGTTTCAGGACGATGACCCTGGGCAAGACGCTCTGGACCATCATCCTCATCAAGCTTGCCATCATCTTCCTGGTGCTCAAGCTCTTCTTCTTTCCGAATTATATTAACAGTAATGCAAAAAACGGAGACAAGGCTGGCTTCGTATCCAAGGAAATTCTGAACAGATAAGACTCTGAATTTCAATCCCATATTATCAGAAGAAATACAAAAACATTATATAATAACAATTTTAAAACCGTTCAACTATGATGACAAATCTATTGTTAGACATTACATCAGCCACCATCGACTGGTCGAGGGCACAATTCGCACTCACGGCCATCTACCATTGGCTGTTCGTGCCGCTCACCCTGGGACTGGCAGTAATCATGGGCATCGCCGAAACATGTTACTACCGCACCAACAAACCGTTCTGGAAGCACGTAACCCGTTTCTGGCAAAAACTCTTTGGCGTGAACTTCGCCATGGGCGTTGCCACAGGCATCATCCTGGAGTTTGAATTCGGCACCAACTGGAGCAACTACTCCTGGTTCGTGGGCGACGTGTTCGGCGCTCCCCTAGCCATCGAAGGCATCCTGGCATTCTTCATGGAGAGCACCTTCGTAGCCGTAATGTTCTTCGGCTGGGATAAGGTGAGCCGGGGCTTCCACCTTGCCTCCACCTGGCTCACGGGACTTGGCGCCACCATTTCTGCCTGGTGGATTCTCGTAGCCAACGCCTGGATGCAATATCCGGTGGGTCAGGAATTCAATCCCGACACCATGCGCTTCGAGATGACCTCGTTCCTGGATGTGGCACTCTCGCCATTCGCCATCAACAAGTTCACCCATACCGTCACCTCATCCTGGATCATCGGAGCCACCTTCGTGGTAGCCGTAAGCTGCTGGTATCTCCTGAAAAAGAGAGAAACCCAACTTGCCAAGGCGAGCATCAAGATGGGTGCCGGAGTAGGACTCATCGCCACCCTGCTGGCTGCGATGACCGGCGACAATTCCGCCTATCGGGTGGCACAGGTGCAGCCAATGAAACTGGCTGCGATGGAAGCATTATATAATGGTGGAAAGGGTGAGAGCCTTACGGCGATAGCAGCCGTTCATCCCTTCCGGCAGCCCGATTACGAAAACGAGCAGGAGCCAGCCATGCGCATCGCCATCCCCAACATGCTCTCGTTCTTAGCCACCCGCACAGCCGATGGCTACGTGCCAGGCGTGAACGATATCCTCAAGGGTTACACCCACGAGGATGGCACCCGGGAACCATCCGTGCAGGAAAAGATAGCCCGGGGCAAGAAGGCGATTGTTGCCCTGAAAACCTACCGCGAAACCAAGGCGCAAGACCAGCTCCCTATCTTAAAGGAAAATATGAAATACTTCGGATATGGTTACATCAAGGACGCCAAGGAACTGGTGCCGAGCATCCCTATCTGCTTCTACGCCTTCCGCCTGATGGTGGGAGTAGGCTGCCTGCTCATCCTCTTCTTCGCCCTCAGCCTATTCTTGGTCTATAAGAAGGAAATCGCCCAATACCGATGGTTCCTCATTTCCGCCATCATCATGATTCCGCTGGCTTACATCGCCTCAGAATCGGGCTGGATAGTAGCAGAAATCGGTCGCCAGCCTTGGACCATCCAAGACCTGCTGCCAGTAAGTGCCGCCATCTCCGACATCGAGGCAGGCAGCGTGGCCACCACCTTCTTCATCTTCCTGGCACTCTTCACCACCATGCTCGCCGTAGAAATCAGCATCCTGGTGAAGCAGATCAAGAAAGGACCGGAATATGAATAATCTCTCTGATAATCAATGTTTTTCAGAAAGATTTCGAAAAGAATCATAGGATAGTTTTTCAGTAAACAACAAAACCCGAAAGTATTATGACATACGAATTTTTGCAATCATACTGGTGGTTCCTCGTATCATTATTAGGAGCCCTGCTGGTGTTTCTCATGTTTGTACAGGGAGCCAACACCTTGATTTTCTGTTTGGGAAAAACAGAAGAAGAGCGTCGCCTCATCATCAACTCCACGGGCAGGAAGTGGGAGTTCACCTTCACCACGCTCGTCACCTTCGGCGGAGCCTTCTTTGCCTCGTTCCCATTGTTCTACAGCACCAGTTTCGGCGGAGCCTACTGGCTGTGGATGATCATCCTGTTCTCGTTTGTGATTCAAGCCGTGAGCTATGAATTCCAGAACAAGATAGGTAATTTTCTTGGACCAAAGACCTTCCAGATCTGCCTCATCATCAACGGCATCGTGGGGCCTCTGCTTCTTGGCGGAGCCGTAGCCACCTTCTTCAACGGCAGCAATTTCCTGATAGACAAGGGCAATATTACCAACAGTCTGCAACCCGTTATCAGCCGTTGGGCAAACGCCAGTCATGGTCTTGATGCCCTACTCGACCCCTGGAATGTGGTGCTGGGACTTGCCGTACTGATGTTAGCCCGCATCCTGGGCATGCTCTACATCAAGAACAATATCGAGCACCAGCAGATTCAGGAGCGCTGCACCCGCCAGTTGCCATGGAATGCCCTGCTCTTCCTATTGTTCTTCCTGCCATTCCTCATCAGATTGATGATAAAGGACGGATTCAGCACTTCTTCTTCCGGCATTACGATAGAGAGCATGAAGTATCTTCACAATCTCCTGGAGATGCCAATCCTATCAGCCCTATTATTAATAGGAATAGTGCTCGTACTCTTCGGCATTTACAAGTCATCGAGAAGCGTGCAGTATAGAAAGGGAATCTGGTTTACGGGCATCGGAACCGTGCTCACCGTGCTGGTTCTGCTGCTGATAGCCGGCTGGAACAATACCGCCTACTATCCGTCGAACATCGACCTTCAGAGTTCGCTCACCCTCGCCAACAGCTGTAGCAGCGAGTTCACGCTCCGCACCATGGCGATAGTTTCCCTCCTCATCCCGTTCGTGCTCGCCTACATCGTCTTCGCCTGGCGCGCCATCGACCGCAAGCGCATCACGCAGGAAGAAATAGAGCAGGGAGAAGCGTATTAAAAAAGGCAGAAAAAGTGAGTCTCTTCAAAAGTCCCACAGATACCACAGATTTACACAGATTCATTCTTGCCATAAACGGGAGGAGAATCCCCCAAATATCCAAACAAAAAAATCTGCGAAATCAGCGTGCCTTTTTATCCAAAGACCGAACAGGTCAAAAATCTGTGTAAATCTGTGAAATCTGTGGGACAAAGAAAATCCTACAGCGCTATCACCTCCAAATCATCCGGAACGAAGATTCTACCCTTGAAGTTCTCGGCAGCTTCACGGGTATAATTTTCTTTACGATTAGCGAGCGTTTTCTCCTCCGTATGATACAGGATAAGATTCTTCACGCCCAGTTCCTCCGCCAGTTTTCCGGCATCAAGCGCCGTGCTGTGGCATTTCTCATAAGGCTTGAACGTATCGCGATCGGCATAGAGGCAGAACGCCTCGCACATCATCCAGTCAGCCCCCACTATATAGCGTCGGTTCTGCTCGTTATAAGGTTCATCGCCCAGGCACGCCAAGACCAAAGGCTTACCCGATTCATCAGAAGAAGAAGGCAACTCAGCCCGGAATCCAAACTGCTTCTCCTTAGTAGACTGAATATCAAAGCATTCCAGCTTCATATCCCCCACTTCGAAACAATCGCCATCTTCCAGCTGATGGAACACCACCCTTTCAGCCACCTTAGCCAGTTGCTTCTTGGCAAGAATCATGTCGATGATGGTCTTGATCACCTTCATCACCTTGTCGTTTCCATACACATGCAGCAATCCCTCGTAACCCTTGCATTGTGCCACCATTCGGATTACCCAGATTACCCCCAGCACATGGTCGGTATGCGCATGTGTAACGAATAGGTGATGAATATCAGAAATCTGAACATTCACCTTCTTCAGCTGCGCCAGTATTCCGTTTCCTCCGCCCGCATCCACCAGCATCAGGGTGCTGGGAGTCTGGAGCACAAAACAGGTATTATAAATCTGGGAAACCGTAGCACTTCCCGTTCCGAGCATCGTAATTTGAGCCGTAATCTTATCCATTGTCTTATTCGTTATCTTATTTATTGTTTCGCATGTGGTTCTAGTACGGGCTGAAGGCCTAAAAGCTTCTGCCCGGATAAGGCACTACGCCGATGGTAGCAATCTTAGCCTCATTATCTTCCGGAACTACTACTAAAGCTGCTTCAACTGCTCTTCATTCAATCCTGTAGCCTTCATAATCTGAGGCAAAGTCATACCCATTGCCAATAGGTTACGGGCTACCTCTAAGCCTTTAGATAGTTCACCTTTAGCAATTCCCTTTTCCTCGCCTTCAACATAAGAGCCATAAAGGCCAGAGTAGTAATCGTCAACAGCCTTAATACTTTCATCGTATTTTTCCTGCTCCTCACTACTCAAGCAACGAACATCAGCCAATTTAGCAAGATGATTGAATATCTTCTTCTGTGCCGTAAAAGGCAATCTTTCCAATACTTCCATATATTTCAATACATAAATCCATTTTTCAAAACCAGTCTCGCATTCTTCCTCACTCTTATCAAAGAAAGGAAGAGAAAGATAGATGAAACGAAGCTTATCAGAAAACATGGAATCGCTAGACTTCTCCCTCAAAGCTACGTCTGTCCTAAACTTTGTCACCTCATGCTCCCTTGGCATAAAATTCATGATGCAAACCACATAAACCGGCACAAACTGGTATAAAACAGGAGTACGGTCACCTGCTTCATCAAACCTCTTACGCTGGGCGACAAAAGCCTTACTAGCATAATAGATGGAACGATTCACAAAGAAGGGTACCCATCTGTTCTGCATCTCAACGATGAAATGCTTGCCATCGTCGGTTACACAATAGATATCAAAGATGCAGCCACGGAGATCATTCGTTTCTCCAGGCAGTTCCTTATCCTTGAATGTTACGTCCTTAATTTGAAACTCGCCTTCAAACAAGTCGTTCAAAAAATTAATCAGCAAGTCCTTGCTGAACTCTTGACCGAAGAGACGCTTGAAGCCCCAATCGGTAAAAGGGTTGATGTATCTACCCATAATTAATTATTTTAGATTCTATAAATCTGCTGCGAAGATACGCATTTTTATTGAAACTGCCAAGAAATTATAGGATTTTCTTTCTATCCCCCGACCTTGATATTACCAATGAGGCGGTGTGCAAATCTGTGAAGACCACAAAGTTTCATCAGCTCATTGTGATTTATTGCGGCGCAGAAAGGGCAAAAGCATTTACCTGAAGATAGGGGAATGCCTTTGCCCTTTTGTCTTTGACACCCGATTTGTGCCATTGTCTTATCCATCGTTTCACTATTTCTCGTTATGATTCATATTTCGTTATCTATTTGATTCACGTCCGCAAAACCACTCATTTTTTGAAAAAACACAGAGAAAAAGCCCCGAAAACTTTGCGTATTCCAAATAATAATCTTAACTTTGCGGGAGAAAAAGCAAAAAAGCTTCGAATATGGCAGAAATAGAAAGAAAAAAAAGGATTTATCGCAAGCGCATCCCATACGGAATGCAAAACTTCGAGGATGTAATAGAAAGAGATTGTTACTATGTTGACAAGACTCCCTTCATAGAGAAAATAGAAGAATCTAATATGTATTTCTTCTTCATACGCCCTCGCCGCTTTGGCAAGAGCCTCACCCTCTCCATGCTCGAAAACTATTACGACATCAATAAGAAAGATAAATTCGAGAGCCTCTTCGGCAACCTTTATATAGGAAAAAATCCTACTCCCGAACGCAACAGCTATCTCATCCTGCACCTCAATTTTGCCATGATTTCAGCAGGATTGGATAATTATAAAAAGGGACTTGATGCCCATTGCAACAACAAGTTCAATTCCTTCTGCAGCAGATACGCCCACCTTTTATCACCGGACATAAAGGAAGAGATGAACCAGAAGGAAGATGCCGTTGCCCAATTGGGATTTCTATGCGACAAATGTGCTGAAGCAGGCTTGAAGATTTATCTCTTCATCGACGAATACGACCATTTTACCAATCAGATTCTTGCCCATAAGGAGCATGAATCCCGATACCGCGAACAGACTCACGGCGAGGGGTATCTGCGACATTTCTTCGACACCATCAAGGGAGCCGCTGGAGATTCATTGGGCAGAGTTTTCGTTACAGGAGTAAGTCCTGTAACCATGGATGACCTGACCAGCGGTTTCAATATCGGCACCAATTATTCCCTATCTCCGGAATTCAACGAGATGGTAGGATTCACCGAGGATGAAGTGCGTGAAATGCTGGCTTATTACGCCAGCATACTGCCATTCCGCCATAGCGTGGATGAGCTGATCGAAGTGATGAAACCTTGGTATGATAATTATTGCTTCTCAGAAGAAGAGTACGGCAAGACAACCATGTACAACTCTGTAATGGTACTCTACTTTGTAGATAATTACATCCGCAACAATTATGATATTCCGAAGAAACTGGTGGAAACCAACATCCGCATAGACTACGACAAGATTCGCATGCTCATCCGCCATGACAAGGAGTTTGCCCACGATGCCAGCATCATACAGGATATCGTGACCAAGGGATTCACCACGGGAACCCTGATGGAGAATTTCCCAGCCGAGCGCATCAACGATCCCGACAATTTCCTGAGTCTGCTTTTCTATTTCGGCATGGTTACGATAAACGGCACCTATCAGGGCAACACCCGTTTTGTGGTTCCTAACGAGGTGGTGCGCGACCAGATGTACACCTATCTGCTGGATACTTACAAGGAGAACGATCTCACCTTTGAGCAATACGACAAGACCAAACTGGAGAGCAAACTGGCTTACGAAGGCGCTTTCAAGCCATACTTTGCCTACATAGCCGATTGCTTGAAGCGATTCTCTTCCCAACGAGATAAACAAAAGGGCGAAGCCTACGTTCACGGCTTCACGCTGGCGATGACGAGCCAATGTAAGTTCTACCGCCCTATCTCGGAACTGGACAACGATGGCGGTTATGCCGACATTTTCCTGCTACCTCTCTGCGATATATATAAGGATATGGAAGATTCTTACATCGTGGAACTGAAATATTGCAAGCCGGGCACCAGCGACGAGCAACTTGCCCAGCTCTTTGCAGAAGCCTCAGCACAGATAAGTCGTTATGCAGACAGCAATATCGTGCGCGAATCCGTAAAGACTACCCGCCTGCATCGTCTCGTGGTGATTTATCGCGGAGCAGAAATGGTGAAATGCGAGGAGGTGGAATAGCAATTTGCCTAAAGAAATATAACTATGGTACTAAAGAAATATACACAGGCACAACAAGTGATAGATACCCTTCGCAAAACTGGAGGGTATGCTACTCTTGGCGACTTGTATCATCTTGTAGATACGAAATCGTGGGCAACCAAGACACCCAACGAATCCATCCGAAGAATCGTGCAGCAATCTGACGAGATATTCAAAATACAACCAGGTCTTTGGGCTTTGGAGGAATGCCGTGATGAAGTGATGCGCAGATTTGATATCCAGCCAAAAGAAGAAAAAAGTGTTGAGCAATTTACACATGGCTACTATCAGGGACTTATTATCGAGATAGGAAACATGAAACATTTTGACACCTATATCCCTGCGCAAGACCAAAATCGCAAGTTCCTGGAAAAGCCATTAAAAGATATTTGCTCAACTACCCACATACCAGATTTTTCATACAACAACCTGACAGACCGGGCAAGAACCGTGGATGTCATTTGGTTCAACGAACGCCAAATGCCTGATAGCTTTTTCGAGGTGGAACATTCCACAGACATACAGAATTCCGTGACCAAGTTTTGTGACCTGCAGGATTTTCATAGCCGCTTCTTGATTGTCGCTCCACAAAATCGCAAGGAACAGTTTGACAAAGTGATGAGCAGAACAGCTTTCAAGGATATAAAAGACCGTGTTGCTTTTCATAGTTATGAGAGTATCAGCAAACAATACGAGCTGATGTGTGCAGCAAGAGCAAGCGAAGGATTTATCTGATTTTCGAGATCAATTATTAACAATGTGATGATTTACAAAAATTAGCTAAGTACTTAAAACACAAATATTTGCAATTCATTTAAAATGATCATTTTTGATCACAAAAGTCAAACTTTGATCTTTTCGGGCTTTCTTAAGTTTTTTGATATACTTTTGTGCCCGAATTATGGAATATCAGATACAAATACCAGAACGTTTACGGCGATCAGCAACCGTCTCTGCAACCTCAGAAATCGAGGCTGTAGAAATTGTGCGCCAATATTATAAGGAAGCATACTACAAATCACCCAATAACGATTTCATTCTTGCTCATGGTGATTGTTTCAAACTTCTCAAAGAATTTGATTTCAAGTTCGACATGATATTTGCCGACCCTCCTTATTTTCTCTCCAATGGCGGAATATCGTTGCAGAGCGGCAAGGTTGTGTGCGTAGATAAGGGCGAATGGGATAAAGGAAAGTCGCAGGAAGACATGATGTCATTCAACAGGGAATGGCTTCGCTTGTGTCGTGAGAAATTAAAGGACAATGGTACGATATGGATAAGCGGCACCTACCACAACATTTTTTCCGTGGCAAATAGTCTTACAGAACTGGGGTATAAGATTCTGAATGTGATCACTTGGCAGAAGACAAATCCGCCAGCCAATATCTCATGCCGTTTCTTCACCTACTCCACAGAATTTGTGATTTGGGCAAGAAAAATGCCGAAAGTAGCCCATAAGTTTAATTACGACTTGATGAAAAAATTGAACGATGGTAAACAAATGACTGATGTGTGGCGAATGCCAGCTATCGGTCGTTGGGAAAAAACTTGTGGCAAACATCCTACCCAGAAGCCTCTGCGCTTGCTTGTGAGAATGATTCTTGCTTCAACCAACCAAGGCGACTGGATTCTTGACCCATTTTGCGGCAGTTCGACAACAGGTATTGCGGCTAATCTGTGTGGGCGCCGTTTTGCTGGGCTTGAACAGGAGGAAGAATTTTGTAAATTGAGCAAGGCAAGGCGCGAGGAAATTGAGGATCCCGAAAAATACAATCATCTGATTAGTCACATAGAGGATTTACATAAGTTACCAGATTTACTCAAGATTCATGGCGATAATAGTGGGGATACTCAGACCCCATTTTAAACTTCATGGGTATTTTGTCCCATGAAGAATCTGCGTCATTTGCGAAATCTGCATGACAAAAAACAACACGAAACCATACCCATCAAAAAATCCCGATGAAAAAAACAGAAAAACTTTGCATTTTCCAAATAATAATCTTAACTTTGCGGGAGAAAAAGCAAAAAGCTTCGAATATGGCAGAAATAAAAGACAGAATATTACCCGTAGGCATTCAATCTTTCGAAGAAATCAGAAAGAAAGGATACCTTTATGTTGACAAGACAGATATCATCTGGCAACTTGCCAACAGGGGCAGAAAATATAATTACCTGAGCCGCCCACGCCGCTTTGGTAAATCCGTTCTCGTGGATACACTCCAGGCATATTTTGAGGGAAGAAAGGAACTCTTCGAGGGACTAAAGATCATGGATTTAGAGACAGAATGGACCAAGCATCCTGTCATTCGCCTCGACATGAGCCGGGCAGGATCCTCGGCTCATGAGCTCAACGCTTATCTGAATCAAGCATTCAAGGAATATGAACAGAAATATAACATAGAGACATCCCCTTCCGACTCCTTGACCAATCGTTTTGATGCCATCATCCAATCTGCTTATCAGCAGACCGGACAACAGGTAGCCATTCTCGTGGATGAATACGACTCTCCTCTGCAACACTCCTGGAAGACGCCCCATCATGAGGAATGTACTACCATCTACCGTAGCGTTTTTGCCATTTTGAAGGCAGACGATAAATACGAGAAATTTGTGTTCATCACAGGCATTACCAAGTTTACACAGATTTCCCTCTTCTCTGTGCTCAATAATCTGAGCAACATCAGTTTTGAGCCAGAGTATGCAGCCATCTGCGGAATTACAAAAGAAGAATTGCAGAATGACTTCAAGCCAGAAATAGAGAAGTTAGCTGATTACGAAAATTGGACATTTGATGAAGCCGTAGCACAGCTCCAAGCTTATTACGACGGCTACCATTTCAGCCGCAAGAACATGGTAGATGTGTTCAATCCGTTCAGCCTCATCAACGCTTTGTCTGATTCCGATTTGAAAAACTATTGGTCATCATCAGGAGCCACTTCGCTGCTACCCAAATTCGTGAACGACATGGAAATCAAATTGGGAAATTTTGACCCCTGCACTATGCTTCGCCAGACAATAGAAACCTCAGATGTTACAGGCGGAGGAGCAGAGTTATTCCTCTATCAGTCTGGTTATCTGACTATTAAGGACTACCAGATGGGTATTTATATTCTTGGGGTTCCAAATTACGAGGTTCGGCAAGCGTTATACGAGACTGTATTACCAGCCCTCACATTAAGGAAAAACGGCGACATTCAATCCACCCAAGCCTTTCTGATGTTGTCCTTACAACAGGGCAATCTTGAGGAAGCCAAGAAGTGTCTGAAGTCACTCGTTGCCGATGTACCATATAGCAACAAAAAGTTGGCTTCGATGGACATGGAAGAACGTTACCGCCTGATTCTGAGCACGATTTTCAACGCCATAGGCTGTCGTATAGAAGTAGAAAAGATGATAGCCACGGGCAGAATCGACATGGTGGTAGAGGTAACCCACTACATCTATGTTTTAGAATTGAAGCTTTCCAACAATGGCGGTATTTCAGCAGCCGAAGCCCAGATTAAGGCGAAGCAATACGCCGAACCATTCCAGGCCGACAAGCGCAAAGTGATAGCCCTGGCCGTGGAGCTGGACGAACTGGGAAAGGGGCTGATAGATTGGAAGGAAGTGGAATAAAAAAAAGAAAGGGCAAAAGCATCATACCTTAATTGACAAGGTGATGCCTTTGCCCTTTTATCTTTAGCTGATAATGTATTTCAAGATGCCGATAACGACAACATTAACTTCCTTATCTTCAGGAATCTCTATAGTCTTGAAATCATCTTTATTGAGCGGTTGCAGTTCTATCTTAGAATGAACTTCTACACCATCTTCGTTAACAATTTTCTCGCTATGATACTTTTTGATGGTATATTTCCCGCCATATTCCTCGTAATATTCATTAACCTGTGAGAGAACAATTTCGCCCTCTCTTGATCCACCATGATAACGTTCAAATACACATAAGTCTCCATCCTTAATTTTCGGCAGCATAGAGTTGCCTTTGGCATGAACCACGAACATATCCCTGTTCGGGGTGAATGGTAATGAGGATACATCCACCCATCCTTCCGCCTCAGGTTCCTCATATTTATCAAAGTAGCCGCAGGCTGCCTGGATGGAATACAGAGGGAGAAAACGGGTGAAGCGGTCGGAAGACGAGATGGTATGAAGAATTGCAGTATTCGAACTGTTCTTTTTCTTCACCTCATCAAACATATCTTGCATCATTTTCCAACCATCTGTACTACCAGACTGATAAGCATATTCGTCATTATCATTATAATACCATGTACCATTAGCAGCTATTACTATACCGCCAACATATTTTATTCTGCCTTCAGCCAAGTTGTTCAACATAGAAAGACGCTTCTGCAAAGCCTCAGCCTTGTTTTTCGTGTCTTTAGATGCAGCCGTCTGACCTCCTTTGGTATCAAAGATGCCAATAGTACCATCCTTCTTTTTGAAAACCCAATCGGGATAGAAAAGAGCTTCTTCGTTGCGTTCTTCGCTGAAATAACGAATGGCAAGCCAATCCTTACCGCTATCACCATTCTTAAACCACCATTCTATACCATCCTGACTCTCAAGATACTTGTAAAAGCTCTCTTCCGTTTTTCTGCCAGTATAGTCTTGCCCCAAGAAGAAAGGATGCAACAGGCATTTCTGCTCCGTCAGTTCATCATGTTCTTCTGTATAAGAATACATCTTCTTCAATACAAAAGGAACACTCTGCCGCTTTCGGTTTTCCTCTCTGCGCTTACGTAATTGTTCTTCGAGCAAAGGATGGTATGCCTTAAGCGTTTCTGTGATAAGGCGTCTAAATATACTTGAAGCAGAACCGTTTAATGCATCATGCAAGAAAATACGATACCATTTATCTTCGTCTTCATTCTTCAAAGCATAATACTTGAACCACAAGCGTATGGCACTCTTCAAAGTTGGAACAGAACGCACGATGTTTCCCACCTTGCAATCATTATCTGATTGCGAACGTAGGATTTCCACCAAAGTGAAAGTAAAGAGTTTCTGCACATCACTCCTACTCCACTCACGCTCTACCCCTTTAGCTTCCTTGAGGTTGATTCTAATATTTTCGTAATCATAGAATTGAGCATCTGAAACTATCTCATGCGCCAAATTTCCCTTCAAGTAGAGTCCTTTAGTTTCTAGTTTTCTTTTTACAACATCATCAAACACATCCTCATCAGTAATGCCGAAATAGCGATTGAATGTATCAAACAGACATTGTTGGAATTCACCCGATTTACCCAAATCTCCATAATCTACACGCGACAGCATATCTGTCATCAGATTCGGGTCGATGATGTAATCTTCCCCCTTTTTATTGTAAGAGATAAGCGTTTTTGGCTTGTTGCCCATTCCGCCATAATCAGCCTCTGTTACAGCTTTGCGCGAGAAGTTGGTATAAAGATAACCATTACGAAATACTTTAGACACCTCTTCGTGCATGATTGGCACACGGAGAATTCTACCGATGGTCTGAGTACTGAAAATTTCAGATTTAATATCACGAAACATGACCAGAACCTGAGCACGGGGACAATCCCAACCTGTACCGGCTGCAGTTTTAAACAGAAGATATTCATACTCGCTATCATTCCGTTCCAACCCCTCAGGCTTAGCCTTACCAGTAAACCAGGATGCAATTCTGTTTGCCTTTACCCCCTGCGAGATAAGGTATTCTTTCGTAATCTCTTCCTTGGTAGGCTGCCCCTGTTCTATCAAGGTTTCATCATCATTTGGCAACTGGATGATAACTAACGGATTGACGTTTTTGCCGAAGGCCTCAATCTCCGCTTTAAGTTCCCTGCGCTTTTCGATAGCAAGTTTCAGCAGGACATGATCTTCATCTTCGCCTTGATATTTATCCAAATCCTCTTTCGTCTGGGTAACGATGCTCTCCTTAATCAGCCCTTGTGCTACCACATCTTCATGTTTTATTACCACATTCGAGTCATAATCTACAGCTTTTGCCATCACTTCAGGAGGCGGAGTAGCAGAGACATGAATGCAGACTTTCGGGTCGAGCTTGCTTATCACGTCACGATTAGCAGCTTCGGTTACATTCAGATGGCACTCGTCGATTATAAATACTATTTCCACGCCGTTGGCATGGGTATTCTCTACAAAATCTTCGAAGTACACTCTACTCTCATGTCGCTCATCTGGATTTTCCGGTCGTCTGTAGATACGGTCTCCTGCTTTCTCGCTCACCAGTTTTTGCCAGTTGATGAAAAGCACATCGTTTTTCTGCAGAGCCCCAAGGCTAAAATCTTCTATCGTCAACAATCGACCATGCTTACTCGTAGGGAAGTAGACATCAAACTTATGCTTGCTCTGCATGGCGAGGTCGTCTGAGAATGTGATCCATACATAAGCCACCTCTCTATCCCAATCTGGCTGTTCTGCCATCTCGCAAATCATCTTCTGAGTCATATAAGTCTTACCGCTTCCTGTAGGAGCTTTCAGAACAACAGGAATCTGGCGATCTCTATGTCCCCATAATCGCTTTATATTAGCCACCAGTTTATCAACGGCTTCTATCTGAAAAGGTATCTGTTCCATACTTTCTTAAGCATTTAAAGATTTGTAAATATCGAGGATAGGCTGAGGAATGCTCTTAAGATTTACCCCAGAAAGATATTCGAAATAGGAATCGAAAGAACCGACGTCGCCCCAACTGAAAATATATACATTCTTCACGCCCTGAAGCTGCTCTACTTCATGAACAAATTCGTTGAAATATTTCGGGCGATAATCTTCTTTGAAATAGATTGCCGTCCATACCTCATGATTTTTGTCCTTGAATATCTGATAGCTATCAGTTTTCTTCATTTCGTAAAACGTATTCTCTGCCAAGGCCAGCAGACATCCAGCCTTTTGGGCAAGGATTGTCTTGTCATGGTCTGTAGCCTGATTAGCCGTACTTGTTCCTACGAAAGAAGTGCGATAGTACTTGAGAGAATTGCCGAGAGGTGGACAAGTCTTCTTTTTCGAAATCTCACCTTGCAGCACAAGCACACCATCTTTAACATGCACATCAAACGAATGATATAACTTTTCATTCTCCTGCTTTATTTCGTCTATCCTTGCAAGATAATCAGGAACTTTCTTTAATGATGTAGGAGTCAGCTCTTCCTCAAATAATACTTTCGAAATCTTTTTATCAGTCACATATCCGTCAATAGCATTTTCGATACGTTTTCTTGTTATCTGTGTAATAGTTTCGAATCCTGCATTAAAAACGCCCTTACAATTGTTCTTGGCTATCTTCTTGCCTTTTTTGATTTCATAAGTCTTTTCTGGCGCTTGAACTAAGATTACCTGACCAGTATAGCCTCCATCCAAAAATGCATGCCCAGTAGACCCGCTACCGGCAAAAAAATCCAGAACAACAAGATTTTTATTATTACCTTTAGCTATTTTCAACAAATACTGTATAAATGCTATTGGCTTTTTTCCACCATCAAAAGGAACGCCACCTTCTGTTCCTACAAGATTGAACTCTTGTTCAAAATCTAAGAAATTAGGATAAGGAATTTCTTTAGTGTCATTTCTCTGTAAAGGTGCTCCCTGAAAGTAAAATCCGTTTGCGTGAGAACTATCGCTTCTAGAAAGGAAATATCTACCATCCCTGCCATCATCACCCATATTAGGGACCTTATAAATTACCCCAAAATCATTATTTCTTTCTTCGAGGTAGCTCATGTGAAATCTTCCGGAACTATTACCCGTCTTTATAGAACCACGAATATTTATTTTCTTAAGATGTTCAAAACTTGGTTCATATTCTACAATCCGATATTCTCCAGGATGAAAGACTTTTACTTTCTTATCTCCCATCATAATTATTTCCGGATTATCTATCAACTCCTCAATTTCATAAATATAATCTTTAGGATCAGAATTATCAACTATACGTTTACTGATGTTAAACTTGTCTGACTTCCTATACATCAAAAGCAATTCAGTAGTTTCGTGCATAGGTTTATCCCCCTTAAGAATTCTATTCTCATGACGCACTTTTATTGTGATAGTGGTAATATAATTAGAATAACCAAAAACACTATCACACAGCAACTTTAAATTAGCATATTCTTCCTCATTAATGCTGATATAGATAACTCCATCTTCTTTCAACAAAGAAGATGCGAGTTTCATTCGTTTATCCATAAACGACAACCAAGAACTATGGCGTAACGGATGATTCTTTGGCAACTGGGTACCATCAGGATACTTATCAAGGAATCTCTTATCCTTATACGTAAACCCATCACTACCCGTATTATATGGAGGATCAATATAAATCACATCCACCTTGCCTTGATGTGTATAATTAAGGCAAGTAAGAGCATGATAATTGTCACCTTCTATAAGGATATGAGTAGGCTTTCCATCATCTGTAGTGATAGAAAGTTCTGGTACTTCCTCTAGAATCGGAATAGCATTTTCTTCCCCTGTTTCAAAGGCTTCCGGTACATCTATCCAATGAAGTCCGAAGCGATTTTCTTGCTTCAACTGAGCATTAAGATAAGCAACTTCGCCTTCCAAATCTTTTATTTTTCGATATAGTTCATCAATATTGTCTGCCATATTCTGATAGTTATTAATAGCTGCATAACTATCAAAACGGCTTACATAAGGTAGCAGGAATGAATAAAAAGGTGCGGACACCTTTCCTTTCGCGTTCACGGGAAGCCTGAGAATGAAAACCCGATGCTCACATAGGATCGGATGTCCACACCATATAGGTATGAACATCGACTTTCTAATGTGAGCATACGAGCATTCCTTCTCAATTGAAGTCTTACCGCCAACAGCATTCCGATTACTCCTTTTGCGAAAAAGAAATCAGTTTCTCAGGCTTTTTCTTTGTGAACGCGAAATAATAGTCAATGCTTTGTTTTTACTAAAATGTCTGGGAAAGGCAGAAGCCAATTCCAAACGCAAAGGTACAAATAAGTTGGCAATATACAAAATATTTTTGGTTTTATTTTGTGTTTTCAATACAGAAAAGAAAATGGAGAGCAAAACATAGCTATCTCAATTATGCTGATTTTTTCTAAAAAATCAAGAATATAAAGGGGGTGAACTCCCCCCAATAGACATATTTTTTTTATATATTTCTGTTTTCGTAAAAAAACTAAAAAAAAATTTGGGAATCTAAAAATATTATAGTACTTTTGTTGTAATTTTTAATTTTTAAAGATATGAAATTACAAAAATTTATATTTTATAGATATAGCTTTCAGGAAGATCCTGATTCTATACCAGAAAAGAGAGTTGCTATAGAAGAGGTCGGCATGCATTTTGGTAACCTTTTCCATGTCGGAGAGAAGTTAACCATGTATATGAAAAAAGGTAAAGCTGACGTCAGCTTGCGAAATGATACCTTTGCCGTGCACAAAGATATTATCGTGTTTAGAATCAACGATGACAAAGACCTGAAAAGAACCCTGCCAACGGGTACAAAAACAAACGAAGTAGATGACTATAATGAAACAATAGAACAATCTTTTCCCCATTGTCTCATCATCTTATTCAATCAGCCAGGAATGCATTATGTAGCTATTGAGAAAAAAGCGGGCGCATTCTATGGAAATATGGACAAGATTACCAAGATACTGAAACAGAACTTCGATCGCATGATCAAACACCTTGGTTACATTATCAACATTCAGCCTATATTTATGAAGGCAAAAGCATGGGATGTTGTAAAAAGAAAATGCAACGAAAACAATGATTATGTAAAGCAAATCAGCCTGATCGCAATACGTGATAAAGAAAAAAATTCCTTTCCTGATTTTTCTCACAACAGAAACATCAAGGGATTCATAAAGGATGCAGAGGATAACGAGGCTATAAGAGCCTTTGCTGGAGTTGTTTATGGCAAAGACGCAAGTGAGCAAAGCATCAAGAATACCATAGACAATATGTTTCAGATCAACCAGTTTATCAAAAACAACGAATGTGAGATAAAAGTCAAGTTGAGTAAAAATGGCATCATCTATCTCAACGAAGAAGTAGTGCCTATGTACTTCCTACCAGAGAGAGCTATAGAGAATTTCCAGATAGGTTCTTCTATAAGTGAAACTGAAGATGTTTCCACTCTCGAAGAATGGCTCAATAATTGTATAAATGACATAAAGAGAACAACAGATGCTACAACGCCTCCACAAAAACTCACAAGACCTCGTCAGTAATTCCTTCAAGGAGAATATCATCTTAAAGGTGATAGACAAGAGTTGCAAGCAATATGAGAGCCGCATGAATACCATGCGGTTCTCTACCATCGAATTTTTCGTAGAAGTAGTAAACATGATAGACGATATCAGGGAACAATCCATAGATTATGACTTTGAGAATGCTTTCGACAATCTATTCTGCCGCCTGCGTGAATACGACTCTAGCGTAAATAATATCGATGCCAAAATAGCCACAAGTGTCAGCATAACATGGGTAGCTTATCTGCTTTTCCAATGTTATGACAAAAAAGACTACTACGACAAGTGGGCCCATCGTCTGACCAGGAATATTAAAACACATGAAATTGATTATATTCAGATCCTCAAAGATATAAATTCAAAACTGCCTACACATCAGCACGAAGAAATCAAAGCCTATATACTGGACTATATAGATAACTCCGACAAATGGCTGTCGCAGCTGATAGAAGACACCATCAAATATGAGGGTATGAGCAGAAAACTCATCCAAGACTTAAAACCACTTTTCTATACAGGCGAAGACCAACCGACTCATATCGTCGCCTATATAAAAGAGGTAAAAGCCGCCAGTTCAAATTCTGCTGTAGCAAAGATTACAGCAAAGTATATCAGGGAGCATAAGATTTCCGACTATGATAAATCTTTCAAAAGTTCTCTATGGGAAATTCTGAATAAACATGAATTGTATAAGGCCTCGAAAGATAATTGGAATAAAGCAATAAACAAGGCTACAAACCAATAATTTTTCATTTTTTATTGTTGCAGCCGAATATATTCCGCACATTTCCGCACAAATTCTTCGTTTTTCCGCACAAATTCTTCGTTTTTCCACTCATTTTCCTTGGAAAGATAGAAAATCAGGGCGGAAAAACGATTTTTTCTTATATAAAAATCGAAAAATACGATTTCTTCTGAGTTCATCCCCTTATTTTCCTTGTTTTTTTCCTTTTTCATTCTTTTTCATTCCTTTTCATTCTTCATCATGGTGAAAGATTACTTTTTTTCCCATGCGCATTTCCTTTTTATCTAACTTTGCATTGTCATTTGATAACAAGATGACTACCCATCAAGTGAGTTGCAAATCGCTAAGTGTGGGGAATGATGGTACTAGAAAAAGATGACAGGGAAACCTCTTCGAATGTCATCGTACCAGAGAGGCTTATTTAATACTCAAAGAAAATGAAATCAGTATTAAATGACAATATGAACGAAAGTTCAAACAAATTAGGAAGGGAATTGTTCCCTAACACGGAGTTGGGAATTGACCTCAAGTTGATGACACGCAAGCCGGGACGCTTGGCTGTCGGAGAATACCTGGACGGTACCATCACACGCGATGGCGAAGACCACTTCTCTTTCATCCAAGACGACTCCTACAAGAAGAAAGTGAAGGTGATACAGAGAAATCCGCACGTGTATGAAGGTACGTTTATCAACATCAACCGCAAACCGGACGGAACTCTCTACCCTACTTTCAACCGTCCACGATACACGAAGAAGTTTACCTTCCAGGATTTCTGCTGGGAAGCTGCCAACGAACTTCGCATGGTAGTGGGCGAAATGGAAAAGAAATAAAACGGAGTTTTGGGCTTTATAGAGAAAAGGGAACTGGGTGGGATGGCTGACGTTTCATTAGTTTCAGACGGTTCTGCCGTTCCAGTTGTTCCAGTTGTTCCAGTTGTTCCAAAAAGCAATTTTAGGACAATATTCCTTTTTATAGATTCTATAAATACTTAATAATCAGATAGTTATATATAGATGAAGTGGAATTGGAACCCTCAAAAAATTAATTGGAACAACTGGAACTGGAACGCTCCAGCCCTACCCCATTTCCTCTAAAAGGCTCATTATCAATAATTTAAGTTAAAATGAAAGCAACAAATTTGAAGTACGACATTACAAAAAGCACCGCTCCGGCGATGCCAAAACTGGGAAAAGGCACCGAATGTGTGCAACTTTTGCTCTCTCAGATATCAAAAGACATGCACGAACCCCTCGTTCCGATGTTTTTCCCTATTCTCGGAGCGCAGGTCAGCGAGACGGAATTCCAGTATCCCGACCTCAGTTGGAAGGAGTTATGTGGCATGATGGGCAATCTCGTGGCCGATTCGGGATGTAATAAGGGGCAATTGTCCAACATTGTGGAAGCTATCTGTCACAACTTGCGAGAGCACGACAGTACGGAACTGGAGAAGCTCGTGGAATGGCAGAAGCAGATGAAAACCAAATCAGCCAACAAGGAGAAACCGGCTCGCCCCGACGTGAGTTTCTGGTTTCCACCAGCCGATGTGACCAATGCTGCCTTTATCCAGAATGCCATGACTTGCGAGAAACTTGGCGGACGCACACAATACCTCAATCTGCCCGAGGTGGAGATGGCCGACAGGATGTGTGGCGGACATAAGCAGATTTCGCAGATGCTGCGTAATATCTACGACCGCCAGCGTTCTGGTGCCTTGCGAGCCACAGCCGAGGGAGTGACCGGCAATCCCGTGCTCCGTGCCAATCTTACGATTTCATCCACCCCGTATGCCGCCCGCAAGTTCTATAAGAACGAGCTTTTCAACGGTACTTTCGGCCGAATGGTTTTCTCCTACAAGGCTCGACAGGGACGCGAGGGAAAGATTCCGAGACAGGGTAAATACGACGATACTTTCTATCAGAAGCTGGACGAGTATCTGGTGAAACTCAGCATCTGCAAGGGGCGATTCATCATCAAGCCGCTGAACAAACTGGCCGACCATCTGGCTGCTGACATGGCTTCGCTGGCCGACCTGACGGATGATGATGTGCTCTGGGACATCTCGAAGCGCTCTATCGTGTCGGCATGGAAGGCCGGCTGCCTGCTCTGGGTTTTGAACAACCAGACGTGGACGAAGTCGATGGGCGAGCTGGTGGAATGGATGGTTTATCACGACCTGTGGAGCAAGATGCAGATATTTGCTGATATGCTAAGCCAGGAAGCCGATTCTGTGAGCGAGGCGCAACGCAGAGGGCCGAAGAATCTGCTCGAGGATTTGCCTGATTCTTTCAACGAGGCACAACTGGAGGCACTCCGTCTCTCATTAGGTAAATCGAAAGACGGCACGAAAGGACAACTCAGAAAGTGGGTGTTCCGCAAATTCATCACCTTCTCTAACCAGACGGGACTTTACTCTAAAACACAGGAGTACCTGAAGGGAATAACGGTGGGAAAGAAACAATAATTTTTTCCTACGGGGATTTTCTGAAAAATGTTTTTCCTCGGGGGAATGAATTCTAAATCGGGAAACTGGTAAAAATTTAACGATTGAAATTGAAACTGGTAAAATTTTAGAGAACAAAGTGGAAACTGGTAAAATTTAACAGTTGAAATAGAAACTGGTAAAATTTTAGAGAATAAAGCGGAAACTGGTAAAATTTAACGGTTGAAATTGAAACTGGTAAAATTTTGGAGAATAAAGTGGAAACTGGTAAAATTTAACGATTGAAATTGAAACTGGTAAAATTTTGGAGAATAAAGTGGAAACTGGTAAAAATTTAACGATTGAAATTGAAACTGGTAAAATTTTGGAGAATAAAGTGGAAACTGGTAAAAATTTAACG
>OBKS01000054.1_pt1 | contig 115825 bp, 93 predicted proteins | sample 1517381 | NCBI WGS metagenome assembly OBKS01 (sample SAMN04571686, study PRJEB22368) | human gut metagenome | biome: human gut; material: stool | host: Homo sapiens | place: Luxembourg | collected 2012-08-03 | reverse complement strand
AAAACTACGTGACTACAGAGAAGAATGGTGCTACGGTAGAGATTCCTGCCAGCTCTCTGAACATCATCAGATTGAAGTAAAAAGATGAAGTAGAAAGATTGAAATAAGAAACAAGATAAAAACAAGAAACAAGCTACATCCAGGGCATCAGCCCTGGATATACTCGATATATATTGATACATTCTTTGAATAGTTGATAAGATAGTTAGTTAGAAAAGAAGAAGGCGGCAACCTGCGTGATGCAGATTGCCGCCTCGTTTTTTATCTGTCGCTTCATTTAACTGAAAACATAATTGAAGAGCAGGAAGATGCTCAGAATATAGAGCGTAGGATTCAGATCCTTGAACTTACCCACCATCATCTTGATCAATACATAACTCAGAATTCCGAGGCAGATACCATCGGCGATACTGTAGCAGAGTACCATCGGAATACCAATCAAGGTAGAGATGATGATGGCGATAAACAACCGATAAATATAGATGAACAATTACCGAATCGTCTTCCTCTTCATTGGATTACTCCAAGTCAAAAGCCAATCAAGTTGTACCATCAGCTATGCACCTTATTATATTTGGAGCAAACGATTACACCTTGCATGGACTTGAAAAGTTCTCTGCTCAAACTTTTCGCAGAATACCCTAATGTAGATTTACATGCCATGGGATTTCCTCAAGGTTGGGAAAACGAACCATTATGGAGACAGTAGGCGTGAATTCGGAAATAGCGAAATAAACGCTATTTTAACACTTCAGTTCTATACTCGTAGAAGGCAAGTTCTCTATTAAACAAGCCTGATTCTTTCTCATAAATATCCATATAACAACGTGCTTCATTATATTGAGAGCGTTGTAAATATATATAAATAAGCGTAGGAAGAGTCTTGGCTGCTAATTTCTGCATTCCATGCATTTTAAATAGCTCATGACATTTCTGAGTTTGTTCAATAGCCTTCAAAGTATCTCCCAATCCTAAGTACTCATTTGCTATAAAATCAAAACTCTGTATAAAACTTACGTTATCTTTGACCCGAGCTGCATAATAACCATATTTTTGCTCGCATCCTATAGCTTCCTTATGCAAATATTGAAAACGATAAATATCAGCCATTTGCCCATAAACCTTGGAGAGAGTACTATAGTCACACTCTTTACGCAGGGTATCAGCACACTCTATAGCTTTTTTATAGCTCATCATTGCCTTTGGCGCATCCTTGTGGTCACGATACACGCAACCCAGCAGATAATAAGCTTGCATCTTCTCATTATCTGTACCCCAACTATCATAATAATCCACCACCTCTTGAAATATGGAATCAGTAGGCATAGACAGATAAAGTTTGTTCTGTGCCTTCGCCATCAGCATTCGGCATTTCATCGCAACCGTACGAGATGCATTCCCCATCTCCAAAGAATCAAAACGGCACAAACTATCATAGGCTGCTTGAGGATGTGCTTCCATCAAGCTGTCTATAACCTGTAATCTCTGCATTTGTACCCGGTTTTCGGTACACCCCACTAATATATATAATAAGGTGAAGAACACGGAATATCTCAACAATACGAATTCTCTTCTCTTCATTTTTACACTCTAAAATACCATTCATCAAATAAACAAATCATCCAGAGTTACTGAAGCCCTGAATATATCGGAGTATTCATTACTCACCAGTTCTGAATTTCCCACATACGTAAGGAGGAATGTCTTGGCAGGGTTCTTTTTTTCCAAAGCCTGCAAACGGCTATTCAGCACCTGAGCATAGCCCTTGGTAACGGCATAAGGAGCCTTATAAAATTTCATCTCACAAACATTCACCACATCATCAGCCCTGTCTATCAGCAAGTCAATCTGCATGCCATCAGCCTCCTCGTTTCCTTTCACTATAAGCGAAGATTCCTGCGAAGACACTGCACCTATATGAAGAGCATATTTTATCTGTGAAATATGCTGCAAACAAACCTCCTCGAAAGCAATGCCACGCCATGAGGCAACATCGCTTTCCTTCAAATGCTGTTGCCAGTAATCAGTTTGATTTACAGCCTTCTTCTCCTTACAATGAAGCCAGAACCAGCAAAAGGAATCAATAAGCTTATAATACTCCTCTCGCTGACTGAAACCGAAAGGAGTATATTTCACCACAAAATCACTACCCATCAAGGCTTTCAACATCTTGGTAAAATCACCATTCGGATTCAAACCGGTATGCTCTGCTATCTCCTTACGGGTGAAACCTGCATGGCGGGTACCCAAAAAGCGAACTATCTTCATACAGTCTTCTGCATGATCAAACACTGAATTGAAGAGCCTGTCAAACTCATCCCCCAACTTCGCATGACGGGCAAAGAACAAGGCATCTATATTCTGAGCCAGACTATAGGAAGGGTTAAAGAAATTCATATAGAAAGGAATTCCGCCCATAATCATATAGGCCTGCGTAATATTATAACGGGACATCTTGATGCCACGGCTCTGATAAAACTCCTCACATTCTTTCAAAGTAAACGGTGACAGTTTAATCTCGCCAGTCAAACGACCGTATAATCCACCTTTATTACTGATTAGATTATCAAGCATCCAGGAGGTGGCAGAACCACAGACTACGAGCAACAGATTGTGGCGCATATTGCCCCAACCATTCCAGAATGCCTCTAATGCCGTAAGAAAACCAGAACGTGCCGTATCCATCCATGGCAATTCATCAATAAACACCACCTGTCGGGACCCATTATCGCAAGTTTCCAAAAAACGTTCCAGCAAAAAGAAAGCCTCCATCCACGACTTAGGTTGCGCAATATCCTCCATACCATGACGAAGAAGCGAGAAATAGAAATTCTGCAACTGGTCTTTCAAGGTTACCTTCCGACGACGGTCGTAAGGCGACAATCCTGTATGATGAAACACCATATCATCATGAAACACCTCATCAATCAAGAATGTTTTACCGACACGGCGACGACCATACACAGCCACAAACTCAGCTCTACCACTTTCGTAGTAACGCTTCAATTCTGCTATTTCCTTTTTTCTACCTATTATTTCACACATAATCATACCCAATTGGTTCGCTGCAAATATACGACTTATTTTGAAAATAGCGAAAGAAAATAGCGTTTATTTCGCTACGAAACCATTTTTTTGCCGTTCGTAGCGGAATAAACGCCATTTTAACTCCATTTTAACACTAAGCTAATATATTTTATTCCAGCGTCATCCACCCATCTTCCGTCCAGTTGATTTTCTTCTGAACCAGGATGCTGGCACCATTCTTGCCTACACTGTAACCATGACAGAAGAAGTAATCGCCATCGGGAAAGGAGTAGGCAGAACAATGGCCCATCGCCTCATATTCTTTCTTATCGCCTTCCAGAATCAGCGTGCTACCGCCATTGCGCATGTCCTTGCCAGCCTTATCCAGATAAGGACCAGCCACCTTCTTGCTTCTGCCCACGGCAACACGATAGTTGCTCTTGATGCCACGGCAGCAGTAATCCCAGCTCACGAAGAGATAGTAATAACCACCATGCTTCATGATGAAAGGAGCCTCGATGGCATTGGTGCCGGCAAACTTGGAGGTAGGATTCGGCTCTGCAGAAGTATCGCCCACGGCATGACGACGGGCGATGGTCTGAGGCTTGGCGCCCTTCTTGGCATGCATCGTCTTCTTATCCAGCTTGATCATCTGGATGCCATCCCAGAAAGAGCCCCAGGTAAGCCAAGGGTTTCCCTTCTCATCAACAATGAAATTCGGATCGATGGCATTCCAATTGTCTCTATCGGCCTTGGAGGCGACGAGGCAGCCCTCATTCTTCCATCCATCCTTATCAGATAAGGAAGTATTGCTCAGCAAGCCGATGGCAGATGTGTTCTTACCAAAGGTGGAACAGGAATAAGCCAGATACCACTTGTTCTTGAAACGGATAACATCCGGAGCCCAGATATGCGTGGTAAAACCTGGCACACTATCATGCGTCCATGCCGGAATCTCGCTGTTCTTGAGCACACCCTGAGGAACGATGGTCCAATGCTTGCGGTCGGTAGAGGTCATCTGCATGATGCCATGACCTGTGCAGTAGAGATAGTACTTGCCATTCTCATACGCCATTACAGGGTCGTGAACAAAAGGAGTATCTACCACTATCGGTTCCTGCGGAGCATTCTGTGCCATCATCTGGCAACTGCCTTTTACAACAGGAGCAGCAATGATCATTGCTGCTCCCAATAGTATTTTAGAAATCTTCATATAATTACACCTTATATATATAGGAGAATTACTTGTTCACAAATTTCTTTCCGTTTACAATCACTACACCCTTGTAGCTCTTGTCTACCTGCTGACCGGAGAGATTGAACCACTTGCCATCATTCTTCTTCTGAATGATGATAGGGTTCGAAATGCCTGTAGAAAGGCTTGAGCCATCGATGTAGGAGCCCTCATTTACGAAGAAGAGAGTTACGTCTCCCTTAATTGTGTTAGAAGTCATACTAAAGGTATAATTATAAGTTTTCTTATCCTTTGTTATCGTAGCATTCACCTTGATGGTACCGCTTGCAACATACTCAACAACCATATCGACCAAAGAACCATTCATATCTTGCTTGAAATTAGTCCAATCGAAATTATTGTCCAAGGTAAACTGCACATTGGCTGTATTTTCATTGGTGTTACCACCCAATTTTGTAAACCATGCATAATTGTCGTTACGAAGCACGAAATACTCTGCATAATTAGAAGCTCCACGTGATGCCGATGCAGCAACCAATGCCCAATTGTCCCAATTATTAACCTCATCACTATAATTATAGAACTTGAACTCAGCCTTCTTGCCTGACTTCAAGACATAATCAGAAGAGAAGTTGCTCCACCAGCCTGAAGTTGTATTCTTCTGTGCAGACACAGGATAATATACCGGAGTCGTTTCCTCAGCCTCAGCATCGATATTCAGGGTATAATCCTTTACATACTCATACTCATCCTTGCTGATAGTCATGGTCATGGTTACCTTGCCCTTGCCCTTCACCTTGCCGTCATCGGTCAGGATAGAGGTATCGCTTGACTTCCATGAAATCTTCGCACCCATCTTGCCCTGAGCTGGCAGAGAAGGAGCCGCATTCAGAGTGGCATCGTCAGAGAATGGCAATGTCATCTTGCTGAGGGTATACTTAATGGCTGCCTTGGCATCTGCCTTTACAGCCCAAACCTCCTGCTGATAGGTGAAGTTGTTCTGTCCCATGGTCAGGCTTCCGCTTGATGATGAGAGAGCAGAAATGGCGATGGCCGGGATATTGGTATAGTCTACAGTCTGCTTCACCAACACACCACGATAGACTACATTATTGATAGTCAAGTGGATGTAATCAGTACCAGCCGTACGCTTCCAGGTTCCCGTCTCAGCGCCAGTGATGGTTCCATCGGCATTGAGGGTGATGTTGACAGGAGTCTCGAAAGCCTTTGCCTTGGTATTCTGACCATACTGATGACGCATGAACTGATAGTCGCCTGCAATGTCTGCATCTGCGATAGACGCCTTGGATGCAATCGCCTCATCGGTGATAGTCTCACCATCAAACTCGAATGGAGCTGCCATCAACCAGCCCTCATCGTTGAGGAAGAGCTGATGAACACGCACCTGATGACCTTCGCCACCATTGCTGAAACGGGTGTGATAAACCACGAAAGAACGATTCTGCTTGTCAACGAACGCAGAGTTGTGACCCTGTGCAATCTCAGCACCGCTCATGGCATCCCACTGATAACCGCCAAAGAGCAATACGCCACGGTTGTCGGCTGTGGTAGAACTATAGTTCATCTTATAGCTCTTAAAGAGAGCAGATGTGCCATAGCAATCTACGTAAGGTCCGTCAGGATTCTCAGAACGGAAGATGCGCATCTGATAACCACCATCGCTGGTCAAGCCACCATAGCTCATGAAGAGGAAGTAGTACTTGCCTATCTTCTGAATATAGCTTGCCTCACCCGATACGTAATATCCACCGGCAATCTTCTTACCGAAGTAAGGATCGCTGGTACAGTTGGCACTGGCAGCACCCGGAGTGGTGACCTTGCCATTCACCTCGTAAGGGAAGGTATAGGTATAGTCGCGGAGACCGTTGGTCTTATCCAACTTAATCATAAAGATACCACCCGACCAGGAGCCGTAGCTCATCCAGAGGTTGTCCTTGTCATCATAGAAGACGCATGGGTCGATACAGTTTGGCCAATAGGTTCCCCATTTATCGCCCACCTTATAACGGGAAGGAAGAGCGGTTTCGCCTGTGGCAATGGCAAAGTCGGTATGTTTCCAGTCATCCGCAGCAGCGTATGAATTGTGAGCGTATGTGCCCTGGAAACCGGAGAAAACTACTGGTCCCTGATAAGTCCAAGGTCCTTCGATATTATCTGAAACAAAGCATACGATGGAAGAGCACCAGTGGTCTCCATTCAGACTCATATACATACACCATTTCTTCATGGTCTTGTTGTATACGATGTCTGGTGCCCACTGATTGCCCTGCACATTATAGCCTTTATACTGCCAGCCGTGGGCATTGAAGTTGCCGAACTTCACCTTCTCACCCTTGCTGTTCTTCACTTCGGTGACAACATGCGACTGATAGGCAATGGAATAATTAACCAATGTGCCCTGCTTGTTGGCAAAGAGACTGTTCACATTGCCGGCAGCTTCCTCGCCCGCCTTGAACGGAGTCCATTCCTGGTAGTTGCTTGCCGCAGTGGTCTTGCCTCTACCCAGATGAGAACCATATATATAATAGGTAGGCGAGTTAGGGTTGGTGATGTCGTCCACCACGATAGACGGGTCGTGGCAAACCACACGCTTATTATATGCTCTCGACGTATAAGCATTCGTCAGGTCGTTGTCGCTGACCTGTGTCTGGGCAGTAGCGCCAATAGCAGCAAGACCCAGCATAGAGACTAATATTATCTTCATAACTAAATTGCGTTAACTTTTATCTGCGATGAGCACGTGTATAGTGCTTGCGGGCAGCAGCTGAACCGAACTTCAAATGGCTGCTATCAACGGTGAATGCCACATTCAGGTCACTAGGGTCAATGGTGTTGATACCCAAGTAATTCTGTACAGTTACGCTGCCATCAGTACCCGTTACGATAGCCTGAATATCAGCAGTACCATTGTTACAGTTGGTTACAAACATCTTTACCTTTGCACCGTTCATGGTTGCGAGCCAGGTAGCCCAATCACCCTGTGTTCCGATAGGAGTACAAGCAGCATAACCATTACCCCAACCATAGTTATCGGCACGAACCACAGCGTATTCTGCCAAATCAGCCTTGCGGAGGATGAGCACATAGTTGTTCCAATTGTTTACACCGCTAGAATAGTTGGTGAAGTTGAACTCGAATGTCTCACCAGCAGGAATCTTCATATCATTTGTAAATTCTGTCCACCAGGCAGTAGAGCAATCCTCAGCACCGAGAGAAACCGGAGTAGGAGTAACCGCCTTGACAGCAGACTCAGCCACATTTACTTCTACGGTAGCAGTACGACCGTTTTCTGTAGTGATAGTCACCTCGTGCTTGCCCGCAGTAGCAGGGATTCTTGAGAAAGTCAACTTAGAGTTGTCAATGACACCAGGCTCACCCTCTACGTATGTAGCATAAACCACCATACCTGTTGGGTCGAAAGCCAAAGTATGATTTACTCCATCAACTGCAGCTGAGTTATAATAGTAGTAGTTGGTGCGGGTTGGTGCCTGAGTAACAGTAATAGCCTTGATACCTGCCACTACATTAAACTTAGCATTGGCAACGATAGGAGTAGCCGCATTCTCACCCTTGAATGTCTTGTTATAGATAACGATGAGCGTCTTTTCACCCACCTTATCCATATCATTGATGGCAGAGAAGAGCAGTTCGCTGGCAGGAATCACCTTGGTCACACCCTCTTCGAAGGTAACGGTAGCAGAAACATTCTGCATCGCCTCTTCAAGCGTTGTACCCTTGTCAACCTCGGCAGGAACATTGTTCAACACCATAGAAACCGGAGCCTTATCCTGGGCAGATGTATAACCGCCGATAGGTTCTACGTTGCTCTGCATGAAATCGATGTAAGAGCCCTCAGGTACCAGGAAGCAACGGATGTTGGTATTGCTCTCGTCTGCATTCAGATTAGCAATCTTAGATGGCTGAATGTAGGTCTTGGTAACAGTACCATTGGTAATCTTCACCATGAAAGTATCTACACGGGAACGGTCAACCGTCAATGTTACCTTACCACCCAATTTATCTACACCCTTGTCTTTATCAGTTTCAAAGGTGAGATTACTCTGCACGCAGCTTCTGTCGATATGGTCACCCCACTCAGAGTTACCGCTTGGCTGGTTATCAAAACGGATAGCACCATACTCGGTATAACCTGTTCCGCCACGATCCACATCATTGGTGATGACGAGGGCGAAGTTCTTATAGGTGTTAGTCGCAGAAGGATTGATGTTCAGATTGAACACGGCATTCCACTTCTGGTTGTCTTGAACCACATAATACTTTGAGAATGAAGTCCAAAAGCCTGAAGAGAAATCAGTATTACCTACAGTATAGACATCCTCGTTCATACCCACGAGCACCTCCTCGGTTGAACCCTTTGACTTTTCGATTGAGTCAATCTTTTCAGAAAGCCAATCAGGAGAGTTGACACTAAACATGTCACTTCCCTCGCATCCTGTCAGCGCAGTCAAGCCCATGGCTGCTACGCAGAAGACAGATGCTAATTTATTTAGGTGTTTCATATTGTTATTCTATTTTATATGATCATGAATATTGTTACTTGCTCAAATTTACTACAGGATGAACTGTCCAACCTCTTCCGAAGAAATCAGATGAGTTATCCGTATTCGTATTAGCTGAGTTACCTGTCAGGTTAGGGTTATCATTCAACAAGCCCTGATAGATAGGCAGGAACTCATGACCTGGTACGTATGTATCGTAAGAGCTCTTCACCTCTGAATCAACACCTACTAAAGAGTAACTTACCGGCTCCTTTGCCTTGTATGGAGAACGACGGAAGGTTCCGTGCTCCTTCAACTGAGCCAAACGACCCTGATCATAGAAGAATCCCCAACGGATCAGGTCGTAACCACGACCGTACTCGCAACCGAACTCCTTAGGACGCTCTACATTGGCAATCTGCTCGAAGAGCTTATCCTTGCTATTGAAGTCTGAAAGTTTCAAGTCCTTCAGGTTGGCACGCTCACGAACCTGGTTAATCCAGTCGATAGCCTGCTGTGTAGGACCGTTCACCTCGTTCTCGCACTCTGCTGCACGGAGCAAAACGTCTGAATAACGCATCATGCGGAGGTTGATACCGCAATGAAGACCGGTTGTCACCTTATCATAAAGGTTGGTACGGAAATTGGTCCACTTAGCGATAGGAAGACCACCATAGTTGTTGTTGGTTATGATGGTATCAGAAGCTGTCATCTCGCTCTTGTAAGCTACGTTACCATTCTCAAAACCAACCCAGTCAGTCTCGTATGTACCGATGGTCCAGTAGAGACGTGGATCCAACTTACCTTCCTTGGTACGCTCCTGCTTGAAGAGGTTGTACAACCATGGAGAAGCAGAGAGGTCTGCCCATCCACCGAATCTACCTGGAGCGAAGTTAGACTCTACGGCATGACCCTGTGTAGCATTAGGACTGGTATTAACAGGAGTCCACTCATCATCTACGCCCTGTGAACCGTAGTCGAGATACTGGATTTCGAAGAGGCTCTCGGCATTGTTCTCATAAGCAGAACCCTCACGGAAGTTGTCGCCATAGTTAGCCATCAGCTTGTAAGAGCCATACTTCTTGTTCATGATGTCCTTGAGTACGGTGAGCGCATCGCTATACTTATGGCGCTGCATCAGAGTACGGGCATAGTAACCGGCAGCGGCACCGCAGGTAGCACGACCCTTTGCCCACTCGCCACCAGCATCACGGGAAGGAAGAAGTGTCATCGCCTCTGAGAAGTCCTTCTCCACCTGATCGAGCACATCGTCGTAGGTACTGTTCTTGCCATAGAGACCATCCAGAGAAGAATAGTTGGCATAATCAGTTATCAGCGCAGGATTCTGGTAATATCCTGCCAATGTATAGTATGAATAACCGCGGAGGAAGAGAGCCTGTCCCTTGATTCGCTTCATGCTTTCGCTGAGCGAAGCATCATCGCCTGTGGTACGTGAGAGGATGAAGTTACATACATTAATAGTATAGTAAGCCTCACGCCAAGGCCAGAATGAGATTTCGTCTGTTACTGGGTCGTTCATGTCGTCGAATGGCATATACCATACCTGTGATGAGTTCCAAACCTCATCGCCACGTGTTACATCAAGGGTATAGCCTACACGAGCAGAAGAACCTTCCATACGGATATGGTTGTATGCTGCGATAACGCACTCCTCCAAATCATCTGCATTGAAACCGAAGGTTCCGGTGGTCTGCTGGTTTGGATTTGTTACCTCCAACTTGTCCTCACATGATGTAGTTGCCATTGCACCGAGGCCAAGGAAGAGAGCTAATGATAATTTATATAGTTTCATATCAAATGTTCTTTTAAATAATGATTCTTATACTTGTCTATTCTCATTATTAGAATGTGAAGTGGAGACCACACATGAATGTTCTTGCACTTGGGAAAGAGCAGAAGTTGTAACCTGGGGTAAAGGTACCGCCAGCATAGTCTACATTATATCCATGATAGCCTGTGAAGGTGTAGAGGTTCTGTGCTGATACATAGAGACGTACACCATTTACATATCCACCAAACCACTTGTCTGGGAAGTTGTAGCCCAACTCTACGTTGGCTATCTTCCAGTAAGCAGCATTCTGAATCTTGCGAGAGCTGAAGAGGTCGTTCCATGCCAAGGTAGCGTTGTTGGCTGCATAGGTGCGTGGAACACTAGAGAGGTAGGTAGAACCATCCTCTGACCAGCGGTTGGCATCCAGCATTCCTACTTCCTTGTTGCCATAGCCGTAGCAAGAGTTCAAACTGTTATAGATATCATCTGATACGTGATAATTCAATACTCCGTATGTAGAGATGTTGAGGTCGAAACCCTTATACTCCAAGTGAGTGCTCAAACCGAAGTTTACCTTTGGAAGACCACTGCCCAATACGGTCTGGTCGTAAGCATCGATTACGCCATCAGGACTTCCGTCAGGACCTGAGATATCCTCATAGAGGCAGTCACCGACATTGGCACCCTGCTGAACAGCATTGTTGTCCAAGTCTTCCTGGGTACGGGCGATTCCCTTATAAACCCAACCATAGAACTTACCAATCTCCTGACCTACGTAAGTAGCGTATGCACCCGCAATGTATGAATCCTTACCGATACCCAGAGAGGTTACCTTGTTCTTCAGGGTACTTACGTTGGCGCTGATATCATACTTGAGGGCATGATCGCGGTTGCGGTAGGTAGCACTGAACTCGAAGCCACTGTTCTCCATAGAGGCAGCGTTCATGGTTACAGAGGTGTTGGATACACCGGTCTGTGCTGGCACAGGAACTGAGTAAAGCAGGTCTTCTGACTTGTTCTTATACCACTCGGCAGTGAACTCCAAACGGTTATTGAACATTGCCAGGTCGATACCCACGTTGGTGGTCTTCTTCTTCTCCCAGGCGATATCGTTGTTCACGAAGGTAGAAACGGCAGAACCGGTTACAGGACTGTTGCCAAAGCTGTAAGTCATGTTGTTACGGTTCATGGTAGCCATATACTGGTACTCACCGATGTTCTCGTTACCGAGCTCACCATAGCTGGCACGAATCTTGAACATGTTAACGATGTCGCGGCTGATAGGGAAGAACTTCTCCTTATCGAAACGCCAACCCAAAGATACAGATGGGAAGGTTGCCCAACGGATGTTCTTGCTCAAGCGAGAGCTACCATCACGACGTACTACTGCAGAAAGCAGGTACTTCTCATCATAGTTGTAGTTCAAACGACCTACGTATGATGCCAGGCTATGCTTATACTCGAATGACTCTGAGTAAGTGTTCTTGGCGTTCTGGAGCTGGAGGAAGTATGGCTCTGTGAAGTTGATACCCCAACCAGTCAGGAGGTTGGTATTTTCCTCCTCGTATGTCATACCGGCGAGCAGGTTGATGTTGTGCTTGCCGATTGTTCCATTGTAGGTAATGGTATTCTCAACCAAAGCATCGCTGTAGTTGCGTGAACCCTTGGTGAGGCGCTCATTCTCCTTGGCGAGATATACACGGTTGCTCTGAATCCAGGAAGGAATCCAGGTCTTATCCTTAGCCTCTGTCTTGCTGTAAGAGAGGTTTACATTATAGTGAAGACCATGATTCTTGCTCTTGATGCCTACCATACCCAACAGGTCAACATCAGCAGAAGCTGTACCTACGAAGCGGTCAACCAATGTATTGCGCTGCAACATATTGTTAACCAACAACGGGTTAGAAGCAGAGATATCACCATGTACGCCATCATAGTAAACACCATAACCGTAAGCATCGTAGCGATAACCGTTGGCTGCACCCACCTTGTCATCGAGAACCCATGTAGAGTTATCGTAAGCCTTGATGGTAGGCTGCATCAGAAGTGTACCACGGAGCACGTTGGTTACATCACCGTAAAGACCCTGGACATACTCTGAGGCATTGGAAAGACCCATGTTGTCCTGGTTAGAGTGAGAGTAAACCATGCTGGTACGGAACTTTACGAACTTGGTGTCCATAGTGTTGTTGACACGGGCTGTATAACGCTCGTAGTTAGGGCCTGCACCTTCCAAGGTACCCTTCTGGTTATAGTAGTCGAGAGATACATTATAAGTACTGTGAGAGCTACCACCGCTGAGGGCTACGTTGTGGTTCTGGCGGATACCGGTCTTGAATACCTCGTCAAACCAATCTGTGTTGGTTTCGTCCTGGAAATGATACATTCCATCCTCGCCCATCTTGTAACCGCCAGGCAGAGGAGTGTTGGAATTCTTGCAAGCCTGACCCAGGTAGTTGCTATACTGGTCAGCGTTCATTACATCATATACATCGTCAGGAATCTGGTCAACACCAAAGTAACCAGAGTAGTTCACCTTCAGAGGCTGGTCTTTCTTACCATTCTTGGTAGTGATGATAACGACACCATTGGCAGCACGAGAACCGTAGATGGCACCCGCAGAAGCATCCTTCAGAATCTGGATGGTCTCGATATCATTAGGAGAGAAGTCACGGATAGTGGTACCCATTGGCACACCGTCGATGACATAAAGAGGAGCTGTGCTACCGAAAGAACCGATACCACGAATTCTCACACTAGGATCTGCACCCGGCTGACCGTCGGATGTAATCTGCACACCTGCCACCTTACCTTCGAGCATGGTAGAGATGTTGGAGTTAGACACCTTCTTCATCTCCTCAGCGTTCACAATAGATACGGAACCGGTAAGGTCAGCCTTCTTCTGCGTACCATAACCTACTACAACCACCTGGTCGAGCACCTGATTGTCGGCAGAGAGTTGGATAGATTCGATAATGGCACGACCGCGCACTGCAATCTCACGCTCCTTGTAGCCAAGATAGCTCACGAAAAGAGTGGCGTTCGCCTTCACACGGATTTCAAAATTACCATCCAAGTCGGTAACTGCACCTGTCTTGGCATCCTTAGTCTTGACTGTTGCACCAATCAGAGGTTCACCCTGATCATCTACAACATGTCCCTTGACCGTGATCACCTGATCTTGTGCAACTGCAGCCATTGCGGGCATTGGGGTGACAAAAGAAGCACCACCAACAGCACCTAGGCATAGCATCATAGAGAATAATTGTTTCCTCATTGCTTATCAATTTTTAGGTTTATACTTTGTTTATTCAATTTTTACAGTTTGTTATTGCTTCGCCGTTCTCTTTTTAGGTTGCAAATGAAATGATTAATGCTGGCCAAACTATACATCAACCATCATTTTACAGTGGCAAAAGTACAATTAATCAGATTATATTGGGTGGACAAATGGGTTTTATAGGTGGACAAACGCATAAATAGTGGATTTTTAAGGGATATTACGTGCTTATCCACCAGTTGTGTACCCACACATACAAAACAAGGGATTACTTGACTTATATCAAGCAACCCCATGATTTTATTTTGTTTACTTAACAAATAATCACATCCAGGAACATTATTTCTTCAAAGAATCCAAGGAGAACTATGCCATATCTGAACCCTAAGAATCCAACTGATCCTTATATGCAGTTGGCGAAATACCAAACTGCTTGGTGAAGCAACGGGTGAAATACTTCGGATCGTTGAAGCCTACACGGTAGGCTATCTCCGTGATATTTCGGTTGGAAGTTTTATCAGCCATCATCTTGCGCGAGATGTCGAGACGGTAGTTGCGGATAAACTGGGCTGTTGGCAAGCCTGTCTCCTGGGAGAGATTCTTGCTCAGCACACTGCGGGATATGCCCAAAGCATCTGCCAGTTCCTGAACTCCGAACTCAGAATTATCGTAGTTTTTCTCCATCACATCCATCACTTCTTCCATGAATGGACGCATATTCTCCTCTACCATCTTCCTGTCAACCTCAATGCTCTTCTTCTGGCTGTCCTGATAACGCTTCTGGTTCTGCAGAATCATCTGGATGCGACTCTGCAGTTTTTCTGGTTCATCACTTTCCTTCATCGCTGCCTCGATAGGACGGTACAAAGCCTCAACTTCCTCTTCGCGCATCTTGTTGAGACGGCGCACATAAGCATATTGGAGCAAGGCGATGATACCTATTATAATAAGAGCAACAAACCACCAGCTCTTCCAGAAATAAGGAGTAATCTCTACTTCTACAGAGATGACCTGTTCCTTATCGGAATTGATAGATGGGATATATTTCACCTCAAACTCATAGTCTCCAGCCGGCAGAGTGGAATAACGCACACCATGCTGGCCAGCCTTGAGTTGAACCCACTCATTCTCGTATCCCTTCATGCGATAAAGGTACACGCCCTGTGTCTCGCTGCCATAATTGAGCGCTGAGAAAAAGAGAGTGAACGACTTATCACTCTCATGGATACGCAACTTTCTGGCGATGGAGATGTCTTCTTCCAGATAATCGCTGCCGGCAAAAACTGGCTGGTTATCTACCAGAAGTTCGGTAAAGCACAACTTACCCGTCTGATGCACAGAATGGTTTACGCCCTTCACTGCCATCATACCCATATCGGTGCCCAGGAATATCTCGCCCTTGGCATTGCGGATGGCTCCATTGAAATAGAACTGTGAACTGATCAGACCATCTTCACGGGAGAAACTGCAGAATGCCTCTGTCTTAGGATTGAAGATAGAGAGTCCGTTATCGGTAGCTATCCACAGCATGCCCTGGTTATCTTCTACAATACCTTTAACGATGTTGTTGGCAAGTCCGTTGTTGGTGGTATACGACTTCACTTGAGTCTTTCCGTTTTTATCGCTGGTATAGCAATACAGACCGTAGCCGTTACTGCCCATCCATATCTTTCCATCCTTAGCCTGGCAGAAAGACAATATCTTATCGAAGACTCCGCTCTTCGGATTGTCGAGTTTATACTGATGATACGTCACAGCAAAATCGCCCTTGCCATGAGGACGCGACTTGAGGTCGACCTCTACCATTCCCCGCACACAACCCATCAGGAGTTTGCCCTTTCGGGTTATCAGAGAACCAATGCAGCCGCGCACATTCTGACATCCCCTGAAAGGTTCGATGAGTTGGCGGCGCTTCATATCATAGAAGAAGAGACCATCATTGGTTCCGAGCCACATACCATCATTGATAGGATCGTAAGCCAAGGCACCGGCAAAGTTAAGTAAATGCTGATGCTTTGCATCTATCACCAGAGGAATAATCTTGCCCGGCTGCTGGAGATTCATCACTGCAAAGCCCGTACCCCAGGTACCAATCCAGAGCTGATTGCGGTTATCGGCTGCAAGAACCGAGACGGTATTATGCGGCAAACCGGAATTTGCCATCGTATAATGAACAAAGTTCATGCTGCCTGGAGCCAAGGCATTGAGACCTCCCTCTACGGTTCCTACCCACAGGGTTCCGTCAGCTGCCGCATACATGGCATTGACTGCGTTGGGAGAGATGCTGCCTGGGTTGGCGGGGTCGTGACGGTAGAATGCCAAATCCAACTGACGTGGAGCCAACTTGATAACACCACCCGTCTCGGAACCTACCCATATCTGTCCGTTCTTTGAGAAAAGACAGTTGATAAAGTTGCTGCTCAGCGGATTCACAGCCGTAGCAGTGTTCCAATGTTCTATCTCTCCGGTCTTATCATTGAAGATATCTACGCCACAGAGCGTTCCTACCAGAAGTTTGTCATCTGGAGAAACGGCAAGGCTCGTCACTACTTCGTGCTGAAGCGAATGGTCGGTAGCAGAGCAATGGAATTCCTGCTTGCCACTATTAAACAATCCGCGATTCGTACCCATCCATATCTTGCCATGATACGAGATGATGGCACCGCCATACCAGCCTTCGAGCGGAGGGAATAGGGATGAGATGTTCTTTGCTACGAGCTGATTGTTCTTCACTGAGAACTCGCTCACCACTCCATTGTTGCATAATACAACTGTTCCTCTGCGATAGACATCACAGATTCCAAGATCGGGAGCACTATAAGGATAGGATGTGGACAAGACGCTGTTCACCTCGCCCTTTTCGTTAAAGCCGAAACGGGTAAGCTGGTTGCAAGAAAGCATCCATATATTGCCCTTTGCATCACAATATATTCGGGTGCAAAGGTTCTTGAATACTTTGTTGAGTTGTGCCTCTACCTGGCTGTTCTCACAAGGTAGAACAATAGGCTGCATGGTATTGAGGTCGAGCACCTGCGGACCTTCTTCGAAAGCCACCCAAAGGCGCTTGAACGGATCTTCGCAGACATTACGGCAACTGTTGCTTCGCAGACTGATTCCTACAGACCCCAAACCGAAGTTCATGAAATTGAAACCATCGTAGCGCACCAATCCACCACCATGCGTACTAATCCATACAAAGCCGTAAGAATCCTGAAAGATGTCATCGGCAAAGTTATTCGGCATACCTGCAGCCATATTGAGATAGCTTACGTTATAGCGACTAGGCAACCCACCTTGTGCAAAACTGCTCAAGGTTATGAAAAGAATGCTTATTATAGAAAGAATGTATCTAATCACCATTTATTGCTCTTGTTGCTGATGCTTATCTTCCCATTTTGAATAGATTAAAGAACCAGCAATAATTAAAGCGAAAAAGACATACATCACTAATAATCCATTACTCATTTTACTTCCCTTTCTTATTATCTTCAATTTTGGAAAATACTATCATTCCTAAGCCTAAAAGCATAAGAGCGACATACATACTTAACAATCCTGCATCCATACTTATTTCTCCTTTTCCTTATCTTTTTTATCGTTATTATTATCTTTATGCAAGAAATAGACACCTATGACAAACATTATCACCATGATGACTATTGCCCCTAATGCAGCAAAGATTGAATCAACCTTTACAAACATTGTGGTCAAAACGTATGCTGTTACTATATACTTCGCAACATCCAAGAACCATTTGCCTATTTCCTTATACATATTTATTAAGTTTTTAAACTTCTGCTTGCAAAAGTACGAAGAAAAAATGAAACGAAAGAATTTTTATCAAGAAAAAAAACGTTCCTAGAAGTGTAAATTTGCAACTCTAGGAACGTTCATATAGGAATATACTTGCGTTGGCAATTGAAAGTACTTTCATCAGGCATTGAAAGTACTTTCATCGGGCAACGAAGCTACTTGCGTTTTAGAACTCAAGAATCATGCTCTGGCGAGGACGGAGCTTCACGTTCTTGTTGATAAGAACGGAGCGACCGTTTGTAACATCCGTAGCCTTGTCATGAGAACCGATAATCTCTGCATAACGGCTCACATTGAGTTCGTTGGCTTCATTCTTACCATTGATGATGGTCATCACATTCTTACCCTTGTATTGACGGGCAATAACATAAACACCATTCTGAGGACAGAACTGGGTCTGCTTTCCCTTAGTAATCACTTCATTTCCCTGACGCCAATGCAAGAGATTGCTCAACCAGTTGAACATCTGGTTTTCAGCATTCGTTCTTCCTTCTGCTGTGAAAGCATTATGCTGATCACCAGTCCATCCACCAGGGAAGTCCTTACGAACATTACCATCGGTAACACTCTTAGTACCATTCATCAGAACCTCAGTACCATAATAGAGTTGAGGAGTACGGTTGACTGTCAGAAGAAGTGCCAACGCCTGCTTCAAAGCTAATGAGTCTTTTCCCTCACCCAAGAATCGGTCGGTATCATGATTTTCCACAAATGCCATCACACTCTTTGGATTAGGATAGAGATAATCGTAGCAGAATACATTGTAGATACGATTCATTCCATTCCACCAATCATCCGTCTCTTCCTTCTTGGCACTATTGATACGATCGTAGAAGGCAAAGTCCATGACAGTCTTCAGATAACTGTTTTTCTCTGACAGTTTGCTGTCTTTCTGCCAAGCAGCCGTATAAGCAGGCTCTGTTACCCAAGTTTCACCTACGGTATTAAAGTTAGGATATTCCTGATCCAGCGTCTTCATCCACAAAGCCATGGCATCACGGTCTGCGTATGGATAAGTATCCATGCGAATACCATCTATACCCACTGTTTCTATCCACCACTCGCTGTTTTGTATAAGGTATTTGATGACATGTGGATTGCGCTGATTCAAATCTGGCATAGAAGGCACAAACCAGCCATCTACAGTCTCCTCAAAGTCAACTTTGCTGGCATACGGATCCAAAACCGGAGTCAACTTATAGCTGGTCTGCTTATACATATCATTCACGGTGCGTGCTCCATCCATAGTACCTATCTTTTTCAGATGTTCAGGAGTCTGGTATTCAGGAAGCAACCACTCTGGAGTATTAAACCAGTCTTTGGATGGCATATCAGCTACCCAAGGATGCTCAAAACCACAATGGTTGAAAATCATATCCATCACCACCTTCAATCCCTTCTGGTGAGCCTCATCAATCAACTTTTTGTATTCAGCATTGGTACCGAAACGAGGATCTACACGATAGTAATTGGTAGTAGCATAACCATGATAAGTACTGTTCTTACCATCATTAGGACTATCATTCTCCAATACTGGAGTAAACCATAATGCGGTAACACCCAACTGGTTGAAATAATCCAAATGCTGGCGGATACCTTCCAGATCACCTCCATGACGAAGACTTGGTGCCTTACGGTCGCAAGTCTTGTCTCTCATAGTCTTGAAAGCATCATTCTTAGGATTGCCATTTGCAAAGCGGTCTGGCATCAACATATAGAGTACATCCTCATTGCTAAAGCCTATGCGCTTATCACCAGCCATTTCACGGTCTTTCAGTTGGTACTTCACCTTCTTGACAGACTTACCCTGCTTGAATTTCAAGGTCATTTCTCCCGCCTTTGCACCCTCTAAGTTGAGATAAACCAAGAGATAGTTAGGAGATTCGAGTTTTGCGACAGAATCGACGCGAACGCCAGGATAATCAATCTCAACATCCGCATTTCGCACGTCTTTACCATACACCATCAACTGGAGAGAAGCATCCTTCATACCTACATACCAGTCGGTTGGTTCAATGCGGTCAACAGAGACCGCTGCATTCATGCTCATTGTACCCATAAGCAACATTAACGATACAAATATTTTTCTCATTTTCTTATAGATTTGGTCATTAGTAAAATTATATTTTATAATGAATTTTTCTTGATGATATCTTGAATCATTGCCAACTTTCATGCTTATTTAGCATAAAGAATCAAAGCAGATTGTGCATCTACCAAGACCTCCTTACCACTAACAGGCATACCGATACCCTCCTCATTGATGATACCATTGCAACAAGCCACATGATATTCACCCTCAGGAATAGCGACAGACTTTGCCTCACGGTTTGTATTCAAGATGACAATAATATTCTTCCAAGAGTCTATGCCTTCCAGATTCTTGAGCATGAAAGCCACAAGGCAACCCTCATTCTTCACCTGATTAACAGCATCAGGACTGACAGTTGGCAAGAACTCCAGGTGCTCACGTACCTTTTCTGCAGTAGCCAAACGGAATGCAGGATGATTCTTACGCAATTGGATTAAATTGCGATAATACTCAAAAACCTGTGGATATTTCTTGAGATGATCCCAGTTGAACTGATTGATGCTATCAGGAGAATTAAAACTGTTGTGAACACCCTTCTTGTCACGCAACATTTCCTCACCTGCCAAGATAAACGGTACACCTTGAGAAGTGAAAACTGCAGTCTGACCCAACAAGTCCAATCGGATTAACTCAGCCAAGCGGTCACTTTCAGAAACAGACGGATCCTTCAAGCCAGGAATACTTGCCTTCAAACGATCTACCAGACACATATCATCATGGCAACTAATATAGCTAATCTGCTGAGTAGGATTGTTAGTCCAAGGTTTCTTGTCGTAATTTACCTTATTCATATCCACCTGTGGATGGGCTATACCACCAACGATACCAAACTTCAGGCTCTCTTCCTCTCCAGAAATACCAGCCAACAATGCGCCCTTGGTATCATCAGAGAAAGGGCCACGAAGAGCATCACGCATATCATCGCTAAAAGCACCAATACCATGGAGTTGTGGCGTATTAGCCTTCACTGCCAACTTCTCTGTAGGATAAGCACAGCTTCCAGCGCTCCATCCTTCACCATATATATAAATAGAAGGATCAATCTCGTCAACAGCCGCACGAATCTGATTCATCGTCTCGATATCATGCACGCCCATCAGGTCAAAACGGAAACCATCTATATGATATTCATTCACCCAATACTTCACGCTCTCTATCATAAACTCACGCATCAATGGTCTTTCTGATGCAGTCTCATTGCCACAACCAGAACCATCAGAATACTTACCATCCACTGTCTTGCGATAATAATAGTCAGGATAAGTACGCTGGAAATTGCTGCCGTTGATGTCGAAAGTATGATTATATACAGCATCAAAAATCACACGGATGCCTGCCTTATGAAGTGCCTGCACCATCTGCTTGAATTCCTTGATGCGGACTGCAGGATTATATGGGTCAGTAGCATAACTGCCTTCTGGTACATTATAATTCTTCGGATCATAGCCCCAGTTAAACTGTGGCTTGTCCAGTTTAGTTTCATCAACAGAAGCAAAATCAAAACAAGGCTGGAAGTGTATTGCATTGATACCCAACTTCTTAAGATATTCAATAGCTTTAGGTTCGGTAAGAGCAAGATACTTACCTTTATACTTCAAGCCCGAAGTTGGAGAAATAGAAAAATCACGGAAATGCAACTCATAGATGATGAGATCAGCAGGCGATTTCAATGCAGGACGCACATCATTTTCCCAACCTTCAGGATTGGTCTGACTCAGATCGATGATGGCTCCACGATTACCATTGACGCCAACAGCCTTAGCAAATGTACCCGGACATTCACCCTTTCCCATATCAAAAGTATAGAACTTTCCCTTCAAGTCACCCTTTACGGTAGCTTCCCATCGGTCCTTACCTACACTTTTCATCTTGATGGTCTTGACAGGTTTTCCTATCAGTCCATCTTTATAAATACGAATTTTCACATTTGGTTTTACACTGGAAGAAACCTGAGGAGTCGCACCCGTTACACCATCTACTTCAACAGAAGCTGTAGGTGAATTCAAAGAGAAAGTAGTTTTATCCTTAGAATAGGACATTTCATTGAAAGCACCTTGTGCCATCAATGAATGGGGAACTAAAACAGCAGTCAAGGCTACTAAAAATTGATTTTTAATGTTCATACGGTTAAGTTTTTGCTAGATTGAGAGAAAATCCGAACAAGAATTATTCTCTATTTCATGTATAAATATAGACTTTTAACTAAACAATAGCTATTATACCATCTTTTTCTTGCATAAAACACCTATAAGAGCGTATTTTATGCAGAAATAGGCAGAACCAAACACGCTCATTTTTAGCGTCTTTGATTCCACCTTGCCATTCGGTCGGAAATACAGAAAATACGGCAAATATAAAAGCCCTGTTTTTTCATGAATTTCACAACCAAAGTACACCAGTTAAAATTTTAAAGTTTATTTTGCAAGCAATGAGATGGCAAAACCACCACCACGAGCTTCTTTAATCTTCAAAACATCACCCTTCTTCACAGTCTTGTGAATAATCTGATAAGACTTAGGGTTCTTTTCATAATCAGCATTCTTGCCATCCTGATAAATCGCGCAATCATACTTCTTGCCCTTATCGAGGAAATCAAGTTTTACAACAGAAGTACGGGCAGCATCAGTCTTGCCACCAACAAACCAGTTGTTTGTACCCTTAGCCTTACGAGCAACAGTAATATACTTAGCAGGTTCAGCCTCCAGATACTTAGAATCATCCCAGTCGCAAGCAACATCACGAATGAACTGGAAGGCATCATCATACTTCTCATAATGCTCAGGTAAGTCGGCAGCCATCTGCAAAGGACTGTACATTACGAGATAAAGAGAAAGCTGACCGCAGAGAGTAGAATGCACATAACTCTGATTGTTGCTCCACTCAGAAAGCTTGGTTTCGAAGATACCTGGGGTATAATCCATAGGACCACCCTGCAAACGGGTGAATGGCAACATCACGGTATGATAAGGAACAGAACCGCCAAATGCCTCATACTCAGTACCTCTTGCACTCTCATTACCCACCAGGTTAGGCCAGGTACGGCAGATACCAGTAGGGCGGGTAGCCTCATGAGCGTTCACCATAATATGATGCTTAGCAGCAGTCTCGATGACACGCTGATAGTGATTATTCATCAACTGGCTATAGTGATACTCACCTCTTGGGATAATGTCACCCACATAACCAGTCTTCACTGCATCATAACCATACTTGTTCATCAGGTTGAAAGCATTTTCCAAATGACGCTCATAGTTGAGTGCTGCAGAAGAGGTCTCGTGGTGCATCATCAATTTGACACCCTTAGAGTGCGCATAATCATTGAGCATCTTGATATCGAAGTCAGGATAAGGAGTTACGAAATCGAAGACATCCAGTTTCTGATGACCGAACCAGTCTTCCCATCCTTCGTTCCAACCTTCAACCAATACTTCCTGCAAACCATTCTTTGCAGCAAAGTCAATATAGCGCTTCACTTCCTCATTGGTAGCACCATGAGTACCATTAGGCTTACACTTGCTATAATCAGTAACACCCAAACGAACAGAAGGAAGATCATTCGTATAACTCCATGTCTTAGTGCCGACAATCATGTTCCACCATACACCGCAATACTTGGTAGGGTGAATCCAGGAAGTATCCTTAATCTTGCAAGGCTCATTGAGGTTTAATGTCAACTTGCAAGAAAGCATATCACGCGCATCATCGCTCACAAGAACAGTACGCCAAGGCGTATTGAATGGAGTCTGGATAAAGCCCTTGCGACCTACAGCATCAGGAGTCAACCAAGACTCAAGCACGAGATTCTTCTCATCTAGGTTGAGGTGCATGGTAGGATAATCCAGACAGGCAGCCTCATGGATATTGATATAAAGACCATCCTTCGTCTTCAACTGAAGGGAAGTCTGCACGCCCGTATCAGAGAAAACAGTAGTAGAAGAATTACTCTTATATTTCTCACGATTTGCAGCGATGATAGGACGGATACCAGTCAGCGGAGTGATGTTGTACTCATACTCCTGTGTATCATAATCACCTGGAATCCAGTATGCAGTATGATCACCAGCCATTGCAAACTGAGTGTGCTCCTCCTGAATCACGAAGTAATTCAAAGATTCCTGCTGAGGGAACTCGTAGCGCAAGCCCATACCGTAATCATAGACACGGAAACGGATGGTAATGTTACGATTGGAAGAAGCCTGATTGAGGTTTACCTCCAACTCATTGTAATGATTGCGAATGGTGGAAGTTTCACCCCAGACAGGTTTCCAAGTCTCATCAAAAGTAGAAGTCTTGCTACCGGTCTCGGTAAAACCATCCATCAAATCCGTTTCTTCCATCCCCTTAGAGGCATGCTTATCCTTTGCCAACTCCAAACCGAGATGAGAAGGCTTACAGACAGTCTTGCCTTTGTAACTCATCTCATAAGTAGGCTGACCATTACCTGTCAGGGAGAAGGTCAGAGAAACATTCCCGTCAGGAGACTTGACGGTCTGAGCTGCTGCAAACATAGGGAGCAACAAGCCCATAAGTAAAACACTGATTTTCTTCATATTTATTGCTATTGTTTTCTACACTGCAAAATTAGTAAAAACTTGGAAATACACCATATTATAATATATAATAAATAAAAAAAGGGGTGTGCAAACGTTTGCACACCCCCTCATTCTTTTGTCTAAAATACTGACTAAAAGTCATTCAATTCTAAGCAAAAGCTATTTCAAACTAACGAGAAACGTGTCAATGCTTTTGAAGAAATCTTAGTTTCTTCCAGCCTGTGAAATCATTTCTGTCAACTGATTCATAAAAGCAGCATCCTTTGCCAGATCCTCGATATTAAGGTGCATACGATAGCGCCAGTAATGCTTAGGATTAGCAGGGATATTGATACGCTCTGCATTCGCATCAGGCAAGCGGAGATGCTCGTCGATAGCAAGCCAATCCTGAATACTCAACACACAGAGCATAGAAGGAGAGGTCAGATGACGTGAGATTATATCCTTGGCAAGCCAACCTGGGAGCGGATGAGGAGCAGGGCCCTGACGATAGAGCATCGTATTATAATACTCCTGAGTACGCAGGATATTCTCATCCCACCACTGACGGAGGGTAGGCATATCATGACTTGAAATGGTACAAACCGAGCGATAAGGATTACGGCTCAGATGGCCGAACTTCACAGAAGGATCCTTAGGCATGCTCTGCAGCTCCAGGCTCAAGATCTTCAACTCATTCATTACCCATGGCACACAATCAGGCACCATTCCGAGGTCTTCGGCACATACCAACATGCGGGTAGCCTGAACCAACTTAGGCAATTTCTTCATCGCCTCACCATACCAATACTGGTTGTTGCGACGATAGAAATAATCATTATAAAGACGATTGAACGCAGCCTTGTCGTTATCATAAAGTGACTCAAAGATGAAATCAAACTGAGCCGAGATACGTGGGTGGAACAATCCCGGATTACGATGATCACGAACGAAGAGCACATCGCTAATCAGAGCATAGAGACCATCACGGAGCCAGATATCCTTCTGATCAGTAGCACCTTCAAACAAAGCTTCCACCTTGCGCTGGCTATTCACCTCCGGTTTCATCTGATAGCGCTCGTCATCCAAGCGGTCGAGATATTTCTCCTTCACTTCGTCAGCACGCTCATGGAACATGCGGTTCAGAATCCAGTCGGTAATGAAAGGACGGGTGAATCTATCCTCCTGGAAATTAAGGCCATAAGAACGAATCTCATCTGCCGTCATTCCCAACGCAGGAGCAAACTGACCCAGCAATCCGTGAACAGAATCTACAGGAATCTCCCAAATACGGAAGAAACCGAGTACATGGTCGATACGGTAAGCATCAAAGTACAGAGACATGTTCTGGAAGCGGCGAACCCACCACTGGCAACCATCTTTCAACATTTCATGCCAGTTGTAAGTAGGGAATCCCCAGTTCTGGCCATTTGTAGAGAAATCATCAGGTGGAGCACCCGCCTGGCCATTGAGATTGAAGTACTTAGGCTCCATCCACACATCACAGCTATAGCGGTTTACACCGATAGGAATATCACCCTTCAGAATAACACCCTTTGCCATAGCATGCTCGTGAGCCGCCTTCATCTGTGTATTTAATACATACTGTACGAAGTAGAAGAATTCCACCTCCTTGTATGCTTTGCTCTTAGAATCACTCAATGATTTACGCTCAGCTTCATCCCATGCCTTATGGTCTGGCCACTGAGAGAAATCGGCAGTACCATACTTGTCACGCAAGTAAGAATACTGTGCGTAAGGCACAAGCCACTGTTCTGTTTCCTGAAAAAATGCCTGAAAATCGGCACTCTTTAACATCTGTTTCCCTTCCTGTTCGAAGATTTGGTGCAAATAGTTTATCTTGAAATCATTTACTTTCTCATAATCTATCTGAGGGAGCGCATTGAGTTCTGCTCTCGTCTTTTCAGCCTCAGCGCGCTTCTTGGCATCCTTCAACTCTGGTAATGCAAGAAGATCTGCATACTGAGGATGGATAGCGAAGACACTGATACAGCTGTACGGATAAGAGTCTGTCCAGGTATGCGTGATAGTCGTATCATTGATAGGCAAAAGTTGAAGAACCTTCTGACCGGTTTTAGCCACCAGATCGATCATGCTCTTGAGATCACCGAAATCACCGATACCGGCACTCTTCTTACTTCTGAGTGAGAAGACAGGCACCAATGTACCAGCCACTTTACGGTTCCAACGCTCCAGGAACGACTGGCTCAGCTCATAAGAAATCAACGTACCGCTCTTCATCTCAGGGATTTCAATAGAACGGTTGTAACCTGTTTCCCAAAAACATTCCTTCTTTTCATTGAGCGCTACGAACTTGAATTCCAGATAGTTGACAGCTAAAGTCTCCACATTGATATCAACAGTCCACTCATTGTAAGCCTGCTGAACCATAGGAAGAACATGGTTTTTGTCCCAAGCACCGAGTGCAGGATCAGAACCTACTACTGCTAAACGTTCACCCTCACGAAGTTGTGGAGCACGAACAATCAGGCGGATTGTCTTAGCAAAGGAATGTTCCTTCACCTTGCCTGGTTGCTGATGGTTGATGCAGTCAGTAAAGGCGCTGCTATAGAGGTAAGAATCCTCAGGAATATCATGCCAACAATCATACAAAGTATAATCACTGGCACGCTCAGCCGTACAGTTCAGCTGATGCCTCGCCAATTGCCATTCAGCCTTGGTGCAAAAGCCATCTCTACTTACACTGTAAAAGTAGGAATTGTTCTTAGACTTTGGGGTACCATCCCAATCGAATGACCAGCGAGAACCATCCTCAGTCCCCATTTTATACTGGACCTCCTTCCCATCAACTGTCATATTCAAAACGAGTTCCTCGCCATAGACAGTTTTATAATCTATATTAAAATGAAACACCATAAGATACAAAGGTTATTATTTACGCTGCGAAGGTAATATTAATTATCGAAAAATCAAACATTTTTTGCACAAAAATTACAAAAAGGTTGCGCAATCGGTTGCACAACATTTTTTGCAATTTAATACATTTTGCTTAGTTTCTTACTTATTTTTCTTTCTCCTTGATGAAGGAAACAGATAAAGCGCCGCATATCAGCAAGATACCAGCCACTATCATCATGTCACTCTGATGAGAACCCACCAGGCTCAAAACAGCACCACCACAGATGGCAGCAACAATCTGAGGAATGCAAATCGTTCCATTGAAAAGGCCCAGATAAGCACCCATGTGTCCATATCCCTGCAGGGCATTGGTAACAAAAGTGAAAGGCATTGCCAACATGGCTGCCCAACCAGCACCAATCATCAGGAATGAAATAAACTGCAGATATGGGTCATGCAGGAAAGGAATCAGTGCGAAACCGACACCACCAATGACCAGACTGACCGCATAAGCCATCTTGGTATTCTTAAACTGAGGCAGCACAACCGCCCAAAGCACACTACCCACAGCCTGAACAGCAAAGAGGATACCTACCCAGTTGCCAGCCTCCTGGAATGCCTCGGAAGTAGGATCGGTAGTATTCCATACCGTCTCAGCAATGGCACCTGTAGAATAATTCCATAGATAAAGGAAGCCAGCCCAGCAGAAGAACTGCACGAGACCTACCTTCCAGAAAGTAGCAGGAGCCTTGCGGAGCAAAGTAATCCAATCGGCCTTGTCTTCAGAAGCATCAGCATTTGAATTCTTCACTCTTCGTTCTTCACTCTTCACTTCATTATATTCCGCATACTGCTGGGGGTTCCACTCCTTCACCTTCATCGTAGTATAGATGACGCAGAGAATCAGAATAGCAGCACCGATATAGAATGACCAGATTACGGAATCAGGAACCACACCCTTGTCTGCCACATTCTTGATACCCAAGAAAGTAAAGAGGAATGGGAAAATGTAACCAGCCACAGAACCGGCATTGCAGAGGAAACTCTGGATGGAGTAAGCTTTCGCCTTCTGCTTTTCATTGACCATATCACCCACCAGCATCTTGAAAGGCTGCATCGCCATATTGATACTTGTATCCAAGAACATCAGGGCTATCAAACCGAAAAGCATCGCACCGCTCACCGTCAATCCGAACGAACCGGCATTAGGCAGCAGACACATCACCAATACAGCCACCGTAGCACCAATAAATAAGTAAGGTATTCGACGGCCGAAGCGGCACCAGGTCTTATCGCTCAAAGTACCGACGATAGGTTGCACCAGGATTCCCATCAGCGGAGGGAGAATCCAGAAATAACTCAAGTTGTGTGGGTCAGCACCCAATGTTGCAAAAATTCGGGATATGTTGGCGCTCTGAAGGGCGTAAGCAATCTGTACCCCGAAGAATCCGAAACTTAAATTCCAAAGCTTCCAGAAACTCAAATCAGGTTTTTGTATCATATTATTTTTGTTTTAATTTATATTCATTCAGAAGTTAAGACAACACCCTAAAAGGTGCCAGCAAGAATGCCAATTCAACATTTAACATTCAACATTATCTTGTTGTTCCTCTCACCACCAATCTTGTTCTGACGACTCTCTTCTCCACCTCATCCACAGGAATGGACCCTTCCACCTGTCCAATGAGAATATTGGCGGCCTCCTCTCCCACGGCAACACCCCGCTGCTCCACCGTAGTGAGCATCGGGTCGGAAGCCTTGGCACGGTCACCATTGGTAAATCCGCAGACACTAATTTCTTCCGGCACCTTATACCCCATACGCTTGGCAGTATAGAGAATACCGATAGCCGTATCATCATTGATGGCAAAGAATGCATCCGGACAATCTTCTGTTCCAAGAATCTCTGGTGTGAGCGCCTCAGCCTGTGCACGGTTGTCACAGATCTTCACCCAGTCCGGATTTTCCTTCAGTCCATGTTTCAGGAGTGCATCCCGATAGCCGTTATAGCGGTTTTTGGAAATCTCCAAATTCATCGACGAACCATAGAATGCAATTTTCTTGCATCCCGTATCTATCAGATGGGTAACGGCGGTGAAAGCTCCCATGTAGTCATCTACAACTACACGAGAACAATTCACACCCGTACATATTCTATCAAAGAATACGAGCGGTACACCATTATCCATCAGTTTCAGAAAATGATCATACTGCTTAGTGTCCTTGGCCTGAGAGACAATAATGCCACACACCTTATTCTTATAGAAGTCTTCACAAATAGCCACTTCCTTATCATACCGTTCGTTACTCTGCGCCACCATCACACGATAGCCGCGTGCACGTGCCTCTTCCTCTATGCCAGAGACAACAGACATAAAGTAATAATGTACGAGCTCCGGTACGATGACTCCAATCACCTTCATCGGCTGCACCTTACTATGTCGCAGGGCTTCGCCAATCACGTTCGGATAGAAGTTGTGCGCCCTGGCATAAGCCTGGATACGCTCCTTCTGAACAGCACTGATACGAGGGCTGTTCTTCAACGCTCTACTCACAGTAGCTATGCTACATCCGAGATCGCGAGCGATATCTTTCATTGTTATGGGTACAATTTCTTTCATAATTGTTTTTAGTTACAATGCAAAATTAGACAAATATCCGTTAAGTTGAACCATTTCATTGATGTAAATCAAGAAAAACCTGTGCAAACGTTTGCACTAAAGAAATAACGGAATTAACTAAAAAATAGTACAACGTATCGAAAAAGAATTTAATTTTGCACTCAGAAAGTCTGAGAATGCCGTAAAAAAGCATGCAAAGAGGATGCAAATCCGCTTTCTGCCACCTTATAAATATAAAGGACCTAACAAACAATGATTTCCTAACGAAACCGTAAGTAAAGGTAAATGTAGTTAAAGTGTGGCCGAGACTAAAAACAATAATAAACATAAACATTTATACATTAACTTAAAAATCAAGCAAATGATGAAGCAGGTAAAATTTAAATTGCCTCTCAGAGCATTGACCCTCGCAAGTGGTCTGCTCCTGACAGCGAGTTCCTTTGCACAGTCTGGTGCTATTAAGGGACAAGTGAAAGATGCTTCTGGTGAGCCTGTCATGGGTGCTACCATTACTGCTAACGGTAAGACCGTAGGTATTACCGACATGGATGGTAACTTCTCTATCGAGGCAGCTCCTGGTACTAACCTTACATTTACATACCTCGGTATGACTCCACAGACTATCAAAGCCACATCTAACATGATGATTATCTTGGCAGATGACTCTAAGGCTTTGAACGAAGTCGTAGTCATCGGTTATGGCCGTGCTAAGAAGGACGACTTGACCGGTTCTGTTACTGCCATCAAGCCAGATGAGCTTTCTAAGGGTATCACCAACAACGCATCAGATATGTTAGTTGGTAAGATTGCGGGTGTAGATGTACAGACTGCTGGTGGTACACCTGGTGCAGGTGCTCAGATTCGTATTCGTGGTGGTGCTTCTCTGAATGCATCAAACGACCCACTCTATGTAGTAGATGGTTTGGTTATTGATAACCAGACAGCTACTGGTATGAGTAATATCCTCGCTATGATTAATCCTAGTGATATTGAGACATTCACCGTATTGAAGGATGCTTCTGCTACCGCTATTTATGGTAGCCGTGCTTCTAATGGTGTCATCATCATCACTACCAAGAAAGGTCGCAATGGTCAGAAGCCTTCTGTTTCTTACACTGGCGATGTAACTATTTCTACTATCCAGAAGAAATATGATGTTTTGAACGCTGCTCAGTACAAGGAACTTGTCGGCTCTATCAATGGTCTTGATGCATCAAAATTAGGCAATGCAGATACCAACTGGCAGGACGAGATTTTCCGCACAGCAGTTTCAACCAACCATAACGTAAGCGTACAGGGCGGTTTGAAGAACATGCCATATCGTGCCAGTGTTGGTTTCAACAACTCAAACGGTATCGTGAAGACCAGTTGGATGAATCGTGTCAACGCTTCTCTCAACTTGGCTCCATCATTGCTCGACAAGCACTTGAACTTCAACCTCACAGGTAAGTTCATGTATGAGAAGGATCGCTATGCAGATGCAGGCGGTGCTATCGGTGCAGCTTTGTCAATGAATCCAACACAGCCTGTTTTTGGTGAAGGCGACCAGTATGCAGTTACAGGCGGTTACTATCAGAACCTGATTAACAAGTCTGATGCTATAACAGACCCTAACTGGAAGAATACGACCAACTCTAATGCAGCCCAGAACCCAGTGGCTCTTCTCAACCAGAAAGAGATTATGGCTCACGCCCGTGACTACAGCGGCAACTTCGAGGTAGATTACAAGATTCATGGTTTCGAGGATTTGCATCTGCATGCAAGCTTGGGTGCTCAGTACACCTCTACACAGCAAAGCGATGAGATTTCCAAGTACTCATACTCTAACAACTATTTTGGTTGGGCTGGTATGACTCACTATTGGAAATACAATATGATTGGTAATGCCTATGCACAGTATGCTCATAAGTTTGGTGTTCACGACATCGATGTTATGGCAGGTGCCGAGCAGAGCCACTACCACAGACATGGCTACAACCAGGGCTTTGGTACAGATGAATATCTGAAGGCAAACAACCCTGTCCTCAACGAGGAGACAGGTTACTACAATTGGCAGCACAACCCATCAAAGCGCAGCGAGCAGGAGTGGGCTAACCACAACTCTCTGGTATCATACTTCGGCCGTTTGAACTATAATCTTCTCGACCGCTACCTGATTACCGCTACATTCCGTGCCGATGGTTCTTCTCGTTTCGCCAAAGGTCATAAGTGGGGCTACTTCCCATCAGCAGCCTTTGCCTGGAAGATCAACAACGAGGGCTTCCTGAAAGATGTAAAATGGCTCGATGACTTAAAACTCCGTGTGGGTTGGGGTAAGACCGGTCAGCAGAATGGTATCGACGACTTCTACTACGCACCTCTTTATGTAGTAGGTAACTCTTACGCTCAATATCCATTCGGTAACGACTACCACCAGACTGTACGTCCAAACAAGTACAATGACCAGTTGACTTGGGAAAAGACAACAACATGGAATGCAGGTATCGACTTCGCTGCTCTCAACAACCGTTTCTCTTTCAACATTGATGGTTACTATCGCAAGACTACCGATTTGTTGTCAACAGTTGACGTTCCAGCAGGTACTACATTCGGTGATAACCTGTTGAAGAACGTAGGTTCCCTCAAGAACTATGGTGTTGAGTTGGCATTCGACGTAAAGCCTATCGTAACCAAGGACTTTACATGGGATATTACCTATAATGTAGGCTGGAACCACAATGAGATTACCTCTCTTGATGCCGGTGCTCAGGACTGGGTATGGACAGGAGACAAGATTTCTCGCGGTAACAACACAAAGATCTTGAAGAACAAGGTGGGTGAAGCAGTCAACTCTTTCTTCGTTTACCAGCAGGTATATGATGAGAATGGCAAGCCTATCGAGGGTCTGTATGTAGACCGCAACGCTGATGGTCAGATTAACGACGAAGACCGTTACTACTACAAGAACCCAGCTGCAGATGTAATCATGGGTCTCACCACTAAGTTCCTTTATAAGAACTGGGACTTCAGTATGGCATTCCGTGCATCTTTGGGCAACTACGTATATTATGACTTCCTGGCCAACAGAGCATCCATCTCGCCATCAGGTCTTTACTCTAACAGTTCATTCAGCAACACCACTCCAGAGGCCGTTAAGCTCGGTTTCACAGGTTTGACAGTTGCCCAGAACTACTTGAGTGATTACTTTGTACGTAATGCTTCTTACTTGAAGTGTACCAATATTACATTGGGTTACAGCTTCCCTGCATTGATTAAGAATTCTTGCAGCGGACGTATCTACTTCACTGCACAGAACCCATTCATCATCACAAAATATAAGGGTATCGACCCAGAGGTAGCCAGTGGTATCGACAGCAATCCATATCCACGCCCAATGAGTTTCCAGATTGGTTTGAGCCTCAACTTCTAATATATAAAGAATTATAATTATGAGAAATATATTAATAAAGACAGCAGTAGCCGGTTTCCTCTGCTTGGGATTGGCTTCTTGCGCAGACGATTTGAATATCAGCTCAATAGATCCTCAGTCATCACCTTCTTATGATGCCGCTGGACTTTTGGCTAAACAATATGCAACACTTGGCTTGACCGGTCAGGCTGGTCCTGCCGGAAAAGGTGATATGAGCCAGGATGAGGGTGAAAGCGGTTTCTATCGTGTCATCTTCAATCTTCAGGAGCTTTGCACCGATGAGGTTATCTGGGCTTGGCAGACTGATACCGATATCCCTGCCATCACCAATATTGCATGGAACTCAAGTTCAGTACGTGCCAACTGGGCATACCAGCGCCTGGCATACGACATCACCCTTCACAACCAGTTTATCAGTGAGCAAACTGGCAAGATGAGCGACGATGTTATTGCAGAGGTTCGTTTCCTCCGCTGCTTGAACTACTATTATTTCCTTGATCTCTTCCACAAAGCACCTTTCAAGGATACATTTAATAGTGAGTTGCCTGTAGAGAAAACCGGCAAGGATCTCTACGACTGGATTGACAAGGAATTGACCGCCATTGAGCCACAACTGAAGGAAGTTGGTACTTACAATGACGAAAAAGGCTTTGGCCGTGCAGACCGTGGTGCAGCTTATGCCCTCCATGCTCGTCTTGCTTTGAACTCAGAAGTTTACACTGATGGTCAGGTAAAGGATTTCGCCAAGGCAAAGGACTACTGTGACAAGATTCTCAATAGTGGAGCTTACGCATTGTCAACCGAGGCAAAGAATGGTTTCACAGGCTATGAACAGGTATTCATGGGCGACAACGACCAGAACACCCAGGCTATGAAGGAGATTATTTTCCCAATCCGCCAGGATGGCAAGAAGACTCAGGAATACTCTGGTTCTACATACCTCGTAGCATCTATGCGTATTTCAGGAATGCCAAACTCATTCACCAGCAACTACTGGAGCTGTAACTTTGCCCGCAAGGACTTGGTTGAGAAGTTCTTCCCTAATGACAATATCCCAATGGCAGGTGAAAACGATGCGTTGAAGGATGCCACCGAGGAGCAGGTTATCGCTAAGGATGAAGAATTGAAAGTAACAACAAAAGATGTCATCAACAAAGCTGGTGATGACCGTGCCATGTTCTACATGGGTGTAGGTGGCGGCATCCGCACACTTAGCCCTGGCAAGCAGATTACAGGTTTCACAAATGGCGCATCTATCGTGAAATGGCAGAATCGCCATGCAGACGGTTCCGACATCCACGATGGTACATTCATGGATACAGATATTCCATTGTTCCGTTTGGCTGAGATTTACCTGACACGTGCAGAAGCTAACTATCGTTTGGGAAATACAACAGATGCTCTCGCAGATATCCAGACTATCCAGAAGCGTGCTAATCGCAAGGAGATTTCTGGAGCTGTCGATGAACAGACTTTGATTGATGAGTGGTGCCGTGAGTTCTATGTAGAAGGCCGTCGTCGTTCTGATTTGATCCGCTTTGGTCTCTTCTCTGGTTCCAAGTATCTTTGGGACTTCAAGGGAGGTGTAGCAGGAGGTATCGGTATCGAGTCTAAGTTCAACGTATATCCTATCCCTGTTACCGACATTGCAGGTAATCCTAACATGACTCAGAACCCTAATTACTAATCTTAGTAAATCGGGGATTCTTCGGAATAAAGAACTATAATTGATTAAAGAATACAATTATGAAAAAGATATTTTTAAAATTGATGCTGTTGCCTGCAATGGTTTTGCCTTTGCTCTTCACTTCATGCTCTGACGACAATGACAGCAATCCTACATTGGATTTAAATCATGCTGCAGACGGATTTGTATTGAATACACCAGCATACGCAGAAAACAATACATACGACTTGGCAAGTGCCAACAACTTGACCTTGTCTTGTTCACAGCCAAACTATGGAGGTATTCCATACGTGGTTCGCTACTATGTGCAGGTTGCACTCGATCAGAAGTTCCTGACAGATACAACAGCTACACATAAAGAATTGTCAACCTCTTACACCACAGCCAAGATGGCTGTGGATGCAGCAGAGTTGAACTCTACACTCGTTGATATGTTCCAGGCAGCCAACCCAGACACAAGCGTGCCAGAAACAATGCCTGTATATGTAAGATTGCGTGCTGTCATAGATGGCACAGCCGACCCTTATCTTGGTCAGAGTTATTCCAACATCATAACCCTGCCTTCAGTGAAGGCTACTTACAAGGCTCCAGATGCTAAGTATCCAGAGAACCTGTTCGTAGTTGGTTCTTCTATCCAAGAGGCTTGGAGCAGCTGGAAGCCAGTGGCTCCTGTATATGGTATGGCAGGCAACTATTATACCATGGTTTATGTTCCTGATGGCGGTTCATTCAAGTGGGGTACATACGAGAATGACTGGCGTGGCTTTAGCCGTCTGGCTGCTGTCAACGATAATGCTGGTGCTGAATTCTCAGAGGATGGCGACGGAAACCTGAAGGTTGCTCATGGCGGCTGGTTCGTTCTCCACTTCGTTGGTGAAATGTCAGCAGACAAGAAGAACATCAACTACTCACTGAATGTTTATCCTGGTGCTGCTTACATCATCGGTGCTGCTGCTGGTGGCAATTGGGACGACGCTTCTGCCGCTTGGGCTATGACAGCTCCTGCAGACCAGACTGGCGAATGGGTATCTCCAGCCTTCGGTGGTGATGGCGAGCTCCGCACATATATCAAGATTCCAGGAATCGACTGGTGGCGTACAGAGTACACTATCTTCAAGGGCAACTGCTTCTGGAGAAACATGAACATTGTTAATTCTTGGTCTGAGGCTGGTGAAGGTTACTCTGTAACTTGCACAGCAGGACAGAAGCTCTATGTCAACTTCGACAAGAACACAGCAGAAGTTAAATAATTAAAAACATGAACACAATGAAAAAGACATTATTATATAGCTTAGCAACAATGGCAAGTCTCGCACTTGCCAGCTGCGCTGGCGACTACGACGACTGGGCTAACCCACAGGCCAACGAGCAGGAAGCATCTGCTGCCAAGTATGGGGTAACCTTTGCCAATGGTTCTGAGGCAGAAGGCAGCATGGCTGATGAAGATGGTATCATCAATCTCGTAACAGTCAATTCTACAGATGCCAATGTCTCTGGTTTCACCCTCCAAGATTTCAAGGTGAACGGAGTAGCTGTCAATGGAACAATGGTTGGCAACAGCGTTCAAGTAAGTGCTTCTGAATTGGAGAAACTCGTTTGCGAGCAGAATAAGTCTCGTGCTTCTGTTGCTCGCGACCTGAAAGTGGAGACACAAGTTTCTATCAATCTCGCTTCTGGTGATGCGGTAAGCATTACTACCAAGGGCGAGACTACAGGTAAGTTTACTCCAACAGCAACACCTCAACTCGATGAGAAGGGCTACTACATGCTCGGTCAGGTAAACGGAAATGAGTGGGATGCAAAATCTCCTGTCTGGATGAACAAGATTAGCGATGGAGTTTATCAGTTGAAGGTTACAACTACTGCAGACAAAAACTGGTTTAAGTTCTATGCTGGAAGCAACTTCGTAAGTGAAGACTGGGATTCCATCAACAAGGGAGCCTTGGGCTGCAAGGAGAACGGTTCAGAAGACACATTCGGATACATTCTCTATGATGGCGATTCATGGGGTGAACTTCAGACTCCAGTAATCCCAGGCGCAGGTACATGGATTGTTACTCTTGATATGAACAACCTTACTTACACTGTAGGCAAGCCAGTACTCTATATGGCAGGTGATGCTAATGGATGGGCAACAAATGACTACCTCGCAGGTGAGGATGGTGTACACTTTACTGGTTTCATGTACTTGAACCAGAATGGTTTCAAGTTCTGTACTCAGCCAGAGTGGAAGGGCACCAACTATGGCGCAGACTTCAATACTGCTGCTGATGCAGCTAACATCACTATGACAGAAGAAGCCGGTTACTACAAAGTAGATGTTGATTTGGAAAGCAAGAGCTATGTTCTGACTCCTATCACAACTATTGGTATCATTGGTAGCGCATCCCCTAATGGTTGGGATTCAGACGTAGATATGACATACGTTCCTTACAATGCAGAAACAAAAGCACTTGGCTACTGGGAGGCAAAGGACATCACATTGGCTTCTGGTGAAATCAAGTTCCGTGCCAACGACGACTGGGCTATCAACTGGGGTGGCGATGTAAATGCTCTTACCCAAGGCGGTGACAACATCTCTGTAGATGCTGGTACTTACGACATCAAGCTCTATGCATGGGCTAATGGCTATGCAAAGTGTGTAATGACAAAGAAGTAAGCATTTGCTTCATCAAATAAACTAAATATCAATAGGCGGCTCCCTTGAGAGCCGCCTATTTTTTTTCTTTCTCCTCATCCTTTTCAAGTATTTTTTCCCTAAAACCTTGGAAGTTACGAGAAAAAGTCGTATCTTTGCCAACGAATAAGTACAACATTTATATTTTTATGATTATGAGAACAGGCGACAAAGTATTAATATCTCCAGACTTGACACATGCCAAAGACTGGACACAGGGGGAAGTGATTGAAGTTGAGAACAATCCTTTCGTAGGAATTGTCATCTCCGCAAAAACCGCAGATGGGAACATCTTCTTTGGATATAAAGACTTATTTGAACCAGCAAAGGAGGCAGTATGTACGCACTAGCATTTGATATGGTTATTTCCGATTTACAAAAATACTATGGCGAACCTTACAACAAGGCTTACTACGAAATAAAAGAGCTTCTAAAGAAGAATGGTTTCGAGTGGGTGCAAGGCAGTACATACATGACGATGAATGATGATTTGACTGCACTTGTAAAAACAGTTATGGAGCTTTCTAAAATAGAGTGGTTTAAGAAATCAGTAAGAGATCTAAGAGGATTCAAAGTTGAAAGTTGGTCGAACTTTACTGATTTGGTTAAAAACTCATAGAATAGGCGACTCTCCTCCAATCCGGGAGTCGCCTATTTTTTCTTTATCCCCCTCTCAACATTTTTTTCCTAAAACCTTGGAAGTTACGAGGGAAAGCCGTATCTTTGCAGAAGAAAAGCTGCACTCGGCAAATTGAAATACACGGCACGTGCCATTGTTCGACAAGCACACGGAGGCAGAGTGTATGGATATATTTGATTGTTGGATTTATATAGTGAAGAATATGAACATGTTTGAACAGATGCCATTCAGCGAGAAGTATCCAGTCTTCCGCAAGTTGGCAGAAATAGGCGACCTCCGCAAGCTCTCCCGAGAGGAACTATAGCTGTATGACGAGGACATCAAGAATATGCGTGATATATATGCCACCAGAAAATTTGATGAGAAGAGAGGAATGGAAAAAGGAATGGAAAAAGGAATGGCGAAAGAAAAGATAGCCACAGCTTACCGCCTTTTGTCCATGGGTCTTTCTGAAGCGCAAGTGGCAACGGCCACAGAGCTTCCACTGGAGGAAATTCTGAAAATGAAGGAATAAGAAGAGATTACCAAGTGGCTCTCGAACATATCGGGAGCCGCCTTTTTTGTATGCCTTTACGTTATGCAAATCTATGAAAATCGTATTAAGCCTTCTGCACGTTTTCAAGATTTTTATGATCATATTCTTTAACAGACAATGGGATGGATTTTTGCACTTGCTTGTTGAATGCGCATTCTTTGTCTTCTATGAAAGATGATGCATATATATAATAATGTGATAACTTGTATCTTTTGGTGTAAAATATTAGGTTTATTTATACTTTGATATATGTCATGTGATTATACGACATTTGTCATCCGGTCGTACGACAAGTGTCGTATAAACGCATGACAAATGTCACGCAATCGCAAGAAAGGCTTCCTTGCATCGTTATAATTGATTCCTTGCATCGTATAAGTTGCGGCATTGTTATCATCCATCTCACCATAGCCAAGCATCGGGACGTAATTTTCACGTCCTCAGTTGGCTATGATTCCTCCTCTCACCAGCCATTTCGCAAAGAAGCGGTCACTAACCAGATAGCCAGTCGGAGTCTTGCTTACCAGCTGCTTATCTACCAATGCCTTTAATGCCGTTTTCACGCTGCTCGTAGCTGGAAGATGGTGGGTGCTGATAAACTGCTGGCTCAACGGCGAAGATACCAGACTCTCACTAGCTATAGCCAGCAACAGCATCTGCTGGTTCTCCGTAAGCCAGGCACAATAATTCTGATAAGCCATCGCCTGCTCCTCTATCAACTCCTGAATCACCTCATCCACCAACGACTTCGTTATCCCGTAAGAACCATGCTCGTAAATGCCATGCAATATCGCCTGCACATACCAGGTTACACTGCCCGACTGCTGATAGATATAAGAAAAGACGGATTCGTCTATCACCCTATGCTGAGATGACAACAGACGATTGGCAAACTTACGATAAACCGGTTCTTCGATGCAAGGCAAAGACAACACCAGCGAACTCTGGAAGAAAGGACGATTTGCCGACAGGAACATCTCCTGCATCATGTGCTGCTGACTGCCAGAAAACACGAAATATACATTCGGCAAGAACTGGATATAAGAACGGATCATCGCCTCTACCCCATCCTCTGGATAACTTAATATCTGCTGAAACTCATCTATCGCAATATAGCATCGCTTTCCCGATTGCTTCAAATACTCGAAGATTCGCTTCAAACTCTCCCTTCCCTCGCTCGGCTTCAAATCCAAAGAAATGGTTGGAATACCGGTTAATTCATCGATCGTCAAGGTAGGTCGCCAACTGCTGAAGAATTCCTGTACCTTTCGGAGAGCAGATTGGGAAACCGTATCCAGTTTGCCGATGATTTCAGAAGCCATTAGTTGCACCATCTGCTCCAGGTTCTTGGTGGCAAAGATGTCGAGATAGAAACACTTCACCCCCTCATATTGCTCCTCCATCTGATGGAAGACATGATGTATCAAGCCCGTCTTGCCCATACGGCGAGGAGCAACAAGCGTGATATTACGCTCGTTATACAGCGTAGAAATCATCTTCTCGGTTTCTTTTTGACGGTCGCAGAAATACTCGGCGCCTTTATAACCATATACTACAAAAGGATTGTTCAATGTTGCCATATTATTGCTTTTATCTTATTGTTTTCGTTACACCTACGACCATTGCGCTTTTTACGCAACGCAAATTACGCAATAAAAAACGAGATAGCCAAATGTTTTCTAGTTTTTTAATAATAATTATCTCCTAAAGCCGTATCTGATGCGCAGACAATGAAAGCAAAATGCAAACGATTGCGCAAATAATTTGATTGATTTACTGCTTATTTACGCATACCTATTGGATTTAATCGTAACTTTGCAGCGGGCAAAGGTAAGCCGAACGAATGGCTAAACTACTACCCCATGAACAAAATAAATGAAACAACTAACTCTTGAATTATGAAGAAAATATTCACTACTCTTGCAGCCGTATTGGCAAGCGTAAATATGTTCGCACAGGGTTGGCCAGCCAACCATAGCGGTGTGATGCTCCAGGGATTCTACTGGGATTCCTACTTCGACTCAAAATGGACCAACCTCGAAGCACAGGCTCCTGAACTGAGTCAGTATTTCAACCTCGTATGGATTCCGCAGAGCGCCAACTGTGGCGGAGATAAATCAATGGGTTACGACGACTTCTACTGGTTTACCAACTACAACAGCTCTTTCGGAAACGAAAAGGAACTCCGCAGCCTCATCCAAACTTTTAAATCCAACGGCATCGGAACCATCGCTGACGTGGTTATCAACCATCGCAAAAATGTATCCAACTGGGTGGATTTCCCTGTGGAAACCTACAAGGGCGTAACTTACGAGATGAAATCCACAGACATCTGCGCCAACGATGACGGAGGCAAAACCAAGAAATGGGCTGACGAAAACGGCTATAAGCTCAGCAGCATTTACGATACCGGCGAAGACTGGGACGGCATGCGCGACCTTGACCACAGCAGCCAGAACGTGCAGACCATCGTAAAGGCTTATCTTGACATGCTCCTCAATGACTTCGGCTATGCCGGATTCCGCTATGATATGGTAAAGGGATACAGCGGAAAGTTTACTGGCATCTACAACGATGCTGCCAAGCCAACTTATTCCGTAGGAGAATATTGGGATGGAAATGTATCTGTAGTCAAAAACTGGCTCAACGCTACCAAGGTGAATGAGCAGATAACCAGTGCTGCCTTCGACTTCCCTATCCGCTACGTAGTACGCGATGCCATCAAAGGCAACTGGTCAACCGTAAAGACAGATGGTCTGGCTAACGACCCAGCTTACAAGCAGTATGCCATCACCTTCGTAGAGAATCACGATACAGAATACCGCTCAGCCAGCGAACAGCAGGATCCTATCCGCAAGGATACCCTGGCAGCCAATGCCTACATTCTGGCTTCATGCGGAACCCCATGCGTATTCTACAAGCATTGGATTGACTGCAAACAGGATATCAAAGCGATGATCAACGCACGCCAACTGGCAGGTATCACCAATACAAGCAACACCACCTTCAATGCCTACAAAGGCAATGGCTATAACGGCATCATGACCACCGGCACAAAGACTTCGCTCCTTGCCATCGTGGGCCCTAACGCCAACAAGTTTGAAGTGTCTAACGCATACGCTGAAATTCTCAACGGCTACCACTACCGCTACTTCATGCCTAAGACGGCAAACGTGGCTTGGGTAGATCTGGCTTCCGGTGATTACGAAGACACGATGAAAGCAAAGCTCGTGGCAGTAAGCAACGAGGATAATGCGAAGCTGGTTTACACCACCGACGGCACCGAACCTACAGCCAGCAGCAAGAAAGCAAAGAGCGGTGAGGAGATTGAGATTCCTTTCGGAGAGACAACCCTGAAGGTGGGCTTACTGATAGATGGCGTTGTGAGCGGCGTGCTGACCCGTACTTACAAGGTAGAAAAGCCTACAGCCTTCGAGCCATACGATATCACCGTGTATGCCAACGCCGACAAGGTGGGCTGGACCAGCGGTTTCAACTTCTGGGCATGGTGCGACAGTCCTAACGAGAACCTGACCGTTTCGGGTAAATGGCCTGGCGACAAGGTTACCCAGAGCAAAGAAATTGAGGGAAAGAAGTGGTTCTATCAGACTTACAAGATCAAGAGCAAGAGCTACATGGTTTCCTTCGTATTCAGCACAGGTACAGGTTCTCCACAGACCGTAAATTTTGCAAATATAAATAAGGATACTTACCTGGAGATTCAGAACGAGAAGGATGGTGCGAAGTATAAGATTAAGGATGTTACAGCCAACATGCCATCTACTGGCATCAGCCATCCTATCATCGACAACAACGCCCAGAACAACCCATCCTGGTACACCCTGAGCGGCATGAAGATGATAGAAAAGCCTAATCAGGCTGGTATCTATATTCATCAGGGCAAAAAGGTAATTATAAAATAAAGAATCAAACCTGATATTTTAAAGTTACAGCAGAATACAATAAATAGATTTTAGGTTAGGCAAATAATTTTATTAGTTAGTTGGTTTTAGGTTTAAAAGAGGTATTCCCCAAAAGTGTTTTCGGGCAATACCTCTTTTGCTATTGTATTAAGATCTGAGCCATTTCATTCGTAAACTTCATTACTGCTCATTCTACTCTGTCTTTCATCTAAATATTTGGAGTAAAAATAGAAAAATCGTAACTTTGCAAAAGGTTTGAATGGGTCATTCAAGCCGAAAAGAAAAGTGGCATTGAAAATCTCTGCGAAAAGGAGTGAGTTTCTCAGATTTAATTTGTATCTTTGCCATGTCATATCAGAATTTTGCTTGTTGATTTTTGCAACACTAAGATAAGTGAATTCTTCGACATGACAAAATCCTGGGCAACTTTTTGTTGCTCAGGTACTTAAAAAGTTCAATTTACAATAGTGTTGCGGAATTAAGGACCACCTCTTCTAAACCAATCGGCATAGAGTAAAATCCATTAATACATACAATTAATAAATACAATTATGAAAGCTACAAGAATCATCACAACAGTGCTTATTGCGCTTGCCTCACTTGCAGCCAATGCACAGGAAGGAGCATGGAACGGCGAACTAAACATAATGGGAACTAAGTTGCCTTTAGTATTCAACTTCTCTGGCGACGGCTGCACCATGGATTCGCCTTCGCAAGGTGCTAAAGGAATACCAGCCGAGAAGACTATTAAGGACGATGGTACAATAAAGGTTTCGGTTGCGATGATTGGAGCTACATTTGAAGGAAAGATGGAGAATGGCGAAATTAAAGGTACATACACCCAAAATGGTTTCCCCATACCTCTTACACTAAAGCCCGGCAAACTTGTAGTTAAACGTCCGCAAACTCCGGTTGCTCCGTTCCCATATAAGGAAGAGAACATAAGCTTCACAAATGCAGGATATACTTTCAACGGTACCCTCACCCTACCACAAAACTATTCTAAGCAGACTCCCGTAGTGCTGATGGTTACTGGGAGCGGACAGCAGAACCGTGACGAAGAACTATTTGACCATAAACCCTTTGCCGTAATTGCAGATGCATTAGCCCGTCAAGGCATTGCTTCCTTACGTTATGACGACCGTGGATGGAATGACAAGAATATAGACTTCTACCAATTCACAACAAACGACTTTCTCCAAGATGCCACATCAGCCCTACCTTTATTGCGCAAGCGTTTCAACAAGGTTGGAATACTCGGACATAGCGAGGGCGGCACAATAGCCATGATGCTTGCAGCTGAAGGCAAAGCCGACTTCATTGTGTCGCTCGCTGGCATGGCTATATCTGGTAAAGAAACTCTCGTGATGCAGAACCGCCAAGCTATGTCTGCCATAAATTTGCCTAAGGATATGGTTGATTCCTACTGCGCTACCATTTCAAATATTCTCGACGAGATTGCCAATGGCAAGAAGACAAGTGAGATAACCATCGACGGAGTGCCAGACAACTTAAAGCCTATCCTAAAAAGATCATTAGAGCAAGCCAACTCGCCATACATACGCCATTTCATAACTATAGATGCTGGCAAGCAGTTGTCCAAGATTAAATGCCCAGTGTTAGCACTCAACGGCACAAAAGACACTCAAGTGGACTGCGCCGCCAATACAACTATACTTGAAACTGGACTCTCCAACTGCAAGCACACTATAAAGAAGATTGATGGTGTAAACCATCTGTTCCAACATTGCTCAACTGGCAGCGTTGTGGAATATCAGCAAATAGAAGAAACTATTGCTCCAGAAGTGCTGGAGACAATAACCAAGTGGATTAACGAACTGTAATAATAATTATAAGTGGGTCGGGCGAAGTGCGCTCGACCCAAACTGTCTATACCTATTAAAAACATTTTTTCTTTTTCATGTAGCAAACCATTCCAACCCTTAGTCTAAAGGGTAAAGAAAAGACCAAATAAGACATAAATTATGAAAGAAAACGAACAACAATTCACCGACATTGTTCGTCGCAACCGTAGCACCATATATACCGTGTGGCACAGAGAACTAATGTCGACAGCCACAATAGTCATGAGCATATGGTTATTAATAGAAATAGGCTTTCATCTCATTGCCATAAATGCCGATACTGGCATGTGGTTTGTGTTTTATGGTGGTGGCACAGGAGCCTTCATTGGTGTAGTTGCTGCATGGTGGATATACCGAAAGATGCAAAAGACCAATGACGAAATGATAAAGCAGATTGAGGAAATCAGCAAAGAATAAATAATCCTTTGTCTCATCATCGAAACAACAATATTCAACAGGCGACTCTCCATTCCGGAGTCGCCTGTTTTTTCTTTACCACCCTCGCTATATTTTCCCAAAAACCTTGGAAGTTACGAGGAAAAGTCGTAACTTTGCAGAAGAAAAGCTGCACTCGGCAAATTGAAAACAAGTTTTCTTTGCGCTCGTTTGCATTTTCTTTGCAGAAGAAAAGCTGCACTCGGCAAATTGAAAACAAGTTTTCTTTGCGCTCGTTTGCATTTTCTTTGCAGATTGAAGCTAACAATCTTCTATATGAAACAAGAAATTGAACAAAAAGAATTAGGCATGGGAAACTTCCAAGGTTATCCATCTTTGTTGAGACAAATCAAGCATCGTGTTTCTTTTGCCCAACAGAAAGCCATGTACGCAGCAAACGAAGAGTTGCTCCGTATGAATTGGGACATCGGTGAAATGCTTACCAAAAGCCAAGAGGCTGATGGTTGGGGCAAAAAGACTCTACAGCGCCTAGCTGTAGATCTTAAGAATGAGTATCCTGAAAGGAAAGGATTCTCCGTAAGAAACATGCAGTGCATGATGCAGTTCTATAATGAGTACAACAAGGAGTTGACCATGGTTAAAGTTGGACATTTTTCAATTGCGCAACCGCTGGTTGCGCAATTGAAAAATAATGTAAACACATTACCCATCAAACACTTAAATTGGACTCATAACATAATTTTACTCCAACGAGTTAAAGACCTCAAAGCTCGCTATTGGTATATGGTACAATGCATTAAAGGGCATTGGAGCAAAGACTATCTTGCAGAAACCATCAAACTCGATTATTATGGCAAGCATGGCGCTCTTGCCAATAACTTCGGCACAACGCTCCCTGCTACAGAGGCACTAGAGGTTAAATCATTGTTGAAAGACCCTTATATTTTCGACATGCTCACTTTCACCGACCAATATGACGAAAGAGACATCGAGATTGGGCTCATCAAACATATCGAAAAATTCTTGGTCGAAATGGGAGCTGGCTTCGCTTTTATGGGAAGACAATATCACATTGAGGTCTCAGGTGACGACTATTATATCGATATGCTGATGTATAATACCTTTATGCACAGGTATTTAGTTATAGAATTGAAAGCCACTGACTTCATGCCCGAATACATCGGTAAGCTCAATTTCTATTGCTCTGCCATAGATGACACGCTTTGCAGAGAAGGCGACAACAAGACTATCGGCCTGCTTCTCTGCAAGACCAAAGACAGAATAAAAGCAGAATATGCACTTCGTGATATACAGAAGCCAATTGGTGTATCCGACTATGAATTAGGTCAAGCTCTGCCGAAAGATTTTCGCAGCAGCCTTCCTTCCATTGAAGAAATCGAAAAGGGACTCAACGAATGGAATCAAGAATAACATCCAATAGACGGCTCTCTATTCCGAGAGTCGCCTTTTTTTCTTTCTCCCCATCCCTACATTTTCCCCTAAAACTTTGGAAGTTACGAGGAAAAGTCGTATCTTTGCGGCAAATTAGAAATAACATTAAAGTAAAGCAATATGGATGTAGCTATAAATAAAATAACAACAACAATAACTGTTCCGCAAGTTGACTTCAACTTATTAAAGGAACTGGCAAAGAAGTTTGGCTGGGTTATTCAAACCGAAAAGAAAAGTGGAATTGAAGAAGCCATGGAAGATGTTAAAGCTGGCAGAGTATATCATGCAAAAGATGCTCACGACTTGATCAAACAGTGCTTACAATGAAATACTCTATTGACTTTACAAACAAATTTAAAAAGTCTCTTCGAAAAGGAGTAAAACGTGGTCTAAATCCAGTTCTCATTGAAAAAGCAGTAGAGAAATTAGCCAATGAGGGTAAACTACCACCATCATATAAATCACATAAACTTCATGGAAACTTTGAAGGTATATGGGAATGCCATATAACCCCTGATTGGTTGATGCTATGGGAACAAAACGACGAAAAACTAACGCTGCTGTTCCTCAACAATGGAACCCATAGCGATTTGTTTTGACAATAATATATTGAACTTTCGTAAGGGAGGAAAAGAATATGGATAGTTTGAAGGCTTATCGTGATATCAAAAATTCTATAGATACGGCTTTGGAACAAGTATCAACGGCCACAGAACTTCCACTGGAGGAAATTCAGAAAATGAGGGAATGAGGAATATCCTTCTCTGCCCAGATATATTTTTCTCCCTGCCCACGCAAGAATTTTTCCGTGGGCAGGGAAAAATAAAAGTGGGTACAGGGACGGAAAAAATGAAACCAAATTCCTCGAAAATTACAGACGGACGAAGAAGCGCTTCTTTGCAACTTAACGATGCGATTCGTTAGAGCTTATAATGTGCTTTCTTTGAGGAATTAGTCTTTCAGACAACCGATAGGAACCACAAATACACCATCTTTTCTTCGATAAGCAAAATCGCCTGTTCCCGTGAGTACCATCATGAAGGAAGGCTCATTCATTTTTTCTGTATTAATTTTGCCTGCAAGAGTTAGAAGATTTGCAGCACCCTCGTTGATGAGTTTATCGCCACCTAATTTTACTTCAACAAGTCCATATTTTCCATTGCGCAGATGCACCACGGCATCACATTCCAACCTGTCCTACGTCATGACGATGGTCAACTTCAAATCTGATGGCATCCCAAAGTTTGGGTGCCAGTTGCCATTCATCAATAAGCCTTGGCGTTTCGCCTTCTAATAAAACAGAAGCATCTATCTCTGCCATCTGTAGATTGGTTTCCAATGAGGCAGGATTATCCATATACAGGATACTATTGGCCTACTGTTCGGCGGTGGTAGTTTTTCCACACCATTTGGGACCTTCTATCAAAATAGCTCCCTTGCTTGCCAATTTCTTTGCCAGCATTTGGTCTGCGATTCTATGTTTGTATTCCATATTTCAAATATTTGTTGATTCGCATGCAAAGATACAACTTTTTTTCAATATTTCCTCAGTTGGCCGAATTTCGTTTCCTCAGTTGGCTGAATTTCATTTCCTCTGTTGGCTGAATAATACCTCAAAGCGGAAATAGGTGAGCCCAAGATACTATGGGTATAAGTCAAAATGTCAGTCATCATGTAGATGTAATTCCACTTTATGCCATGAACAATTTGTGCAAACGTTTGCACAGCTTATTCACTTGGTTTACATCAATTGATGATACAGGCTAATCAAAATTATCGTAACTTTGCCACCGTAATAACAATACAAACCTACGATAAAAATAGATTAACAAGCAAAAGTATATTAACATGAAGAAATTATATTTCACCCCTCCTCGCCACAATGGCACTTACTCTCGGAGCTTGTTCAAGTAGCAACGACCCTGATATTCCAGAGCCAATTCCTACCCCAACTCCAGAGCCAGAACCAGAACAATGACGAAGGTACAGACTTGGGAGCTAAATATAGATGTAAAGAAATCACCAACACTGCATACTTCGAAATCGAAGCAACCAGTGAAAGCAGTAAACATAAAGTAAAGGATGTTACAGCAGAATATAACAAATAGAGTTTAGTTTAGGCATACAATTTTTATTAGTTAGTTGGTTTTGTTTTAGGTTTAAAAGAGGTATTCCCAAAAAGCGTTTTCGGGCAACACCTCTTTTGCTATTTTATAAAGTCAAGATATATTGCCCAAATTGTGGTTCTCGGTTTGGGCACTCGTTGCCCGCCTCGTGATCCCTCGTTGCTCGTCTCTTGTTCACCAGTTCCCCATCACGTGTTCATCGAGGGACCGCTTGAAGGGCATATCTGGAACTGTAGTTTCCTATATTTAGTTGACTATATAGTTCCTTATTCCTATTGTAAGTTGACAATTATTTTCTCTATTCCTAATTCTACTTGTCAATCTTCTATCTTATTCCTAGTTAGTATTTACATACTTCATTATAGTTCCTAATAGAAGTAGACAAAGGACCCACTGTGGTTTCCTATATTTAGTTGACTACATAGTGTAAATTGACGAAAAAGGAATGAAACAAAGAACGTTTCTTGGCATAAAACTTGGTGATTACATAAAAAAAATGTAAATTTGCGGCAGAATTGCAAAAACTTTATATGGAGGATCGCATATGGATAAAATAAGATATATAAATATGTGTATTGTTGAATTCGGACGAAAGTTCGGAATGCCAGCAAGCATGTCTTTCAATTACTTAAAGGAGCATAAGGCTTTGGCATTTCTTGACGAATGTTATGCTGCAGAGCACACACTCTCATTAAATGATGCTCTTGAAGATATACAAACCATTAGCAGAAGATACGGAGGAACTATCTGATGAAACTATACCATGGTACTAATATTGATTTCTCAGAAATAGATTTCAAAAAATGTAAACCCAACAAGGACTTTGGGCGTGGATTCTATCTGACAGACAATATTTTTTCGGAACAGAAAAGGCAATCTCAAAACTGAAAAGATTATGAAACAAAACGACAATAAAATAGAGTTTATTATAAATTGTGATGTCGAAAAAATCGTTTCCCTTCTACAAGAAGACTATGGCATGAATATACTTGATGCTTTCGATACCATTTATAATTCCAAAATTTACAAAAAACTAACAGATACAGAGACTGGATTGTATATTCAAAGTCCGCTCTACATTTACGAATACCTCAAAGAGGAAATTGGTGAGTCCAAGATGGTTATTATTCCTACAACTTAGGCACACCCAATCTTCTCATGCATACTGAATACATACGTTCTATCTCGGGGTGCGCTCTATTTTCAATACCTGATCACAATAATCTACTACGGCAGGGCGATGCGTGATGAAGATAACGGTCTTATCATGCGACGCCAAGATATTCTGAAGGAGTTGACGCTCGGTTTCCGGATCCAATGCACTCGTAGCCTCATCAAAAAGCATGATGCTGCGATTGCGCAACAGACTTCGGGCTATGGCAATACGCTGTGCCTGTCCTTCACTCAAACCTCCTCCCTGCTCGCTGCAAACCGTATCGAGTCCTTGTGGTAATTCCATCACAAAGTCGGCACAACTCGTATGCAAGGCTGCCTGCATCTCCTCATCAGTTGCATTCAACTTGCCTAATCTCAGATTATCACGGATGGTTCCACTCATCAGGGTATTGCCCTGAGGAACATATACGAAGTTGCAACGGTGGCGAGGCGACAGTTCTCCCTGCTTTTTCGACGAATGATAAATCTCAACTTTTCCATGCTGAGGACGGAGCAAGGCCAAAAGCAGACGGATAAGCGTAGTTTTTCCTGCACCCGTTTCTCCCAAAATAGCCGTACAGCTGCCCGGACGGAAATCAAAACTCAGATGATTGATGATATTCGTCTTGTCCAATGGCTGGTTCTGATACAAGATTTTTTCCTCTGGAGAAGCCTCAGCCAACTTATAACTGTAGCAGACATCCTGCAATCGGATGCCGCAAGGCGAAGGAATCAGGATTGGCTCTCCCTGTTCCTCCAGCGGATTTTCCTCCAGTTCCATCAATCGCTCTGCTGCCGTAAAGACACTCACGAAGGCAGGAACCAACTTGGTAAGGTTTCTTGCCGGAACCTGTATCTTATTGACCAACTGCAGGAAAGCCGTCATGCCTCCGAAGCTCAGACTGCCGGCACTCATACGAATGACCGCCCAAAGGAAAGCCACGAGATAACCTAAGGCAAAACCGAAGTTGACTATCAGATTACTGAACACGCTAAACATCGTACGCTTCACCACGTATCCACGCAATTCCTTCTGTGTATTCTCAAGTTTATCCACCATCGCATCATCCTTCTCCAAGGTCTTGATGAGCATACGATGCTGGATAGTTTCCTGCAGCACACTCTGCACCTTACTGTCTGAATCACGCACCTGGCGGGTCAGTTGGCGCATCTTTCCCACATAGATTTTGGAGAAAGCCAAGAAAATCGGAATCATGATGACGATAACGATAGAGAGCACCTTGTCCATCGAGAAAAGATAGAAGAAGGCACCGAGAAACATCGCTAATACGCTCAGCGTATTCGGGATGGTCTCCGTCAGGAAATTCACCACATTGCTCACGTCCGTCTCCAGTCGGTTGAGCACATCTCCCGAATGCATCTTTTCCCTACCGTGCCATTCAGAACGGAGGATACGATCGAGCATGCGCTGCTGCATACGGTTTTGCGCCTTGATGCCCAAGAGATTACGAATCCAGACGGAAGAAACATTCAGGGCGAAGTCGGCAAGAATCAGGAAGCCCATGAGAGCAACAGCCCAATAGATATCGCCTTCCACCACATGAGAAGCAACATCTATGGCACGCTTAACCGCCCAAACCTGTGCCAGACTCACTCCCACCGAGAGCAAGCCCACGGAAGCATTGAGGACAGCCTGCAACTGGTTGCCCCGCCATGCCTGCCAAAGCCAAATCAGCAAGGTCTTGGCATCATACTTAAACTTTGGAACCTTGAATATCTTCATCCATCTAAGCATTTGAATTCTTCACTCTTCCCTCTTCACTTAAATTCTTCACTCTTCGTTCTTCACTCTTCACTTAAATTCTTCACTCTTCGTTCTTCACTCTTCACTTAAATTCATCTTTCCCTCTGGTCAGCGCCCCACATCAGTTTCTCTCTCAGCGTAGAGAAATAACGCTGGTTGCGCTGCTTCACGATTTTGATAGAATGCGCAGCCTTGCGGATGACAAGACTGGTTTCCTCCGTCATGCGCTCACTTCTACCATCGATAGCCACGAGATAATTATGACTGCGACTCTCAATGTCCAGTTGAATTTCAGCCGTATCATTGATTACGATAGGACGGATATTGAGACTATGCGGAGCAACAGGAGTGAGGCAGAGACTTCCACTCTGCGGGATGATGATAGGTCCGCCATTGGAGAGATTATAGGCAGTAGAACCCGTAGGCGTGGTAACGATCAGACCATCCGCCTGATAGGTAACCAAGAATTCCCCATCCACATGAGTACGGATGGAAATCATGGAAGCATCATCACGCTTCAAAACGGCAATATCATTGAGGGCAAAAGGATTGCCAGCCAATATGCCACCCCTCGCCTCTACCTGAATGACCGCATGTTCCTCTATCTGGCATTCCCCGGCATAGAGGCTATCCAGTGCAGTCTCTATTTCGCTTGGCAACACATCAGCCAGGAATCCCAATCGTCCCATGTTGATACCGATGATAGGAGTCCCCTTCGCCCCCACCTTACTGGCAGCCTTGAGGAAGGTTCCGTCGCCGCCCATGGAGATGACGTAATCCACATCGAAGTTGTAATCCTCGAAGACACCCGCCACCTTCACATCCAGATGGAGGTCGCGCACGAGAAAATCGTAATAAGCATTTTCCACATAGATCTCAGCCTTCTTCTTTTCCAGAAAAGCCAGGATAGTTTCGATGGAAACCGACTTCTTAACCTGGTATTCATTGCCAAATATTGCAAATTTCAAATGTTGTTCTGCCATTTGTTTTGTCATTTCAATTATTATTGTTACTTTTGCAAAGGTAATAATATAAATCGAATTATTCAACAAAAAAGATAAAATTATGGCAAAGGTATATGAATTTCTTGCCAATGGCTTCGAGGAAATCGAAGGTTTGGCTCCTGTTGACATCCTCCGCAGAGGGGGCGTAGATATCAAGACGGTCAGCGTTACCGGTAGTGAATTTGTGGAAACTTCCCACGGAGTTACCATCAAGGCCGACCTCCGTTTCGAGGATGTTGAGAGTTTTGAAGATGCCGATATGCTGATGATTCCTGGTGGAATGCCAGGCAGCACCAACCTCAATGAGCATGAGGGAGTACGCCAGGCACTCATCGCCCAGCACAAGGCAGGCAAACGTGTAGGTGCCATCTGCGCAGCGCCTATGGTATTGGCCAGCACAGGCATCCTCGACGGCAAGAAAGCTACCTGCTATCCTGGTTTCGAACAATATTTCGATGCCAGCACAGAATATACAGGCACCCTCTTCCAGGAAGATGGCAATGTGATTACAGGTGAAGGTCCTGCAGCCACCCTCCCTTATGCCTACCAGATATTGAGTTATTTCGTGAGCAAGGAAACCGTGGCTGCCCTGCAGGACGGAATGATGTATGAGCATCTCATGAAGAGCAAGTAAAAAGAAAAATATGGATTACGTAATTATAGTAGCCGGGGGCAAAGGTCTCCGCATGGGAAGTGAGATTCCCAAGCAGTTCTTACCTGTAGCAGGCAAGCCTATCCTGATGCGCACCATCGAGCGCTTTCATGAATACGATGAGCATCTGAATATCATCTTGGTATTGCCGGAGAGCCAGCAGGAATACTGGCACCAGCTTTGCGAGGAGCATCATTTCGATATCAAACATCAGATTGCCAATGGTGGCGACACCCGCTTCCAGTCTTCGAAAAACGGACTTGCACTCATCCCCGACGGTGAGGATGGTGTAGTGGGAATCCATGATGGTGTGCGCCCATTCGTCTCTACCGACGTCATCAGCGAATGCTACGAGACGGCACGCGAGGAATATGCAGCCATCCCTGTCTATGCGGTGACAGAAACCCTGAGATATATTGACAAGCGTGGCGGTGGAAAGAATGTGCTCCGTGATGATTATCGCATCGTGCAGACTCCACAGACCTTTGACATCAGTTTGGCAAAACAGGCCTTCAACCAGGGTTACAAGGAACAGTTTACCGACGATGCATCCGTTGTAGAAAGTCTCGGCTGTCAGGTAGCGATGGTGGATGGAAATCGAGAGAACATCAAGATTACCACCCCATTCGACATCAAGATTGCCGAAGCATTGTTATCAGAATAAGAACAAGAGAATTCTTCTCTCTTCTCTCTTCACTCTTCACTTAAAAATATGAGTAGTATTTTAGACCAAGACATCATGTTCCTGCCCGGCGTAGGACCCAAAAAGAAAGAGATACTGAGCAAGGAGCTCGGTATCAACTCCTATGGTGACTTGCTGGAATACTACCCTTATAAATATGTAGATCGTTCGAGGATTTTCCACATCAGCGAACTCACCCCCGACATGCCTTATGTCCAGATCAAAGGCCGAATACTAAGTTACGAGGAGTTTGATACTGGCAAACGCAACAAGCGTCTTGTTGCCCATTTCTCCGATGGCTTCGGCGTGGTCGATTTAGTCTGGTTCCGCAGTTCCCAGTACATTCTCAAGACCTATCATGTAGGTACCGAATACATCGTCTTCGGCAAACCAGCCCTCTTTGGCGGCCGCTATCAGTTTGCCCATCCCGACATGGATGATGCCAGCAACCTGCAGATTTCAGAAATGGGAATGCAACCTTTCTATAATACCACCGAAAAGATGAAGAAGTACGGATTCTCCTCCCGCACCATTGAGAAGCTCACCAAGACCTTGGTAGGACTGCTTCCTCAATTGCCCGAGACATTACCCGACTCCATCACCTCCCGCCTGCATCTGATTTCCCGCGATGAAGCCTTCCGCTTCATCCACTATCCACATACCCATCAGGAGATGCAGAAAGCACAGGTGCGACTCAAGTTTGAGGAACTCTTCTATGTGCAACTTAATATATTAAGGTACGCGAGCGACCAGCGGCGCAAATACCGTGGCTACATCTTCAACCGCATCGGCGACATCTTCCATGATTTCTATGCCCACCATCTTCCTTTCGAACTCACGGGCGCACAGAAACGGGTGATGCATGAAATCCGTGCCGATATGTGCAGCGGCCGACAGATGAACCGGTTGCTGCAGGGCGACGTGGGTTCTGGTAAAACCCTCGTGGCGCTGATGACCATGCTCATCGCCCTCGACAATGGTTATCAGGCCTGTCTGATGGCTCCTACCGAAATCCTTGCCGAACAGCACTTGCAGACCATCCGTGAATTTCTCAAGGGGATGGACATCCGGGTGGAACTGCTCACGGGTATGGTGAAGGGAAAGAAGCGCAAGGAAGTGCTCGATGCTCTGATACGTGGAGATGTCCAGATATTGGTGGGCACACATGCCATCCTCGAAGACCCCGTGATGTTCGCCCATCTCGGCATAGCAGTCATCGACGAGCAGCATCGCTTCGGAGTTGCCCAGCGTGCCCGCCTATGGGCAAAGAGCGAGAATCCGCCTCATGTATTGGTGATGACCGCCACGCCTATCCCGAGAACCTTGGCGATGACCATCTATGGCGATCTCGACGTGAGTGTGATAGACGAACTTCCGCCAGGTAGAAAACCCATCCAGACTTTGCATAAGTTTGACAACCAGTTGACCAGCCTCTACCAGAGCATCCGCCGTCAGATCAATATGGGCAGACAGGTTTATATCGTCTTCCCGCTGATCAAGGAGAGCGAAAAGAGCGACCTCAAGAACTTAGAGGAAGGATTTGAAACGCTGAAGGAAGCCTTCCCGGAGTTCCGCCTCAGCAAGGTACACGGACAGATGAAACCGGCAGAGAAGGAAGAAGAAATGGAGCATTTCGTGAAGGGCGAGACGCAGATATTGGTAGCCACCACCGTGATAGAAGTGGGTGTGAATGTGCCCAATGCCTCCGTGATGGTTATCCTCGATGCACAGCGCTTCGGACTTGCCCAACTCCACCAGCTCAGAGGCAGAGTGGGACGAGGTTGCGACCAGAGTTACTGCATCCTCGTCACCAGCTATAAGTTGTCGGAGGAAACCCGCAAACGCATTGATATCATGTGTGATACGAACGATGGATTCCGCATCGCCGAAGCCGATCTCAAGTTCAGAGGACCGGGCGATTTGGAAGGAACCCAACAGAGCGGAATGGCTTTCGACCTGAAGATAGCCAATATTGCAAGAGACGGACAGATTGTACAGTTGGCACGCACAGAAGCACAGACCATCATCGATGCCGACCCACATTGCAACCTGCCTCAGAATGCCCTGCTCTGGAACCGACTGAAAGAAATGAAGAAAGCCCATATCAATTGGGCTGCAATCAGTTAGGGAAACCATGACCTGGATTAAAAAAGAGGATTAAAAACTGAACTTTCGCATATCAGGAAGTTAAAGGAGTTAAGACGTATGTCTTGCTGCTTAAAAAACTACGCCAAAAAGACTGTTGTCTTAACTCCTCAGCGACCGTAGGGAGCGATAACTCCTTTAACTTCATTAACTTCTGAACTTGCGAAACTTGAATTAAAAAGAGAATAACTGAGAAAGAAATCAGAGATAAAAAGGAATCAAGAGATGAAGGAGAAAAACAATATAGAAGAAGGCTTCCTTTTTGATGCAGAAGAAATCGGAAAGCAGGAAACGGACACACAGACATCAGAAGGCACAGAGTCCACAGATGCCCCTCGCCGTAGAGGAAGAAAGCGCTCCATGGTGACGGAAGACAGACCGCCCCTCACGCCAGAACAGATGAGAGAACTTCTGGAAGGCATCACGGAGATAGAGACAGCTACAGGCATCCGATACATCCGTATCCACCTCACAGCCAAGATGTTGATAGGCATCCGGGAAAGTTCCGGCAAGGAGTTCACCATCAATCTCGGTGAACTGTATCAGGCCTATCAGAAATGCCTCCGCTTTACAAGTCCGGAAGTCAAGCGAATCATCTTTATGGGTCACTCTCCAGCCGTCACCCTGCTGCGAATGCTGAAAGAAAAAGCACAGAATTTATCGTGAAAAAACGATAAAGGTTTCATGAGGGAATGAAACAGGCTTCATAAAGGAATGAAAGAGGCTTCATGAGGAAACGAAAGTAATTTCAATAGAAAATGCAAATACTTTCATAAGAAATCTGCATAATTTTGCAAAAACGAAATACTGCAAAATTGATTTAAATCAAAAAGCGCTTCTTCTTAAGAAAAGTTAAACATCAACTTTTCGCGTTAAATATCCCCTTATTCGTGTTAATGGCCTTGGCAGACTGGAATATTTTTCATATATTTGCAAAGTCTATTTAACAAAGTCACGCACATAAGGGGTTTTTACTTAGGTGTTTTGTAGTGGAATTTCATTTATGATTTCATTTCAATGGTGACAAACCTAAAAAGAATATTAATTAAAAAGTATGAGTTTAAAAAAGAAAATAAAGAAGATTTCCGTAGTGGCATTGTTGGCGTTAACAACCGTGCCGTCATTTGGTCAAGACTTGCTTGCCCGTCAAGCACCAGTTGACCATCGCATGAAGTCGATAGACACATTAGCAGTATCTCATTATCGAATGATGGAAGATAGAGAGAATCCTTCAGCAGAGTTGTATCAGGATTTCTCCAACAAGTATGCTCACCGCCGGACTGCGCTTCCAGAGCACTTCCGTATCGACCTCCGTCATTTCTGCATGCCAACTCCAAGTCGCGTTGTCACAAGTAACTTCGGTTACCGTGCAAGCTTTGGCCGCCAACATAAAGGTATGGACATCAAGGTTTATATTGGCGACACAATCCGCGCTGCCTTCTCAGGCAAAGTTCGCATTGTAAGATATGAAGGTGGTGGTTATGGTAAGTACATCGTAATCCGTCACAATAATGGTTTGGAGACCATCTACGGTCACCTCTCTAAGCAGCTCGTTTCTGAGAACGAGGAGGTAAGAGCAGGCGATGTGATTGGTTTGGGAGGTAATACAGGTCGTAGTACCGGTTCTCACCTTCACTTCGAGACTCGTCTTTGCGGTGTAGCCCTCAACCCAGCGTTGATGTTCGACTTCCGCAATCAGGACGTTACTGGCGATTTCTACGATTTCCGTCGCGACTCTTACGAGTGTGAGTCTGCAGATGCCAATGCAGCTCGTGGCAAGATTGGTAATGGTGGTTACACCCGTGAGCAGGTTAATGGTGGCGAAGTGGGCAGATACAATGCCAACGCTGGTGGCGAGAAGCTTTACCACAAGGTTAAGTATGGTGAGACTCTGAATTCCATTGCCGAGAAGCGTGGTGTAACAGTAGATCAGATTTGCCGCCTCAACGGTTACAAGAAGGATAAGAAGCTGACTCCAGGCCAGATTATCCGCTACTCTTAATCTTAGGGCTTTTACACCAATACTTTTTCAATAACAACCATAAAGCAGGAATCTCTGGGAGGAGGTTCCTGCTTTTTTCGTTATATAATCATTTCAGGAGAAGCTAACGTTAATGTAATTAAAAAACAAAGAGAAAGGGTAATATTTTCAACAGAAAATATTACCTTTGCAATATTGATATGCATAGCTCGCTTTCTTGTGAAAGAATCAGCGAGCATCACAATGTGCTCATTTACGAATACATTGTGTGCCATAACCGGGGATTCTAAAAAGGATTACAACATAGGTATCCCCGGTATTATACATTGATTAGGAAAGCCCCCGACTGTGAAGTTGGAGGTTTTCGCATTTTATGACCATTACTCCAGAATCTCCAAACGATTTTGGTTTTTAAAAAGAAGAATCCCCAAATCTTTTTGGCCAAATACCAGAAAAATCCCCAAATGTTTTTGGCTAAATACCAGAAGAATCCCCAAATGTTTATATCGACATAGCGGGAATTGCTACAGACACAGGAAATTTGAAAAGCGAAACGAGAAAAGCCCTTCACCCTTCACCCTATCAGCATAAACATCTGATAAACAAGTACTTACAAGCACAATAATTTAAAATCACCCTTCACCACCCTTCACCACCCTTCATCTCAATCTAAAAGACGCATTTAGCCTAAAAACCTACTATGAAGGCTGAAATTGGTCGTCTATTAAAGTAAGCTCTGGTCTTAATAGACGACTGTATAGACTCATAAGATAAAGCTAAATCAGGAATAATCTGTATATATTTTTCATAACTAACTAAATTTCAAATCTAACGAATAGCCAGTCAATCGTAGCTAATAAAGGGCTAAAAACGGCAAAAAAGATGAAGGACGGTGAAGGGTGGTGAAGGGTTGAATTTTACCTTTCATCCTCAAATCCTCTGTGTTTATCAGCATTCCGGGCGAAAAGATGAAGGGTGAAGGGTAAAATCGTATTTCGATTTTAATTTTTCTCTACTATAAAGATTTTTCCAAACATCTACCACTGCTATTTTTATATAAAAACCAATACAAACATTTTCTATAATAAGGAAATCAGAGAACAAAACGCCAAGCAGATATTCTTGTCTCGCTAAAGTCGAAAAGTGCCTAAGGAAGGGCACTTTTGTGCCAAGATAAGGGCACTTTTGCGCCCGGGCAAGAGCACTTTTGTGCCTCCGATAAACGACAAGGGAGTCCAAGTAAGACACGACCCGTATCTCCGAAACACAGATTCCTATCTTTCGGAGATACGAGTCGTAAATAAGTCATTTGTACTAGGATACAAGCGATATTGATTTCTTGAAATCTTACTGATTGCTCATAACATGCTGATAGTCAACACCAATTAGAATAGCAAAATGACGAAAGAAACAAATTAGGAACAACAAAATCAAGAAACCCCAAAATGAAAGGAATAATATTGCGAAATACTCAACTATTTGCATATCTCGTAAACATTTTGAGAATATTATACCTTTTTCTGAAATCATTTTCGTACTTTTGCAAGCGTATTTACTTATTTTATAATAATGTATGGCAAAGAAGATGATGCTCGACTATCCCGACTACAACAACGACATCATTTCTGCCGAATGTGACTTCTCTTCACGCTCCTATCTCTATCGCATATTCAAAGAGAAAGAAGGTTGCTCCCCAACTGTCTGGAGAGCAAAAAAACATCATAAGCAACCCGACAAAGGGCATATAATTATATGGTGATGTTGCGATAGCACCGCCCTAACTATATAAAAACAGGTAGTTAGGGCGGCGGTATCGCTTATAAGTCCGCCCTAATTATATTAAAAAAGGTAGTTAGGGCGGTGGTATCCTTGCAGAATTCATTTTTTTTGTTTATCTTTGCACCGGTAAGATTGAGTATAAATGAAATAAAATCAGGAATTATGGATGCAAACGGAATAATAGGACGTGAATATGAGCAGAAACTCATTCTGGAACGTTGTAATAGCTGCAAGGCAGAACTGATAGCAGTCTATGGTCGTAGGCGTGTAGGAAAGACTTTTCTGGTTCGGAAAATGTTCAACGACCAGTTTGCCTTTTCGTTTATAGGTATGTATGAAGTGAGCCGTGCTGTACAGCTGGAGCAGTTTCGTATGGCACTGACGCAGTATGCTAAAAAATCTGTGCCGAGATTGAAAACCTGGTTTGAGGCATTTGCCGCTTTACGTGAATATCTTTCGGGGTTATCTCAGCAGGAGCCGATAGTTCTGTTCTTTGATGAGTTGCCTTGGATGGATACGCCCAAAAGCAATTTCATCGCAGCCTTCAGCTATTTTTGGAATTCATGGGCCTCTATGGTCCCTCAGCTGAAACTTATCGTCTGTGGTTCTTCTACCACGTGGATGTTGGCTAAGTTTATAGGCGATAAGGGCGGATTGTATGGTCGAGTAACCCGTCAGATCTATCTGGCTCCCTTCTCTCTGGGCGAGACAGAGCAGTTCTTAAACGGCTTGAAAGGACTGGCTCTTACCCGCCAGCAGGTGTTGGATGTGTATATGATACTGGGTGGTATTCCTTATTATCTTGATATGCTGGAGCGTGGTGTTCCGTTAGACGTGTGCATCGACAGACTGTTTTTCTCGCAGGATTCACCATTGCGTGGAGAATTCGATTTCCTCTTCCGTTCCCTCTTTAATGACTCCAAACATTATCGCAAGATAGTAGAGGTGCTTTCAGAAAAAATGAAGGGTATGACCCGCAAGGAATTGATGGATGAGTTGAAACTGAAAGGTGGTGGACAGTTGTCTGAAATCCTGGAGAATCTGAAGAAATGCGATTTTATCAGGAAATATTCTACCATAGGAAAAAGTGAAAGGGATGCCCTTTATCAGTTAACAGACTTATACTCATTGTTCTATACCCGTTTTGTGGCAAACAACAGTGGGCAGGATAAGAACTTCTGGAGTAATATGCGTAATTCTGGAAGTAGAACCGTCTGGAGTGGTTATGCTTTTGAGCAGGTATGCCTGCATCATATTCCACAGATAAAGAAGGCTTTAGGTATTTCTGGTGTTTTGGCGAATGTTTATTCCTGGTCTTGCCGTCCTTTTGTGGATGCTACCGGTGCAGAATGGAGAGGAGGTCAGATTGACATGCTGATAGATCGTGCTGATGGAGCTATCAATATCTGTGAGATGAAATATGCCAAGGATGAGTTTGTGATAGATGCCGGCTATGAGCAGCGGCTGCGTGACAGAATGTCTTCCTTCTCTGTGGCGACCAAGACGAAGAAGGCATTGCTGCATACCTTCATCACTACTTATGGAGTGAAGCAGAATATGCATAGCGGATTGGTGAATAGTGAGGTAAGGATGAATGATCTTTTTGAAAAAGCAAACACATAAAGTGTCTTTTTTAGCAGACTATGGCAAAAAAAGTTCCATTTTATAAAGCGAAAAAGGTGGATTTGCACTCTACAAATCCACCTTTTTCGCTTTATAAAATGGAACTAATGTGCTCTTAATTCTTATTTTCCTAATCCAGAAATCACCTTACAGAATACTTAACAGTCCACTGTTACAGGATTCCAAACAGTCGCAAGACATCATTCAGATTCGCCACTACCAGCAGCAGAATCAAGATACCGAAACCGACAAACTCGGCACGCTCCATGAACTTATCGCCTGGCTTGCGACCGGTAATAATCTCATACAACAGGAAGAAGACATGACCGCCATCCAATGCAGGAATCGGAAGGATATTCATAAACGCCAGGATGATGCTCAGGAAGGCTGTCATCATCCAGAACGCATGCCAATCCCACATGGATGGGAACAGACTGCCCAATGCGCCGAAACCGCCTAAGCTCTTGGCACCCTCCTTGGAGAAGACATACTTCATATCGCCTACATAACCTGCCAAGACATTCCAACCATACTTGATGCCGGCTGGGAAACTCTCGAAGAATCCATAACTGATATGGGTTGGCTGATAGTCCATCATCACAGGATGATTGTAGAAACCTAACTTCACACCTTCGTCTGTGGACTCAAACTGTACTGCCAGGTTGAGGGTATCTGCTGCAGAATTCTTACCAACGCCTGCACGCAATACGGACAGGGTTCCTGTAAGAGCCTTCAAACTGTCTTTAGGAGTCTGTGCTACGGAAAGCACATCATCCACTCTGCCCAACTCCTCGGTCAACTCATTATAGGAATCCACCTTCTTACCGTTGACACTCAGGATGCGGTCGCCCTTCTTCAGACCAACCTTGGCTGCAGGAGAATCCTGCATCACGCTATCAATCTGCAACGGAACGAAGACCTCTACAAAACGAGGACTTTCCTTGATCATGTCGAGCATATTCAGATCGCCTGGAGTCTGGATGCTCACCTTCTTACCGTTGCGCAATACATCTACACGTTGCGCCTTGGAGAGGTCACGGAACAGGTCGCCATCATAGGTCTTGAACTCGCCCAAGTCTGTAGATAAGAGAATATCATGGTCCTGGAAACCTAATTTCTTGGCTTCGGTATTGAACTTCATACCCAGTTTCATGTCCTTGGTAGCCACATAGGTATCGCCCCAATGGAACATCACCATGGAATAGATGAAAAGAGCCAAGACGAAATTGACCAGCACACCACCTATCATGATGAGGAGACGCTGCCAGGCCGGTTTGCTACGGAACTCATAAGGCTGTTCCGGCTGCTTCATCTGTTCGGTATCGAAACTCTCGTCAATCATACCCGAAATCTTACAATAGCCACCCAATGGCAACCAGCCCATTCCGTAAGTAGTATCTGAATTCTTTGGCTTGAACTCAAAGAGGTGGAACCATGGGTCGAAGAAAAGATAGAACTTCTCAACTCTTACACCGAAGAGTTTGGAGAAGAAGAAGTGTCCGCCCTCATGGAGCAGCACCAAGATGGAAAGCGAGAGCATCAGCTGCAACGCTTTGATCAAAAATACTTCCATTAATTATTGATTATTCTGATTATTGATTATACCTTATTATATATGATGCATCAGTTCGGTGGCGATGCGGCGAGCCTCGGCATCGGTCTGCAGATAGACATCGAGGTCGGGCTGACTGTCGAAGGTGGCTTTCGCCATCACCTCTTCGATGATGTCTGCCATCTGCAGGAATCCACATTCGCCACGACGGAAGCCGGCATTGACGATTTCATTGGCTGCATTGACGATGCAGGACATATTGCCGCCCTTGCGGATGGCGTCAAAGCAGAGTTGCAGACACTTGAACTTCTTGTAGTCTGGCTCGAAGAACTGCAAATCCTGGGTCTTGAAAAGGTCGAGACGCTCACCCTTCAAAGGCAGGCGCTGAGGGAAGGAGAAGGCATACTGGATAGGCAGGCGCATATCCGGCACGCCCAACTGGGCTTTGACGGCTCCGTCCATAAACTGTACGGCACTATGTACCACGCTCTGCGGATGGATGAGCACCTGTATCTTGTCAGCAGGTACGCCGAAAAGCCACTTCGCTTCAGTCACCTCAAATCCCTTGTTCATGAGGGAAGCGGAGTCGATGGTTATCTTGGCGCCCATATCCCAGGTAGGATGCTTGAGGGCATCGGCTGCCGTCACCTTCTCCAACTGCTCGTGGGTGAAATTGCGGAAAGGTCCGCCCGAACAGGTAAGGAGTATCTTGTCGATCTCGTTCTGATCCTCGCCCACCAAGCTCTGGAAGATAGCGCTATGTTCGCTATCCACCGGGAGGATAGGCGCATGATACTGCTGAGCCAACTGGCAGATGAGTTCACCTGCCACAACGAGGGTTTCCTTATTGGCCAGACAGATTTTCTTGCGGGCCTTGATGGCATGGATGGTTGGTTCCAGTCCAGAGAAGCCCACCATAGAGGCAAGCACCATGTCGATAGGATCAGCCTCCACGATGTCGCAGAGAGCCTGTGCACCTGCATAGACCTTGATGTCCGGTTCGTCGCGGAGCAGATCCTGCAGTTCCTCATAAAGTGTCTCATCGGCGATGACGACGGCAGCAGGATGAAACTTGTGCGCCTGGGCAGCCAGTTCCTTCACACGATGGTTGGCAGTGAGGCAATAGACCTCGTAAAGGTCGCTATGCTGTTCGATGACATCCAGCGCCTGTGTGCCGATGCTTCCCGTAGAACCGAGAATACATATCTGTTGTTTTTTCATTACTCTTGAAATTAGAACTTCAGAAGAGTAAAGCCATTGAATTCTTCACTCTTCACTTAAATTACAGTTCCAGCAATCCTTCCGGAATCGCCATTCTGATTTCTTTCTTCTCTGCATTCACTTCCTCGATGAGGTCGTTGCTGGCAGGAATCAGCACTTCCTCTCCCTCTGGGGTAGTCACCTCGAAGAGGAGATTGATAGTGGAATCATCCACATGATCGATGGTGCCCACCACCTTGCCGGTAGGAATATCCACCAGTTGGAAACCGATGATTTCAGCCCAGCTCATGTGTTCACCATCGCTATCGGAAAGATGGCGCGGGAAATAAACCTCACAGCCCGTATAGTTGCGAGCCTGTTCCTGCGTATCAATATCCTCAAACTTCACCAATACGTTTTCATCATTCTTGAAGCGGTATTCCTCCATATAGAAAGGAACGAGGATGCCATTGATGTCGAGCACGAGATACTCCGCATCCACACGGTCGAAAACATCATCTGTGATGGCGAAGGTGATTTCTCCCTTCACGCCGTGAGGCTTTCCGAGCTTACCTATCTTATATACGTCGTCACGTCTTATCATACTTTACTTTGAATTTTGAACTTTATGATTAGTAAAGCAAATGAATTCTTCACTCTTCGTTCTTCACTCTTCACTTACCTAATCGCAGACACGGGTAATCTTGGCACCCAATGCGTTGAGACGGTTTTCGATGTCCTCATATCCGCGGTCTATCTGTGCGATATTAGCGATACGGCTGGTTCCGTTGGCGCTCATGGCAGCTATCAGCAGGGCGATTCCGGCACGGATATCCGGACTCGTCATTCTGCCTGCACGGAGCGTGAGCTTATGGTCGTGACCTACCACCACGGCACGATGAGGGTCGCAAAGGATGATCTGCGCACCCATGTCGATGAGTTTATCCACAAAGAAGAGACGGCTCTCGAACATCTTCTGATGGAAGAGGACGCTACCGCGAGCCTGGGTAGCCACTACCAGCAGGACGGAGAGAAGGTCTGGAGTCAAGCCTGGCCAAGGAGCATCCGAGAGAGTCATGATGGTGCCGTCGATGAAGGAATCGATGACATAATGCTTCTGTTCAGGAATGAAGAGATCATCGCCCTCTACCTTGATTTTCACACCTAAGCGGCGGAAGGCATCAGGAATGATTCCCAAATTCTTGACCGATACGTCCTTGATGCGAACACCAGCGCCACACATGGCAGCCATTCCGATGAAGGAACCCACCTCGATCATATCCGGCAGAATGGTATGTTCGGCTCCATGCAGACTCTCCACGCCCACGATGGTGAGGAGATTGCTGGCGATACCGCTGATGCGTGCTCCCATCGCATTGAGCAGATGGCAGAGCTGCTGGATATAGGGTTCGCAGGCTGCATTATAGATGGTGGTAGTACCCTTGGCGAGCACGGAAGCCATGATGATATTGGCGGTACCCGTAACGGAAGCCTCATCGAGCAGCATATAGCAGCCCTTCAGCTGGTCGGCCTCTATCTGATAGACATTGCGCTCGTCATCATGCATAAACTTGGCTCCCAAATATTTGAAACCCAAGAAGTGAGTGTCGAGACGACGGCGGCCAATCTTGTCGCCACCAGGCTTGGCAATCGTAGCCTTTCCGCAACGGCCCAAGAGCGGACCAATCATGAGCACGCTGCCACGAAGAGAGGAACATTTCTTCACAAACTCTATGCTGTCCAGATAGTCGAGATTGAGTTCATCGCTCTGGAAAGTATAGTCGTTGCGGCTGTTCCGTGTCACCTTGACTCCGATTTCTTTCAGCAACTTGATGAGATTGTTGACGTCGAGGATATCCGGCACGTTCTTGATGCGCACAGGATCCTTAGTTAAAATCGTGGTACAGATGACCTCCAGGGCCTCATTCTTGGCACCTTGTGGAACAATCGTTCCCTTGAGCGGATGGCCGCCCTCTATGATGAATGACTCCATAAGCTACTTATTATTCCTTTTCTTGTTATTTTTCTGAGAACCATTATTATTTTTCTGAGAACCGTTGTTGTTCTTTTGAGAAGCATGATTGTTTTTCTGAGGAACATTACCTGTAGGCAACACGAATTTCTCAAACTTGAAGTTCTTCAGGTCAAGTTGAATCTTGCCGTCTGTGAAACGAGCCAGGTCGGCAGCCACCTTCTCCTCATCGCAGGAACCGTGGCTCCATTGCGCCAGGTCGCGTCTCATCTGATTGGCAGTCAGCTTCACCAGTTCTTCACGCTCCGCTCCCGGCTCCATGTTCTTCAGTTTGTCGAAGATTTCAAACATCATGGCTCCATAGTGGCGCACAGGGATTCTCGTCATCGGATAATCCATCGGATCGGGTTTTTTGGCAATATCCTCAGCCTGCTTCACGGCATAGGGATAGTCGATATCGAGCTTGAAACCGCTCATGATGGCGAGATGGTCCCAGAGTTTGCGATGATGGTCCTCGGCATCTGCACCATCAGGAAACATGTGGTCCATGATGGCGATAATAGACTCCGCACAATGCTGGCGCTCAGCACGGTCTTTGATGGCGACGGCATGATCGACCATATTCTGAATCTCCCTGCCATATTCCGGCAAGACCAACTTTTCGCGTTGGGTATTGTAATCTAATCCTTCTATATTCATTCTGATGATGATTGATGAATGTTCTTTTTTATATTATATGTGAGAAACCCACCGTTAGAGCAGATTCTTCTCTTAGAGCAGTTTCTTAGGCATCTTGGCCACAAAGTCCTTCAGATAGAAAGGAACGAAGTAAGCCACATCCTCAAACTTGCCTTCCACGAAGCGCTTCTCTGCCAGCGGAGCCATGTTCTTCGCTAATGGTTCGATGCCCTTCACGAGTCGGGCGTTCGGATGATTGATGACCTCCATACATTTCTCGGCTCCATTTCCGAAGAAATAGACAGTTCCACGATCGAGATACTCCTTGTAGGTATCTGCATCCACGATATCAGCCTGGATAGGGCGCACCTCCTTCAGGGCACGGTCCATCACCTTGGCATAGACTTCCATTCTGCGGGCATCAAGCATAGGAACGATAAGCGCATCTTCCTCAGTCGGATGCTCACCGAGCAATACAGGAACAGCCATCAGTTCGAGCGTAGGGATGGAGATGAGCTTCACATCACGGCCATAGCAGATTCCCTTCGCCATACTGACTCCGATGCGAAGACCGGTATAAGAACCTGGACCGCAACTTACCGCCACAGCCTCCAAAGGAATACCATGGGCATCTATGAAACTAAGAGCCTCATCTACGTAAACACCTAACTTAACTGCATGGTTAGGACCGCTGTGATCTTCCTTGTTGAAAATCACCTGTCCATTATCACTAATTGCCACTGAGCACACATCGGTACTCGTCTCAATATTCAATATACAAGACATAATTTAAAAATATATTCTTAAATAAGGTGCAAATTTAATCATTTTCTCGCTTTTTTTTGTACTTTTGCAGAAATTTAACGTGAAAGATTATATGATACAGTCAATGACAGGCTTCGGAAAAGCAACCGTTGCCTACAACGAAAAGAAAATTAATGTAGAGATAAAGTCATTAAATAGCAAGGCTCTTGACCTCTCTACACGTATAGCACCTCTCTATCGTGAAAAGGAGATGGAGATGCGTCAGATTATCGCTAAAATGCTGGAAAGAGGCAAGGTTGACTTTGCTATCTGGATAGAGAAGAATGCAGCTGCTGATGCGACTCCTATCAACGCTTCACTTGTAGAAAATTATTACCACCAAATCAAGCAGATTTCGGCTCAGACCGGTATTCCTGAGCCTACAGACTGGTATGGCACACTTCTTCGTCTTCCTGACGTAACAACAAAAACTGAAGTGGAAGAATTGACTGAAGAGGAGTGGGAAGCTGCTAAAAGTGCAATTTTGCAGGCCATCGGTCATCTGGTGGACTTCCGCAAGCAGGAAGGTGCTGCTCTCCAGAAGAAATTTACGGAGAAAGTGGATAATATTCAGGCGCTCCTTGCCAGCATCGAACCATACGAGAAAGCTCGCGTGGAGAAAATCCGTGCCAGCATCGTGAGCGGTCTGGAACAGATTCCTTCAGTCAACTACGACAAGAACCGCCTGGAGCAGGAGCTCATCTACTACATCGAGAAGCTCGACATCAGCGAGGAGAAGCAGCGCCTTGCCAACCACCTGAAGTATTTCCGTGAGACCATGAACGAGGAAGGTCACGGCGTGGGCAAGAAGCTCGGTTTCATCGCACAGGAGATGGGTCGCGAAATCAACACTACCGGTTCTAAGAGCAATCAGGCTGAAATGCAGAACATCGTGGTGAAGATGAAGGACGAATTGGAGCAGATCAAGGAGCAGGTGCTGAATGCACTATAATTGGAATCATAAAATTAATGATATAATAATGAAGAACGGATTGTTAATTTTCAGCGCTCCTTCCGGCAGCGGAAAGAGCACAATAGTCAACTGGTTGATGAAGGAACACCCGGAATTGAAGTTGGCCTTCTCTATCAGTTGCACCTCCCGCGCCCCTCGTGGTACAGAAAAGAATGGTGTGGAATATTTCTTCCTCACTCCTGAGGAATTCAAGGCTAAGATTGCTAATGAGGAGTTTCTGGAATACGAGGAGGTCTATCAGGACCGCTTCTACGGCACGCTGAAATCTCAGGTGGAAAACCAGCTGAATGCTGGCGACTCCGTCATTTTCGACGTAGATGTCAAGGGTGGCGTCAATATCAAGAAATTCTATGGTGAGCGTGCCTTGAGCATCTTCGTGCAACCTCCTTCGGTAGAGGAATTGCGCCGACGTCTGAATGGTCGTGGTACGGATGCACCAGAGGTGATTGAACAGCGACTTGCCAAGGCAAGCTATGAGCTGACCTTTGCTCCACAGTTTGACCATGTAGTGGTGAACGACAACTTGGAGAAGGCGCAGCAGGAGGTTTATCAGCTCGTCAAGGATTTTTTAAGTGAAGAGTGAAGAACGAAGAGTGAAGAATTCTAAGTGAAGAGTGAAGAACGAAGAGTGAAAAATTCAAGTGAAGAATTTTAAGTGAAGAACGAAGAATGAAGAAAGTAGGAATATTCGGAGGAAGTTTCAACCCGATACATACCGGTCACATCGCTCTGGCCAAGAGCCTCTGCGAAAAGGCGGGACTGGACGAGGTGTGGTTTATGGTTTCACCACAGAATCCGTTCAAGCAGGCTGCAACCGACCTGCTTGACGACTCTTTGCGCTTCGAACTGGTGGAAAAGGCGCTCAAAGGGGAAAGCCTGCTGAAGGCTTGTAACTATGAATTCCATCTTCAGAAACCTTCCTACACCTGGCATACGCTCCAGGCGCTGAGCAAGGATTATCCCGACATCGACTTCACCTTATTAATAGGTGGAGACAACTGGGCCGCTTTCGACAAGTGGTTTCATCACGACGACATTCTCGCCCACTACCCTATCGTGGTCTATCCCCGTCAGGGAGCAAGCATCGGAACCGTTCCACAGGGAGTAGCCATCGTGGAAACGCCTCTGCTCAACATCAGCAGCACCCAGATACGCCAGGCGATTCTTCAGGGGGAAAGCATCCACGGAATGGTGCCGGAAGCCATCGAGGACTTGGCATGCAAATATTATGGGGGAATGAGAAATGAGAAATTATAATATGGAAGATATGAATTGGAAGAAATACATCAAGAAGGCTTTGTGCCTGGCATTTGAACCGATACGACGTAATGCTAACTTCTTTACGTTCATGTATATTTTGGGCGTACTGACTGCCGTAGTAACGCTCCCGAGATGGCGCGAACTCTACGACAACCTGTATCTGGAACTGTTTTTCGACCTCTACATCGTTTGTGCTGTCTTGGCTTTGATTCCTAAGAAAGTACGCTTCTGCATCAGAGGTGTGCTCTATCTCATCTTGTATGCCGTGGCGATAGCTGATGTCTATTGCTTCGTCAATTTCGGCTCCACGCTCAACCCTTCCATGCTCATGCTGGTGGGCGAAACCAACGGCAGCGAGGCAAGCAACTTCATCGCAGCCTGCCTCTCTACCGAGGTTATCTTCAGTAGTGTGGGTTGGGTATTGCTGCTTATCCTCGTGCAGATACTCACCGCCTTCCGCCGTTTCCGCCATTTCATCTGGAAAGTATCGGTACTCTTTGCCTCCTTCAGCAAACCGCTCTACGATTGGCTTACCATTCATATTGATCGCATCACCCGAATCCTGCCTCAGGTAGCCGGCTTCTGCTGCATCGCCCTCTTCATCTGGAGCGCCTGCACTTCCTGGCACAACAAGATGGCCATCCACAAGCTGATGACGGGCAAGACCATCGGCGAAGTGGAACACACCCTCACGGAGAAGGACTGCGCCAATCTCTATATGCCTATCTACCGTCTCAATTTCAGCATCTACGCCAACAAGTTGGCAGCCAACCAGATTACCCAACTGATTCATGCAGCCGACAAGGTGGAAGTAGATACCTGCACCTACCGTTCGCCACAGATTGTGCTCATCATCGGCGAGAGCTTCGGCAAGCAGCATTCCCAGCAATATGGTTATTTCATGGATACGACTCCTTATCAGGTGGCATTGGAAAAGACCAGGAAACTGACTAAATTTACGGATGTCGTGACCTGCTGGAATCTCACCAGCTTTGTTTTCAAGAACGTATTCTCCACCCATGTCATCGGCGAGAAGGGCGAGTGGTGCGACTATCCTCTCTTCCCGGAAATCTTCCGCAAGGCAGGTTACCACGTCACCTTTATCACCAATGAGTTTCTGCCGCAGGCCAAGGAAGCCGTATATGACTTCAGCGGCGGTTTCTTCCTCAACAATCCGAAACTCAGCAAGTTGCAGTTTGACAGCCGCAACACGGAGCTGCACGCCCTGGACGACGGACTGCTGGAGGACTATGACAACGGACTGAAGGAAGCTGAAACCAACAGTAAGTATAATCTCACCATCTTCCACCTGATGGGTCAGCACGTGGATTACAAGACCCGCTACAAGCACAGTCAGACCCATTTCTGGGCTGGCAGTTATGAGGACAAGCGCCCTGAGCTGACCGACAAACAGCGCAAGGTGCTGAGCCATTACGACAACGCCACCCTTTACAACGACTCTATCGTGGCGCAGATTGTGAAGCGCTATTCCAAGAAGAACGCCATCGTCATCTACATGCCCGACCATGGCGAGGAGTGCTATGAAGGCAACCGCGGTTTCATCTGCCGCAACCATTCAGCCAATATCGACTGGCCTTTGGCTCACTACGAGTTTGAGATTCCTTTCTGGATTTTCTGTTCCCAGAAGTACATCAGCAGCCATCGTGACATCTACCGCCAGATTCGCAAAGCGAAGGACAAGCGTTTCATGACCGATGCCTTGCCTCACCTATTATTATATTTGGCAGGCATCGAGACTCCTACCTACAATCCGAAGTACAACATCCTCAGCCCAGAGTATGACGAAATGCGCCCTCGCATCCTGAAAAACAGCGCCGACTATGACAAGTTGAGGGATGCGGAAATGGAGAAGCAGAAAAGGCTGAAGGATGCAGAAGCTGCCATGGGACAGAAAAAGAAATAGGAATATTGCATATTCAAAACAAAATACGTAATTTTGCACCCATAAAAAAGAATATGCCCCTATCATAAAATAAAGAATAGGAGAAATAAGATATGAATACACCCACTTTAAGTCGTTCGGAATGTAATGTGCTGCGAGGACTTGCCATTATCGGCATTTTCCTGCACAACTACTGCCATTGGATAGGTTCTATCGTCAAGGAGAACGAGTATCAGTATTTTCAACGCAACGTGGACTGGCTGAACCAGGTATGGGTCAATCCAGACCTCAATCTGCCGTTCCATCTCATCTCATTCTTCGGACATTATGGCGTTCCAGTATTCCTCTTCCTGAGCGCATACGGACTGGTATTGAAATATGAAGCAAAGCCACATCTTGATGCCTCGACACAATTTGTCAACATCAACGGAAAGACGATGTGGAACTGGAACGAGCCGCTTCGCTTCATCCGCTATCATTATCTGAAACTCTTCAAGATGATGATTGTGGGATTCGTGGCATTCACCATGCTCGACTACATCACATACGGTCCGCACAAATATGCTACGCTTGATGTTGTGGCGATGTTAGGTATGTTTAATAATATATTGCCCGACCCAGACCGCATCATCTGGCCAGGACCATTCTGGTTTTTCGGATTGATGCTCCAACTCTATATTGTCTATCGTCTGTTCATCTATCGCAAACATTGGGGATTCACCGTAGGACTGATGGTAGTCTGCATAGTGATACAGATAGCGTTGGGATGGGACAATCCAGAGAGCGAGGCGATGAACCGCTACCGCTATAATTTCATGGGAGGAATGTTGCCATTCGGGTTAGGTGTACTCTATGCCCGATATGGCGAGAAGATATTGATGACTTTCCATCACAACGTGACGAATTTCTTCGGCATCATCTTCTGCTGCTCCATCATCTACAGTCTCAGCGGCAGCATGATGGGATGGACCTTCGTGCCTCTCTTCATCTGTCTGCTCAGCGTACTGACCGCCAAATTTCTTTCAGGAGTCAACTGGTTGTCAGGAGTCAACAGGATATTGGAATGGATGGGCGGCATTTCGGCGGCACTTTTCGTCTGCCACCCTATCACACGAAAGATTTTCATCCCTATCAGCCGACAGGGAGATATGTATGCAGGTCTGCTCCTCTACATCGTATCAAGCATCTGCCTGGCTTGGTTGTTCACGCAACTGATGAAGAAAATACCAAATCCGAAGCTTTAGAAGCAATAGAAGTGAAGAACGAAGAGTGAAGAATTCAATTGCCATTGAAACTCATCCTTCGTTTTCCACCTCCATAATAAGAATACAAACAAGAAGACAAGAGGATTCTTCACTCTTCGTTCTTCACTCTCCACTTAGCTTACGCCTATGAAGATAAAAGATATAGAACTGGCGAATATCAGCCGATTTCGTGGTGAACTGATGGGAGCTGCCATGCTCTTCATCATCCTCTTTCATGTGGGTTTGCCACGTGAAGATACTTTCTATGGCCTTCGCCGAATGGGAAATGTGGGAGTAGATATGTTTCTCTTCCTCAGCGGAATCGGTCTGTGGTTTTCATGGGTCAAGAATCCTGACGTTAAGCGTTTCTTCATCCGCCGTTATCTCCGCATTTATCCTGCCTGGCTCATCATCGCCTGCCTCTTCTACATTCCCCGTTTTCATGGCGGAAGTACGTGGGACTGGATTTATCTCTTCGGAGAGATTTCCATCAACTGGGGTTTCTGGCTGCACGATGAGTTGAACTTCTGGTACATTCCTGCCACGATGATGCTCTATCTCTTTGCTCCAGGCTATATGGAACTCATCAGGCGCCATCCTATCTACCGCTGGCTGCCCGTGGTCATGGTGATGTGGTGCATTCTGGTGCAATACGTTACTCCTATCCATCAGGCAGTTGGTCATCTGGAGATTTTCTGGAGCCGCGTACCGATATTCTTCATCGGAATCAACATGGGCGAGATGGTTCGCCGCAAGGATACGCTCGACGGGGCAAGCATCTGGATGATCTGGATCATGTTTCTGATGACGCTTCTCTCCAGCATTTTCCTGGAGCAGGTGAAGCATGGTCATTTCCCGCTCTTTCTGGAAAGAATGCTCTATATCCCGCTCACAGTAACCAGCATTCTGCTGCTCAACCGCATCTTCCGCCGCACTCCGAAATGGGTAAACAAGGCATTCATGTTTGTGGGCGCTTTGAGTCTGGAGGCCTACCTCATCCACATCCACTTCGTGCTCTACTATATCGAGAAATGGCATTGGAGCTATTGGCCTACCTTCTTCACCTGCATCGCCATCACACTCCCTGCCTCCTGGATATTGGCTAAAATCGTGGGCTGGATTTCTAAGGAATTAGGCAAAATCCTGATGGAGAAGGAGAAAGGAGAATGAGAAATGAGAAATTAGAAGGGAGAAAGGAGAACTTTTTTGAAAAGGAAAAAGGACTTTGGAAAAGGGAAAAGAGGAACGAAAGGAAAAAAATAATCAAAATAGGACTTTATGAAAGAAAAAGAAATAGATAATATAGAAAAGGACAGTAAGGGGTTGTCTGCCCTGATGCGTCTCATTCGCCCGAAACAATGGATCAAGAACGGCTTTATCTTTATGCCGCTCTTCTTTGGCGGAGAACTTTTCAATACCGGTGCCCTGCTGGCAGGAGTCATCGCCTTCCTTGCCTATAGTTTTGCAGCTTCCAGCATCTACTGTTTCAACGACATTTACGATGTGGAGGCAGACCGACGTCATCCCGTGAAATGCCATCGCCCGATAGCTTCCGGAGCCGTATCGGTAAAACAGGCGTATGGACTGATGTTTCTGATGCTGATACTCTCCATCGGTTTCAGCAGTCTGTTGGATGGTTGGAAAACGATGGGCATTATCCTTTTCTACTGGTGCCTGAACTTAGGCTATTGCGCCAAGTTCAAGCAGTATGCCATCATAGACGTCTGCATCGTAGCCTTCGGTTTTGTGCTCCGTCTGCTGGCAGGTGGTGTGGCAACGGGCGTGGTACTGAGCAAGTGGATTGTGCTGATGACCTTCCTCATCACCCTCTTCATGAGCTTTGCCAAGCGCCGCGATGATGTGATAAGAATGGAGAAGACCGGCGAGGCTCCACGCAAGAATACGAGCCGCTACAATCTGACTTTCATCAATCAGGCGATTACCATTACCGCCTCGGTCACTCTGGTCTGCTACATTATGTACACAGTAAGTCCGGAGGTTCTGGAACATTTCCATACCGACAAGCTCTATCTCACAACAGTTTTCGTACTGGTGGGACTCTTGCGCTACATCCAGATAGCAGTTGTTGACCAGCAGAGTGGCGACCCAACCAAGATTCTGCTCCGCGACCGCATCACCCAGGTTATCGTAGTAGCCTGGCTTGCCGCCTTCCTGTTCCTCATCTATATCGCATAAGGCATGAAACGGAATACAGATTTAGATTTCATCCGATCCATTCTCATCATACTGATGATCCTCATCCATATCGTGAGTTTCGGGAATGCTTATCCTCATCTGAAGGCAGGCATTCTCTCGTTCATGATGCCTACCTTTCTCATCATCACGGGTTATCTGGTGAACATCGGGAAAACGGGCAGGCAGTTTGGCAAATATCTGCTTTGTCTGGCTCTGCCATACGTCATCATGGTGACGGGATTTTCCGTGCTATCCTATTTCCTGCCAGTAAGAGATGGCATTACCGAACTCTCCCTGTCGCAAATCGCCCAAAAAATCTTCGTCACTTCCATCGGTCCGTATTGGTTTATCCAGACCATGATTATCTGTGGAATCTTGTATTACGGGAGCTTCCGGGCTTGTGATATAATCAGCAAATACAGGGGGCGTTGTTCTTGCAGGAATAATAAAGAGAATGATTCTTGTAGCAATAGTAAGGAAATTGAGCCTTGCTGCAATAGTAAGGAGAATGATTCTTACAAGAATAGTAAGGAAATTGAGCCTTGCTGCAATAACAAGGGGAATGATTCTTACAGTAATATAAACAAGGGAAAGACGGAGGAGGAAACCCTGTCTTTAACAACCCGTCTTTTTCTCTTGGCGATTCTGATGCTGCTGGTCAGCAAGACCTCAGCCCTGAACATCACGGCAGCCATTTATTATTTTGCCGGAGTCGTTATCCGCCAATGCCGCATCGACTTCAACAAGGTTTTCTGCCCTACTCCTTTGGCGTTCATTCTCTGGCCTTTCATCCTCTGTCGGGAAGACCTCTATGACTGGGGGAACATTGCTGTTGCTTTCTCCTGCTGGTGCTGCATTTCTGCGCTTATGTGGTTGAACCAATATTACAAGTCGCAAATGATAGGAAAGTCCACCTTATTATATATAGGTAAGAACACGTTGCCGATTTATCTCTTCCATCCCATCTTCACAATGGCGGCGAAATTCTATCATCCTCTGTTCGCCTTCGACAAGAGTGAAATTCTCCTGGCCGCTTTTACCATTATCCTTGCCATCGCAGGAAGCATCGCTATTGCCAAGGTTATGGAAAAAACAAAATTGGCTTATTTCTTCGGGAAAAAGGAAATACTGAGATGAAATGAAAAATGAAAAATGAAATGATGAAAAAAGAAAAAATATATTGTTTCGATTTTGACGGAACGCTCACAAAGAAAGATACACTCATCGAGTTTATCAAATTCTGCATGGGGAAGACACGCTTCCTCATGGGATTCCTGCTCTACAGCCCCATCCTCGTGCTGATGAAACTGCATTTTTTCCCCAACTGGAAAGCGAAGCAGATTATTTTCAAGCACTTCTTCGGCGGTATGAGCATCGAAGATTTTGATGATTACTGCGTCAATTTTGCTGCCAAGAATCTCTACCTGCTGCGTCTGAATGGTATTGGAAAAATACAAGAAGCCAAGCGCAAGAAAGAACGGGTATTGATCGTAAGCGCCAGTATCGACAACTGGGTGAAGCCTTTCTTCGACTTCCAAAACCTAACTGATGTGGAAGTTCTCGGCACCCAGATAGAAGTAGCCAACGGTAAAGTAACCGGCTATTTCAAGACCAACAACTGCTATGGCGAGGAGAAAGTTCATCGCATCTGCGAAGCCCTGACCCGTACCATCAATAATGGAAAGGGAGCCTCAACACTCGATTTCGACCGTACACGATATGAAATCGAAGCGTTCGGAGACAGTCGTGGCGATAAGGAAATGCTCGCCTTTGCCGACCAAGGACATTATAAGCCGTTCAGAGATTCTCTCTAAACGGCTTATTTTATTCATATTAGGAATTTATCAATTTCCGGGATTAACCATATTTCGTAAAGAATCAAACTTCATAATTAACCATATTTAGTAAAGGATCAAACTTCATGATTAACCATATTTCATTAAGTATCAAATTCCATGAGGTCTTATTAAACTTTGAAAGGATGGATAAGCTCCCCATCTGAGATGGATGTTTTATCATTCCTGCACAAACGTAGTAATGCTGCGAGGTGCGAGAACTGCCTTCTCCATACATTTTCCTACAGGAGCCAAACTCTCGGAGGAAACATCGCTGGTGCGATACATTTCCCACTCCATCCGGCTCATTCCTGCCACCTGCAACGTAATAGGTTTGACGTCCTCAGAATAATTGATTGCCACCATCACCCATTTTCCATCCACATTTCTATAGGCAGAACACATCACGCCCCGAGGGTCATTATATCCCTCCTCCACCTGCTTTCCGGCTGCATCAGTAGCTGAAATGTCGTAGCGCTGGGCACCAGGACGGATAAAGCGGGAATAGTTGCCCAAAGACCAGAGGAGTTTGGAATCGACTGCCCAACCGGTTTGCCAGCCATCCTTACTGTAGATGCGGAGCAATCCGTCACGATAGTCGCCACCAGCAGCACGCCACCAACTCCAGCTCTCGGCATTGGCATAGACCAGGTCGTGATGGATGATGCGGGCTACGTAGAGAGCGGTCTTCATGGAGAAATCATAACCTCCGCCACCGCCTATTTCCTCATCATTACCCATGATGCAAGTCTCGGTCTGCCAGAACTTAATGCCCTTCTGTCGGCAGGCTTCCCTTATCTGCATACGCACTTCACGCATATAAGGTACAGGCGTATTGGTCCAATAACTGTGACCACCTATAAGCATCGGCACCTGTTTTACGTTGCCCAAGTAGGTTTTCGTACTGTCTTTGGTAAAGAAAGCGTTGATTTCATAACCCCTCTGCCAGTCGGTCTCATGCGTAGCCAACATACAGCGGTAATCGCTCGACTCGTTGATGAGGATTTGCGTATTCATTTTTTCCTTCACCAAGGCCTTGCTCAATTCTCTTACCACCCGGGCCACCTCACGGTTGGTAGCAGGACTTCCCTCCTGCTTCGGCCCTGTCCAGTTCCAATGTCCGTCGGGTTCGTTGATCGGACTCATATAGTCGATGTGGATACCGTCGTGCTCCTCAATCCCCTTGAGCGAAGTGGCGATAAACTTTCCAAACTTCTGATAGCAGTCGTCTTTCAGGTTGATGGTTCCTCCCCGTCCGGTATTCGTGGCGAGTCCATTTTGCGTATAAAAGACGGGAGCAGAATTGCAGAAAGCCAGCAAATAAGGAACTCCTCTCTGCTTGGCGAGTTTCAGGAAGCGTCGTTGCCCCGCCTGCTTATTCCAGTCGTAGGTTCCATCGACATTCAGAAAGCATTGGGTTCGGGTTCCTCGCTGAATCTGCGAAGCCTCTCCCTGTTCCTCGCTTCCTGCGCCCAGATTGAATCTCCAGAGCGACAGACCAATTCCCTTCGGTTTCCCCATCTCATCATTTTCCACGGAAAACAACCAGTCTGCTATCTGCTCCTGTTGCTTTTCCGGCCAGAGACCGAGAAACTGCATACTCCACGCATCACTTGCGCCAAAGTGCTGGATATGCTGCTCTGGCGAAGTAGGAAGAATGGTAAAATGAACCGCCTCTCCTTGCGCCGGCAAGAGAGAAAGGCTGAACGCCACAGTTGCCATCAGGCATTTTGAGTCCCTCTTCCAGGGCATCATCTTCTTGTCTTTTTTCATATCTGATTTTCTTATATTCTGTTCTGAGCGTATGGCGCCAGGCTTCATTAGAAGAGGAATGTCGTAAATCGCTTGGTGTTGGCCTCTTTCTGCTTCAGCTCTTCTTCCATTCTCTGTATTGCCATCTTGAAGAAGAAGCGGATGAGGTGCTCATCGGTTGCTTCCGTACGAATCATGCGGAGGGCAGAAATGTATTCCTGGCGGGCTTCGGATGGGATGATGAGGAGAGGATGATTCAATCTTAAGAGAATGTAGTTGCTGACGAGTCGTCCTGTTCTTCCATTCCCATCACGGAACGGATGAAGATATTCGTAGAAGCCATGGAAGCGGGCGGCAAGAACCATGGGATGAACGGCAGCCGAAACGATGGCTTTTTCGGTAGATTCCAGCAGCTTGGGAACTCTGGCGATGAGTTCTTCATGATCGCCAAATACCGTATCGCCTGCAGCCATGTCTGTGGTGGTGTATTCGCCCGGAATGGCTTCTGGGGAACGGTAGGAAAGCGTGTGGCTGGTAACCCGTCTGTTGATTTCTTTCAGAAGATTCTCGTCGAGTGGATGCTGCGTGTTTTGCATCATGTACTCAAAGGCTTCGAAGTGGTCGAGCATTTCGAAAGCCTCGAAAAGAGTCTTTCCGGCAGGAATCATTCCCAGGCCTTTCTCCTTCAGTTCCCGGGTATCATCTACGGAGAAAGAGTTGCCTTCAATGGCGCACGAAAAAGTAGAGAAGAGTACTTCATTATATTTGATGTACTCTTCTCTATCCATTTTATTGATGATAAGGGTTTGATATTTTCCTCTCAAATCCTCGTATTCCTTGATTTCCTTTTCGAATGCCATAATCTTCTGTAAGTAATTATTTGACAAACTTTAATATGTTTTTTACTTGATCCATAACTTTTATATTAAACTAATGCCGTCTCGATTTACATTCTCGTAAAAAGGGGTGAAGTTATACGATTCCCATTCTTTCTTTGTGTAAAGAATTGGATTGATTTCTGTGCCGAGGTCGCAACCTAACAAGACAAACGGGTAACTTACTCTGTCGTAGTCCGTTTGTTCCAGCTTGTCTTTGTCTAAAAGGATAAGAATGTCCCAGTCTGAATCGTTGCGAGCATCACCTCTCGCTCTTGATCCATACAATATAGCCTTGCTTCCTGAAGGAATAGCAGATTTAGCTATTTCTTTTATCTTTAATATGGTCTTATCGTCTGTTGACATAAGCTTAATCTTTTATAAAGGCAAAGATATGGTAAAAAAGCGAAAGTGCCAAACTTTCCTCCCCCAAATTATACTTTTTTATGGGATGATGATGCGGAAGGTGGTGATTCCCTGTGCCTTGTCCTGATGGAGCGAAAGGTTGCCGCCGCTTACTCGCATGATTTGGCGGGAAAGGGAGAGCCCGATTCCGCTTCCTTCAGGCTTCGTGGTGAAGAACGGGATGAAAATGTGGGAGGCTACATCTTCGGGGATGAGACCGGCGTTGTTGCTCACGTCAATGATGATGGATTCCTGGGCGTTGGCGTAGGCTTGGAGACGGATAAATGCCTTCTTGCTTGCCGCGGATTGCAAATCTGCGGAGCGGCATTCCTGCTTGTTCCTACCCTGCTCATTTCCATCTTGCTTGTTTCTTTCTGCAGATAACTTCCCCTTTTCCTTGAAAGCTTCTACGGCATTCTTCAGAAGATTCGTTACCACGTGAGAGAGGAGGCTCTCGTCGGCGTAAACCAGCAAATCCTTGGGAGAAACTTCTATCTCTACTTCGTGGTTGCAGAGCAACGCCATCCTTTCCAGGAAAGGCTCCACATAGAAGAGAGCAGGCTGAGGCTGGGGAACATGGGTAAAACGGCGATAGTTGTTGACGAAAGCCAACAGCTCTGTTCCCGTTTTATGGATGGTTTCCAAGCCTTGCTTCAAGTATTTATCCTCTGTAACCCGGGTAAGCAGAGTCTCGCTCAACGAAGTAACCGGCGTGATGGTATTCATGATTTCATGGGTCAGCACACGAATCAGCTTGATCCAAGAATCCACTTCCTGATTGCTCAGTTCGTGGCTCACGTCGCTCAGGGCGATGATGCGCACGTGCTTGTCTTTCAGCATGGCTTGCGTCTCATGCTTTGCCAGGTGTTCATCCTTCAGTTTCCCTTTTACCTGGTTCATGTGGGTAAGCACATCCGTATCGAGCAACTGGAGGGCTGCCTGGTTGTGCTGCAGGATGTTGTCGTGACTATCCACCACCAAGATTCCCGTATCCACCGCATTCAGAATCTGCTCGTAATATTTCTCCCGCTCCATCTGTTCCTCTCTCGTATGCTGCAGGAAGAGCTTGATGCGGTTGAGGGACTGATGCAGAATCTTATCCTCCTTAAACCCCTTCTCCGTAGGAAAATTGAAGGAGAAATCCCCATTATCTATCGCATCAAAAAGGAAGGTTACCTTCTTGATGTTCCGGCGATAGTGGCGGTAGAGGCGAATGTAACCCACTACAGCCACGAGCAAAAGCACGATAATAATCACCTTATTAATATCCATACCTCAAAAACTATAGAACTCTTCACTTTTCGTTCTTCACTTAAATCCCGAATCGCTTAATCTTATTATAAAGCGTCTGGCGGGAAATGCCCAGTCTTGCGGCTACCACCGACAGGTTTCCCTCACATTCCCTGATGGTTTTCTCTATCATTCGGCTCTCCATCTCGTCGAGCGTCTGAACCTCTTCCAGGGGCTTCTCTCTTCTCTGCTGGTTTCCACCGTCAATATCTTCGGCAGAAATCATTCCGCCATCAGACAGAATCACGGCTTTTTCGATGGCGTGCTGAAGTTCACGGATGTTTCCGTACCATGGCAAACTGGTAAGTTTTTTCTCAGCTTCTTCCGAAAGACGGAGATTCTCCTTATTATATAAATCGCCATATTGATGGAGGAATCTTTCTGCCAATGGAACGATGTCTGATTTTCTCTGTCTCAGGGCAGGCAATTCCAGATGGATGGTATTGATGCGATAGAGCAGATCCTCTCTGAATTCGCCATCGTTTACCATCTGCTGCAGGTTGCGGTTGGTGGCGCAAACCAGTCGTACGTTGATGGGAATCTGCGTACTTCCGCCCACTCTTACGATGCTTCTGCGTTGCAGGGCGGTAAGGAGTTTTGCCTGAAGACTGTAGGATAAGTTTCCTATCTCATCCAGGAAGATGGTACTGCCGTCGGCAAGCTCAAACTTGCCCGGTTTATCCACCTTGGCATCGGTAAAAGCACCCTTTACATGACCGAAGAGTTCGCTCTCGAAAAGGGTTTCCGTAATGGCTCCCATATCCACAGGCAGCATTTTCTTTCTACATCTTGTGGATAAACGATGTATCTCGTTGGCTAACACCTCTTTACCTGTTCCGTTTTCGCCCGTAATGAGGATGTTTGCATCGGTTGCGGAAACTTTTTCCACAATACTTCTCAAATTGTTCATAACTTCGCTATCTCCCCAATACATAGCGCTTTGCGCATCTTTTCCACCAGGTTTTCCACCATTCCTGTTGATAACGTTATCCACAGCCTTGTTCTTATCCCTAGCCTCTATTAGCGTACGGATCATCTTCTCGTTTTCAAAAGGCTTCACGATGAAGTCGGCGGCACCTTCCTTGATGCCAGTTACGGCAAGTTGGATGTCGGCATAGGCGGTAAAGAGTACCACTTCGGTTTTCGGGCTGAGGCTCTTGATTTCCCTGAGCCAGTACAGTCCCTCATTTCCCGAATTGATTCCGCTGGAGAAGTTCATGTCGAGCAGCACTACGTCGGGGTGCTCCTCTCTCAGTTTGGCTGGGATGGAGTTAGGGTTGGCGATGGTGATGATGCCATCGAATATGGGTTCCAGCAGCATCCTCACCGTAGTAAGAATGTTGCGGTTGTCATCAACAATCAATATCGTTCCTTGTTTCTTAATCATTGTTCGTTTTTTTTTTATGATGATATTTTCCTTGATGTCCTGTTTCTATCTTTTGTCTTCCAGCAGAAAAGCCATGTAGAGGGGAAGAATGAAAGTTTGTGGGGCTGTTCCCACATTTACATCTCCCAGTTTGATGGCTTGAGATACGTGATACTTTTCGGGGTTCGAAAGGATGGTCTTGGCACTTTTTATGTTTCCGTTGCTCGCCTTTACTTCTACCAGCGTGCATTTGCCTTCGTATCTTGTAACAAAGTCGATTTCCAAACCCGAGTCCTTGCGGAAATAATAGAGCTTGCGATTCATCTTGCCAAAAATGTCGGCTACCAGATTTTCAAAGATGGCTCCCTTGTATCCATAGAGATTGCCTTGCAGAATGTCAGCTGCCGTTCCTGGTTCGAGCATACTGATGAAAAGTCCTGTATCTGCCATGTAAACTTTAAACTGGTCGGGAATGGAGTTGCCATCAAGTGGGAGCTCGGGCGCTGACAGGTTGTAGCAACGGCGGATAATGCCAGCATCTTCTATCCATTGCAAACTGCCCTGATAGTCACGTCCTCTTCCGTTGGATCGTACTGTGGCGTATGCGAATTTCTTGTTTTCCTTACTCAGTTGACGTGGAATTGACTCGAAGCATTCTCTGATTCTCGACTTGTCTGCTTGTAGAGCATATTTCAGCATATCTACTTTATATTCTTCGATGATAGCTTGCTGCATTCGTAGCACGTTTTGCATATTATGAGTTTCCATAAATACGCTCACGGCTCTTGGCATTCCGCCAACAATGCAATATTGCAGCAGCAGTTGGCGCATTCTTTCGTGGATGGCTTCTTGTACCGGAGTCTTTTCTTCCAGGCAGCGATGCAGGTAGTCGATGGTCATTTTCTTAATGCCATTTGCCCAGAGCCATTCCTCAAAATCCATTGGATACATGTCTATGATAGTCTCGTAACCAACAGGAATTGGAGCCTCTGACGAAGCATTGGTATGGTAACCGCTGACTCCCAGCAGGGAACCCGTACCGATGACATCGTATCTGCCATCAGTCTTGAAGAATTTCAAGGCTGTGCGGGCACGTGGGCATTCCTGTATCTCGTCAAAGATGATGCAGGTCTTGCCCGATACGAAATTGGCATCGGGTATTAAGGTAGAAAGTGTCATGCAGAGAAGATCGATGTCCAGGCCCCCATCAAATACCGACTTGTATTCTGGGTGCTGGAAAAAGTCTAGATACACAACATGCTCATAATTCTTATGGGCAAAATCGAGTACCGAGAATGTCTTTCCGCATTGGCGACATCCTTTAATGATGAGAGGCATTTTGTGCTCATCACTCTTCCATTCTTTGAGATATTTCTCGATTTTCCGTTTAAACATCTGTTTTCTAATGATTTATGATGTATTACTCTTGATGCTGTGCACGTTTTCCAAGGGACTTTTCTTGAATTCGTGCACGTTTTTCAAGGGACTTTTTGTTCTATTCTGCCACTTTTTCAAGGGACTTTTTGTTGCAAAGATAGGAAAAAATACTGAGAAACAATAAAAAAGAGACGAAAAAATGCCGATAATGGCACCAAAAGTTGCTTTTCCGGCAGCTTTTGGCACCTTATCGGCACTTGTTTATTCAAAATTCTGATTCCTGATGAGGATTTGCTTATCCTAAAAGGGGAATTACTTATTCCAAAAGGGGAATTACAGCTCTATCGGAACCACTATCTTTATGCTGAAGTTGCGGCCCATATTGTAAACGCCTCTTCTGCCTGTAACCTGGTTTACGTCAAGATACTTCAGACGGCTCAGGTGGTTCTGGTAAGCACGGTTGGTAAGGTTCTCGCCCGAAAGATAGAGCGAGAGAAGGCGCTTGCCATGAAGCTTCACATCGGTACCGGCATACATATTTAATAAGGTGTAGGATGGCGTGGCGGTCTCCGTATCGTTGGCTGCGAAATAATGGTTCTGGCGGAGATTGCAATCCATCTGTAGCTTTACGAAGAGATGGTCGAAAGTCTTGCCGTCGCAGACAAACTCATACCTTACATCCGAAACCCAATGAGGAGCTGGGGTGAATGGCAGATACTTTGATTCGGATGGCTGATGCAACTGAACCGAGTTGACATACGAGAAGGTGTTGCCGATATGCAGATGCTCCACAGGGTGGATGTCGATGCTCGCCTCACCACCCAGAATGCGGGCGTCGCCCGAAGTAAACTGATAGGCTGGCGTGTCGTCGATAAGGACAGGCTGATTGCTCTCATCTGCCAACTTCTCGCTATAGATGTAATGGTTGATGCGATTGGCAAACAGAGAAAGGGAAGCCGAGATGATAGGCGAAGAATAATCCAGACCAAGGTCGAATTGCCAGCTGTTTTCCGGCTTCAGACTGGTATTTCCCAACTCATATCGCTGGGTTCCCTCGTGCACGCCATTCGAAGACAATTCGCTGATATTTGGAGCACGGAATCCTCTTGCCAGGTTCAGCTTCAGATTGAAATCAGGCAGGATTTCATAAGCCAATCCGATGCTTCCGGTTACTCCTTCAAAGCTGCGCTTAAAGGCTTGAAAACGGAATGAATCATTCGATTCAGAACGATGTGATTCTGCATCATCCTCTTCTCTCAAAGCCTCGCTGTGCAGATGGCGATGATCGTATCTGATGCCGCCGCTCAGGTTCAGTTTGCCTATCTCCTTGCTCACCGTGGCAAATACACCATAATCGAAGAGATGATAGGCTGGAATCAGAAATTCAGAACCTTTATTAACCGACTGCTGCCACATGCCGTTGATGCCCGTAGAGAACTTCCATCCATTCATTTCCGGCGAGAGACAATGCAGGTCGTAATTCATGGTATGGAGCATGAAATCGAGTCCGCATTCCTTCGGATTCTCTTCCTCCTCAAACTCCTGACGGCGGTTCTGCTGATAACCCAGAAGAAGTTTCAGATTGCCGTCGCCCAGGAACCAGGAATTATCAAGTACAGCCTTGTAATGATGAATCTGCTGATAAGGCATCGGCTTGCCGTAACTCTTGGCATCGTAGCCTTCCGGAATTTCCAGTTCGCCCGTTTTCTCATCTCTTTCTCCCTCTACGATGCCCGGAGTGAGATGATAATAATCGAGTGTGAGATGCGAATGCCCCTGGCGGTAGTTCCAGCCGAGAAGCTGTGAGAATGCCTGCTCTCTGAGTGATGAACCGAATACGTAACCATCGTATTTATTCTTGTAGGCATGCGCCATCTTTCCGCTGTAGCGGGTGTTCCATACAAATCCGCCCTGGTTGCCGGCAAAGTTGAGCGAATAATCGAAAAGTCCGTTGTTGGTTTGATAACCGGTAGAGAAATTTGCTCTCATGTCGCCTTTGGCAAGCGTTGGAGCAGAATGGAAGATGAGGACGCCTGCCATCGCATCCGAGCCATACATGAGACTTGCCGGACCTTTCAGAATCTCTACGGAATGCACCGAAGCCGGGTCAATTTCTATTCCGTGTTCATCGCCCCATTGCTGCCCTTCCTGTCTGATTCCATCGTTCACCACGACCACGCGGTTATAGCCCAGGCCACGGATCACGGGCTTTGAAATTCCGCTTCCCGTGGTAATCTGCGAAACGCCTGGCTGGTGGGCGATGGCGTCGATGATGTTGGTAGAAGGTTGCATTTCGAGCTGGCGGGCAGAAACGAAGGAGATGGGTGCAGGCGATTGCTTGAGTTTCTGACTGCCCGTCAAGCCTGTTACCACTACTTCGTTCAGTTTCACGCTCGATTCCGTCAGCGGCTGGTGTCTGGTAGAATCGTTTGCCTCTTCTTCATGAATGTTTGCGTCCTTCTTATCATGATTTGCTCTGTTTATAGCCATAGCAGGGACTGTTGCCGATGAGCACAGACTCATCAGCAATATTGCTTTCAATATTGTTCTCATTATTTATTTTTATTACCTTTTTTTTTTCTTTTTCCTATCGATTAGAGATAAATCATCTGGGATTCATCGCGCAGAGCCTATTCTGCCTGCAACGAATCATATAGAGACTATTCAGCTGGGATAAATCGTATAGAAACAATCCTGCTGGGATTCATCGGTTAGAGATAAATCTTCCGGGATTCATCGGTTAGATACAATCAATCCTTTAGAAGAAAAACAATTAGTGAAAAAGATAATAAGGTGGAGCACGGGTAGATTTTACCCCCTTCGCCCTACACAAGCAAGGAGAGCAGTAGGCACGGCGAGAGGAGAAATGAAGCACGGCGAGGGCAACCCAAACCACGAGGGATGGAGCCAGATAAGGAGTGCTTTGCAATTGGCAGAGCACACAGTCGTGCATGGTATTCTGCAGAACTATCAGATGCCCGTCGTGATGAATATGATGGGCGCAATCTGCACAATAGAAACCAGCCTGACTTCCCTGCGCTTCCCCATGATGGTGAAACGTAACGGCCAGCAGCATCGGCAGGTAAACCAATAGCAGCAGCCAGGAAATTCTGATTCTCTTATGCGTTATCCTCTGCATTTATCTACAGTATTCTGTTTTTATTTGCAAATTTAATCATTTCTGTCGGGATTATTCTTAGGATTCCGATATTTTAACAAAGATTATTTGTTTTCCAGCAGAAAAGCCATGTAGAGGGGAAGTATGAGTGTTTGTGCTCATCACTCTTCCATTCTTTGAGATATTTCTCGATTTTTCGTTTAAACATCTGTTTTCTAATGATTTAGATGTATTACTCTTGATGCTGTGCACGTTTTTCAAGGGACTTTTTGCTCTATTCTGCCACTTTTTCAAGGGACTTTTGGTTGCAAAGATACAAACTTTCCTTCTAAAAAGGAAAGAAATCGGCAATTATTTCCTTTTTTAAAAGGAAAGTTTTTCCTTTCTCTCCTATTATTTTTGTACTTTTGCAACATTATTTTAAAAATAGGCGTACCCGATTCCAGGGGGATGTTGTATTATGAACAAAGTAGAATCATAAAAACAAGAAAAATGATGAAAAGAACGACTTCCCTTTTCCTATTCCATCTCCCATATCGGCATAACCTCAATCCTTATCCCGTCTCGTTCGAAGGTCTCCCGTTGGGAGAAGGTGATGATTTTACCCTGTTTGCAGCCTGTAACGGAGGAGGCTGCTGTCAAGCCTCCTATCTCTCGTTCTACGTTATCATCATTCAATGTCCAGCAGACTTGTATCAGCTCAGCTACACGCTCGCCCTTTTTCACAACGAAGTCGCATTCCTTCGATTCATAGAAGTAGAATATCCCGTCCTCTTCTCCAAGTGTTCTCTCCAAGTTGAGATAAACAATATTCTCCAAAGCCTTGCCTGCATCTTCGCTCTCAGGCAATAATACGGCATTGCGCAGGGCAATGTCAGCCACATAATACTTGGCAGGAGCAGAACGCTGTTTTACCATCGACTTATCGTATTTTTCCACTTTGCGAAACATGAAAATGTTGCAAGCATAGTCGAGCCACAGATAGAGGGAATCCTTGGAGACCTTTAAGCCTTGCGATTTCAAGTCGTTATAAATATTGTTCACGCTAGTCGGCTTCGTGAGATTGTTCATCACACGCTTTAAGAAATAACGCACCACCGAAGGAGAAGCTCCGATATGATAATGCTCCACCATATCCCTGAAGAGCATGGTGTTGAAGTAAGACTGCAGGATTTTGACTTTTTCCATCTTGCTTTTTTCGAGAACAACCTCTGGAAAACCGCCCTCCTCGCAATAACCGCGGAAGGAGACCGCCATCTTTGCCTTGCCAGCTTCGCTAAATGGATTTGCCTTGGTGCCCTTGAACGCCAAATATTCCTTGAAACTCAAAGGATACTCGCGATATTCGTCAGGCCATCCTCGCAAAGCGGAAGCCATTTCTTCTGAAAGCATCTTGGCTGTGCTACCTGTTACATAGATATGCTTGCAATAATTCTTATACACCCGGAGAACAAAGAGTTCCCATCCCTCTATGAGTTGTATCTCATCAAAAAACATATAAACATCCTTAAGCGATGTATCAGGATACATTTCACGATAAGCTTGCAGCAATTCATCGAAATTTTCGGGCGACATGGAAAGAAAACGTTCATCGTCGAAGCCTACATAGAGGATGTGCTCTTTTGGAATTCCTTGTTGTAGCAGGCGATTAATCGTAAGTCCCAATAATGATGACTTTCCGCAACGGCGAATGCCAGTAACAGTCACGATGCGGTTTCCATCCAATGGAAGTTGGGTGCTTCTCTCTTGCAAGGCAAAAGGTAATTCCTCTTGGTGCAAGGAAATGATTGACTGAAATGTGCTGCGTAGTTCCATTTGTGTACCTTCTTTATTACTGATTATTTTATTGTTAATATGTAGCTACCTACACTCGGTTGCAAAGATACAAACTTTCCTTCTAAAAAGGAAAGAAATCGGCAATTATTTCCTTTTCAAAAGGAAAGTTTCTGTTTTTATCTAAAATCTTTTTTCTACTTTAATATATTGTACTACCTTTGTGCTATCTAACCAAATCCGATAAATAATTTGCGTTAAAATGCTCAAATCCGAGAAATATGTATGAAACTTGAACTGTTGCTATTCTATTTTTTCATACATTCTCATTGCATCTCGATGCAAGTCGTGTATCTGTTCAGCCAACCATTCTGGTGAGAGGATTCTCAATTGGCTTCCCCGGCTCATTAAATATCCAAAGAAATCTACGGTAGGGCGCATAGTAATTTCAAAATCCATATAGTTGTCGCCTTTTGCGATAGTTTTTTGAGTTGAATGGAGAGGTAAATCTTTTACTCGATACTGTTCGTAATCGTAAGCTCTAAACCTAATTCGTTCAACAGCAGTTCCGTCGCCAATCAGCACTCCGTAATATTCCTTGAAGTAATCTTGAGCGTTGAAGTCTTGAGCTATCTCAAATTTGGTATCTGTTGATTCTATGCTTTTGATTCTGTCAAGTGAGAAAAGGGCATAGTAATCTTTTACTTCTTGGTTTTCTGCTTCTGTATAATGGAAGTGCCCCAATACATACCAACGTTGCTTATGCAATTTTATGCAATATGGCTCGATAGTATAGCTTTTGGCATCTGTATTGCCATACCTCTTGTAAAGAATGGTTATCTTGATGTTTCGTTTCATGGCATCAAGGATTAGTTTGAGGTTTTCGCCTTCATAGGGTACAGTTTCAAGCACGATCCTATCTTGAAGCGATACACATTCGCTAATAATATTATTGGATGCAAGTGTGGCTAACATCCAGTTTTGTATGGAGTCAGACTCTAATGCTTCAGGATTTCCAATAGAATATTTATATCCGTTTTTTCTGTTGCACTCGATATATATGCCAAAAATGTCTTCTATGGCATCTTTGTGCCGATTGAAGGTTGAACGAGCCAATTCTATTCCTTCGCTCATGTCCGTTTCAAGCCATTTCTTTTGAATATCTGCAAAAGAAATAGATTGGGCTTTGTTGATGGTGTTTACCAACCAAATGTATTCTTTGAATTTCGCTTGAGTTCTCATGTTATATACGATTTTATCTACATTAAGTAACGAGATTTTTGCGTTTTTATTGATTTATGATACATTTTTTCTTTTAAAAAAGAACTTGTCCTATGATTTGATACAAGTTTTTCTTATCTTTGTGCCGACATAACAATAATTTCATAAAATATGAACTATGATGAAGTAAAATTACGCAGTTTGATAGGCAAATGTCAATGGACTTTTGCCAAGACTATGCCTACGTGTCCTCATGAGTACATTGTGAGGAATAAATGCGCCTTGTCTGATGAGGAATTTGTCTTTTTTGTGCAGTCACAAAGAGAATTTGGTGTTCCACAACAATGGTGGAAATATAATTTTCCTTATCTGCATATTGATGGGTATAAGTATTGGACGATGGGAGATACCATAGAGAATACTACCATTATCAATAGGGCGAAAGACGATAATTCGCAAATACATATAGTTGAGCAACAGTCAGTAGAACAACAATCAGTAGAACAACAATCAGTAGAACAACAATCCCAAAAGGATAAACTTACGTTGTCTATAACTACTATTGGTGACTTGCTTCTTCGTCAAACGATTTCGAATGGTGGGGAACACATTAATGGTGTAAATCTGTCGATTCCGATCTATCAGCGTCCATATAAGTGGACTGCTCGTAATGCAATACAGTTGCTTGATGATATTATCGAAGCGATGAATGACAATAAAGAAAGTTACAGGATTGGTACTCTGATTCTTCATCGAGCATCAAGCCAAGACTCGTATGATATAGTTGATGGATTGCAGAGAATCATTACGTTCTCTTTGTTGTTAAAGGTATTGGGGAAGAACGATATAGCTTTTCTCCAGCAAGAATTATATGATAATGAGTATAATGCCCGTAATATATCCAATAATTATCGAGCATTGGAACGACGCATCAGCAAACCTGATTTGAAAGAAAGCCAACAACAGAAAGAAGACTATTATGTAAAGGAACGAGAGTGTAGAAGACTGGAAGAATTTGTTGAGAAGAGATGTGAACTTATTGTTGTTGTCACATCTGACGTTTCTGAAGCCTTTCAGTTCTTTGACTCTCAGAATGCTCGTGGCAAAGCTCTATATCCACATGATTTGCTGAAAGCTTATCATTTGCGTGAAATGATTGGTATAGAGGAGAATGAAGTTGAAAGAATCGTCAAGGGATGGGAACAAATATCTCAAAGTGGTTTGGCAGATTTTTTCGGAAACTATCTGTATCGTATCAAAGAATGGGTAAATGGCAATAGGGCAGAAGTGTTGGATGAACGTAATATCCACATGTTCAAGGGGATTACTCGTTCTGCACGAACTCCTTATGCTCAATTCTATAAGAGTGCTTATTGTTATGCAGATATGGTAAATTCTTCTGCTATGCCATTCGTTTCTGGAACTCGCAATATCAATGCATTTCAATTGGACGCTCCAATTATAGCAGGCAAACCTTTCTTTGAATATACGAAGCATTATTATGCCATACTAAAGGACATTCGAGATAACAGCAAGTACGAGGGGTTCTATATCAACGACAATATTATAGTGAAGACATTGGATCGCTATTTCAAGAATGGAGTAGGCAATGGTATTGCCCGGTTGCTGTTTGATACTTCAGTTCTCCTGTATGTAGATAGGTTTTGTCCGGAGTCATATCCAACCAAAGAAGATATGGAGCTGTTTGAGCAATTTGTCGTTTATGCCTTTGTTTGGGCTTATTCGCTTAGAGCGCAATATACAAATCTGGGATGGCTTTCTGCTCAGAATTTCATTATGGGAACTAATGAGAATCTGAAGAATTCATTTAATATGTACAAGTTGATAGCCAGGCAGGATACTCCCACTACATTACTCAGCGTGTTGGCAGATAAGCTAACCCTTTTGTCTGATAGCGACATAAAGGATGGAAAAAAGAATGGCAGAATAAATGCCGAGAATTTGGATGGGTATGATGGCGATGGAGTCTATCTGAATTATCTCTATTTCTTTAAAGTTAATCGTTTTTATAAATAGTAGAAGACAATGAAAGATTTGAAAAGTATTTTGAAAGAGTGTTCTATCAAGGAAATCTATTGTGATAATCACGGAGCACCTATTACATACGTAATTCCTATCTACCAACGTAACTATGCGTGGGAACGAGATGAAATCTGTGCTTTGATAAAAGATGTCCATGATTCTATGGATATGGGCAAAACGGTTTATTACATAGGGACTCTTGTCACTTATAAGCGTGATGAGAACAAATATGAGGTGATAGATGGTCAACAGCGTCTGACTACGATTTACATCATACTTAGAGCTTTGGGAGTGCATGACATTTATAATCGCTTGACTTATTCGGCACGAAAAGCTTCTGCTTCTACGATAAAGGCATTATCAGGGCGTGGAGAGAAAGAGGATCTTGGCGAGATGCCTGACCTTGGTATCAAGAATGGCTTCGAGTCCGCAAAAGCAGGATTGAATGAGATTGTTGGTTTGACTCAAACTGATGTGGATAAATTCAAAGAGTATTTCTTGAATCATGTCCATATCATACATTATCGAGTGCCGAAGGATGTGGATTTGAACCATTATTTTGAGGTGATGAACTCTCGTGGCGAACAGCTGGAGAAGCATGAGATTGTTAAGGCAAAATTGAGTGAGCAATTTATCGGGGATAATACCTCAATGGAAAAGTTCAGCCGTATCTGGGAAGCATGTAGTGATATGTGCTTCTACGTTCAGCAAAAAATGTCTGATATGAAAACTGTTTTTGGTGAGAACATGGATAGTTTCGTCTTAGAGTCGTTTGATGCATTTGCCGACATGCCAGCTAATGCAGGTAATTCTTTGGGTAGAAAAACGATTGCTGAGTTGTTGGATACTCCTGTTAAGCCAGCGCCCCAGAGTACGACGTTAGATGAAAATGATAGATTTCAACCAATCATAGACTTTCCTAATTTCCTCTTGATTGTGTTGAAGATTACGAGGATGAAGGAACAAGGATTTGATCCTTTGAAATTATCTCTTGATGACAAGGAACTGCTTCATGAGTTTGAGAAGATTAACATCACGGCTGATTTCGTAAAACGGTTTGCTTATAATCTGTTGAAAGCTAAGTATTTCTTGGATAATTATGTGGTTCATCATACGCTCGGTGAGGACCGTATTTCTGAAAATCCGTGGAAGTTGCAGCGTTACTATAAAAATGGAAATGCTGTCTATCTGAAGGATTTGTCGGAAGACAAACCTGTGCAGGCAGAGCTGGTACAGTTGCTATCTATGTTCGAGGTAACTTTTACGGCGAAGCAACGCAAGAACTACTTGTTCTATTGTCTGTACCATTTGTTTGAGAACGATAATATGAGTGATTATCTCGTCTTTATGAGAAATCTGGCTGATAAGTATTTCTTTGATGTGTATCTGAATGCGGAAAAACTCAATGAAAGAAACCAGCCAAAGCCTAATAGCTTTGATGACACGTTGATACGAAATGGACATCTGAATGTAGAACTGGAAAATGTAGAACGAGACTTTAATCGCATCTATCCTAAGGGAGCGCCCAATATACCTCTCTATGTGTTTGATTATACTGACTATAAAATATGGAGAAAGTATGCGGAGGAGCTACGTGGAGAAAAAGCTAAGAAAGGAGATGCAAAACGTATCGGATTCTTTCAGGATTTGGGATGTAGTGATTTTGAATTAGAGGTATTTAATAACTTCTATTTCTCTCGAACTCGTAAGAGCCTTGAACATTATTATCCTCAGGCTAAGGCTGGTAGTGATAAACCTATCAGCTCAGAAGACATCAATTGTTTTGGAAACTTTGCCATGATTGGTTCCGATGCTAATAGCTCCGGTTCTGACTGGAATCCAATTGATAAGAAAAACCGTTATTTGGATTCAAAGTCAAATCAAGTAAGTACAGCATCTCTAAAGTTCAGAATCATGTTGCAAATATGTCAAGACAATTATGATGATGGGATTAAGGGTGAGACGACTAAACGTCCCTTTGGATTGGAATGGGATGTGGATGATATGAATGAGCATCAGGAAAGAATGCTTAAAGTCGTCATGAAAAGCTAAAATAAGCTGCTGATTATTTCGTAAATAAGAAAAGGGACAGGAAATCCTCCCGAAGCCTGCATCCGAAGACCGACGTGTGAGAGGCGTATCCTGTCCCTTTGTAGGTAAGCACAGAAAGGTCAAGGCCACGTCGCACCATACAGGTCCCTACGACCTGGCCCGATATTAGGGTCAATTTTAGACACAATTCTGTGCTTGTTGGTTTTGCTTGATGCGAATGGTCAAGCGAATTTGGTTCTCGTAATGAGCATCTTCGTTGATTTTGCTGATGCGGCATTCAAAGATAGATGCCCACCCCATTTCCAATAATTGGGCAATCTCTGTATTGGAAGTGCGAGGAAGATAGCCTATCAGATATTCCTCTTTCTCGTTGTTATCTGCCACCTTTGAGTAAACCACAGCGACAGCATTCTTGTCGTATGGGTTCTCTTGGTCTCTTTGTAATTCAAGCAGAGTGCCGACCTTCAACTCTTCCCAAACTTCATTGGCGTCATGATATTGGCGACCTGCGAGATGACATTCCTTGAAAAATATCTTTTTTCTCTTCATAACTTTACTATTTTGATTTCTGTGTGCAAAGTTAGCTTGCACTTGTGCCAATTCGTGGGACAGCAAGTCTTTTTTTATGTATTTAGAGGAAATATTTTAAAGTATGTTGCAAAATCATCACGGCATTGAACGAGATGGGGGTGGCAAAAGTCAGAATAGAAAAGTGCAAGATCATAGTGCTTTAAGCCATGGTCTTGCCCTTTTTCTTGTTCTAAAGCTCTAGTTGTTGTCTTGTAGTAGCCATTTCCAGATAGGTACTACCTCTATCGTATAGCCATCTGCCATTATTTGGGTCTGGTAATCACGGGTGATGATGTAGCCGTGATAGTCTGGAAAGGCTTTCAGAAATTTAATCAGTCCTCCTACTTCTCGCTCGCAGGTTGCCTCATCATTCAGATTGTAAGATACCTGGATGGCCAACTGGGCGGAAGGAACGCAGAAATCTATCTCTACGTTCTTGTTGAAATAATAGAGCAAGGTTTCTTCTGTCGTGTTTCTGAATCTTCTGTTCAGTTCTATCGCCACCATATTCTCCAACAGCTTCGTTTCTCCCTGAAACAAAAAGAGATTGAGTATTCCATTATCGGCAATGTATCTTTTTTGAAGTGTTGCCTGTTCTGTCATAGGTGAAACCAGATTCGGAATCGGGAAGAAGAGATACGCATCTTGCATGTATTCCAGATAATCCTTCAGGGCTGGCAAACTGATGGTGTCTCCGGTAGATTTCACCATGTGTTGCAATCTGGTCAGGGATGAAGGCTGCATCACGCTATCGGCAAGTTTTTTAGCCAGAAAGCGGAATATTCTTGAATTGCGAATGCTGTTTTTCTCCACGATGTCGCCAATCAGAATTTTCTGATACAGGGCATTGAGATATTCCCGCTTGTCGGGCTGCTCAAACGATTCTGCTATTCCCCCTTCGTAAAAGTAGGAATCAAAATAGTTGGATATTATTGATTTTATCTGCTGGTTGTATTCCCAGTTTTCACCTGGTTCCACTTGATGATAGGTTAGGTATTCTGCAAAGGAAAAAGGAAAGATTTCCTTCGGAATGTATCTTCCTCCAAGTGTAGAATACATTTCCTTGCCCAGCATCTTGGCGTTGCTGCCTGTAATCATCACGCGATATTGGGAGTCAGCCAGGCGGCGGGCAAATTTCTCCCAACCTTCTATATTCTGAATCTCATCAAGATAGACGAAGGGCTGTTTGCCTGGATATAGTTCCATGTAGGAATCCAGGATAGTGCCCAGTTCTTCAGCCTTGAGGGGTGACAAGCGCTCATCCTCAAAGTTGATGTAGAGAATATCTTGGGCCGACTGTTCTCCTCTGTTGAGTCTGGTCTGAATATCCTGATACAGTAAGTAGGATTTTCCTGCTCGTCTGATACCTACGAGAATATAATTCGACTTATCGCCGAAAAGGAAATCTCGGTGAACCAGTTTGTAGTTCGGGATGGCTATTTGCTTCTCGATGATGATATTTTTGATAATTTGCTTGTCCATACAGAAATATTTTAAAGTGTACTTTGCAAAAATACGAAAATATTTCTAACTATACTTTTAAATAATCCCAGAAAGCGGCTTGTTTAAGGAAAATTAATGTTTTTCCTATGATTTTCTGTTCCTAAGGTGAAAAGCAAATGGATTGGGCTTGCCTTTTAGAGAAGAGGGGGATTTCCCTGGGGGCTACATTCCAATTAGGTTGCTCCAGTTGGCTGCGTTCCTGCTATTCCAATTGTTCCTGCTATTCCGGTTGTTCCAATTGTTCCAGTTGTTCCAATTAATATTGAGTGGGTTTGAATCTTTCACTTGTCCTTCTTCTTTACTTCTTTATATTATATAACTTATTGATTATTAATTAATTATATATATATAATATATAAATATATATATAAAAAAGGGGTATGAGAGATATGCTGAAAAATTAATTGGAACAACTGGAACTGGAACGCTTCTTTTCTCTAAAAAGCTCTATATCAGACAGTTAATGAAATCATAGCGTTCCAATTAATTGCCAATCATTCCAAAGACTTTATAAAAATACTCTTTTCTGGTCTCCCGAAAACCACAAAATAGCTTAGTTTTTGGCTTTAAAGTAGATAGAAAGCTTGCTGAAATACATCAAAATAAAAAAATATCTTCTCCTAAAAAATGCAAGCAAAAGCGAGATAACTGAGATTGTCTGCCGATTTAGAGCCGGGAAAAGCAGAAAATGAGTCTCAGCTGCCTGTTTTGAGCCATTTTCATCCCGATTATTTTCCCAATTAGAGATTTTTATTTTCCTAACTGGAATTTTTTACTTTCCTAGTTAGAAAGATTATTTTTTACAAGTAGTTCTATAACGGACAGAACCAATCGTCATCGGTCAAAACGGAAAGCCCAAAGCAACTTTTTCACGTATAAGACAGTATAAGACAAACCTTCCTGGCGCAAAATTGCCTTTGAAGTGGCACTTGTCGTCTATAAACGATAAAATTCATGCATTTTTATCGTCTATAAACGATAAAAAGTTGTTGCTTTTGTCGTCTATAAACGACAAAATGTGTATCTTTGCACCGGATTCAGTAAAAAGAAAGGGAATTATGACGAAGGATTTGATTAAATTACTGATAATTGAGTATCAGGCTTATGTTACTCAAGTAGAACTGATCCATCGTGACGTAGAGCTCATGGATGGACAGAATTACGTGTTTGTAGGATTGAGACACGCAGGAAAATCGTATCTGATGTATCAGCGCATAGCACAGCTGCTGGAACAGGGGCATAAGCGGGAGGAAATCCTGTACTTCAACTTCGAGGATGACCGTATTGACTCCTTGGATGTGACCGACCTTGACCTGATAAAAACCTGTTATGAAGAAATGTATGACAGTCGTCCTATCTTCTTCCTCGACGAGGTTCAGCTGGTAGATAGATGGGAAAAGTTTGCCCGCAGGTTAGCAGATCAGAAATATCAGGTTTACATCACGGGTAGTAATGCCAAGATGTTGAGCAGCGAGATAGCGACAACGCTCGGTGGCAGGTACATGATACATGAGGTGTATCCCTATTCCTTTGCCGAATATCTGAAGGCGAGCGGTATTGATGTAAAGGCAAAGAATGCCCTCTATGCTTACGCTAAGGATATTGTAAGACTCTCTAATATCTATTTCCAGCATGGAGGTTTGCCGGAGACGGTGGGGATAAAGGAGCCAAGGTCGTGGATGAGCAATCTCTTCAGCAAAATCTTCTTCGGAGATTTGGTGGCCCGATATAAGATTCGTAACGACTATGCCCTGCGAGTAATGATTCGCAAGATGGCAGAAAGCGTGAAGCAGCCATTATCTTACAGCAGAATAGCCAGCATCGTGAGCAGTACCGGCAAAAAACTCAGTACGGATGCCACGATAGATTATGTCGGCTACATGGCTGACACCTGGCTCATTTTGCCGTATGAGAATTTGTTCGGAAAGTTGCAGAACAAGGAATCCAACCGCAAGTATTATTTTACGGACAATGGTTTGCTTCATCTTTTTCTTGTAGATGCAGACACTTCGTTGCTGGAAAACATAGTTGCCGTCACGCTCAGGCGGAAATATGGTGACGGCAGCTATTTCTGGAACAGCAGGAATGCCGAGGTAGATTTTGTGATTCCGGAAGAAGAATTGGCCATACAGGTTTCCTACTCTATGGCAGATCCCGATACTTTCCGGCGGGAGACAGATGGGCTGATCAGGCTTTCTTCTGTCCAGAATGTCAAGCGGATGATTGTTGTGACAAAGGACGAGGAGGATATTGTAGAGAAGGATGGTTGCCGCATAGAGATAATCCCTCTATGGAAATGGCTGCTGGAATTCTGATTCCTTCTTCAGAAGCTTATAAAGCCACAGGAAGGCGGGAATGAGGAAGAGATCTGCCATGACCCACGCCACAGGGTCGCCGAAGCAGACTCCCGTCCACGCCAGGGCTGGTACCAGCCAGAGACTCACACCGCATCTCGCTATCATTTCCATAACGCCACTCATCATCGAGAGATTGCTGTAACCCAGGCCCTGGATGCTGTATCGCAGGATGGTGAGCAAGCCCAGACAAGGATAGAAATAGTTGGCTATGCGCATAAACTGAGCAGCATAAGTCACTACTTCAGCCTCGCCCTTATCCACGAAGAGCATCATCATCTCGTCGGCAAACGGATAGATGAGCAGGAAGGTGAAGACGAAATAAACCAGCATCATCCTGATGGAAGCCCTTACGCCCTGCCCGATTCTATCCAGCTTCCTGGCTCCCAGGTTCTGACCGCAATAGGTAGCCATCGCCACTCCGATGTTCTCGAAAACGCAGGTAAAGAGGTATTTGATGCGCATAGAGGCAGTAAATGCAGCCACATAAACCGTTCCCAGAGCGTTGTTGGCACTCTGGAGCATGATGAGACCGATGGCGGTAATAGAGAACTGCAATCCCATCGGAACGCCGTTGTTCAGCAGAATGCTTATCTTCTTGTTGTCGAATTTCCTTTCCTCACCCTTCGGAATCAGAATCTGCATTTTCTTCTTGATAAACCAGATACAGAGCAGCACGGAGATTCCCTGTGAAAGCCAAGTGGCAATACCTGCTCCCTCTACGCCTAACCCCATACCGAGAATCAGAATGGCATCAAGAATAATGTTGATAACGGAAGCGGTAATGAGGAAATAGAAAGGCTGTTTCGAGTTGCCCAGGGCGCGGATCTGACCGGAAAGCAGATTGTAGCCTATGGTGAAAGGAATTGCCGCAAACTGCAGCATCAGGAAGATGTAGGCATCATCGAACACCTCCTTCGGCGTATTCACCAGATGCAGAATCTTTCCGCAGAAGATGCAGGAAAGAAAGGTGATGACCACGGCAAACACCACGGCGATGCGGATGCTGTTGCTCACGTAAGCCCGCATCTTGGCATAATCCTTGGCGCCGAAAGACTGGGCGATAGGGATGGCAAAACCGGCACAGGAGCCGTTGCAGAAGCCCATGATGAGAAACATGATGGAGCTGGATGCGCCTACTGCCGCAAGTGCTCCCACGCCAATCCATCTTCCCACGATGGCGGCATCGATGATGAGATACATCTGCTGAAGGATGTAGCCTAGAATCAGCGGAATAGCAAATTTGATGATGGCTCGCAAGGGCGAGCCTACAGTCATGTCGTTTACTGACTTTGAACTTTGAACTTTGACCATTGAACTTTATGATTAGTTTTTGTTATCCTAAAAATATAAAAGGAGGATGCACTCTTTATTTGAGCGCATCTCCAATCTTTTGTTTGATTTCTGCCATTTTGTTACGGCGTTCGATGGAGAACGTATCTCCGTGGGCTTCCACATAATCGAAGAGCATGAAAGCCTTGTTCAGGAGTTCATCTCTTGTAGGTTGTCCCACGGTATCCGCCTCGTGATAGTAGAGTTCGGCAAGCATGTCCATCTTGGAGAGTCGCTTCTCCTCATCGGCAATTCCTGCCATCGCCTTCATCACATCCTCGATGGTGGCGATGCTGTAGAAGGCGTAAGGGCCTACGTATTGATTGTAGAGCTCCCTGATCTTCTCACGTCTCACCTCCACCTCTTTCTTTTCGAGCATTCTTTCGAGTGCCGCCATAAACTCGCGAATCAGTCGCTGTATGTAGTCTCGTTGTAGCATATTTTTTTATTTTGTTGTTATTGTTGCGTTATCTAATAGACTCATTGGTATTGCCATGACTAAGGCAAAGTTCAGGGAGTATTGTGAGAAGAGTTCCTAGAAACTCTCCTCTACCCCGTACAATGGAACATTCTTCATCCACTCTTGCTCCTTGTATGGCGACATGGAGAAGCGGATGGCTCGCAAGTCGGGATGGGCGTCAAAGAAGGCGCGAAGTGACTTGGAACGCAGGTTCTCTTCCGCTTTTACCTCTATCGGAGTTATCACCCCTTGGTGCTGGGCAAGGAAGTCTATCTCCAAGCGAGCGTCTTTCCTACTATAATAATAGGTGTAAATGTCCTGTTGACATAATAGCTGGGTAAGGACGTAGTTTTCCGTGAACGCCCCCTTGCTCTCCGTCATGGCTTTGTTGGAGATGAGCATTTGGGCAGGTTCCATCTCGCTCAGCGCACCCAGGAGTCCGACATCCAGGAGAAACAGCTTGAAGGCATTGAGGTCTTCGTAAAACTTCAAAGGCATTCCAACTTCTCTTACTCGGGAAATGCGATAGGTGAGACCTGCATCCACCAGCCATTGTATTGCCATCTCAAAATCCTTGGCTCGTGCTCCGCTTCTCACCGCTCCATAGATGAACTTCTTGTTTTCCTTGGCAAGCTGGGAAGGGATGGATTGCCAAACCATGCTGATGCGAGTGGCTTCATTTGGGCTGACATGCTTCGACATGTCACTACGATAAATGGTGAGAATGTTGTTCTGAACCTGTCTGACAAGATTTGCATCGTTAGTTGCAAGATAAGTTTTCACAGCCTCAGGCATTCCCCCTACAAAATAATATTCTCTTAATATCTTGATGAGTTTATCATGAAGTAATGTGATGGTCTTCCAGTCTTTACTTTTCAATATGTTCAGCAACTGTTCTTCGTCTTTTGCCATAAGAAACTCTTCGAAAGACATAGGGTAGAGTCGAATGATATCAACCTTTCCCACTGGGGCGGATTCTCCTTGGTGCATGGCAACGCCTAAAAGTGAACCTGCTACAGCCACATGGTATTCTGGTGCATTTTCACAGAAATACTTCAGCGAGGAAAGTCCCTTGTGAAGTTCTTGTATTTCATCCAGAATGATAAGCGTTTTGCCAGGGATTATAGGCTGTTTGCTAATGGCTCCGATAACCATTAGGACTCGCTTCATATCATAATCTTCTGCAAATATGTTGGCAATCTCAGAGTTTCCATCACAGTTGATGTAGGCAACGTGGTCATATTCCTGTTTCCCAAACTCCTGGAGGATATAAGTCTTGCCTACTTGTCTTGCTCCTGATAAGATTAAGGGCTTTCTGTAAAGGCTCTCTTTCCATGCTTTTAATTGTTCTATGATCGTTCTTTTCATCCTTACATACATTTTGAAGTTGTTAATGATGTTAATAACTTGCTGTTATGATGTTTAAACAGCTCTGTCGGTTGCAAAGATACACTTTTTTACACGATCTTCCAAATGTTTACAACACTTTTTTACACGAACTTTCATCGCATGCATACGCTTTTTTACACGAACTTTCCTCGTATACTTGCATTTTTTACACGAACTTTTCCTCGTAGTGTAGCAGTTGTTCATGACAACCGCTTTCCCATCTTATTCATCATTATTGAGTCCCTCCACATACTCCCATAGTTTCTTGTAGAAAGGATGTTTCGTCATCGTGTCCTTGTTGCCCAGGATGATGAGCTTCATGCGGGCTCTCGTCATCGCCACGTTCATGCGGCGGAGGTCTTTCAGGAATCCGATCTGACCTTCATCATTCGAACGCACCAGGGAGATGAGAATCACGTCTCTTTCCTGACCCTGGAAACCATCCACCGTGTTTACGCTGATGAGGCGACGGTAAGGCTTGAAGAACTCATACTTCTTGATGAGCTTCTTCAGATACTGCACCTGGGCACGGTAAGGCGAAATGATGCCCACGTCGATGCTATCGCTCAATACCCGCTGCTTGCCTATCTTCGTAAAGTATTCAGCTAAGGTCAGGAGGGTAAGTTCAGCTTCCGCCTTGTTAATGCGGCCGTAACTCTCGCCCACGAATTGCTCCTTGTAAAGTGAAGAGTGATGAGTGAAGAGTGAAAAATTCTCTTGTTCTTCACTTCCCTCCGAAGCATCATCAGAAGAGCTGTTGAATTCTTCACTCTTCACTCTTCGTTCTTCACTTAATTCCCCTGTGTCAATCCACGTTATCGGATGGTCGTAATCGAGAATGCTACGATATTTGATTTGCGGCGCACTCTCCACCTGACCTCCATAAAACCAGTCACTGGAGAATCGCATGATTTCCTCGTTCATGCGGTACTGTATCTTCAAGAGAGTCACTACCTCAGGCTTGTTTTCTGCAATACGCTCCATCAGGGTTTTGCCCAGTCCGGCTCTTAATGCCGCAATACTCTTTACGGTAGGCGGCAACTGACAATGGTCGCCCGCCAGAATCACCCGGCTGGCTCTTCTCATCGGAACCCAACAGGCTGCCTCCAGCGCCTGTGCAGCCTCGTCGATAAAGAGGGTACCAAACTTCATACCTTCCAGCAGACGATGAGCGGAACCCACAAGCGTACAGGCGATGACACGAGCCTCGCCAAAGAGTTCTGCATTAATACGGATTTCTATCTCGGCAGCACGGCTTCTCAGTCGGTCCATTTTCTGATGAAAGCTCTCGCTTCCTTTCTTGCGGTTGGAGCGCAATTCGCGGATAGCCTTGCGTATCGCCCAGAGTTGCGGATAGTCGGGATGGCTTTCAAAACGACGCTCATAGGTAAAACCGAGCATCTTGTCGTTGACCCTTGTCGGATTGCCGATACGAAGCACGTTGATGCCTCTATCCACGAGTTTCTCTGAAATCCAATCCACCGCCATATTGCTCTGTGCACACACTAATACCTGGCTCTCCCTCATCAGGGTTTCGTTGATGGCTTCTACCAGAGTCGTCGTCTTTCCCGTTCCCGGAGGACCATGCACGATGGCCACATCCTTTGCCCAAAGCACCTCGTTCACGGCTCTTTCCTGGGTAGGATTAAGCCAAGGGAACTTCATGGGCTCAAAGGAAAATCTGCCTGCTTTCTGATGAGAATAGAAAAGGTCTCGCAGATAAGCCAGACGGTTATTCTTTGCCTTCATCGTACGGTCGAGCGCTTCAAACATCAGTTTGTAACTCGTTTCATCGAAGGACAACTGCACGCCGATAGGCTCTTCTGTCTGCAAGTCGAACAAGGAAACAGAATCAGGCACATTAATCACCATTCTGTCACCATCCACATAGCTGACCGTACCGGTAAAGGAGAAATATTTAAGTGAAGAGTGATGAGTGAAGAGTGAAGAATTCTCTTGTCCTTCACTTAAATTCCCTTTGTTTTTGTTAGAAACATCATCTGAAGAGCTATTGAATTCTTCACTCTTCACGCTTCGTTCTTCGCTTTTAAAGAACATGACAGGTCGTCCGAACTCAAAATTGTGGTCGATCTCTTCATCGGAGGTACGGAACACCTCTATGGATTTTTGATTGAGCGAATTATAGAAGCTTTTGCCTATACGTAGTGGAAACCAAGCGTCACCACGTTTCACCTTGCGTCGCATGCCGATTTGTTCCGTCAGTTTGCGAAAAGCCTCCTTTTCAGTATAATACTCCAACTGAAGAAGAGTGCGTTGCTGCAATAAAGCCTGTATAGGAGAAGTTTGTTCCATTTTTGATTCTTTACTTTTCAAATAAGTTATATATTTTACTTTTCAAATAAGTTATATATAGAGATAAAACGCATTTTTGGGGGAATTATTATTTGAAAGATTCGGATTTTTATGAAATAAACTTTTAAACTTTATAAAATAAGCAATGGATGTCCATGAGATAAATTGAAATAAGCAATGGATGTCCATGAGATAAATTAAAATAAGCAATAGATGTCCATGAGATAAAATGGCTTAGCATCAATCGAAACGAATGCGTTAAAGTTGGTTATTTTTATCCCGAGTGTGGCTATTATCAAATCAAAAGTCGTAATTTTGCACTTGAGAGCACAAAAAACGAGAAGGTTATTTCATAAAGTCAAAGAAGCGAGATGAAGAAAACTATCATTCTAAAAAATACAACTATCGGCTATCATTCGAACGGTCTGAATCGAATAGTAGCCCAAAATATCAACGCCTCTCTGCAAAGTGGCGAACTCACCTGTCTGATAGGTGCGAATGGTACCGGTAAATCAACCTTGCTACGTACACTCTCAGCCTTCCAACCGCCTTTGGAAGGAGACATACTCTTATCGGAAACTTCAGAATCTGATCATCTCCTATCCGTCAGCATGTTTTCCCAAAAACAACTGGCAAAATCCATCAGCGTAGTTCTAACCGCCCAAATGGATGATATCCATCTGAAGGTAGAAGAAATCATCGGCTTGGGGCGCTCTCCTTATTCTAATTTCTGGGGTTCACTCTCTCAGGAAGACCAGAAGATAGTGAACGAAGCCATTCATGAAGTAGGAATCCAACACCTCAGAGGTCGCATATTCAATACTTTAAGCGACGGAGAACGCCAGAAAGTAATGATAGCCAAAGCCTTAGCCCAGCAGACCCCCATTATCCTGCTGGACGAACCAACCGCCTTTCTTGATTTTCCAAGCAAGGTGGAAACCCTCCTCATGCTCAAGCGACTGGCCCATCAACTCCAGAAGTCTATCCTCATTTCTACTCATGATGTAGAAATCGCCCTGCAACTGGCAGACAAGATTTGGCTCATGGAGAAACTTTCAGCCAATCAGGAGGAAACTGAAAATCACAACGAAGAAGATCATCATGACAAGATAGAAGCAGGCAATTCCGTCTTATCCGTAGGAACTCCCCAGGAATTGGCAGACAAGGGTGCACTCTCCCACTTCTTAGACACCCCGGAAATCACTTTTGACAAGAGAACCATGAGAATTCATTTTAGGCGAAAATAGTACAAAAAATGACAAATAATTGTGTTTTTAACGATTAATGAACCCTTTTTAATGATTTCTATACCTATTTTATATAGGATTTTTTATATCTTTGCAACCAGATATTAACAATCAGACGAAACACTAACTTAATAAAATACCGGCAAGCATATCAATGCTCATGGTGAAAACTGCAGCACAAAAGAAGATGTTCCATGGTGCTGACTATGTGTTCATGGCAGACATGTGGAACCCAAAACACTTGAGTGACAGCAGACACTTGTGGGTACCTATTTCTTGGGAAAATGATGCTCCGGTATTGAAAAAATAATAAAAAATACGGTCGCTCTGCTTGTTTCTAATTAATTATACATATCTTTGCAGTTGCTTAGCTGAGACTACCGGCAACTTTCAACTTAAAATTATTAATAACAACAAACAATTTCAAACTCACAACTATCTATGAATTATATATTTAAAAGTATCATGATGACGCTCGTCTTGGCGCTGGTTCCTTTCATGGGAATCTCTGCCAAGAAAAAGACAATACAGCAGAGCGACCGCCAATATTGGTGCTCGCTTGCCTATAAGATGGCGCAGCCTGTGCTCGAAAACATGGCTAAGGGCGAGTTGCAGAAGAACATGCAGACAGAGTTCAGTCCCAGCTTCGACAACCGCAACAAGAAGGTGCTCTATATGGAGTGCTTCGGCAGACTGATGGCAGGTGTGGCTCCTTGGCTCACCCTTCCTGATGATGCTACAGCCGAAGGTAAGCAGCGCAAGCAGTTGCGTGAATGGGCCTTGGCTTCCTATAAGAATGCCGTTGACCCTCAGAGTCCTGACTATCTCTGCTGGGGCATCGGCGGTCAGAACCTGGTAGATGCAGCCTATATCGCAGAGAGTTTCCTCCGTGCTTACGATACCCTCTGGAAGCCTCTCGATGAGGTGACCAAGAAGCGTTATCTCACAGAGTTTGCCAAACTCCGCCACATCGACCCTCCTTATACCAACTGGTTGCTCTTCTCTTCTACCATCGAGAGTTTCATGGCGAAGGCGGGTGGCGATTTCGATGAATACCGCGTCAATTCTGCCTGCCGCAAGGTAGAGGAGTGGTATGTAGGTGATGGCTGGTATGCTGACGGTCCTTCGTTTGCATTCGATTATTACAGCAGCTATGTGTTCCATCCTATGTATCTGGAAACTCTCCAGGCGATGGTAGATGCCAAGGTGAATTCCCGTCTCGACTATCAGAAGTACTATGACAGAGAGTTGAAGCGCTGCCAGAAGTACAGCATCATTCTCGAAAGATTCATCTCTCCTGAGGGAACTTTCCCGGCATTCGGAAGAAGTATTCCTTACCGTATGGCTACGATGCAGCCGCTGGCTCTGATGGCATGGTATCAGAAACTGCCTAAGGACTTGAGCAACGGACAGGTACGTGCTGCCCTCACCAAGGTGCTCCATCGTATGTTCGACCAGGAGAACAACTTCAATGAGAAGGGTTATCTCTCTATCGGTTTCTGCGGAAACAGCCAGAAGAACGTTGCCGACTGGTACACCAACAACGGTTCGCTCTATATGACAACCCTCGCCTTCATGCCTCTCGGCTTGCCTGCCGATCACCCATTCTGGACCGATGCAGCACAGCCTTGGACCCAGGTAAAGGCTTGGAGCAATCAGCAGTTCCCTAAGGATCACCAGTGGAAGGATGATATTGTTACCAAGGACAAATGGTAATTTATAATTGATAATTGATAATTAATCATGCGCAAGATATTGATGATGTTGGCAGCTGCAGCCTTGGCTTTGCCTTTGAATGCTGCGCAGCCAGCCAAGAAGACCGCTAAGGTCAAGAAACAGAATAAAAAGGAAGTGAAGGCTACCAAGAAATGGGACCACGAACAAGTAGTGGAACTCATCAAGAAGGTAAACACCTACTGGCAGACCAATAATAAGGCAGAAGTTCGTGCCTTCTGGGATAATGCCGCTTATCATACTGGAAACATGGAGGTATATAAGATGCTCAAAGATCAGAAGATGCTCGACTACTCTATCCGCTGGGCTGAACACAACGACTGGACCGGTGCTACAGAGGCAAACCCAGCCAAGTGGAAGTACAAGCCATACGGCGAGGGTAAGGATCACGTTCTTTTCGGTGACTGGCAGATCTGCTTCCAGACCTACATCGACCTCTACAACATCGAGGCTGCCAAGGGCAATGCCGCAGCATCAGAATATATGGTGAAGCGTGCCAAAGAGGTAATGCACTACGAGGCTTATTCTGAGCCAACAGACTACTGGTGGTGGAGCGATGCCCTCTACATGGTGATGCCTGTGATGACCAAGATGTACAAGCTTACCGGCGATGTGAAGTATCTCGACAAGCTTTACGACAATCTCCTCACTACCGACGAGATCATGCTTGACCAGGAGACCAACCTCTACTTCCGTGACGGCAAGTATGTCTATCCTAAGCACAAGAGTGCCAACGGAAAGAAAGACTTCTGGGCTCGTGGCGACGGATGGGTTCTTGCCGGTCTGGCAAAGGTGCTGCAGGATATGCCTAAGGACTACAAGCACTACCCGTTCTTCGTAGATAAATTCCAGAAATTAGCTAAGGCTGTGGCAGAAATCCAGCAGCCAGAGGGTTACTGGACCCGTTCGATGATGGACCCAGAGCATGCTCCAGGTCCTGAAACCAGCGGTACTGCCTTCTTTACCTATGGTATGCTTTGGGGTGTAAACAACGGATTCTTAGTCAAGAAAGAATACAAGAAGACCATCGAACGCGCCTGGACCTATCTCACAGAGACCGCCGTTCAGCAAGATGGCAAGGTGGGATATGTTCAGCCTATCGGCGAGCGTGCCATCCCAGGACAAACCGTTGATGCCAATTCTCAGGCTAACTTCGGAGTGGGCGCTATGCTCCTCGTTGCTTGCGAATACGACAAGTATCTGACTACGAAATAAACAACATTTCTAATAATAAAACCGACCTATAATTATGAGACAAAGACTTTTCATTACATTAGGTATGGCAAGTTTGGCAATGGCAACCTTTGGTATGAAGAAACCGAAGGCTGCCATTAAGCCGTTGAATGCGGCGACAGTCCAACAACCAAGCTATACCGAATGGCACGACCTGCAGGTGAATGCCATCAATCGCTTTCCATTACACACCAACTTCTTCACCTATTCCCCAGAGGATATGGTATATGAAGAGGGAGGCAAACTGGTGAGCAGAGATCTCGCGCAAGTCAACAAGACCATGAGCAAGAATTATCTGTCATTGGAAGGAACATGGAAATTCAACTGGGTAGAGAATGCCGACCAGCGCCCTACCGACTTCTACAAGGAAGATATTGATGATTCCAACTGGAAGACCATGAATGTTCCTGGCATCTGGGAGATGAACGGATTCGGTGATCCGGAATATGTGAACATAGGCTTCGGATGGCGCGGACATTTCGACCAGCAACCTCCTGCAGTTCCTACCAAGGACAACCACGTAGGTTCTTACCGACGTATTATCGACATCCCTGCCAACTGGGACGGCAAGCAGGTAGTAGCCCACTTCGGTAGCGTTACTTCCAACATCTATCTCTACGTAAATGGTAAGTTTGCCGGTTATGCAGAAGACAGTAAGATAGCAGCCGAATTCGACATCACTCCATACCTGAAGAAGGGCAAGAACCTCATCGCTTTCCAGACCTTCCGCTGGTGTGACGGTTCATGGGATGAAGACCAGGACTTCTGGCGCCTGAGTGGTGTGGCTCGTGAATGCTATCTCTTCGCCCGTGATGCCAAATTGCAACTGGAAGATATTCGCGTGACTCCAGACCTCGTCAACAACTACAAGGATGGCGTACTCCATATCTCTACCAAGGTTAAGGGAATAGGCAAGCTGAACTTCATCCTCTTCGACAAAGAGGGCAAGCAGGTGGCTACAGCTACAGGCTTGGCAAAGAACGGAACAGCCAACATTACGATGAACGTAGAGAATCCACACAAGTGGAATGCAGAGACACCTTATTTATATACCCTTCAGGTTTCCCTCTCAAGCGCGCTGAAGAATGGCAACATGAAATCAGCAAGCATCACGCCAGTAAAGGTAGGTTTCCGCAAGGTGGAAATCAAGAACAAGCAATTCCTCGTGAATGGCCAGCCTGTACTCATCAAGGGTGCCGACCGTCATGAAATCGACCCAGACGGAGGATATGTAGTAAGCTTGGAACGCATGATTCAGGACATCAAGATCATGAAGCGCCTGAACATCAACGCCGTTCGTACCTGCCACTATCCTGATGACCCACGCTGGTATGATCTCTGCGACGAATACGGAATCTACCTCGTAGCAGAAGCCAACCAGGAGAGCCACGGTTTCGGTTATGAAGCAGATGCAGCTGCCAAGAAGCCGATGTTTGCCAAGCAGATTATGGAGCGCAACCAGCATAATGTCTCTATCTACTTCAATCATCCTTCCGTTGTGACATGGAGTTTGGGTAATGAGACCGTGATGGGCGACAATTTCCTCCAGGCTTACAAGTGGGTAAAATCACAGGACCAGAGCCGCCCAGTACAGTATGAGCAGGCTCGCCAGGGGGAAGGCACAGACATCTTCTGCCCAATGTATTATCCTGTAAAGAACTGCGAGAATTACTGCAAGAACCCAAATAGCAAGATGCCGCTCATACAATGCGAGTACAACCATACGATGGGTAACTCTGGCGGTAATCTGAAAGAATACTGGGATCTGGTACGCAAATATCCTATCTTCCAAGGTGGTTTCGACTGGGACTTCGTGGATCAGGGCTTGCATCGCAAGGTATTGAAGCCGATGACCATCAAGAATCCTGAGAAGATGAGCTATGAAGAGCTCCGCAAGATAGAATATTGCTATGGTGGCGACTACAACAGTTATGACCCAAGCGACAACAACTTCAACTGCAACGGTATCATCGGTCCAGACCGCCAGCTCAATCCTCATGCCTACGAGGTGGCTTACCAGTACCAGAACATCTGGGCTACCCTGAAGGATGCAGCCAAGGGCGAAGTGAACGTATATAACGAAAACTTCTTCCGCGATCTGAGCAACTATGCTTTGGCATGGAGTCTCATCGAAGATGGTGTGGAGACACAGAACGGCACCATCGCCGACATCGACGTAGCTCCTCATCAGACCAAGACCTTCACCCTTCCTTACGACCTCACCCAGGCAAAGGGCAAGGAGATTTTCCTCAACATCGACTTCCGCCTGAAGAAGGCTGAACCGCTGATGGAAGCAGGACAGATTGTTGCCTACAACCAGCTGACAGTAAAGGAGAAGAAGTGCTGCGGTCATTGTTCAGACAAATTGGCTAAGGCTCAGGACGGCAAGAAGGTGAAGACAAAGCTCACAGACAAGAAGGGCGAACAGGACATTACCGTTTCAACAGCCGACCTGACAGTAAAGGTAAACCGCACAACCGGTCTTATCTCTGAATACACCTATCAGGGCAAGTCATTCCTCGGCGAAGGCGGAACCTTGAAGCCAAACTTCTGGCGTGCTCCTACAGATAACGACATGGGTGCAGGAATGCAGAAGAAATTCAAGGCATGGAAGAACCCTAAGTTGGAATTGAGCGGAATTATCGTAGAGAAGAACAAGAAGGCCAATACCTATACCATCTGCGCCAACTACAATATGCCAGAGGTAAAGGGCAAGCTGGAACTGGTTTATCAGATTATGCCAAACACAGGAGCTGTAAAGGTTACCGAGAACTTCATCGCTACAGAAGGCGAGAAAGTAAGCGATCTCTTCCGCTTCGGAATGCTGATGCAGTTGCCATACGAAATGGACAAGAGCCAGTACTACGGCCGTGGCCCTATCGAAAACTACTCCGACCGTGAGGACTGCATGAAGATAGGCATCTACAGCAACGATGCAGACAACCAGTACTTCCCTTACGTCCGTCCACAGGAAAGTGGAACCAAGGGCGACATCCGTTGGTGGAAGCAGACAGATGCAGCAGGCTTCGGATTCATGGTCAAGAACTGCAAGCCATTCTATGCAAGTGCCCTCCACTTCGATACAGAAGAACTGGATGATGGTGACGAGAAAGATCAGCGCCACAGTTTCAACCTGAAGAAGTCAAAATACACCAATCTCTTCCTCGATGGCGAGCACATGGGTGTAGGCGGCGAGAACTCTTGGGGCGCATGGCCTTTGGAGAAATACCGCATTCATTATGGCGACAAGACTTTCAGTTTTGCCATTATCCCATTGAATAAATAGGAAAGAACCCATGAGATTAAGGCTCATGAGACACAAAAATAGAGCATTTGAGCAATAATCCAACATATTTAATCAGAAAATCCACCCCATTTGGAGTGGATTTTCTGTATCTTTGCAAACGCATTAAGCAATACAACTTAATTATTCAAGTAAGAATATCACAAAATAAGAATAAACCTAAAAAATAAAACAACGTAAACATGAGAAAAACGAATATCTTCGCTGCCCTTATGCTGGCAGGCATGACTTCGCTCGGTGCTTCAGCACAGCATCAGTTTGCAGTTCAGGCAAACAAGCCTGGAGTAGAAATCCAGCCAACCATGTATGGCATCTTCTTCGAGGACATCAACTTCGGTGCCGATGGTGGTCTTTATGCAGAGATGGTAGAAAACCGTTCCTTCGAGTTCCCACAGCGCCTGATGGGATGGAACACCTTCGGAAATGTAACCCTCAATGACGTGAAGCCAGCCTTCGACCGCAACCCTCATTATGTAACACTCGAGAGTGCCGGTGCCCGCGAGAAGCAGACTGGTCTTGAGAACCGCGGTTTCTTCGGCATGGGCTTGAAGAAGGATATGAAGTACGATTTCACCGTATATGGCCGTCTGCATCTCATCGATGGCAAGCAGGGCAAGATTCGTGTAGAACTCGTCAATTCCAAGAATGATGTCATTGCCAAGCAGGTCATCAACATCACCAATAATAAGTGGCAGAAGCTTACAGCTACCCTTACCTCTCCTCAGACCGATGCCAAGGGTTTGATGCGTGTATATCTGGAGAAAGGTTCTGAGAGCGTAGATCTCGACCACATCTCTCTCTTCCCAGAGGATAACTGGAATGGTCTCCGTGCCGACCTCGTACAGGATTTGGCCGACCTGAAGCCAGGCATCTTCCGTTTCCCTGGCGGATGTATCGTAGAGGGAACCGACCTCGATACCCGCTATGAGTGGAAGAATTCTGTGGGTGCTCCAGAGAACCGTCCTCTGAACGAGAACCGCTGGAGAGATACCTTCCCACATCGCCTTTTCCCTAACTACTATCAGTCATTGGGCTTGGGCTTCTATGAGTACTTCCTCCTTTCAGAGAAGATTGGTGCAGAGCCATTGCCAATTCTTTCTGTAGGTCTGGCTTGCCAGTATCAGAACGATGATAAGGATCCTAATGCGCATGTAGCAGTCAAGGATCTCCAGAGCTACATCGACGATGCCCTCGACCTGATCGAGTTTGCCAATGGCCCTGTTACCTCCAAGTGGGGTAAGCTCCGTGCCGATATGGGCCATCCTGCTCCATTCAATCTGAAGCAGATTGGTATCGGTAACGAGCAGTGGGGTCCTATGTATCCAGAGCGCTTGCAGAAGTTCATCGAGCAGATACGTGCCAAATATCCAAAGATCAAGATCTGCGGTTCATCAGGTCCATCAGCCGACGGCAAGGACTTCGACTACGGTTGGGAGCAGATGCGCAAGTTGGGCGTAGATATGGTGGATGAGCACTACTACAAGAGCCCAGAGTGGTTCCGCAGCAATGCCAGCCGTTATGACAAATACGACCGCAAGGGTCCTAAGGTCTTTGCCGGCGAGTATGCTGCCCATGCCAAGCATGATCCAAACTCATGGGAGGCTGCCCTCTCAGAGGCTGCTTTCATGACAGGTTTAGAGCGTAATGCAGACGTGGTTTACCAGGCAACCTATGCCCCACTCTTCGCTCATGTAGAAGGCTGGCAGTGGCGTCCAGACCTCATCTGGTTTGATAATCTCAGCTCTGTGCGTTCTGCCAACTACTATGTTCAGCAGCTCTACGGCGAGAACAAGGGTACCAACGTATTGAAGCTTACCGAGAACGGCAAGGCTGTAGCTGGCGAGAATGGTCTCTATGCCACCGCTTGTTTCGACAAGGCAACCAAGAGCTACATCGTGAAGATTGCCAACACCTCTAACGAGGAGAAGGAAATCAACGTTACCTTCAACGGCATCAAGAAGTTGAACCCTGGCAAGATGACTGTTCTCCATGCCGATGATATCCAGGCAGAGAACAAGATAGACAATAAAAATGTGGTTGTTCCTGTAGTATCAGATGCTCAGGCTAACGGCAACGTCTTGAATGTGAAGATGAAGGCGAACAGCTTTGTAGTATATAGATTCTAAGACAGTCTATTGTATATGGATTTAAAGTTTTAGTTTTTTAAGTTTATATAGTGTATTACCATTTAAGGTAGAAAAATGACGATTCCCTTGCAGCAGCAATGTTGCAAGGGATTTTTCTTCACTAAAACGATGACTTGTTTTTATTAACGGCTTCTCAATAGGGATAATGCATAGAGAGGCAGTATGGTGACATGCCTTATGGCATCATCGTCCTGCTTGTCAATGTAATCGAATGCTCCAAAATTCTCTAAGGAACAACGGAAGGCTTCGGTGAGCTTTTTCTCTCTCATGAATAGCCAGAGACTCTTCATGCCGCCCTGGGTGCCCGATTTGATTTCGATAGGGGTAATCTTCATATTGTGGATTTCCAGATAGTCTATCTCGGCAACACTCTTCCCCTTCTGCTCCCAATAAAACATCTTCTGGCGCTGGATGCATGGTTTGTAACGCATCATCTCGAGTCCGGCAACCATTTCTGTTACACCTCCCTTATTGACAAGTTCCTGAGGGGTGCCGGCTAAAATAAGTTCTATGAGCTGCTGAGACAGGTCGCCTTCCAGTTGAAGCACAGCTAACAGTAATCCTGGGTCCAGAAAGAGAACCTTCATGCTTTTCTCGTCAGCTTCCGCATCCAGCGGAATACCATTGCCCGAGGTAGCGACCACAGGAGTAACGATTCCTGCAAGTGTCAACAGGCGGAGGGCTTCTCTGATTTGTGAACTCTGATAATCTGCTGATATTTGCTTGTATGTCAACTTCTCTCCTGCCTGATGACAGATGCCACGCATCGTTGTGCGCAGTAAATCTGGGTTGACTCTCTTTTTATACTTGCTGAAATCATCTTCGTATGTCAGTATGATGTCTTCCTGGATGTTTCTGCATCGGTTGAAATCGTGTGTCTTGGTCCATGCCAGAACAGATTCCGGCATGCCTCCTACAAGCAGGTAGGTGCGGAAGTATTCCACGAGTTTGTCATGGAAGGCTTGATCTAAAGACTGGTTTCCGTATGCTTCATTTCGGAGAAGGATGAGTCCTTCTTCGTGATTGGCATACAGGAATTCATCGAAAGTCATCGGATACATGAAGAGCGAGTGAATCCTTCCTACTCCAAAAGTAGGGAGCTCCTGAAGCGCAAATTCCAGAAGTGATCCTGCGGCTATGACATGCAGCTCAGGATAATCTTCCTTGAAGAAGCGTAGTGCCATGATGGCTTCAGGGCATTCCTGGATTTCGTCGAGGAAGAGAAGCGTCTTACCTGCTTCTACAGGAACATTGATATAACTGCTGATTTTTTTAGCAATCAATCGTACGTCAATATCCCCCTGAAAGAAGGTTTTGATTGCCTTGTTACGTTCGAAGTTTACCTCGGCGAAATATTCGAATTGCTTTCCAAAGTTTTTAACTGCTGATGACTTTCCAACCTGTCGGGCACCACGAAGCAGCAAGGGTTTCCGCATGGAATCTTCCTTCCAGACGATGAGTTCTGAATCTATGTTTCTATGTATATATTCTGTCATAATCGTAACTCTTTGAATAACAGGTGCAAATATAGTAAAAATACTCAAATCTGAGAAATAAATCGCGGAAAAATACTCAAATCCGAGAAATAATCGGCGGTAAAATACTCAAATCCGAGAAATAATATGCGTGAACCAATCTTTGTCCCAAAGTTTTTTGCAAGGTTTGAATGTTCGAAATGCGTGTGTGATGATAGTAACATCACGATTTCGCTCCTGAAAACCTATATATTTGAGCTTAAAAATAAGGGGTTTTAGTGAAAAAATCCGCAGTTTTGAGCTCTTAAGTGAAAGAATAAGCCGAAAAACGCTCCATAAATAGGGATTTCTTATCATAGTATAAATACACAATAATAGGTCCCCCTCTCTAATTTACGTATTACTGCCTATGGTTGATTCAACTCCCATGAGTAAGGATTTATAAGTCACTCATAATAAAGTACTTAACTCCGCAACTTGGGGGTAATTCTAATTCACCCTATATGTTTATCAGCATCTAAAATGTTCCGTATTTCATATCTTTTGGGAAAGATAATAAATCTTTTATATAATCCTCAAATCCGCAACCTATAGGGTTTCGTGGGAATTTACTTGTAAAACGACAAA